>OMLO01003513.1_pt1 | contig 12924 bp, 6 predicted proteins | sample 1674811 | NCBI WGS metagenome assembly OMLO01 (sample SAMN06265003, study PRJEB25207) | coral metagenome | isolation source: Coral host | place: Mexico:La Bocana,Puerto Morelos, Mexico | collected 2008-11-13
ACACCATATAGAGTAGCATTGTTGTACGACCACGATGTCCTCTACTCTTACTTTTATGGTGCGATGAAATGACCAAGCAGTCAACCAGTAATAAGAGAAAAGACCGACAAAAATATCCTTTCCTTCTGTTTTCCTGTTTTCTCAAGTTTGTTGTCTTTGGCGGCTGCACCTACTTAGGCAGTCACGCGTGTTTGTCTAAATTAGATATTTGATAACAACCGTTCATTCCATTTCGGGAGTTTGTTACTTGAGTAACTTACTTTAGCTAAATCCACTTACCTTTCTCGTCGGTAGGATGTTCTTTACGATATTCAATTCGGAAGAGGAAGGCTTCAAGAATAAACGCTACAACAATGGTCATAACAACCTAGTGAAAAAACAAAACAAGGACACAAGGATTTAGCGTTTGGATTCGTGGTGTGCTTACGACTTTGTCAACAAAACAATCATTCATGAACTTTGCTTTCGGACGCAAACTCCGCGAACGGGACGCGGGCAGTGGCCGGCGAACAAGCAGTTCTTCAGCACGGTTGCTGTAATATCATTTCTGGATAAGAGGTCGCGATTCTTCCGGCTAGCACCAAGAAATCAAGATTACTTGGAGAAATCAGAGGGCGAAACAGCGGTCACTCTCTCTACGCATCTTGGTAAACTTGAATATTTCCGCCCATTTGAACCGGAACCAGGATTTTCTTCTTCCGCTTCCAGAATTTCGTCAACTGACCGAAAATGTGTCTACTACTTCCAAAAGAGTCATAGTGCGAATATGACCAGTTGACTCACCATCGTCACAATGTAAAATGACATGAAGTATATCCTAGCCCAGTCTGATGTCACGAAAACAATCCCTTCCTTAAAAAGAACAAATTGAAAGCGAATCAGAACATAACATACCAATTAAAAGATAAAAAGGCTGAGAAGCAAAAACTCCTCCCTTCCCGTTCTGCCATTCTGAAGCTGCAACTCTACAGAGAAACATCTAGTGGTCTTCGACATTATTAATATTGATATTCTAACTATATTGAAATTGACTTACAAAATAATACGAACACACAGCAGTTCATGTGTTCTTACCATTATTATCATCCAGTTGTTGACCACTGTCAGTTCAAACAATGTCACTGCAGAAAATGAAAACAGAAAAACTTTACACAGGGTCCACAGTGTTCTTCTGTTTGCAGTAACTGACTAAAGAACGTTATCCATCTTGACGAGTCATTATCGATTTTAATGCTTTTATAATAAGAAGCGTCACGTTGTATAACTTAGTGGCACGTGCGTGTCTAGAGATTGCTCCAGCTAGTTTAATCTTCTTTAACCTTCGTAGTCAGTTGCGATGTACATTTCACTGAGTCGTCTCATAGTATTATCCTGCGGTCGTCCTTCATGTTGTTTTAGTTTGTGGTTGGTTCTCTTCTCTGCTTCGAGAGGTTTTTCACAAATTACAAGCTTAGGACGTAAATTCTCATTACTGACTGTGACTTATTACCAATTTATACACCTGGGTGGAAAGACGCACTGTGAGAGCAAACTGTCCTACCCAAGAACACAACACAACATCCCCAGGCAGGACTCGAACCTGGACCGCTCGATCGGAAGGCGAGCGCACTAGCAATGAGGCCACCGCGCCTTCCTACAAACAGTCTTGACACAATCTTACTCCTATTTGTTACTTTTCACGCGTCTGCTTTACAATGTATTGACATCGACAGGAAATTTAAGTGTTGTATTGTAGTTACCATCTTATTGCACATAGTTCAGACTGTGCTACTGAGGCTTAACTCCTACCGTACGAATGCAGTAGATCGTTGAAGTTGTTCAAGTAATAATAGCCGTCTTCTTTGTATTGTTCTTCCCAAGAGGTGTTCCTGTAGAACGCAGAAAACAATGCTTAGGAAATAAAAACACTAGGCGAAGGACAGTGAAAAATCATGCCACGATTACTCTTGCATTCAGAGAAAAAAACTAATCGATTTAATGTCCTTCTTAATGCTGTATGACATTGGGGAAAAAACGAAAGAGAACTTACTGACAACAGTTTTTCAGTTGGAGTCCGGAGAAGCATTCTATTCCAATGATTCCAAACGAGTAATAGAGAAGGAGAATAACCAAAGCCACCCTGACGGGAAAACAAACATTTCATTAAAAGTATTGAAAGCTTATAATTGACAACGATAAAATATCTAACCTCTTGAAGTAACGAAAACCCCTCTGTTGGTTTCGAAGCCGGCTTGCCGCTGTAGAAAAGATACCCAGCTTTTCGCAAATTTCGGACAAAATTTCACGACAGGTTCACGACAGTGAGAGTTCAGTAGATACAGTTAGGCGTGACAACGTGTTCTTGTTTTGCTATAAGCGATGCTGTCTCTAGCTCATAGATTGAATGATAAAAAAAATACTAAGAGAAACAATTAGATTTGCACGGTGCGCATTGCTAGTGTTAGCATAGTTTATATAGATTTTAGTTTAACTTTAAACCTCCTAGCATAGTATAGTTTTTACTGTTTTTAGGAGTATCTGATTAAAGATAAAAGATGTGACTGAGCGCATTACCTGGCCATTCGCGGTAATAAGACAACCGTTGTCTCGAATACATCACGGTATCTCTGCTTTAATTTAAAGAGCCTGCAAAGAGAATCAAGTCTTATATTATTAATAACATACAATTGACCATATGAGGAAGTAGCAGATCCCATTAAAATAGTGCTCAATACACATATAGTGTAGAGCTGGGTATAGGAATAATGACGAAGAGGCACGAAACTCGGAGTAACATACAATTGATTTAGAATTGACTGAACAAAAGCAAACGCATTTCCAACAAATTGTTGTGGAAAGACTAACTTGACTTGAGGGGGGAGTTAGAAGATGAGTGTCTAATGGAGATACTCACAACAAAAGTCTTAGAGGCCTTAGACAAACGATGAAGCTGAAAGATGTTGAAACTGCGCCAATAAAACCAGCAAGAGTCACAAAGAAGTCAAACCTGAAACATTATAGGACATACATCAGGAATAATTATTCAGAAACATTAAACACAGTGTTTGTTTTTCCTAGCATCTCAAATAAACTGAAATATAGTGTCAGTTATCTTTTTGAAGCGTCACGTCTTCAACATCCAATGACCTTACCCATAGATTCAAAGAGATTAACTAAACCAAGAGCCACAAACTACTCACGTATTCCACCCGGAGAGGAAGTATTTCCTTAAACCAAGACCTATCATTTTGAGAGCAGCTTCGGCTGCGTAAACTACAAATAAAGACAAAATCAATTCCATAAAACACAGACACCATAAGTATATCTTCGAAACTAGTTTCACCATTTTGACTACAGAACCAAATACTGTCTTCGGCAATCTTCGGAAACATTCCCGATGCTAATTGACGTGCATGACTCGGTTGATTTTCGGAGTACTCGTAGCTAGGCCATTCGTACGCACTGCGGTCCTATTTTGAGATTGCATAATTCTGTACAGAGAAACTCCGTGAGTGCTTCTCTTCACTTTATGTTGTTCAACTCTGGAGGAATCAGCCACGACCATACACTACACAACAAGGCAAGGACTAGCAATAATACAATATTTGTAAAACGTTGAAATCAACTCACTCGAAATGAAGACAATATGGTACCACATAAGTTCCTCTCTTTTGTTGGCTCGCTCATTTTGTGGAGTGTCTGCAAATACATCCACAAAGGTTTAACAATCTGCCACAATTCATCTTAAGAAATCAATAAGTGAAACCGAAGATCAAAGAAAGCAAATTACTTACTGGAAAACACAACAATGTCAACAATAAAAGAAATTCCGTTTGCAATGATGACCGCATCTGTACAAAAGCCACAAAGAAATATGTTATTAGTAACACAAGTCGCTGAAATCGTGTCCTTTGAATCATTAATTTCCGAAAATTGTCGGAATTAATTACGAAATTGTCGAAATTAATTACCTTTAGTGCCACATGTCGTGGCACTAAAGGTAAGTTTTGAGAATCTTTCCAACATTGGCCAATGAAAAGGATGACTACTATACTGTTGCAGTGATAATTTGACTCACGTGTTAGACCATTATTAGCCTGCGAGTAGCTTCGCGTATAATGCGGCACGAGCCTCTGGCAAGTTAAACGAGCCAGGACAAATGGTAAGCTCTCATTTCTCGTCTCCCGTGGTTTCACCGCTCTGGTAGCCTGAAGTGTCAGTCGCTCCTGCTCTCAGCCTTTCCCGGGGAGAAGGTTGAGGGCGGGAGACGACTGAAATTTCAGGGTACCGCACTGACTCTTGCCCCAGCCAACGAGAACCTGCTTTGCGCAGGCTCGAAAATAGTTTCAAGAGGTCTTTCAATTATAAAATATAACATAAACATTCTGAGAAGACTTACAAATGAAGTATTCAAAAGCTTTCTGTGTTATCAGCCATCGGATACCTGTGGAAGAAAAGGAGCCACTTGTAGTAATATTATTTACGCAAATTGTTTGTCCTGATGATGCCAATCTGAATAACACGAAACCCAAGTGAAGACTTTCTTGCACTTTCTACCTTCTCTGAGGTAATCACTTAAATTTCTTAGTTTCATCATTAAACTTGCAATAAATGTTCAATTATCTATAGAGATCTACGCAAGCCTCCGCCAACCTGTCGCATTTTGTGTCCATAAGAAGGAACGCAACTGACAAGTGCTGAACAGTTTCAAGGCCTGGAGAGGCAAGACTGCACAAGAGTTTTTTATTATTTTGATTATGCCATGCCCAGGAGGCAGCGTGGCCTTAGGGAGGCAGCTGTTCTATTTGTAATATTTGTTTGCTTATTTATAGTGTCCACAATTAGCACAACAGTGCTAAATACTCTGACACTTAAATAAAGTACCTTAACTATATCATTATACAACTCAAGCCCAATTCATTGTGCACCTTTGAGTGTTCGGTACAGACAGTTCCATGACTTAAGACAGGAAAACCACTGATTGTAGTGTTCTGTAATCTAAAGAAAAAAAACATCAGCAAACACGCAGCAAGTTTTGAAATAGCTAACAGCATAGTTTTATTTACCTGATTTTCTCCTAATTTATCAGGGTGCTCAAACCACCTATTGAAAAGTTGGCAATGTGAAAGGCATTTAACAGAAGCCGTAGTAGTTTTCTTGGTTCGCAGTCCAACTACCAAGCATCCCACTTCAAAAGTCCCACACAAAAAATGATTGTGTGGGTACCCTGTGACCCAATTCGTGACCTGGGCCTGTTTGCAAGGTTCACATCCATTGGAAAAATGATAAAAAAAAGACAGAATTCAGTAACCCCTGGATAGCAATCTATTTGTTGGATACCGCTTAATGGGCTTCTCACATCATGTTTTGGAAGATTCCCTGGTAAGCCTAAGTCTCAGAATGTCTGCATTGCAGGGAAAAATACAGTGAAACACAAATTGCAGTCTGCACAGGATAATATTGATAAGCTTATAGTTCATGGGACATACTTGTTTCCACTTCATCTCACTGTTCTCAAATATGTGATAAAATTCATCCAGACTAGGAATAAAAATGGAAAATGAGGCAATATAATGAGCCAGACAATTTAATGTGAAAAACGTTTAAACAAGACAGATACGGTAGCTTCATTTAACATTTACAGATATCATATCATGAAAGATTATTGAACATTAATAACACAACAATTATGATTGGTCCTATTAGCATGCAAAGAATGCAAGTTTTCTGCCAGGCACTGTTGCTTCATACAGGGCATATGTTTAAACTGTCCTCATTGTAAAAATGGCTTGAGGTAAATGATACTTCCACTGTAGAGAATTTTGCCACTGACTTTTTATGCACTTTTTAGCCCAGCACTCATTTTAACATAATGTTGGGAGGAGAATGAAAGTTATGAAAGGCATCATAACTAAAATGAATTATTTTTTTGTCTTTTAAGCTGTTCTGCATATTAAATGTATAACAAATTCCAATACGCGGGTTTTAAATACAAATATAAATATTATTTCTATACAGGTAATATAATTACCTTAGTTGTCTTCTTCGACTTAAATCTAATGACTTGAAAATAAGATATTTCTCCACAAGGGCTAATAAAAAAAGAGAAAGCTCTTATTTTTGACGAGCAAACAATCCTAATTTACCAAGCAATATCTTCAAGCCAGGCTGGATCCCCCTTGGAATTTCTGTTAACCTTTCTTTGAGGGGTATTGATATTTTCTGGAACTGCACATTGCCAGTGAACTGATATCATTCCTTAAACGTGCATACCAATATTTGTAACTTACATTAAATCTTATTTTTGAAACAATAACAGTGAAATTCAAATTCAGCAGTCATGTTCATATATATTTTCTCAATACTCTTACTCATTTACAATAATAATTGTAAAGCCTCCTTTACTGCAATTTTATAAATAAACAGAGGAAAGTAAGTATACATGTATTTATGATACTATGTTTGACACAAACATGTAAGCAATTCTTACTACTTTTGGGTTTGTATAATGACATCAATCCAATAAAGTGTCCTAGTGAGATCCAGTGTGGAGGCTGTAAAACAAAATGTATGGTTAAATTACAACAAAATTATTAATATAATAAAAATTGATATCATTTTGATCATGTATTAAAATAGTTCTTTTTAGTTAGTAAGAAGGCATTACTGAGAATAGTTGACTAAAATTCATGCTGCCCATAGATGAGTTCTGAATCCCTAAAATAATTTGAGTTTTAAACTGATCCATGAGTTTCTGAATTGATCAGTAAACTCATAATGATTAACAATTAAGAGATCATATCTTGATTTACTCACTTCCCTATATTTATGATTGGCCAATCAGCTTACAAACTGATCGACCATTCAACTGACAGATAAAATTGGATTTAGAATGAAAGGTAATCATTAAATACCGTTTAGAAGAAAAAGGGATGGAAAGCAATTTCCATCTAACATTAATTATGACTTACATTTTCAGAGCAGAGTAGCTTGTAAGCCTGCCTAACAGCTTGCCTTGGAGTAAAATCGAAACAATGAATGAGATAATACCACACCAAGCAACTGTGTCAAATGTGTTTAATATTCCTTGCAGATTAATGTCAAGCATACATGTATGCATATGGGAGGGATTCGCTGATGACAGCTTAAATCATTTTTGACTCATTAGCATATGGTATGTAACTTCAGAGACCTATTAATTGCTTTAAATGTTTTATTCATGTGAAAAGTCAGTTTCCAGAAAAAAATGTGTTACTTCCCATTGAGTCATTTTTGTCTCTAGTACTACCCAGAAATGCAATATTTTTTTGCAAGATTTCATTATTCAGTTTCCACTCTGTTATCCAAGTTAAGTGGTTGCTTACAGGAGGTTAAAAACAAAAGAAAGTTTCATTTTTTTAGCTCTATATAGAAACGGTCACAGTTGCTTATTAGAGGTGGTTGCTTACAAGAGGTTCCAAATTTAGTGGTCTGACATGCAAACTATTGGTATTTTGGAAACAGGTTACTGAGTAGAGGTGGTGGTTGGGTAGAGGCAGTTGCAACCAGATGGGGGTTCGACTGTAAATTGTTTTTTATTAAAAGCTGGATCACTGAATAATGCAATTCAAGAGTTTTTATTGGCTAAAGCCATCATGGCATATATATGAGCCATTATGTCATGATTTACGAATATGGTGTCCATACACATAAATTTTTTGGGCTGTTGTGGTGGAGAGGTGGCCATTGTAGAGAAGCCAAAATAAGAGTGAATGTATGGACTGCCTGCCGTGACAAAAAAGTGGCAGCTAGTGGCTGTTGCAGAGAGGTATAGCCATTAGTGGAAATTACCGGAAGACACATTGATATGCATTCATGATGAGTTCAATTTTAATAAAGTCAAAGGTGGTCTGGTTGTATCTTTTGTTTGCTTTTTTTCTCTTTCATAAACATGAACAGCATACAACTTAATTTAAAACTAGTAGGTCTGACCCAAATTTTCCTTTGAAGTACAAATTAAACAACCGGCCACTTTGACTAGTCATTCCAAGATTTGACCAGACAAAATCAGATTTTTGACGAAGCATTGTCTGTTGACCAACCTTTATTTCAAACACTGACTATCTGCCATCTCCATTCTGCATGTGCTCATGGAATAACATTATTACTAATTGTACTAATGTGTTAAGCAGAATTTAATGAATAGGAATTTTACATATTATTTTTAATTATACCTAAAGGAAAACTCAAAAGAATGCTTATAGATTCTTATCATAATTATTACCGGTAAATACAATTATTGCATTAAGACAACATTAACATTTGTAGCTTGGTTAAATGATTCAAAAGGATTTTCGCTTAATTTGAACATTGACAGAACTATACCAGTAACAATATATAACTTAGTACTGTAGTTCTTTTCTGACTCACATTTGCTTATAATCATTGTAATTAGCAATGTGAGTCAGAGCATGTGACCAGCTTAGGTCAAGACGTTTATAATGTTCTTGCATATATACTCTGTACTGTACTCTTTACCTTTTGTGAAGGAACAGCTTTCTAAACTTATTCTTTTCAATGTTGGTAAATGTGTCATACACCACAGCCAAAAGCTGCAACAAGGGAAAGAACAATATAGAAGGTTCAACTGTATCATGTAAAAAAATAGGTCAGTAAGTAGTGTTTCTGCCATTACGCCCATAGGCTGATAGCTGCCAGCATAAGAAATGTTCTAAAACACAAATATTAGTGAGAAAAAGCTTTTTCTTGTGCCACTTTGCTGAGCAGGCACTATTTAAACAATGGAGTTTTTCTGTTGAGGAACTATTGGCTAAAAGTTGCCTGCAGAAATTTGATGTTCTGAAAAAGAATATTTGATTAATTTAAACCTGGTGAACTATTACAATGATGCCTGATAGCGCCTGCATGTGTTTGTATCACAAAATCAGTTACAGCCAATGACAACAAAGAAAAATTAATAAGTAATAAGTGCTGATGAAACACGGTGGTGAAGACAGTGCTTCTGGATTTTACCGATACATAATGACTACTGATGCGTACATAATGAGTGCAATATTTCCAAGCCTAACAAATTACTGAAAATACTTTACTTATCATACTGCGAAACTTACCAAATTCATGAGAAAGTAAAGGACAACTGAGATGTAAACAGCAAAATATATGACAGCCCATCGAGACCGCTGATAGGATGGCATCATCACATCAGGAAAACTGCAGAGTAAGAAATTATAATTAGAACTTCAGAAAAGTGAGTTTTTAGACATATCCAAGTCTTTGTTGTCTGGTTTCGAAGAAAGGCATTTTTCAAATATTAAACATGTATCACCCATATTTTTTTTATTCTTTAACTTGCTTTAGTTCCACAACAGCACTTTTAATAAAGCACCCAACTGCATTGCAATAAAGTTAAGCATTGGTCACCTACTTTGCTGTGGTGAGTAGGACAAACAAGCTGATGAAGCTTCTCCAAAAACTGTTGAAAAACTAATAAACAACAGCAAATTAAATGAGTTGTTGATAAACACTGTTGCTGATAAATACAAATTGTAAAATTTAGCACACTGTTCAAAAATTTGGTAGATCAAATCTCATAATGAAATGATTCCAATTATTTTAAATGAATTTCGTTACCGGTACCAGTATTTGTCACAAGTCAAAACTAAATTCTGGTAAAAATTAAATAAAAAAAAATTAAATCCCTTTGTCTCTTAACCGTACTTATTCATTGATTATGAATAATTAGGGTTAGAGGACAAAGGAAACTGAGAATCAAACCAGGTTAAAATAATTTTTACCTGAATTTAATTTTTAAAATAATTTTTACCTGAATTTAATTTTGACCTGTAACATATACAATAGTATGCAAATTTAGGAGGGCAAGACCTGTGCCAAACTGTACAGTGAAAAAGTGTATGTTCAATAATACTACACAGTTGCTAATTAAATTTCTCTCCAAATGAATACATTTATACACACTTGAACTTCATGGCTGTTCAAACTATATATACCTCATCTTTTTCATTGTCAGAAAAAAGGTAAAAACCTGCAAATGAACAAAATTTTAAAACATTAATTATACACACAAATGCAGACATCAGTATAAACAACTTCAGAAATGAACACATTTATAACTTAAGACTGTCCAAAAGAAAACAAAACATAACAAATTCTAATGTTTGTCAAATTACGGTACATAACTTACCTAGCATTGCAAAGATTACCATGATAAAAAACAAAAGAAACAGCATGTCCAAGATTGGTGGAAGTGAGAGTAGAATTTGTCTTAGTACTCTATAAAGAAATTAGAAACATCATCACCATTCTATGAAAAGTTTACAAGTAAAAATTGCACAAATGCAAGTGCAATACACAAAGGTTCCTTAATACAGAAATAAAATATACAGAGACAAAGCTTACCTTCTAACCCCAAAACAGTAATGAGAGTCTATTAAGAAGAGTGGCCGAAGAGCCCTTGTCACTCGTACATGGTTTCGACTTCTCACAAGAACAACAATGGCTTCCACAAACACCACAGACAGAACAACAACCTGATGAGTAGGTATGTAAAGTTTTAAATGAACACTGACTTTTAGTTCAAAATATTGATTTCTCCTACACAGTTTTCATTCATCCAGGATTCATTACCATCATGATTCTCACACAAAGAAAAATAAGACTGGTGTAATTTGAATCACACATTATATACTCAGCAGAGATTGAATAATGCTTATTTGCCCAGAGATAGCATTACCAATCACATTGCTTTGAAACACCAAAATCACTGACTGTGCTCTAACATTATACATATTTTTTGACGTTTATATGTACCTTCAAAAGTGTCCTTTTGTGAGAGAAGAAAAGCTTTGGTCCTTGCCACTTCAGTCTTATAGCCATTCCAGTAGCAACAATAAACAGACACAAAATTTCCAAAGATCCATGGACCTAAATGATTTTATCATTAATTTTCCACAGGTTATTGGTGTATAGTGAGAGAGTCCATCTGTAACTTGGCAAACTCAGCGCTGCCCACTGTTTGGCTATATCTACCACCTCATATCCAATGTGCATTCATGGAATACCAGTAATTGTTAAACAACCAAAAAGTCTGAGGTGCTTTTCTCCAAAATTTAAAGGGAATGTAGCCCGAAAAATTCCAAAGTATGCCTAAGCTACATCTGATCATGAGGTTTTAAGTTGAAACCTCTATGAGTGATTTCAATACAAAGTATTCAGGTTTTAGTTTAATTAAATCACCTGGGTGTTGTAATGTTCAAAATGTAGAACCTGTCTACAAGGGCCACCTTGGGGACACAGGAAAGTGGCCCTTGTCGTGATGTGGCCCTTGTAGAGAGGTGGCTGTTATAGGGAGGTTGCTAAGGGGTGTTATATGATACCGGTACTTGTACTTTCTTGCAGGTACAATATTTTTGTCTTTAAAAAAGGCTTATTGTAGCATATGTGCATGCAACACAATCAAAATAAATCAATGCTACAAAGAGAAACCAAACAGACACACAAAGCTGCTTTTGAAAGGACTCAGATCAAAACTAGCATCTCCTCTTTTAACAATTATATATTTATTTCTTTGAAAAATATACCTGTGATTTCCAACTAACTGTAAAAAAGACAGGCATAAACAAAATTAAATGTAGTTATTCTATTTCATGGGATTCCAGGCCTTGGTTTCTGGCATTCCAGATTTCTGGTATTCTGGCTTTTAGGACAACGCTAAAATTTCAGATTGCTAATAAAAGCAATTTCACACAAACACCAATTTATGATCTGGAACAAAACTGTTTTCAGCAAGATTTCCTTAAAATGTTGCTGTGATAAGCCCTATCACTTATTACTTACAATCACTGGTAGATATAGTACATCATCTTCAGGAACTTTGCCTGATTCAGGTTTTTCAGTCAGTCCCAACGAAAGAAGAAAGAGTGCAGCCATCATGTCCAAAATGTAGAAAAATGTTGAGTGGGCAATAAGATACCATCGCACTGTTTGACAGGTTGGGTGGGTATCAAACCGGTCATTGTTCTTGCCCTCCTGGAGAAATATGGCTGCGTCCTAAGAGCAGATTGAATGCAGAACCATTGACATGGAAAATTATGCAAGAAAACAGAATACATCATCTCCCAGATACAGACCGAATCTCCCAGTTCACAACACAGCCCACCTCTCCCAGACATGGAGGAAAGCCAATAAAGAATGTAGATGAATATATGATATGATATATGATATAGCGATAATTTCAACGTTCTCCAAATCTATGAATTTTCCAAATTTTCAACGTTGGAGAACGTTGAAATTATTGACAGATCATCAGTGTGGAAACAAAGACTAATTCTCGAAGCTTGATAATTAAATCAATCAAAACTGAACTGCAAAATTTTCAAAGGCCCCATTTATAGCTCTTTATATGGTCTTGGGTACCCAAGACAACCCTCCCCTTGAGTTACCCTGGCCGGCGTAACTTTTAAGTTGTTTCTTTGCAAAATTCAAACAGCCATTTACAATATATTAGGATTGCGAACACATCTCGGGGGTGAGACAACTCAGGTGGGAGAGTTGTCTCGTCTCAGCAAGTATAGGGTTGTTTCGGGTACAGGTACCCGAGACTATATAACTGGGGCCGAAAAGTCGATCAAAGTCGATTATCACAAGAAATAGTGTGATCGATTATTAGACTTCCGATATTTGTCGATTGATTAGTATCGGATTCTATCGACAATCGACATGTCAGGACAAAGACCTTCAGATTTGACTACGAGTCACGAGTACGAGTTTTCAAATCTACTATGTGTAGCTTAGATAACCGCTTATCACACTGGTGGTAAACAACGGGAAGGAGTAATAGTTCTAGGGATTTCACGACTTTAAAATTTGGAAAGTCGTACTCGTACTCAATCCCGCACTTGTACTCTGAAGGTCGCTATTAATTAATAT
>OMLO01003514.1_pt1 | contig 12924 bp, 9 predicted proteins | sample 1674811 | NCBI WGS metagenome assembly OMLO01 (sample SAMN06265003, study PRJEB25207) | coral metagenome | isolation source: Coral host | place: Mexico:La Bocana,Puerto Morelos, Mexico | collected 2008-11-13
CAGCGGTGGATATGTCACCACCTTCAGATGGTTTCGAAGTTATCGACCCTGAAGCCTTGCTCGAGGAGAAGATCATGCTTGAGGAAATAGCGGCTCGCAGCAGCGGTATGATTCCGCCTTTGCCCGTGGGACACCACGGCAATGCTACGCAATATCCCTTGGGAAAGAGGGCAGGGCTGAACAATGCCGTTCCTCTTCCTACAGGAACAACAGATGTGGAATGGGATGATACACTATGCGAGCTCCCATCGGTGAAGGACCGATTTCTCAGCTATGCCGAACTTCGAGATTGTGCCCGAAATGGAGACACCACAGTTCGAGGGCTTCTCAATTTCTGCAGCACCAAATTTGGAGAACAAGCGATTGAACAGCTGAAATCCACTGGAAGTTGCAAGAAAGATGGGTATGATCTCGCAGCTTGGCTCCGCAGGAATTGCTGGGATGTTTGTGAGACGAATTCCGGGTCGACTTTCAAGCGCACCTCAAAGGCTTCTGTGGTTCGTGCCAAAGGTGGTGGGAAAGGACAGTAGCTTTGATGATGAGGTGGGCGTTTTGCAGTGGCTCGGATGGCTTCAGCAATGGTTATGATGGTGGCTTTCTATGATTGGATGGTGTGACAGCAGCTTGGTTAGCTGCGGTATTGACTATGAATGGTTTGGCTTTGGAACAGCTGGTTTGGTGTTGGCCTGTGTATGTGGTCACCGATGGCAGTTGTTTCAATCTCTATGAAGTGGTTGGTGCCTCCTATGTCGTTGTGGGTTTGGCCGATGCAATGGATGATGCAATGGTTCTTTCCGTTAGACTCTGGGAGACAACAACCATGGTTTTCTGCATGATTGGACGCCACTATGTCGAAAGGGGGTGTGGAAATATATGATGCTATGCCTCCCAGCTATCTATGCATTTGATGGCGACATGAGTTGGCGACCTTGGGAATTCATTCGGTTGTGACAATTTCAGATGATTCCATGGTTTTTCAGTGATGTGGCTTTTGATGGTATGTTTTCTGCGTTGACTGGATGACATGTCTGGTATTTTGACGTTTTGAAGACATCAATGCAACATTGCTGGATTTGGCCTATGCAGTTGTGGTCACAACATGGGTTTGCTTTTATTCTGGAAGTTTTCACACCGATTCATGGATTTTGTGCAGAGATTTGATGTTTTTGTAAGGAAATCTAGAAGATTTCCTCTTACGGGATATACTTTCAACCACGTTTGAGACTTTGAAGCTGCTAAACGAAGTTTTAGCTTTTGGCTGATTTGTTTTGCCTTTTTGGCATGTTGGCTCCAGTTTGCAAACAAAGGCAACAAGAGCAGAAAGAACGTAGGCATGCACGTCAGACATGTCACCGTGGTTTTGTGGTTGGAAAGAGAGCGTGTGACGGTTCGTTGTGAGTTTCTTGTGACCCTAAGGACTTGTTGACTTGGACTTTTGGGACTTAGGTTTGTTTGGGGTTTTTCTCGTAGGTTTGTAACTAGTTGCGAGCGTCGCGAGAATTTGCCTATTGGAAGTTATCTGTGTTTGTGTAACTTCACATGGTAGCTGAGCTGAGTTTTGGTCAGAAGTGATGATGTTTTCACCTGGTTCCGGTAAAGGTGGTGGTTCTAAAGGTCCTGGTAAGCATGAAGGTAGTCCGACTCAGATGGAGATGGGTAACGTTCCGATTCCGCCAAGCACACCTAGCACTGGAAGGCAACAAGGTCAGCAGACGCAAGGGTTTGTGGCAGGTTCGCAAGGTGTTGGAGGTTTGTCTGGGGTTGGTGTTGGAAACGGTTTCCATGGTCCCGTTGGCAATGGTTTCGGACAAGGTTCTGGTTTCGTTGGACCCTCAGTAGTTCCACAAGTGCCGATGATGCCGATGTCCGGTTCTGACCCTAGTAGCAGGTTTCAAAATCCAGGGAATAGTCAGATGTTTGGTCCTCAAAGTGGTTTTGCAGTTGGAGGCTTAACACCACAGATGCAGAATGTCCAACAAGTCATGGGTTTAGCTCAAGGTCTTTCCAATCAACAGTTGATGTCGTTGATTCAGGGTTTGCAGGAACAAGTACAATCACAGGGTAGAATGAATCCTTTGGCGTTTGGTCAAGTTCCGTTTGGGTTGCCAGCTGACAGTAGTCTTCATGATCCCACGTTTGGCTTTGGTATGTCTGGGGGTGCAAGTTCCGAAGGGTCTAGGGATGTGTTTTCTAAATCCGAAAAATGGATAGGTACCCCTCCAGTTCCAAATTTCAAAGCTTTGGTTTCCAGGGAAACAGAAGTAATCGGATGGTCGCAGTTCATCGCAGATCTCTCTGGTTGGGCAGCGCAAGCGAGCATAGAGTTTAGTTTGGAGATACAACAAGCGTGCAGGTGGCATGAAGAGATATCATGGGACTCTATGACTTCAGCAAGGCGTGCTCGTGCGATGCGTTTGCAGGCGATTCTCAAAAGCGTTTTCCAAGAACACCCGCGATCCAGCAACCTGATTAATGCATTTACTGAGGGAGTCAGCTTAGTGAGCACAGGAGCAGGGTTGAATGCCACGCAGAGCGGTAATGGCTTTGAACTCTTAAGACAACTTACTTGCGAATATAGTTTGCGTACCCGCTCAGAGGCTCTGGCTCTTCGTGCAGCGTTCGCCATGAAAAGTTTTCAGCTTAGTGCCCAAGAAACGTCCCCCTCTTCCGGATACGATCCGTAAACTCGATCTTGAATCAGCGCGATACAGCAAGCTCATTAGTACGCTTCCGCAGGGTGTAGATACCATAGGAATCCAGCTGACTGACTCTGATCTACTTTTGGTGCTAATGCGATCTTTACCCGAAGCAGTCAAGACATTTGCAGTGCATCACTCTAGGGGTGACAGTTATCAAGCCTATCGCGAGTCAGCAAGACGTTGGGAGCAACAGCGACGCCTTTTTGTGGAGCACATGACTAATCAGAGCAGTAACCACAGTAAGAACAAGATGGTGAACGAAGTTTCTCATGATGGTTGGCAGTCCGAAGCTCAAGGTGACTCGTCAGGAACTCAGTGGTATAGCTTAGAAGATGATTGGTCAAGTGAAAGTTGGCATATAGATGCAGTTTCGTCTTCTTCAACTTCTGTGAAGTGTCAACGTTGTGGCAGCCGCAAGCATGCGACTGAATCTTGTCAGGCTGATTTGTCTCGCACCAAGTGTTTTCGTTGTCATGAAATGGGACATGTGGGGATTAATTGCCCAAAGAATAGCCAAGGTAAGGGTAAGTCTGGTGATTCCCCCAACAAAGGTAAAGGAAAGGGTTCTTTTGACAAAGGTAAGAATGGTAAGGGCAAAGGATCCAAGTCGAATAAAGGCGGGAAGAGTTTTGGAAAGAAGGGCAAACTCAACCAACTTGAGATGTCCAGTGATGACTGGTGGTGGTATGATGATGGTTGGGGTAGCTCTTATGATGATTGGTCTTGGCATGTGAATCAGGTTGGTTGGAATGATCAGGGTTGGTATGGTGAGTCTTGGGATGAGTCCGCGAAAGCAGAGCCTGAAGCTAAGCCTGATGAGAGTGAGGAGAAAACTGACAACCCAGTTGGTAGCTTGATTTTGCATGCGGTGACTGATCATGGTAGTTGTTGTGGTGGTGTTGAACATGTTGGAAGCTTGGTGTTGCATGATGACATTGACAATGTTGCTTGTGACGTTGAAGCTTGTGTTCAGAGTTGCCCGAACGTGCCTTGGTTTCAGCCTTTGAAGGGTCCTGATGTTGGTCATGACCTTAGAGACTTGGATGGTTTGCTTTGCACCGAGCCTAGAAGAGTTCAGATGCATAGTTCAGTGTTGGATGTTGGATTTGATGTTTCTGACACAGTGTGCAATTGTCGTGTTGTTTCGCAAGTTTTCTCATCTCTTTGTCCGATTTTGGCTGAATTGAGTTTTGCACAGGACCCCACTTGGTGGTTAATCGATTCAGGTGCAGCTGTGACCGTCGTTGCCGAGTCGAATTTTCACCACTTTCAGTCGTCTGTGCAGACCTCAGCTGATTCGGATCGTTTTAGAGCTGCGAACGGTAGCAAAGTTTCTATGAAGGGTATTGCAGAGATTTCACTTGGTTTTTCGTTGATGGATGTGAGCACGGGTAAGAAAACTTGGAAAACCGCCACCTTGAATGCCATGGTGGGGAACACCCAACATAACATCCTATCGACAACAGCCTTGTGCAGATCTGGATGGACTTTCTCCCAGTGGTCAGATGGAGCTGAGCTGAAACATGATGCTTCAGGACAAGTGATTTCAGGAATTGTTCAGCACTCCGGGTGCCCGTGGGTGAGACTTCAACCAGAGGCATGGGGTTCAGTGAAATCTATGCGTTTTGATGATGGCATTGTTGTCCAGGATGTTGATCATGTGAACCTGTCGCCGCTATCTCCTGCTGTTGAAGCACAACTTGAGACACATCGCAAGCAGGGACATTTTCCGCATCATCCACAATGTACCGAATGTGCCAAGGCTCGTTCAGTTTTTAGGCATAGGAGACGTGGTATTCAGAATGTGGAATGCGAGGTCCAAGCTGATTTTTGTTTCTTGAGTCGTACTGGAGAAGTTGTTGAGGGTGACTTGAGAAATAAGAACATGAAGATCTTGGTTTTGACGGAAATGCTTTCCGGTTGCGTTGGTTATGTTCTCTTGTGTGACAATCGACAGCGTGTTAATGGTGACATTGAGAGGTGGTTGGACAGTTTTGGACTTATGTCGAACTTAACTTCGGTCGTGTTACACACTGATGACGAGAAAGCAGTTGGTGACCTTGTTGGGAAATCTACACGTCATTACTTGTTCCAAGTCAGAAGGGCAGCACCTCAACAACATCGCAGTATTGGAGGTGCAGAGAGAGCAGTGCGCAAGTTGAAGGAGAGCTTAGCAGTTGTGCGTGGTGACTTGAATCGACAAGGACTTGACATTCAATATAGCTATGAAAGTGTTCGAGATGTCATCACTTTTCTTGCTTTGATGAATAACCACTTCGGCAGAAGTGGTGGCACGGACCTCAGTCCACTTGAAACCTCTGCCGGACGTCCTTTGTCGAAACCAGTCACTTCAATGTTTGGTGCAACAGTCATTGCTGAGATTCCTGATTCTATTCGACAGTACTCACCCAACGAGTCCCGAAGCATCGAAGCAGCCTATGTTCACCCAGGAGTTGGTACTGGTGCTGCAGTTGAAGGATGGTTGAGGGTTGACGGTCGTTTGGAACTCAGGAGATTCTATGCAAGAAATGTTCGTGAAGTTGCGCCGCTTGCTTGGAACGTTGACTTGTGTCGAAGCTTTTTGTCTGTGTTGGATCCAAGGGATGATGGTGGAAGGCAAGGTGATAGGGCGATTGCTGCTGATGATGGACAGGGTGCTGTTGCTGGACCGAGTAGGGCTGTTGCTGATGCAAGGGTTGATGTTCCACCAAGTGGCTCCGAGCCATCACTAAGTAAGAATGGTGGAGAAAGTGATGAGGTGCTGTTTGGTGATGGTTTGTCAGCTCAGGCTGAGAGTCCGGGGGTTGTTGAAGAGGATGTGAGTGTTGAGGACAAGAAGGAGGACCTTAAAAGGTCTCCAGCTTCTGAAGGTGATGATTTGCATGTTGGCAAACGGTCTCGCACTTATATCTTTACTCCTGGATGCCCTTCTTGTGAAACAGGTATGAATGCACCAGGTATCCGACACTCGGCTGCTTGCAAGCGACGTCAGAGTGCTGAGTTTTCGATTCCTGTTGAAGAACCCGTTGGTCCACCTGTTTTTCAGCCGCAGCCTGTTGTTTTGCCTGATGCCGATTCTCAGAGGTCTGAAGCTTTGAGTCGTAAGAGAAGTAGTGACGTTTCTGTTGAGAGGCTTGAGGAAGAGATCAAACAGGATGGTGAGCATGAACCAGTTGACATTTCCAGCTTGATCGATGGTTTGTGGTGGCATGGTCATTGTTGTCCAATGAATGGAAGTTTGACATTGAATTTTATGCCGGCCACTGCCCCTGACTTCTTTGAGGCCGACATTGCGTCCATCAAGTTTCGTCATGGTGAATCTGGTGGAAGTGAAGTCGTGAACTTGTGTGGGAAGGATGTTTTGTTGTGGCGACCGTTGGAAGCAGTTGACGATTCTACTTTGGTGGCTTTAGACCCTGATCTGACAGTTGTTGGAATGAGAGAAGAGCTTGAAAACATGTCGAAATGTCAGGTCGGTGTCGTGCTTAACCAATCAGAGTTGGATCAGGTCAAGCAAGAATGTCCACACTTGAGGGTGATTCAGGCCCGATGGGTCACAGCCTTTAAGTCTGCTGAAAGAGTGAGGGCCCGTATAGTGGCTAAGGACTTGCGGACCAAAGATAGTGCTCGTAGTTTAGGTTGCTCGTCGCCGACGCCGTCGTGTGAAGTTGTCAACTTGATCCTTGCTCTGACCTCGTCAAGAGGCTGGCGGTTGCGGGCATTAGATATATCACATGCATTCATGCATAGCCCATTGCCTCGTGGAACTCGAATTGCTTTGAAATTGCCGCAGAGCGTTAGCTCAGTTGAAGGCTTGCCGTTGTATCTTGATTTGCTTAAATCCCTCAATGGATTGAGGGATGCTTCTCTTCATTGGCTGCAACTACTTCAACAGACGATTGCAGCTGTCGGATTATGGAGCGATGAACAGGAACCTTGTGCTTATCAAGGACATGTGTTTGAAGGCTCCACTTTCCTTGGGACAGTCATGTTGCTGTGTTATGTTGACGACTTGTTGCTGTGTTCTTCCACGAAGCTTGCCGAAGAAAAGGTTGTGTCTGTGATTTCTGGGATTGTGCCAACAAAGACTACGAGTCAGATCCTTGGGGCTAAGCAAGGTGGTGGAGTGATCCAATTCATTGGACGCATCATTGAGAGGTTTCCCCACGAGGATTGCTTGTATCTTTCGGTGAGTCCCTCATATCTTGACACCACGTTCCGTGATTACCAAATTGAGAAGGGTTCACGAAGCGTCCCCGACGTTTCGATTCACTTGGAGAAAACGGATGAGAACTCAAAAAGGCCGTTGTCACCCGAAAGTTACTCCAGATTCAGACGTGCGTTGGGTCGTCTTCTTTGGTTAGCTCAGGTGCGTGTGGATGTCAAAACTTGGTTGTCGTTGCTGGGGTCACAGCAGTCTGCCCCGACACAAGCTACAGAAGCAGGTCTTAGAGCAGTTCTTCGATTCCTCAAGACTGATTGTCACGTTGTCCTTCGCTTGCCATCTCGATCGGAGTTGTTGGATTTTGAGAAGGAGGCTGGGTCGGTGTATCTCCATTTGTGGGCTGATGCGTCGCATGCTCCATATAGGTTCAACAAACGGAAAGGCATTAGTGGACAGGTGATGTTTTTCGAGAAGAGCTTGGTCAGAGCAGTAGCTAAGCAGCAGCAGGCAACGTCTCTTAGCAGTTGTGAGAGTGAGTTGTACTCAATCCAACAAGCAGCACAAGATGCAGTTTCAGTGTCGAAGGTCTTGGAACGGTTGTTGCTTGGGATTGGTGAAACGGCTCCAGAAACTGTTGTGAATGTTTTGCTTGAATCGGACTCCGCGTCCGCACTTCAATTGATTCATGGAGTTGACATTCCTAAGAAGTCTCGTCATATCGAGATTAGACTCTTGTGGATTCGCTCTCAGATCGAAAGAGGTGTGGTTCGTATGAAACATCGCGCAGGTTCTGAGAATGTGTCGGATCTCTTTACTAAATGTCTCAGCTCGCAGTTGTTCTTCAAGCACCGTGAAACTCTTGGCTTTGAGGAGAGGTCGATGCCGAACTTGTCTGAGGAAGTTGTTGCATTGATCGCTGATGATGAAGCTTGCCTCGATGTGGTTGCGGTGTTGAAGGGTCGTCCAATCTTGCTTGTCGAGTTGTGTTGCAGTGAAGGATCGGCATTGAACGTTGTGACGAAAAGGCTGGGTGTTAGGTATGTAGGCGTGACTCAAGCAGTTCAATCTTCCCAAGTGTTTTCTGAAGTGAGAGAAATTGTTTTGGATTTGATTGACAAAGGGTTTTGGGTTCACGTTCATGCATCAACACCTTGCTCCTCAGGGAGTCCGTTGAAGCACTTGTCAGAAGCAGTGACTGATTCTGATTTGGAGTGGTCATCTATCATCTCTTCGGTTGGCAAGTATTTTGACCTAGGGCACTCTAAATCGTTTGAGCTTCCTTTTCACAATCAGATATGGAATCGTGATGAAACAAAGAAGTTGATTGCAAGTCAAATGATGTCACATTCCTGTCAGGTTTTTCTTTGTCAGATGGGTTGCACCTCAAAAGGGGGTAAGCCAATCGGAAAGTCATTGTGTTTTGTCTCGACCCATTTCCCTTTCGTGAAAACACTACACAAGATGTTTGGTTTGTGCACATGCCAGGAACATGCAGGTTTTTCAGAAGTTAATTACACAGAAACGGCGTATTATCCCCATTGCTTGGCTAGAGCCCTAATCAGAGCAGTAGTCCAAGCTATGCGTGATCCTTAGAAGAGTTCAAAACTTAGCTGTGGCTGGAACCTTAAGGGTTAGTCGCGGTTGAGAACTTAGTGGATCACCGATTTTTGTGGAGCACTTAGCAGTGAGTTGTGACAATCTTAGATTCGATGGCTCAGTTCGTGCATTCCGCAGCCGTTTCATGACATGCTGGCATGTGAGTTTTTTTTGGAAAGTGGATTTTGCTTTGAGGTTTGGTGGTCAGTGTTTTGGAAGGTCGTGAGGCTTTTCCGTGTTACCGAGCCAAGATTTGTGAATTTGAAGAGAAAAGAAAGTTTTTTTTGGAGAGTTTGGAAGAAGGATCTCACGTTTGGTTTTCACGTTTGGAAGAAGCTGTTTTGGAAGGCATTTTTGAAGAAAGGCTTTCCCGGAGTTTTCTGAAGTGGTTTGAGTTTTCATGTGAGATGGATTTTGGCACAGTTTAGTGCCGTGTGTTTTTCAGTTTTTGTTTGCGTGTCTGTGAGTGACCTTAGTTGCTGAAAGCTTAGTAGTTCGTCGATGGCTCTCAGAATGGTCAGTGCAGTCAAATGTTTTTTTCAGAAAGATGATCTCAGGACAGATGGACCGGACTTAGTTTGACTGGTTGGTGTTTTGGGATCATAACGTTCCTCACTTGCTCTCGTGTGGTTTGTTTTGGTTTCCTTGTTTGCAGAAACAACCAACAATCACAAGTAGTTGATAGCCATGGCACCAAAGACCTTAGCGCCTCCTATGACCGAAGCAGAGAAAGCCGAGTTATCACGACTCCTGGACAAAGCGAAGTTGAATGAGGATGCAGAGAGGATTCAGGCAGAGCGGAATGTCGGCTTTACCAAAATGGCTCAGGACTGGGGTGCATGGAAACCTGATCCGACCGATGCGGTTGGAGTTGCCAGAGCGGTGAAGCTAGATGGATATTCTTCTCATCGCAACCTCAAGAGTATGGCTCGTGGATCTGATGGTGTGCCAATTTCAGCAGCAGGGCAGACCTACACAGGTTCCATGACGGACGCTAGTAAGCGTCTCCATGCTGCGGTGGACATGTCACCACCTTCGGATGGTTTCGAAGTTATCGACCCTGAAGCCTTGCTCGAGGAGAAGATCATGCTTGAAGAAATCGCGTCCCGCAGCAGCGGGATGATCCCGCCTTTGCCCGTGGGACACCACGGCAACTCTACACAATATCCCCTTGGGAAGAGGGCTGGGCTCAACAATGCTGTTCCTCTCCCTACCGGGACAACAGACGAAGAATGGGACGACACACTCTGTGAACTCCCATCAGTGAAAGATCGATTTCTCAGTTACTCTGAACTTCGTGACTGTGCTCGAAATGGGGATACTGGTGTCAGAGGTCTCCTCAATTTTTGCAGCACTAAGTTTGGAGACCAAGCTATTGAGCAGCTGAGATCTTCTGGAGTTTGCAAGAAAGATGGGTACGACATCGCAGCTTGGCTTCGCAGGAATTGCTGGGATGTTTGCGAGACAAATACCGGCTCGACCTTCAAGCGCACCTCAAAGGCTTCTGTTGTGCGTTCCAAAGGTGGTGGAAAGGGACAGTAGTCTTGAGGATGAAGTGGCCGGTTGCAGTGGCTTGGATGGCTACAGCAGCGCTAGTGGTGGCTTTCTATGTTTGGATGGTGTGACAGCAGCTTGGTTAGCTGTGGTATTGACTATGAATGGTTTTTGATTTGGACAGCTGGGCTGGTGTTGGCCTGAGTATGTGGTCACCGATGGCAGTTGTTTCAATTCCTATGAAGTGGTTGGTGGCTCCTATGTCGTTGTGGGTTTGGCCTATGCAATGGATGGTGCAACAGGCTATTTCTGTTAGACATTTTGAGCTGCTGATGACTCGTTAATGGATGAAGGCCGCAACTATGTCGAAAGGGGGTGTGGAATTATATGGATCTATACTGCCTGTGCGACAGTAGCTTGCGACCTTTGATGCTTTGCAGTTTTGGTCTTTGCATGGTGGTTGATAACAGATGTCTGGTGTTTGCTGGTTTTGGCCGACATAGATGGTTTTCATGAGTTTTTGCCTACAGCAGTGGTATTTGGTTTCAACGGTTACCTTTGATGCTGGATTTGCAACCACTATGGTGCTTTGATTGATTTTCTGCAAGTATCATGCGTTTTTGCATGTCAGAGCCGGAGATTCAATGTTTTGGCAGATACCAAGTATTTCTTTGGCTTTGGATGAAGTTTGAATTCATTTTTGGTGATTTTGCTGCTGAACGAAGTTTCAGCTTTTGGCATGAGATCTCACTTTGAAGTTTCGACTTTCTTTTGGCTCTAGGTTGTAAGAGAAACAACAAGAGCAGAAAGTATGCAGCCACGACACTGACAGACACTTTACCGTCGTTTTGTGGTTGAAAGAGAGCGTGTGACGGTTCGTTGTGAGTTTCTTGTGACCCTAAGGACTTGTTGACTTGGACTTCTTGGGACTTAGGTTTTTAGGTGGTTCTCGTAAGTTTGTCATTAGTTGCGAGCGTCGCGAGAATTTGCCTATTGGAAGTTACCTGCGGTTTGTGTAACTTCACATGGTAGCGGAGCTTAGTTTTGGTCAGAAGTGATGATGTTTTCACCGGGTTCCGGTAATGTTACTGGCAAAGGTGGTGGTTCTAAAGGTCCTGGTAAGAATGAAGGTAGTCCGACTCAAATGGAGATGGGTAACGTTCCGATACCACCAAGCACACCTAGCACTGGAAGGCAACAAGGTCAACAGACGCAAGGGTTTGTGGCAGGTTCGCAAGGTGTTGGAGGTTTGTCTGGGGTTGGTGTTGGGAATGGTTTCCACGGTCCTGTTGGCAATGGTTTCGGACAAGGTTCTAGTTTCGTTGGACCCTCAGTAGTTCCACAAGTGCCTTTGATGCCGGGTGCTGACCCTAGTAGTAGGTTTCAAAATCCAGGGAATAGTCAGATGTTTGGTCCTCAAAGTGGTTTTGCAGTTGGAGGCGTAACACCACAGATGCAGAACGTTCAACAAGTCATGGGTTTAGCTCAGGGTCTTTCTAACCAACAGTTGATGTCACTGATTCAGGTTTTGCAAGAGCAAGTGCAGTCACAAGGTAGGATGAATCCTTTAGCTTTTGGTCAAGTTCCTTTTGGATTGCCGGCTGATAGCAGTTTTCATGATCCCACGTTTGGTTTTGGAATGTCTGGCAACACAGGTTCTGAAGGGTCTCGTGATGTGTTTTCCAAATCTGAAAAATGGATAGGTAGCCCCCCAGTTCCAAATTTCAAAGGTTGGGTTTCCAGAGAGACAGAGGTAATTGGTTGGTCACAGTTCATAGCAGATCTCTCTGGTTGGGCAGCGCAAGCGAGCATAGAGTTCAGTTTGGAAATACAACAAGCGTGTAGGTGGCATGAGGAGATTTCATGGGACTCGATGACTTCAGCGAGGCGTGCACGAGCGATGCGTTTGCAGGCGATTCTCAAGAGTGTTTTCCAAGAGCATCCGCGATCTAGCAACCTGATTAACGCATTTACTGAAGGTGTCAGCTTAGTGAGCGCAGGAGCAGGGTTGAATGCCACGCAGAGCGGTAATGGCTTCGAACTCCTAAGACAACTTACTTGCGAATATAGCTTACGTACTCGCTCAGAGGCTTTGTTTGGCTCTTCGTGCAGCGTTCGCCATGAAAAGCTTTCAGCTTAGCGCCCAGGAAACTTCCCCTTCTTCCGTTGTGACGGATACGATCCGTAAACTCGACCTCGAATCAGCGCGATACAGCAAACTTATCAGTACGCTTCCGCAGGGTGTAGATACCATAGGGATCCAGCTAACTGACTCCGACCTACTTTTGGTGCTAATGAGATCTTTACCCGAAGCAGTCAAGACATTCGCGGTGCATCATTCTCGGGGAGACAGTTATCAAGCATATCGTGAATCAGCAAGACGTTGGGAGCAACAACAAAGACTTTTTGTGGAGCATATGACGAATCAGAGCAGTAGCCACAGCAAGAACAAGCTTGTGAACGAAGTTTCTCATGATGGTTGGCAGTCTGAAGCTCAGGGTGATTCGTCAGGAACTCAGTGGTATAGCTTAGAAGATGACTGGTCTAGTGAAAGTTGGCATGTGGACGCAGTTTCTTCTTCGACTTCTTTGAAATGTCAGCGTTGTGGCAGTCGCAAACATGCAACTGAATCTTGTCAGGCTGATTTGTCACGTACCAAGCGTTTTCGTTGTCATGAGATGGGCCATGTGGGGATTAATTGTCCAAAGAATGGTCAAGGCAAAGGTAAGTCTGGTGATGCCCCTAACAAAGGTAAGGGAAAAGGGTCTTTTGACAAAGGAAAGAGTGGTAAGGGCAAAGGATCCAAGTCTAGCAAAGGCGGTAAGAGTTTTGGAAAGAAGGGCAAACTCAACCAACTTGAGATGACCGGTGATGACTGGTGGTGGTATGATGATGGTTGGGGAAGCTCTTATGATGATTGGTCTTGGCATGTGAATCAGGTTGGTTGGAATGATCAGGGTTGGTATGGTG
>OMLO01003515.1_pt1 | contig 12921 bp, 7 predicted proteins | sample 1674811 | NCBI WGS metagenome assembly OMLO01 (sample SAMN06265003, study PRJEB25207) | coral metagenome | isolation source: Coral host | place: Mexico:La Bocana,Puerto Morelos, Mexico | collected 2008-11-13
AGAATTCATAAGTTTCACAAAAGACAGGTGAGTGCCTGTGTGTCTAAAAAGGAATGGGGAAGAGCGAGATGCTGCATGTTTCATGGATTTCCATGGTCATGCTGCTTGAGCATAATGAGCCATTCTTTGCTCATAGCTGTTTCAGATCAAGCTGAAGCTGGTGGTGCCTGGATGTGTGCCATCAGCCAGCTCAATGAATCAGATGGAGGATGACTACCCCCTGCTAGGTGACCTTCGGGAGTCATATTTGGCGGCAGGGGGTGAGCAGGAAGATTGGGATGATCTGGTGCATGGTTTGCACCACTCCCAGATGGCGCTGGAGTGGACAGATACCACTATGGTTGATCACTCAAAGAGACTGGAGGAGCTCGGAGTGAAATCGCTGGCTGCTGGGAACCTCATTGAGTATGAGGTGAGAGAGACAGACCATGGTGCTCCAACTGGGGTGGCCATTGGTCTGATCAAGGCCTATCGCAACAGCAAGAGTCAGGTTTCGCTGGAAATAAAGCACGTGACTTCGACGGATAGCCAGTTCAATGAGTGGGCGAGCTATCATATAAATGAAGCTGGTGAGTTTCATTTACATCTGTGCAAAAAGCCACCTGGGTCTTGTGTGGCCGTGCCTACCTCGAAGAAGGTGGGGTGGCTCCATGTTGCCAGGTTCAGGATGACTACGTTTGTGGGGGCTTTGAGCCCGGTTTTTGACACGGATGCAATCTTGGATGTTTTGCGTGAAAGAGTTGAGGGCCTCATTGAGGCTTTTTCTCCTGATGAAGGGCCCAGGGTTGAACTCCGTCCTAGGGGTGATGGAGAGCCAAGGACTGTTGCTGGAGGTGGCGAGAAGAAGCGGCCAGGTGAAAAGGCCCGGGAAGGGGCCAAGAAGGCCTTAGCTGAGGCCACGCCGAAATTTGGTGACATCAGAAAGAAGAAGGCCCCAGAGTTGGGAACTGGGGGTCGCGGTAAGAAGAAAGATGAGATTGAGAAGGCGGGTGAAAAACCTGCAGAGTCTTTGAAGGCTCAACAAGCTGCCCATCAAGCTGCAAAGGCTTTGATGGGTGGCCATCCGCAAATGGTCCCGGTGGCGGCCAGAGAGAAACCTGAAGGGAAGCAGAACTATGGTGGTCGTCAACCATGGTTAGAAGATCTTTCGGGTGATGAGTATCCAGATGAACGTGATCGTCGTGACCGAGAACCTCGCCGAAAGGTTGGTGGTGGAGACCCGCCTGGGGGAGGCGATGATGATGATGACGATGGTGATGACAAGGAGGATGATCGTCGCCGCAGAGTTGAGAAGAGAAAGAGAGGCTCATCTGAATCCAATGGACGCAAGAAAAAGAAGGCCGACAAGAAGGAAGCAAGTGACAAGAAGACTCCCCAGAGGGCAGATCATATCTTCCCTGCTGGTGAGAGGGGAAGAAAAAGACGTGGGGGTCCTGGTGGTGGACCGAGTTCCTCTCCTGACAACAGTGGAGAAGGCCGTCGCAACAAGGAGGGCAAGAAGGCCGTCAAGAAGAAGAAGGAAAAGGACAGAGGAAGGAGGCGAAGGAGGAGGTCTAGTGAGACCTCTTCTCGATCCAAGTCTGGGTCGGATAGCCAAGGTGAGTTCTACGGAAAGGACTCATCACGTTATGAGTCGCTGGCTGAGAAGGCTCGAAAGAAGCCAGGGATGCTTCTTAAGAGTGGACTGGCTCAGATGGCAAAATACCTCACTATCCGTACTGGTGGGACGGAGGAGGAGGCCAGCAGGAGCTGGCGAGATCAGCGAGTGGGGGCCTATTTGAATCAGGTCCTCTTTGCACAGCATCCCCAGGAGAAGCTGGGGATGAGGAACGTGCGTGAGCTCATCACACTGGGGGAGGCGATTGACCTCCTTATGGAGGGTCAGTTTGCTGCTGCAGGTGATGTGTTAATGCAGCGCATGAAGGCTGTTGAGAGTTCAGTCACTGATGGGTGGCAGCTGGCATCCCATCAAGAACTGATACCCCCAGCCAAGGCTACTTTGTCCACCAACCTGGAGCGGTCATGGGTGGCAAAGCAGGCGTTGCAAGCCAAAAAGCTGGAGGAGTCAATCAGAGCCAAGAAGGGCTAGGATGGGGGTGGCCCGGCAATGGACAGGGCTGGTCCAAGTCGGGTGACACCATCTCCTCCGTTAAGGCCTGGTGCCTTGAAAAAGCCCATGGGTTCAACAGAGAAGGGTGCTATGGCACCAGTCACACCCCCGAAGGCGGGGTCTCCAGCAACATCGCCAGCAAGGGCCTCATCGACAGCAGCGACTGCAGGGACTGGAGTGATCCCAAAGCCCACGCCGAAGAGCCCTCCGCCAATCGGCTTATCGCCAGCGAGTTCTCCAACGACACCCCCTCCATCTGTGAGAGGAAAGTCGAGCTCCCCTGGGAAAGGAGGGGACTCCACGGAGGGGTCAGAAGGAAGGAAGAAGAAGAGGTCCCGTACTCCGTTGAGCAGACGACCTCAAGGAAAGAAGCAGCGGGCTCAGTTTGCAAAAGGAAATTACGGGGATCAGCGTGTGAAGTTCGCCAACCCCATCGACAATCGGGGTCAAGGTGGAGACAACGAAAGAAAAGGAGGGAAAGACAAAGGGAAGCAGCCTGGAAAAGGAAAAGGAAAGTCGAAGGGGAAATCGAAGGGCAAGCCGAAAGGAAAAGGCAAAGACAAGCCGAAGAAGGACGATTCGAAGCAGATGGGATCCCGTGCTCCTGGAGGGGGGGACGGGAGAGAAAAGAAAGATTGAGTATCGTAGATGCAGCCTGGGGAGGCTGCTTGGACCTCCAAGGTTGGAGGGAGGCTTTTCGTCAGATGGGACCTGTGGAGGGTCTCCACATCTTAGCCTTCACAAGGAGGCTGGTGGGGGGCCTCATCATAGCCCCCACTGGGGTAGGTGCTCTGCTGAGGAGCTTGATGCACTCACCTATCGGCAGATGTGGGATTGTGAAGCCCTCTAAGGGTGATCCATACCCCTTGCCTTTGGAACCTCAGGTGGTGGCAGCTATGCGGGTTTTAGTGGACCTGAATGTCCACTTGGATGAGACGGCCTCCGCTCTGGCTGAAGATGGAGGTCTGGTCCCACCTATGAGGGTGAAGATCAAACAGTGGGCCAAGTACAGTATACAGCAGAAACAACAATTGGCCGCTGCAGTCTGGTTGGTTGGGACTGCTCGTAGTGGGGCTAAATACTAGCCTAGGTTTCACCACGGTAGTTGCACGGACCCGATGCCCGTTGAAAAAGGCCGTTCTTTCAGCGCTGTGGACGGACTCTTGGGACTTTGTGAAAGGTGATGGACTAAGTAAAGAGGTTTTGAGGTGGCCTGATGTTTCTTGGGGTTCTAGGATCGGTTCTTTGAGTGTTTCTTATGTTGGTGAAGTTGTTGAAAAGGCGAGGTGGTTGACATGGGCTCAAGTGGAGCCGGGTTTACCGCCTGTTGGTAAGGGAGGATGTCTTGAAGCTTCGGAGTTTTGTGGTAGGGAAGTTAGGGGACACCTCCTTACTGCTGAATTGAGCAGGTTACCTGATGACCAAGTTCCAGACGAGTTACCACATGCAGTTGTCCGAGCCACTCAGAATGAATGGAACACCATTGCGGCCGAGATGGTTCAAAGGGGGGTGGCATGTGTCATTGAGGAGGATGACATTGCCACTTTTAGGGGCCAAAAGGTCCTTAATGGGGCATTCGGTGTGGTGAAACCGAATAGATGGGTGGGTGATGGATCGCATCGCCTGCCAGTACTTCGCCTCATCATGGATTTCAGGGCAGCAAATTGCTTGCACCGTATGCTGCCTGGAGCTGTGGACTCCTTAGTGGGAGCAGCAAAATGGATGGGGTTTTCTTTGGGACCTGGTGAGGTCTTGGTATCTTCAGGGGATGACTTGGTGGCTTGTTTTTATTTGTTCAAAGTCCCCTTTTCCTGGTCGAGATACTTTGCTTTTCGAAAGCCAGTACCTAGGAGAGTACTTGGGTTGTCTGGGGACGAGAACAAGCCGGTGTACATCGCATCACAAGTCTTACCTATGGGCTGGGCCGCAGCGGTCACAGTGGTCCAGCACATTCACCGGAACATTGCCCTTGGAGATGCAACATTGCCTGCAACTAGGGAGCTGCACCGGCAGAGATGTCTTCCTGAACGAGAGACTGCCAAGCTCAGCTCCTTCTGGAACCTTTACATTGATGACCTCACGGTAATGGAAGTCATTGATGAAGCTGGTCTGGATGAGGCCAGGGCTCAGGGAACCAAGAGTAGCATTCAGGTAGCTATGGAAGCGGCTTATGAGAGGTTATGTGTGCCTTACTCCAAGGACAAGGCGTCTACCCGTGAGGAGATCTTTGAAAAGCTTGGGGCCTTCGTGGATGGAAGAAAGGGAATAATTGGCGTTACTTCAAAACGTCAACTGGAGCTTTTGTCCCTTATCTTGTTCATGATGCAGCAAGAGAAGGTCCCTACGAAGTGGCTTCAGATCCTCCTTGGGAAGTTCGTCCACATGGTCCAATTTCGACGGCCGCTGTTTAGTTGCATAGCTAAGCCCTGGAGGAGGCTGCAGGCTTTCCACACTGGGTCTAGTCTTGGTGTAGGAGAACTCGACGAGTGGTCAATCATTTCGTTCCTGCTGCCTTTGATGCGGACGGAGTTGAGAGCAGGTATATCTGGTGTGGTTACCTGCTCTGATGCTTCAGAATATGGTGGGGGCATCTGTAGAACCTTGGGTCTGACATCATTGGGAAGGTTAGCCAGATGCACTCCTAGCACAGCTTCCTCACTTCAAGCCCCGCGTATTCTTGTGATTGAGTGGTTTGCAGGGATTGGGGGGCTAAGCCGCAGCCTGGAGAGGCTGGGGGTCCACCCGTACCTAGTGGTGGTATGTGAGTGTGACCCGCATTGCATTGCAGTGCTGCGAAAATTTCCCCCTGGCTGCACTGTCTGGAAGGACATCAAAGCAATCACTAGGTTCCACATACGTGAGATACTGGACCGCAACCCCTCAATTGAGGCAGTGGTTCAAGGAGGTGGTTCTCCTTGTCAGGGCTTATCAAAGCTTAGCTCGGGGAGAAGGCATTTTGAAGATGACCGCAGTGTGCTGTTCTATGACCTGAAGCGAGTCATGACCGATGTCAAGCAGGAAGCAGAGGCCAGGCTTATGAAGCACTTTGGTTTCATTGAAAATGTGGTCTGTGACGAAGCAGACCAGGAAGAATTCAGGTCTGTAACGGGTTGGCCCCAGTGGCTGATTTGCTCAGGAACACTGAGCCATGTTCGCAGGCCACGTTTCTTTTGGACTTCTGAGGATTTAGATTTCTCCTCTGTCGGGGTTGTGGAGCCTGGCAAAGGTTATCGAGCCGTACACTTGGTGGCTGAGAAGGAGCCTGAAGAGACTTGGGTGTCTCCTGGGTGGAAATGGCTGGGGGGGCCTGACACGCCTTTCCCTACCTTCACTCGGTCAATCCCGAGGGAGAGGCCACCACGTGACCCCGCTGGTATCCGTCACACTCCGGAAGATGCCCTGAGTCGGTGGCGGGAAGATGATTTCAGGTACCCCCCATATACCTACAAGCTGCAGCATTGCGTATCAAATCGGATATATGCTCGTGTTCTGGGTGCAGCCGAGAGAGAGGCTCTGATGGGCTTCTTCCCAGGGCATCCTGCAGTGAAGGATAAGAAGGGCCTGACTTCAAATCAGGATGTTCGGTGCAGCTGCGTTGGCAACTCATTTCATACAGGTGTGGTCAGTGCCCTTCTTCGCCAAGCGCTTTTGCATTTTTGGCCAGAGTGGGACTTGCCTACGCCTGCAGTCATGGCCAGGAATTTTCACTCGGAGCTGGGGCGTTCTCAAAAGGGGCATTTTATTTGGAGAGGGGCCCGACCCGAGAAGGAGGACTCCGAAGTCTGGTTGGATCGTTTGGAGCAGCAGTCGGAAGCCATTGTGCCTCCCCTGGGGGGAGGGATGAGTGAAGAGGTTTCGCTGGTGCTTGAGATCCTGAGGAATGTGACCTATCGTGGGTCTGATGTGCATGTGGACACTCTCAATTTCTATCGTCCTGAGAGATTGCCTAAGGCAGCGGTGGACAGTCGCCAATGGCGGTGGAAGATATGCAAGGGGTGGCCCTGGAAGAAGGCCGCTCATATAAACGTATTGGAAATGGAAGCTCTGCTGCATTCAGTAAGATACAGAGCAAAGAGTGTTAGAGTGATGCACAGAAAGTTTCTACATCTTGTTGATTCGCTGGTTGTCCTGGGGGTGGCAGCAAAAGGAAGAACCACTAGCAAGATGCTTTCTCCTAGTCTACATCGTTATAATATGCTGATCTTGGCTCTGCATGCGTATCCTATCTTGGCCTGGGTTCAGTCTCATCTGAACCCCTCAGATGAACCAAGTAGATGGTACGTGCCGCCATCCTAAATTATGAGTGCAGAGCTACAAGACAGCAGCAGCGACGTAGACTGGGCACTTTGCAAACAAACCTTGTGAAGCGCATCACAGTGGATCGATATAATCATCACTTTAACATTTTTGTCGACTACCTGTATCAGACGTATGGTAGATGGCCGGTTACGCCTCAGGAGTATGACATGATTGTGGCAGAATATCTAGAAGTCTTGTGGGACTCTGGGGATCCCAAGACATCTGCCACTTATACGTTGGCATCGCTACATTACTTTATTCCTCAATTGCGCCGTCAGTTACCTCGCAGCTGGAAGTTGAAAGCTATTTGGGACAAGTTAGAGCTGCCTTGTCAGGCAGTGCCCCTTAGCCTGGAGGTGCTGTTTGGGTTTGTTGGGTACTTTCTAAAGGTCCATGAGGATACTATGGCATTAAGTTGCCTGCTTGGTTTCAATGCCCTCCTGCGCACAGGAGAGCTGCTTAGTTTGCGTGTGGCCGACTGTGTCACGACTCCTCATGGCTGTATCCTTCACCTACAGGATGCAAAAGGTGCCCAACGTCGCCTCCTGCAAGAGGAGACCGTTATCATCTTGGATGGCCTGACCTTACAAGTCATTTCTATGCTAAAAGAAGACAAAGCGCCGGGAGATTTTCTGGTGGGATTGTCTCCCCAGCAATTCCGCACCAAGTGGAACAAGATGAAGTCTCAGCTGGGTCTTTCATCTTTTCGGTACCTCCCCTACAGCTTGCGAAGAGGTGGAGCTACTTGGTTCTTTTCTTTGTCTGGCTCCTTTAGCCAAACAATGCTGAGAGGACGCTGGCAGCATTTAAAAACTTGTAAGCTTTACATCTCTGAAGCACAACTGGCCCTGTCACAAGTCACCCTCCCTCGTACCACCCAAGCTAGTCTTCACCAACTAGCCAACACTATTCGGCCCCAACTCCATCGTTGGGCCAACCAGGGACGCGTGGAAGCAGGTCACACACAGTGATGGCTATTAAGCCTTGAGACGCTGGTTCTTAAACCTTCGTCAAGTGACTGCTGAAGGCATTCCTGGTTTTTAGGCCTGGTGTGGCCAAAAAGGTCTTGTGTGACCTTCAAAAATCTGAGTAGTAAGAATTCATAAGTTTCACAAAAGACAGGTGAGTGCCTGTGTGTCTAAAAAGGAATGGGGAAGAGCGAGATGCTGCATATATATATATATATAAGATGTGTATATTCAGGTGTTTGGTAGCAAATCAATGTTTATGCCTATGATATTACAGTACATGCTTTCTATTCAAGATGGTGCAGGATTTTTTGGTTCCAACAATTCCCAAATCTGGGCTCGCTGCTTTTAGGTGCTGCCTACATCCTGCCATCCAGCCTTTGAGGAGGGGGTTCGTTGTTGGACCACACTGTTACCCAACAGCTTCAAAATGATGCCGTGTGTTATACTTAGCCACCCCCTTTCTGTTTTCTTCGCATTTTTCCCATACTTTTTGTCTCATGACCATATTTCTTTCGTGATTAATTATCATATCTGTTTGTTTTACTTGCAGTTGCTCTAATTTCTCTACGGAGCACTTCCAAACCTCCAAAGATGGCCTCAAATCCTTTGGGCTTTTGGGGCACTTTGGTGTTGGCTGGTTTGTTGTTGTACAGTTCTCCCCACCGATTGAAAAATATCAGATGTGAGCTTTCAGATGACTCTTTCAATATTGCATAATCACATGGGTCTTTATTCAGACACAGATTCGCTGAAACTTTAGCCGGGACTTCACATTTGAAGGTCGAAAAGAGGGCATCTCAATGCCAGATTTGTTAGTCGGACACTTGTGACATTGTGTGGCTATCTTCCGAAGATCCTTCGAATTTTCTTTGAAAACAAGCAATATTGCAATTCGGGCTTTGCAAGGTTGTGGCTGAAGATCGCATGATCGCCAACAATCTCACAAAGCTCAGGCCGCAATACTGAACATAGTCAACTTTTCAATGCGGTGCTCTGCAACATGAGATTTTAGGCGGTTGCTCAATGAACTCACAGACCACGACATCGTCGTGCAGAGGTTTGGAGCATAGGCATCATCATCGACAAATTCGCATTCTTTTTTGAGTTTTTTTGAGATGATGTTTTCAGAAACTCATTCCCACATTACATACGTAATATGAAGCGTCCAGCTTTTTCCCCTTACAAACAAAAGTCATTCTGGAGCAAAACTTTTGGAATCGCTCTGAGGCAAGGGCATGATGGAACGACCGTCTACTTTTTGGTGGCGAAAGAGCCGCTGCTCAGGTGCGGCTCAACATTTTTTGTTTGGGGATAGGGTTAAGAGATGCAAGACACCAAAGGTAAAAGGACAAATTTGGAAATCATATGAAATCATGGCCAAGTCCAAATTTTGCATATTTGGGACAAAGGGAATATCGCCGTATCGCCAAGTTTCACTACTATATACTTTGGATATTATATCCCCCACCCAATAGCAGTCACCTTTTAGGATACTTCACTGTTGCTATGCTGCTTTCAAAGTGCAGATGATGCGCAGGATGACGATGATGAGGACGAGATTTCTTGATTTGCTGAAGGCTGCTCGTGTTTTTGCAATGCAAATGTGTTGCTGAAAGCCTGGATTGCAAGTTGGAATTTGCAGAGACAATAGAGAAAGTTTGGGTGCTCTGAACTGACCCGTGTCAAGCTGTCGGATTGTCTGGTGAGTTTGGTGGATTTGTCCGGAGTGAGATCTGCGGAGGCGAGCAGCTGGACTGTGCTAAAGGTATAACTTCTATAGACTTATATGAATTTGTGTGATATGATGTGGCATGATGTGACTTTGGATTGATTCTGGTCAGTCTGAGAGTGCCAATGCAAAAGTGGACTGTCCAAGGATAATTGCCCTTCGAGTCAGAGCAACAAACCTCCAGATCCTGCAACGCAGACACACTACTATTATAGACAAACGCAAGCCAGACATATTTTCTGGCAATATGTGTCTAGCAGAACGATACCAGTACCCAAAACGCTATCCGATACAACAAGAAAGGCTTGCATACTCTTTTCGTACTCTACTCTCAGCTGCTCCCACAATAGAGATGATTTGGTACTTTTAGAACTCCTGACAAACAACTTGCGCGAAACACTGAGAGTGCCACCGAAACGAAAACAAACTTCGCCAACTTCGGCTCTCAACCAAAAAAACAGACGTCCCTGCTGAGTTAGGCCCCGGAGAGACTGGGTAATTTTTGCTGGTCCCTCATGTGTAAGCTACAATTATACAATTATATATTATATATACTACAAGTATTATCAGTACATAGACTAGAATAATCTGGAATATATGTTATTTCAATGTATCTCATATGTACATCATGTACAGCTCAAATCAGCGGGTTCAACCCTTGAGTTTTCAGGCTTCGGCATTTTGGACGTCAGGAAGTAACATGAAGTAACTGGGTAACAACAGGTTTGCGCCTCATAGCATGTTGCAGCTTCATGTTTGCAAGCTGTATACGGCAAATCCCTTAGCAATGTTTTTCTTTTCGATCTGCCAGAAGTTGTGCAACACAGCAGTTGGATGCAGTTGGCTTTGCAAAGTTTGTCAAGTTTGAAAAGTGATGTGATGTCAGGGTTCCTGCGCAAGTTCACCTGCTGTTCAGGTGCTTGAGTGAACAGCGCACACGCACCAGAGATTTACAGGCATGGTGTGCTGAAGCCACTCTGCTCTGCTTGCCATCAAGTTGAGCAGATCCCAGTCTGCATGACCGCACCACAAAAGATATCTGTTGTTCAAAAAGATCGCTAGTGTCATCCAACTTTTTTGTGAGCGCAGATCTCGTATCGACACACTGGTGTTGTGCGGGTTCCGCATCATGACATTGTGTTGTTTTGAATTTCTTTGTGACAAGTTCACTGTCCACAGCTTTCAGTACCCCACCATACCCCACCTCCTTCAACTTTACAATATGATGCAGGATCTGAGGGGTCGAATGCAACGTTCGGTTATGCAGGACGTCGGGTTTTCCCCAGTCAGGGTGTTTTGGTCGTCATGACCTCTGTGGTCAACTTCTGTAGCTTTATGATGTGCTGTAGATTTCTGTGATACAAGTAGCACAGTTGGAGCCAGGGGTTCAATTTTTGATGGAAAATATCAACCTACCCTGTGATTTTGAGGATTCTGGGGTTCTTTAGCTCCTCATTTAGTAGGAAAATACATGAAAATCTCTGTTTTTCTGAGATTGCATTCATAGACAACTGCAGCTGTCGGACCATGTTTGTTGGAACCTTGCTTGACTGTGAGGATCGCTCGATGCTTGAGACTCTAGGTTGAAGGAAGAGGGCCGTAGCCGGTGCGGGGAATTGATATCCGAATATGTTTGAATAGATTCATTCAATGATTATCAAGGATTAAATGTGATCATTGCTGCGTGACATTCTTCATGTTTGGTCATATTTTGCAGCAAACCTTGCACTGATATTTTGATACATTGTCCGGGTCAGTCCATTTGTGACATTCCGTTGCACGGTGGCCTCCTCGCTCAAAAAGGACCGTTCTTGAAATTGGCTTGCTGAGTTTCCGGGTTTGAAACTTGAACTCCCAGAAATGTCGAATACTTCATGTGGTGTAAGCAATCAAATGAAGAACGTGCCTAACAAATGTACCAAAATAATCCAACACAGACATAGCAAATAAATAGAATCAAATAGAGGGGGACAAACGTCCTCCAGGACTCTGCGGTTTCTACGTCGCTTCCTTTTTTCGCTGCTGCAGGTTCTTCAAATCAAGAACAAGTTCAATATTGTTCAATCTGTTTCCAACGCTGTGACAAATTCATGTTACAATGTTGCGTTATGATCCTTTTTCGTTTGCAGTCAGTGGATGTCAGTGGGCTGTATGATCCAAAGTCAAGTGTGATTGCCGAAGAATTGGCTCAAGAGTGCCTTCACAACATCATTTAGTTTTGACTTACCGGAATCCGGTATCACCGTCGACTCAGTCGACCTTCATTTCTATCATGGCATCTAATGTGACTTGCTGCTGCAACTTGGCAGATTCGTAGTTGTTGCTCTTGTATTGAGAAGATTACGAATTGACAATGTGAGACTCGACTTGAATACATGTTCTCCAGATGAACTCAAATCCAAGTTTTTGGTGCGCCAGCATTTGACTTGCCAAGAGATGTTCTACATGCCAATGATCAGCGATGGTCGTGTGTAGGTTTATATTGCATGATTCGTGCAATTCGACATGCGAACAGAGTCGAATCATTCAGAAGTGTTCCAGCTCCTGTCTCTGGAAGGTCACACAAATTCTCAAACTTCAAACTCTTTGCCAGACTTTGGAGCGACCAGAAACTCAGGGTGGTTGGCCGCAAGTCTGCAGAAAGACCTTGAGACTACGCATGCAACCATCTCCTGATTGTCTCTGGAAGGTGAGTATTTGACCAAGATGATTTGCCAATGCACTGCTCGCCAATTTCGGCAAACTTGCTGTGTGAAGTTGGTGCGAGAAAAACGCTGAATTTGGGGCATGTTTTTGTTGCAGTGAGTTCATCGAGAACAAAACATGCAGTTTTCTTGCCTTGTACCAGCACAGCTTGAGGTTTCAATCACTTTTCTTTTGCCAGTGGTCTTTGTAACGATTTGGCTTCTAGGCCCTAGGCAAAGTCATCAGCTTTGGCTGAAGCAGTCTGGGCACTTCACTAGGGGCCTGAAATGTATCCAGCTATCTTTTGAGACCCTGTCTACTGTCTACCCATTTAAAGCCTCCCGGTTCTCCAACACGACAGCATGTGAATTTCATAAAGGGTTAAGTGGAGTGCACTCAGATAATTCCCTTTGATGCAATTGAAACAGCCAGCAATACAGACTCTGAAAGCTCTTTTGTTGCAACAGAGACGATGGGATAGGCCACTTGGCACGGGGCACTTTGCAGTCAAGTGCCGGTTGATTCAGCAATTTGCGACCATCCAAGTCACAAAATGTGCAATTCGATCAGTGAGATGAATGCAGCGTTTCAGTTCGCTCTGGCCAGATCTTCTGGACATTCGGAGGGTTGCCATCACATAAGGTTGCTCCAACCAAGAGTCAATGCCGTTCGGCAGAATTTGCAGAGTGGAATGCCAGACTAGGATAAATTTGGCTTTACCAAGTTCCAATTTCAACTGCTTTTCAGTAGTTTTTGCAGTCAGCAACCCTCATGTTTGGCCTACATTGTACTGGATGACAGGTCGCCGGTGAGACTGTAATATGCGAAAGCAGTGTCACTGCGACAAGAGAAGGATCCCCTTTGGTGCAATTGAAGATGGCACCGTATATTGAAATCTGGTATGCTTTTTCAGGGGGGGTGGGGGGGGCCCAGCCCAAAAGTTCGGGCTTTTTGTAACAGCGGGTGCCGGACAGCGGCAAGTTTTGCGTACCGATTGCTTGCCCATACTCAACAAGCCACACCCATACTCCCCAAAAACAAAAGAACATATGAGCCACGCTATAAACCCCCCTTCATGTGGTAAGAAGGGAGGTGGTCATAAGAATGTGTGCGTAAGTAAAACTCTG
>OMLO01003516.1_pt1 | contig 12919 bp, 6 predicted proteins | sample 1674811 | NCBI WGS metagenome assembly OMLO01 (sample SAMN06265003, study PRJEB25207) | coral metagenome | isolation source: Coral host | place: Mexico:La Bocana,Puerto Morelos, Mexico | collected 2008-11-13
ACTTTTTCAACAAATATTCTTTGTTCTTGTATGTATACACGCGGGGACTCCTAGGGTGCCTCCTCGGGTTTTGGCCTGTGGGCCAAAACCCTGCGGGGGCAATCACGCAATCGTTGGTGACAAATGTAACGCACTACCTTGGTTGCCTCTCTCCATTACAGTGTTTGAAACTGAACCCGATATGACCCGCGAAGGTGGAAGTATTCCCGTGACCTTGACCTTACAGGAAGCCACTGGAAAGAATGTCATGTTGCTGCCACTTGGAGCGTGTGATGATGGCGCACACTCGCAAAACGAGAAAATGGATCGAAAGAATTACATCGAGGGAGTGAGTAATCGTAGCTTACGAGCAAATGTCTTCTATTGCTTACTAGTCCAGCCTCTAAGCTCTTCCTTCTCCGCTCTTTATAAAGGTCAAATCCTGTTCGATGGAACATGGTCCGAAAATAACTGACGATGTCACAAAGCAAATTCAAATCTGAGTTTGAGCCTTGTAACCATCAGGCTCGTTCCCGTAACATGAAGCGACTGAAATTATCATTTCTCATCATGGAAGTATTTGCATTCCTTTTTTTAACTTGCCAAATAGTATTTTCCAAGTTGTTGGTATGGAGCGAATTTCATTCCCTCCTTTGCTTTGCTTGGCCTTTTCTGTAAACCTGCCGACCAATGTATAAGGCTTTCTTAGTCATCATGACGTGGGGGTGAAACGATTTCCTCACCGAGTGATCGGTGTAACATAGTTTACAGAATGAATTGGTTATGAAGTCCGGCAGGCATCAAAAGGGCCAACGAAGCTGCCAAAATTTATGTTGTCCACGGCCATGCTCAATCTTTTGTTCAGTGCCTATACACTCATGAATTACGCAACCGAAACGTTTCTGTTAGTTAGTCCTCATTCAGTAGTAAACAACAGTCGTGTTTATGCACGGTCAAGGCCAAACAAGTGAACAAGAACATTTATACAACAAAGAAGTTTGTCGGGCTTCAAAGCCATTCTCCTGTATAAACTATGGTTTAATTCTCATTGAATTTGCTTTCATCAACAGACCAAAGTGTTGGCCGCCTACATGAAGGAAGTGGCTAAAATAGAGTAAAAGACGAGAATTGACTTCAGGAGCCATATACAACAGACCAAAACTGAGACAAGAGACCATATTCGTATCCTCGGTAGTGGACTGGGACTGTCTTGATACTGAGGCTAAAGCAGGGAGTCTTTTCAATCATTCCTACGCATGAGCCTCAATTGCAAGCTAGCTCCAGTCCAATGCCGGGAATACAAATATGGTGTACTCAAGATAATTGTGAACGTTGCTTGGATACGAGTGTCTCTAGAAGATGCTTAGCTTATAACATCATCTTTAGTGCTCAAAAACTTAATATGAAATGAAAATGAAAGTAAAGCTTTGAAAATTTGTTGGTTGAAAAGTCCTATTTGCTTCATTCTAGATGTACAATTTTACGATTTTTAGCGTCAAATGTGAATTGGTTTTATCAACTGGGTTGATAAAGTGAATGGGTCCCGAAAATAGATTCGAAAGCTGACGTTTCGATCGTCAGCCCTTCGTCGGAGCGATTTAAGGAATTGTGGTTTATATACAGAAATATGGAGCTACGCTATTGGTTGGTGCATGGTAACGTGAAAAACGACAGAATATATTAGTTGAATGAAAAGCGTTCGTTGATACTGAGAGGATTTAATAGTGCCGATTAGAAAAATAAATTTTTGTTGTAGAGTTTTGCGGCTTTCCGTGCTTCCTTGATGTAGGGAAAGGCCGCAGACTGCCATATGTTGCTTAGAATGATTACGAAAATTTAAGTGTCTCGCGACCGGTTTAGATGCGTCTTTGTTGTCTTTCTCTACGTCACGAAGGCGCTCTCGGAATCGGTCGCCTAGTCGTCTCCCTGCTTCGCCGATGTATAGCTCTTTGCAAAGTGTGCAAGTTATGCAGTAGATGAAATTGACTGAGGTACAGGTGAAATGATCAGTGACCTTGATGGATCGTTTGGGTCCTGATATTTTCGTTACGAATGAAAGGCCATGTTTTGCATCGTGTTCAAAACGCCAGCTTACGCATTTCTTTACGGTGGCCAATTCACATTATCAACCCAGTTGATTAAACCAAATTATCTTGTAATACTCCCCACCGACGCAGCACTACAGTTTCTTTAGAAACTTAATAATAATAATAATAATAATCAACTTTGTTTAATCAACTTTGTTTTACGAGGGTAGCACTTAACAGTCATGCGACTGACAAACCCGTAGCCCTCGAATTTCCGATCGAATTGGAATTTAGAAATGTTGATTTTTGTTGAGGGAGGAAAACCGGAGAGCCCGGAGAAAAACCCTCGGAGCAAGGACGAGAACCAACAACAAACTCAACCCACTTCGAACCCGGGCCACATTGGTGGGAGGCAAGCGCGATCACCACTGCGCCATCCCTGCTCCCCTAAACTTACTCCTTTATTCAGTGTCAAATGTGATCGAGGAACAAAATGGAACTGGATATGTGCTATATTTATATTTAATTCTAAGGAAGTCATCTGCTGTAGAATTTGGAATTTGAAAACGAAGATTTCAGTCTGAAAACGCATCAAATGATCTGTCCACACTGCACGGTTGTGACAAAAATTGATATGTTGTAGTTTAAAATTAAATTCAGGTAAAAATTAAATTCCTTTGTCTCTTAACCCTATTTATTCGTTGATTATGAATATTTAGGGTTAGAAGACAAAGGAAATTGAGAATCAATTAGGTTAAAATTATTTTTACCTGAATTTAATTTTTAACTACAACAGATACCGTAAAATCAGGTTGGACACATTAAGTTTATTACACAACAAGGTTTGCTTAGAGTATTCCGGGATAGGTTGTGACTAGAATGGATATTCCAAATAAGGTTGTCATCTTCACTCAAAATACATGTTAGGAGTCGTAAGAAAACAGATGTGTTACACGGAAACGAAAAGCCGTCGTTTTCGAATTTCTCCGGTTTGAAGAGAGTTTTCAAAAAGCTTCGTTTTTGTGACGGATTAGCCTAAGAGGGTAGCCTTAAGCTGCGTTTTCGAATTTCCCCGAAGTAGACTGGACGCTGCCTCAGACGTTTTTTCCTGCGAAATTTATTAGTGCTCTGGAATGTTGTTCCTAAGCCTACAGATGGCTGTAATGTAATCAACAGTTCTTTCCCAGACAGGGAATTATGAGCCCATTATCTTTTATAATCCCAACAGAAGACAAAACCGATTGTAATTTTAAGACTGGAGGCCGATAAGCTTCTTTTGAATTGAGATTCAGGAAGAGTTTAGCACTGTGCACAGGAAACCGAACAAAACTCGTATATATACTTTCATCATTGGCGCGGAACTATCCAAACAGGGGGGTTCTCATTTACCTTATCGGCTTATTTTGTGTTCACAGAGTTTTAAAAAGCCTCTTTATTAGTTTACCATATTCTTTTACCGGCTTTCCATTTTGTTTCAAACTGCTTACCTGGTACACAACAAAGACGAAGTCCGGATTTTCGAGACAAGCTGAATCATATTAAGAGAAAACTGTATTACACGTACTGTATTATAGAACAAACATGCTAGCACTGTTATTAAATGATTTTGAATTACTTATGATTAATAAGGAGTAAAAAATGATCTAATTTTCCGACGACAGTGATGTACCGTTTTTTGGTAATTTGCTTTATTTATTAGGTTCACTTAATTTGATAATGTCTGTGTTCAACTGGTTCAGCTTTATTATAATGATTTGGAGCCATGCAGTCCAAAATCGAATAGCAGAACTGAGATTCCCAATCTTTACGTGGCAAAGGTTTTTCATCAGACCACGGAGTGCTTGGTGGATTTGATTAAGTTAATATAGTGCAAAGTAATACAGTGCCGTATATGTGTATGGTGCTCTTACAGTTAAAATGTGCCCTTAGGGCCAGTCTCGAAGAGGACTCTGGTTTGATCTGACGCATGTTGGATGGCAAGCTGTTAGGACTGAAGCTGTGTTTTAAGATCTCTCCTCGTGTCTCCAGGTCGATGTAGGTTCTCTGTGACCTTGTGTTGTAACGTGAAGACGTCTTCAGGTGAGCTGGGGTGGAAATCGTGTTTCAGCCACGCAACGATCAGATGAGCACTCATGAGGCCGACGCGCCTCCCGCAGGTGTGAAACAGTATCTTCGACAAGATTAAAGCAAGGCTTTGAAAATTCAATTCCATTTGATGTCATCGCGGCAATAGGAATCAAGCTTACATGGGCGCGGGATAATCTGTTTGTTCGAAAAACAAATGCGGCATAATCTGCAATTTGAGTACAAGAAATAAATCGAGTAAAAATTACTGATATTGATTTGAAAATCAAAATCAGGAACAGTAGAACATAAGAAAGAATCACCTTAGTAACGAAGAAACGCTTGTAATCTAGCCGTGTTTTTATTTTAGGCATCTAACCATATTGATAAAACACAGAGTTAGGTCGAATCATTGCATGACGGGTTAATCGAATATTTGGATAAGTCCAATCAGTTTAATTCCTATATCCATCATAATGATTTCATTTTATTAATTAATTTACGTGGGCTAAAACTTATAAACCCTTACAATGTATGGAGAGGAGGAAAGAACTGTTTAAAAAATTGAAAGAATTACCTACCAATATTATGCAGTTTCGATCGGTTTTTGTCGTCTCTTGCATTGTGGGTTACCGTCCATAGTTTAATCTATGCCGTACTTTACAGATGAGATACGACAAAAATAAAAGAAAAGAAAAAATGTGGTAAAAAATATATGAAAAAATGTAGTTAAAAACAAAGGTATCACCGGATAAGAACTGTTTACAAGTTATGATACTACTTTGTCTAAAGTATTAGCTCATTTGTTAAAAGTCCAGTGCTTGGGTACCTGGTAAGTCTGAACCTTATGGTGTTAGTCTTTGGAAATGCATATGACGATTGTAAAAGGTCCAAACTTTACCACGTGTGTAGGATTGCGTCCACTTCATGGAGAAGGAGCTGGGCACGATATTGGCTAAGTTGGAATTTTGGCGCCAAAATCTGTGTAAAATTTATAATAGAATTTAACCAATAAATCAGTCACGTGATTAGTTTTCAGCCGTGAAAGCAGGATTTAGATCATGGGAATCAAGGGAGAAAAAACATTTTTTTCTTTTCTTCTATTGAATACTCATGTTTCGCTTCGACTCTAGGCCGAGGTATGTTCTCACGAGCGCCTTTCCCTTTTAAAAAATTGACCTGTCCTCTCCCCCTCAGTTCGAGACCAGTATCAGTCTTAAAATTTCTAAATTTTGCAAAGATTGATGAAGCTTTCAATATTGATAGCATCGGCCTCCTTGCGGAATTGTTTCGCCGCATTGTGTTCTCAGATTCGCTATAAACTAGAGTAGCTAACATTTCAGCAGTGTTAAGCGGGGCCAAGAAAGAGATTACATGGCGTCAGATTGACTCAGTCTTGTTTTTTTATTCGGTAAATTTTCAAACGATTGGCAATCGTCGCAGTCATTCGAAGTGGAGTCCAAATAGAGCCAGCTGGACATTAAAAGGACCGACTAATCGCTTGGAATCCGGATTAACAACAAATTTAGTCCATCGGCACGACAGAGGGAGGCTAGTCGAGGGATCGAGTACCACGCTCGCACGACTAGTGACTAACTCAGAAATCTTGCTGTGATATTAAACTTGAAGTAATGATATTAGTTCGAAACCACGTTGACGGAAATGGGAATTTTTTTCGAGATCATTCTGACATCATACCTACAGAGATCTCTCTTTTCTTCCCAGTTATCAGCTCGTTTCCAGTTCACCTTTTGCGTGTGTGCGTGTCTGTGTGTTAACTTATTAACTGAGCGAATTACCGAATCGCTTGTTCGTGTTATTCTAATTAGAAATTGCAAAGAAATATAATTATCCCAGTCTTGTACCGTGTGGAATTCGTAACCCTGGCCTCGTAACATTGTAAGCTCCGCCTTTGTCTAATCATAAGGAGCTTACAAATACTTCTGCAATCAAAAAATAACTAAATATATCTCTCGGCGATGGACTCTTGCAAGGCTAGCTGAGATTTAAGAGCGCGGAAAATTAGTCACTGACAATTGAGAAACTATCCGGAATCCAAATATTTATACATATTTATCTCAGCACGATTTCGCAATTTAACAGGAGGTTGAGCAACTCAGTGAACTGGATGATAAAATATGGAACCACGATATTAATGATAGATTGGGAAAACTGATAATCTAGGCAAAGATCACATATTAAAATAACTTTTTTTATAAAACAGTCAACACGACGTTAAACTTGTCATATAAGGTGTAGTAAATGCACGCTTTGAAGTCCAGTGTGTCTACGAATTTAAACTACTGTGAAAAAGAGTTGTATGAAGTCCAGAGTTAGCGCTGAATCCATTGTTACGTAACAAAAGGATATTGTTCTTCCAAGTTATGGAAGCTAAATTTTATGCCTTTCCTTTTTTCGTGTTCATTGCTGCCCTTTACCCAAAATTAACTAATGTGTGTTTTTACTGGAAGTGTCAAGTTTGACTAACAATTTTCCATGTATTGTCTCACTGTTTGAAATGTACTTCATAGCAGGTTTGAGCTTTCAAATCAAATTAGCTATTCTTAAACACTATCAGATAGTGACCATCTATGTATGTAACTCATATTAAATTCAAGAATGCGACCGTCGATAATTTGCCCTTAAGCTTTGTTTTAAAATATACAACTAACACACTTATGCTAAGAAACCTTACGTTAAAATAACTCGGCGGCCATTCACATTTCGTTCCATTCTATCTTGACATATAAATAGAATTAAAACAAATTAATGTTATTTTTCCCTAAGGTGTGTTTTGGTCGACAAATTTAATATTGTTGGACGTTTTTAATCCCCGCAAGACGTAAAATATCACTTTTATCGCCTTTTCAATAACGTATATTCTTAGTTTCTAAAGGCAGGTGACTGCAGCCCACTCAGTCGATTAAAAAGCTAAGCATGTTGATGCGTTCTTGTCGGTGGTGAAATTCAGAATTATTGCGATGGCTAGTTTTTTCAATACGAAAAACCCAGTCATATAAAAGGCCATTATTTGTTAGTTTTATGTGTAACAGACTTTCTCTAAACAGCGTTGACTGTGATCATTAAGCCTGCATCGCTAATTGCTACTTCTATTCAAGTCGTCGAACAGATTAGCCAACAATTGAGAGGGCGGTAAGACAACTCTTGTGTAAACACTTGCTTTTCCCCGCCCCCTCTACTTGTGAACTAAGCAAGCGTACATGGCAATGTTAGACACGAACTTTCTCGCTATTCGAAACACGATAAGCCTAAAGGTCTTTAAAAACCATTTTAAACAAGATACCTGACATCGCCAAAGAATCAGAGCCGCTCACCTTTGGTTAAAACACATTATAAGTCCTTTAATGACCACTACTCATATTTTGACAACTAGATTTCACTCGTCCCTCACTAACCCTTTTTTTGGCGGGCAATTACATATTCAGAACTTTTAAAAGTCTATTATATCCTTCTGTGTAGCAATATATTGCGCTAAGGAAGGAACTGAAAAAAATACGGTTTGCGTTAACAAGCTATTGTAAGTAGTCCATCGCGGGTTTCTAAGCAATGTCATGTTTGTTATTAGTTTTGAAGTAGTTTCAGTCACTGATTGAAGCGTGAAAGCTACAGTGAAGTCTTGCAAATGGTAATTTTGGAATTTAAGAAAGAAAGCATTTTTCTTTTGTTGTAGCGCTCCCAAGAGAATGCAAGAGAACATAATAGCGTTAGGCTTTGGTCGGCTTCTAAAAGGTTATTGGACGATTTGTAGAGCTTAGTATTCACAAACGTGACTTCGGAGCTATAGCACATTAAAAGGTCTTTGCTTTGCTTGTCGCTCAGGTATTTTTAAACTTCTTATAAAAAAGCCTCTTTGCTCAAGCTTCCAAACACTGGGCTAGAAATGTTGCTTCATTAGCAAAGCCTTTGTTGTTGTTTCGCTATTTTGTCTGGCAGTTTGCCTATAACCAGTTGGATACGACTGTTATGTCACCCCCCGTTTCGGACCCGAATGTCAAGTTACGGGCCAATAGCGCATGGTCGGTCCACGTGACCTTATCCGAGAGGATCGTCGTTATTGGTCGGAAGCGTTCGTCATCCTACAATGGCTCTGAAACCACCCGAGTGGATAGCTATTTTTGTCTGATTTGCGTTCGTTTTGAGAATTGATTCATGGTTGTATGTGGTTTAATTCGCCTCTTGGAGCATTCAACCGCTGTTTCTAATGGTGAAGCTACCGAACCGATAGCGTAGGATGAAATTCAAAGCATTAATTTGCTTGGTTTGCCTACTGTACAGAATATGTTTAGGTAAGTGCATTCGAACGGGTATCTATGCGAGCTTGTTCTTCGCTGTTGTGCGATATTGGTGTGCTTTTAGTACTAGATTTCTGTTCCCGTAATACATACTTGACTTTTATGTGAGGCCAAATGTTCCTTTGAACAAAGGAGGGCACTTGCATTTACAACTGTAGGAATCGGGTTCTTTTTAAGAGATCTTTAGTGCCCAAAAAACTTGTAATTTACACCGTAGTTGTCGTCCATTTTGTTCCACTATTGATCCGTCATTGAACGTCGTGAAGAGATTGTAAATGGCGAACGTACAGCTGTTTTAAGATCGTGATCTCTCACCTTTTTCGTACCAAAATGGAGTTTGGATGTCTACAATTCTGTCGACTGCATGGACAATCTCTACAGCCTTCAAACAGCGAACGGGAGCATACCGAATGAGTAATAACAACAACAACACTTGTTCTTAAAAATTCATTTGCACGTGGTATCTTAATACATTTTCGGTTGTTGTACGCTTCGGATACTTGCTAAGGAATGCAGAATTCTATTAAACGACAGCCAAAGGGTTCTTTGAGGGTTACTTGAGTATAATTATCATTGCGTGATGGCAGTAAACCCGTAGATTTAAGTTACAAGAATGCCCGGTTATTTCGCCACGCGAAGTGCCTTCTAGTGATCTCTAGTTTGGTATGCAGCGGTTTACATTCGACTTGTATCTTATTTACGGCTAAACTCGAACTGAGTAAATACAGTTTTTGTTCATAGCTTTGTAAAAGGAGTCAGACTTAGTGTTTTAGCAAGTTAAAGTACGCGATCGTTCAATGGAAGATTGCTTGTTTCCTACGTGCGTCTTGTAAGAGAACTTGTAGGCTTAAATTATCATGTTTATTTACTGAACATTTAGCAAATCCTCGGAGAACATTGCAGATGAATTAGTGCAGAGCAATGACGCCCGTTTCTAGAAACATATTTGGCCACTATTTATCCAGATTTCAGTAGCAAGATCTTTTTCAGCTGCGAGGCTAGGCAAAAAAAATCAATCACCCACGTTTCCCTTCCGTAAAAATGCAGTGAATAACTCAATTATCTTCGATTCATCTTCATGAAATCAGTTGTAATGTATTTGGCATTCTTGATTCCATTCTTCTTTCATACCAGCGTCGTTGCTAATTCAGTCTGTTTTTTTGTCCACAGGTAATTCTTTGAGACTTTTATACGCTAACCGAAAGGATATTAGAATTGTTCGGACAAGTCACAAGAATCCGAACGAAACTATAGTAGTCGCTGGACTTGAAGATGCCATCGCTGTGGATTTTTGCTTTGCCGAAGGATTTGTGTTTTGGACGGATGTTAGCTTGGAGAAAATCAAGCGAATTCGTGTAACAGGAGACAGAAGAAAAGTCGAGGATGTGATCTCGGTGGGTTTAAAGAAACCGGAGGGATTGGCCGTAGATTGGATAGCAAAAAAGTTATATTGGACTGATTGTAGAGACTCCGACTGGGAGAGGAATAGAATTGAAGTTGCAAATTTAGATGGAACTAATCGCAAAGTTCTTTTCTGGAGAAACTTGGGTCTTCCAAGGGCTATTGCTGTGGATCCACTCAAAGGGTAAGTTCAAAATTGTTTTTGTTGGCGTGCACAAATTTAGTTTGGTTGATGCTACTTCTGCAGTACTGCTTTGACTAAAAATATTCAACAATTTCCGGTACCGAAATGCCCTTGGTTTGACTTTGGCAAAACGTATAATTTTGGAAGCATTTAAACAGGTTTGTGCTTTTAACAGATTTCTACTAGGAAAGCCTAATGAACTATACTCAATTAAAATTACATTATAATCTTTGAGCTGCAGTGCAATCTATCAGCATATTTCTGCAAACCTGTTTTTGCATTTCTTGTTGCTGATGAGTGTGTTTCATACGGAAAATCTGTTAAGCCATGAATAAGCAACAAGGAATTTGTTTTAGGCATTTAGCATTAAAATTCAATACTATTTTCTGAAGGCAGCTTACAGATCTTTACTGGAATTTAAGCTTGCTTTGTTTTAATAACCCCCTGTTGTTTCTTCTGACTGGGCCAAGTGTGTCAGTTTGTGTCTTAGAGAGAATTTTGATTCTTAGTGGTTTTCCTTTGGAACCAAAAAATCTCAATTATTTGGTTCTGTTACAGAGGGAGTCAAAATTCTCTGTCTCTCTGTTGGCTAATTAGGATTCTGGTGTTGATTGTGCAGCAAAGGAAGCCTTTTCCCTCTCTGTCTTGCTAATGAGTGGCTGTTTCGCTGTGAAAACCCTTAGCACAAGTAAATGGCTCGGGTTTTTGTTAACCGCCTCTCTACGTGCAATATCTATTCTTGAGTAATCTATGGTCCCAATATAAAAAGGGCTTTGAAGAAGGCTTTGTTAATGGCCAAAGACAATAGGGCAGTGGAACATTTCATTTGACCCTTTCTAAAATTGAGGCCCAGTGAATGTTTTACTAATTATCCATTGTTTCAGAGGATTTATTTACAGTGTGTAATAACAGAGTGCAAATTTGCTAGTGTAAATTAGTAGCAAGGAGAGAAAAATGTATAATGTTATGCTTTCGTGATGAACAACAATTACTCAGCTTGCTTTTGGTTTCATTTTCAGTGTTTGTAACCCCTAAATTTTGAGATGATATTTCTGTTGCTTTTGTTGATAGCTTTAAGGATAAAATCTGAAATTGCAGATTAATCTACCATGTGAAATATCAGCCTTTCTGTATCCAGAAACTTTGTGATTTTTATTGAGATAACAGTTTGTCATATATCAATTTGTGTTTTCTCAAAAAAATTGTTTAGCAGTGGTGAAGGTACATGCTTGTAACTATATCTTTCACCAATGCAGTTTTTCGCTGTATTTATGCACTTTACTGTAGTTCCTGTTATTCTTCGGTGTGCAGGCTGCTGTTGGTATTTTGAAAGAATTAAGAAATACCGGTTTGAAGTATAGTACTTAAATGATCAATCAATTGAATTTGACTGGGCATACCTTTCCTAAAAGGTCTGTCAAGGTTTGACAGCTAGTAAATGGGAGTTCTAAGGACCTTGAAAATAGATAGCTAACTTTGCTTGTTTGGGAAAAGCTCAAGGGCTTGATTAGGTCATTATCCTATTAAGAGATTTCTTGGGCCACCTCTTGTTTGGTAGTTTTTGTTATTTTTGGGTGGTGTGTCCATTTTTCTTTCTTAATCCATTAAAGGAAAATTGACTAGTTTGGTAGATTTTCCCTACTGGAGGAAGGAAAAAGGAAATATTAGATTCTGACTTGTTTGTCTGCCCTCTTTGACCTGTCGGATTAAGATTGATGTGTCTTTTCGTTTCAAGTTTGGAATTTGTGTATTGCAAATTGGGGTCAGTTTTGAATTCTCAGTCAGATGATGAAGTGTAAATGTGTCTGATAACCACAGTCATAACTTAAGAAAAGGCCCTCCTGTGACAACTGTGTTATTAATTCAGTACCTAATACTTAACTTAGTTCTTTTATGGGGTATAAGATTGTGTAGTCTAATGATTATCTGGTTTTCAATGTTTTGACAATCTAGCTTTTCATAGTCATACTGTGCAAGTAAATTTAATTTTTTTTTAGAGGTTTGCTCATGGATACCATCATGTTTATACCACATGTTTGATATCACCTACTGCAGCAATAAAACCAATTGCTTTAAATCTTTGTGTCAACCCTGAACCTTTCTGCAACCAATTCTAATGGGTAGTAATGCCAAATGAAAACTATTTTTTGAAAAGAAGCCATGCTGCATGTGTTACATATGAATTAATTGCAGTGAGTTTTAGCAGTGTACAAAATTATGCAAAAATTAACCACTGAAGTACAATTCAGTAAGATGGAAAACTAATGGTCCTATATAGTGGTGATGATGGTTAGATTGAAAATGTTTCAGATCTATGCTCACATGTGATAATTAACTTGGAAAATTAAAAGATTTGTGATTCATGATGTGTTCTCTTTCAAAATATTTGAGTGCCTGGATATTCTGACCAAAAGTGTGTTAGCAAAATGACTTGAGAAGGTCTAGTGATCCCCCAAAAAGACATTAATTATCTATTAATTTGTAAATTACATGCATATACATTTACTGCATCAGATACTGTACCTACATATAACTAGTCTTTAATATCATGGCTTGGAGAAAAGTGCCATCCAGATGTCTAGGACTAGTAGATTCTCCTTCTTGGCAAGTACCTTTTCTTTCTTACTAACATGATGGGAAGGGATCAGGCAAGTCGTCTGCCAACTAAATCATTAAAAGAGCAAATGACGACTTGCCTGGAATTCGAGTTGTGTTTGGAGCCATGATTATCCTGTAAATTACTGTACCCAACGAATAATGATTAAAGATTAAAGGTAAAAGATATCAGTACGACTGAGAAGTGTCAAGTTTTCTGGTAAAATCTTGTGCATGTATTGGCTGTATTGTATGTATATGGCAAGCCTATTCCCTATTCTATACACCGATTTCATAAATGGCGGACGCACGGTAAAAAACTGGTACCTAGTCATGAAAACGAGGCGTTTTAGGAT
>OMLO01003517.1_pt1 | contig 12918 bp, 14 predicted proteins | sample 1674811 | NCBI WGS metagenome assembly OMLO01 (sample SAMN06265003, study PRJEB25207) | coral metagenome | isolation source: Coral host | place: Mexico:La Bocana,Puerto Morelos, Mexico | collected 2008-11-13
ATAATTCCCTGTTCCTTTTGTTCAGGGGTTTGTTTTACATCCAGGGTTTTGGTATTATGCCCCTGTTGCAGGTTGCGCAAACACCAAAAATGGTCATATTGCAACTCCTGTTGCGGTGGCAACTGCATGCTTCTACTGGCCATGGCCTTGGCCTTGAGCAAACCAATGCTAGTACTAGCCATGTGTTGCCTGAAAGTCAGCAAGTCAGAAAGCATAAGCCAATGACAGTTACAGTTGCCATTTCCAAAAATTTGAGCCACGTAAAAAGTTCAAACCCGACTAACTTGATGCATAATATATTGTATGTTTGCATCAGGTTGCATCTGTTCATGGTATTCAGCAGATGATTTCAAAGAACCCCTCATGGTTTTAGTTTTTGTTTTTTGCATCGGGGCCTACCCTTTTATCAACAACAATATGTTCAAACAATGGACAAATCATACTTGTTTCTTTTGTCAGTATGAGAAGTATATACATGCACCAGCTATGAAATAAATATAAATATATATATATCTTTACGCATACGCCAACTATATGCTTATACAACTTATACTAATGTATGCGCTATGTGCATGGTTAAAAAATTTCGGAATTGAGCTAGGGGTGGTGGTCCTGTGTGTGTATATGTGAATCTTCGGCAGGAGTGGTACCCCCCCAAAAAAAAACACAAACCCTTTTTTGGAGAATTTTCCCATTGGGATTCAGATTAGTTGGGGAATTTCACAAAAGAATCTCAACACAAACATTGTTTTGCGATATTTTTGTCACCAATATTCAAGATGATGGTGACAACTGGGAATGGTTGCGTGTCCATCGATCTCATTTTTTCCTCACGGTTTCGCTCCAGCAATGCCACTTCACAAGCATTCTGTGATGCTTTTTTGTTTGTACATGGCATCATTCAAAATTAGGTTGTCTCCTCAATCTCTTCAAGTTCTTCCTGGCATTGCTGGGTGATCAGATGTAAAATGGTGTTTGAAGCATCTTTCGAACTATTTGAGGTTTTTCAAGGTCATTTTGTACATGTAACCAATGTAAGACTTACTAATGACCAGCCTCATCATCATGCTCGGGGTTTTCCTCCTCGCCCTCTTCGCCGGCAAGCTCCAGCGCTGCATCAATCTCGGCCTCATGCATCTTTTGATCCACGGCAGCTTGGACCATGGAATCCTCAGAAAGAATTGTGAGACTGATGGCACAATTTGATGGAATATGGTGGAATGATCATTGGGAACAACAAGAGTCATCATTCATGGGAAAAAATTGGGACTCTTCAAAAAACGAATCAAGAAACTCGCATCTCTTTGCCAGCTTCGGCATTGCCATTTGTGCGAAGAAGCTCCTTTACGATTTCTTCCTTAGATGTTTTAAGCTAAAGTGAGGGGAAAAACCATGTGGCAACATCATGCAACAGCAATATCATGGCAACATTTACCATGACATGTACCGGTTTCAGCAATAAAAAGTTGCTCCTGAGCGGCCGCAATGTTTTTGCGTGCATCTTCGTCAAGGCCATCCACTGGCTTCATCTGGGCGGTCGGGCGAGTTCCGGAATGGCCCAAGGTTTTCAGCAAAAGGTCTGGAGAAAACAACTATTTTCTTTTGGAATAATGATGGATGAAAAGATCTCGTGTTTCAGGATATGATAGATGATGGGTGGTGATAGTTGAGGGGTGATAGTTGAGGTTTCAGCTCAAAACTAAATGCAATCTCGGCACGGTAAAGACCTGCTTTCCATCCACCTTGAATCCATAGGTTGAATCCCTTTGGTAGAAGCATTTCGATACTTTGACCTTCTTATCCTTCTTGTCATCGTCACCGGTAGAAGTAGAAGGTCGTTTCATGCCAGCAGTGTTGGCTGCCGGTTTCTTCAACACCTGATCTCTCACGGCGGGTTTCTTGGGTGAAGCTCTAATCTCTGCAGTGGCCTTCGGTTTGGCTTTTTGCTTTGGGGTGCCTTTAGCCTTAGCTTTTGGTCCACGTTGGACCCCAACTGCACCACCACCCCCTTCATCACCACTCAAAGTCTGCACCGAATCCAAAACCATTGCGGCCCGGAAAAAATTTTGAAACCCGGCCATGTATCAAGATACTTGTCAAATGGCTGAAGTGTACATGATCAATGCTAGCATCCCAAATCCACCGAGTTTGCAAAACTGTTCAAGTGAAGATCCTGTTCAAAAAAACAAGGGCACGAGTCATTTTTATTTCCTTTGTTTGAGCATGTTTGATCTAAACTTGGCTCCAAGAGAAATGGGAGCCAACCAAATCGCATGTAAAGTTCAAGCAACCCGCACTTGAGGTTGCAGCATTGTAGATCAAAACGCGAGTGTCTCCCACATGATGGTGGATACTGGGGCCAGCAACACATTAAAAAAACAAAAAGCTTTGGGGAATTCCAGAATATCATTTCGGGGAACTACAGAACTAAAAAACAGTAATAGAGTACCTTGAAGTGTTGCACCCCTCAGTCCACCAACACACTCATCCCGAAGTTGACCATTCATTAATCATTTGATTTTGAAGGCCTTCCCAGGTCCCATCCGCAACTGTGCCAACAAAAGCAGCTTCGGCTTCAAAGGGGTAATGATGGCTGGAACAGCCTCGGCCACCTTCACCTGGCCGGTTGCACGTCGGATGGCGATGGTTGCAACAATGATGGATGTGGTAGTGGCTTGATCTTGATTGGGCAAGGGCGAGGTTTGGGACAATTTCTTATGTTTAAGTATCGTACAATCTTCAATTGATGCAGCATTCTTCAAATATGGGCCTCCCAAACCACATTGCAATGTGCCAATCGGGGCACACAGGAATAGTCGCCACACCACAGAGCACCAAACATTGCTGCTTTAAGGTTAAGTTTGTCCTCACCTTCTGGAATTTCCTTGGGTTTGAAAGCATTCACCTTCTGGTCAGCAGTGACCTTGTAGCGGTATTGAAGGGGTACCTGCGTACCAGTCTCATTTACCTGCATTCAGGGTTGCTACAAACATTTCGATAAAGGCAACATACAGCTCAAATGTAAAATCATGGTGTATCACCTGGCTTTGGGGTATGAGCTTTGGGGTAAAGTTTGAACAAGACCAAAATTTGGAATCTGAAGGGGCCTGCATCTTTGGTGCTAAGCCATGGTCTGTGACACGAATCTCGGTTACTCCACGTTCGCGGGTGATATCACACATAATGTCAGCAAGGGTTGTGATTGATTTTCCCTCACTGCCAACGAGGCAAAGTAGGGTTCGATCATCTGCAAGCTTCCAGGGAAGACACGCTGTTTGGGGTGTATCTGTCAGGGTTTTCAGGGGAAAAAACATGACCCCCCAAAAAACATTAATTAATTGTTATAACTACCAAGTTTTTGAAGTAGGTTGGTTGGTCAAACCCACTCCTGAAGCGACTTCCTGGTAGCTGCCAACATTGAATCCACAGAGCTCTCCCGCAGTAAGATCAATGGCCGTGGTTTGCTTGTTGAGCAGCCAAACAGACCCCGATGAAGTTAACACCAGCGTCACAGCGGGCTCTCTGGACAATGTGGCGGAAGCCTTCACCCTTAGATGAAAATGAGTTTGATTCATGAACTCATGTAAATACTTGGACCCCCAGCCCCTATTTTTCCCATTTTTGGATGTCAGAATGTAAGCCAAGCAACTCGTTTCCAGATTCAAAATCCGAAATTGTAATCCCAGCAATGGAAAGCGACTTTCGGAAATTGTGGGGGCCTTCCCGACCCCACTCTGGTGCCGCAAGAGTCCGATTCCGGTTTCCTCCATCCACACTGTTGCCGGTTGAGGCGGCGCTGCTGCCATGGAAAGCCTTCACAGCTTTCAGGATCGCTTCGTTTTCTGCAAGTTGGTCGGAAATTTGTTTCAAGGCATCTTGGTGTGTTGCCTCATACTTTTGCATGATGGCTTCAGGAATCCTCGGAACCAAGCATATAGATCATGATGGGGCTACCAAATCCCAAAAGTTTGAATGGATATCCAAACCATGACGGATGAGATCATGATGAAATCCTGTTGATCATTTGTTCCAAAACAACATAAGTATCACTAGTCAGACTGAAAACAAAAGGTTGCGAGAGTTTATTCCAAAAGAAGGGTCTTGACGCAATCATCTGCCATGGACAGGCAATCCAATGTGGGTGGATCTTCCTGGAAGTTCTCTGCCACACGCTTGGTCGGGCCACCCACAGACTCTTTGTCAAACCATTGGGCTAGGATACGACCAGTGACTTGATCTTGGGTTTGTTGCATGAAGGAGTCAGACTCATGATACAGACCCATGTAGCTGATATCCCAAACTTTCTTCCCAGTTTCATTGGGGCCAGCAAGCAAGTAATCGCGTTGGATGTCCCAGCATGCTTGTGCCCACTCTCCGAATCTCCAGGGTTACAGGCTAGATATCCCACAAAAGGTGTTTGTAGTGGCTTTTACATCTCTTTACATGAAATAACACCACATGTTTCTAAATGGCATATAGATAGAATATAAAGAATGCAGCAAGTGAGAAACAAATAAAACAAGAAAGATATACAGTAAATGTCTTAAGGTAGATCCACGTTGCTATGTTTTTGGTAACATACTTGATGGGATGCTTTCATCAAAAATGTTTGTTTTTTTCGACCTTAAGCTTCAAGAAGACCTGGCCTGCAGGGTAAAAGTTCAACCACTAAAACGGGTTGGTCTTCCCTTCGGTTCATGCCTTCCAAAAGATCCATGATGATCCTTCTGGTCGCGCCAACCCCACGCTGCTGAACCTCAAGGGGGTTCACCGGGGTTCACTGGTAGAATTGAACATAATAACTGTTTGTGGTGCCATCCAATAACAGCGTAAAAAGTAACAGTAACTAGCGTAAAAAGTTGTGCGTTCTTGTATTTAGCCTTGAAACGCGCCAATGTGGCGCCAATGCTTGGTCAGGATTTGGATTAACCAAATCTGACACTCGCGCACGGTCAATACCAGAAATTGTTCCAAGTAATGCTTTGCTTTTGGCAAATGCAATGTGCTGGTGGGCCGAGCTTACACCCGCCATGCCTTGGTTGGTAAAACTACCATTTGTTTTTCCCAAACCCAAGTACCATTTGACCCAAGTACCATTCGACGCAATTCATTTTTTTAATAGCCTGCAGGTTTCAAAAATTAATCATGTTAGACAAACAGGCCTAGATGCACTGTTGAGATTTCTTCCGCCGGTCACCATGGTGTTGCGAGTCGGAGTAGCTCAAGGCAATCTCGTACACGTCGCAAGTCCTTTTGTTCTCGAACATGCAAAAGGACGTGTGGAAGTTTAGAAAATCGGGAAAACCATGGTAATATAAAAATCCAACAGTAGGAAACAAAAAAGACTATCTTTATGGACAAAGCACCCGTGAATTTTGTCTTCCAACAACCGACGGTTGGCCAAAATGCCACCCCGCATCATGCTTGAATGCCATTGTGGCATCAACCAAAAGGCCATTGTGCTCGGGTTTCCTGATGTGACACTTTGAGCCAGTGACACCGCCTCATCAATAGCCAATGGACCTGGGATGGCACACCATAAACAAAGGTAAAGCAGTTAAAAGTGACAATACAGCTAGGTGACGGGAAGGCCAAATCGTTGCATCGCCAATCATGATTGTCAACCTGAGCACCCCAACAACATTTTTCTCCAAACAAACCAACATGGAATGTTGCTATACAAGTGGCCCTTTAAATCCAAAGTCTTCAGTTCCAGATGTTTGCATGGTTGATGACAAACGATTTGGGATAAGGTTTGGGAATGTAGCTAGACGAGGAGCCCATCATTCCCCATTGCAGCTTGAGCTTGAATAATGGGCCCATGCCCCAAAATCAAGTTGTTGAACCGCAGGAACTGCATTTTGCCATCCATCATCTTTGCAATTGCTGCCCTCCCCTTGTGGTACCTGTCGTTGAGGTATTTGTAATCCAGCGCAGCCTCGTTTTGGATGGAGCAGGACCGTTCTGGGAAGCTTGGGGTTGAAGGTGCATGAAGTTTATCCCAACTTTCAACAGTACCAAGGGGTTACTTAGCGAAGATGTCAAATTGCCTGCTGCGATGCGAAGATGTCAAATTTGCGAGACCACTCATTCAACTTCGCGATGTCGCTAGCACACTGAAGCTCCGTTTGCTGCCATGTTGTGGCCAGCAGTTGAGCTGAAAGCCTCAAAACATGAGACACTGACTGTGAAAAAACATATTTTGAAGAAGACACACACCATGACCCCAAACCCACTGGAATCAAGCCAAAAGACTCTTGGGCCCGATCCACGTTCTTCTTGTCTAACTGCAGGATGGACAGCGATCAACGGTTGGAAAGTGGGAGAGCTGAGTGGGAGATCAACGGTTGGAAAGTGGTTTTCACCCCAAAACCAGCATATTCTACATTGTCAACATTTATATACATCCATTCTATGGGCCTCCTTTTGGTAGCGAGCAAGTGTTGCCGAGAAAATGGCAACTTTGGATATGTCAGCCGGTGGCACGGTGTTTTCTAGGAGGGCGATGATGTCCGCATCTGCGTGTCGAGCTTCGAACCTGGGAAGTGGAGTAAGACCAAGGGAGTAAGAAGGAGCAAGTTGAGGTATTGGAGTTTATTCAGCCTAGCTACGATTTGTTGATCTCAATCAAGGCCGAATCTGCAAACTTCTTGGGCACTTGTACGTTAAATTGCTCCATGCAAGCCACGAAACCAGCGCAAACACGTTGAAGATGAGCCTGAATGTTTTTAGTATCTTTGCCATGGTGGACATACTGGTGGACATTTGGGATTGAAATAATAGGCCATGAAGTTGTCCTCCAAACAAATCACAGATAGAGTTTTAAAAAATGTGCTTCATCAATTCATCAAACCACCAAGATTCGAGGGACACTGAATTCCAGGGTTTACGCATCTTCGGAGTAAGGGTCACCCAATCTTTCTCAATCCGAAGCAGCATCAGGTCCAAAATATCCCCCGTGTTTGTTAATTGCAGTTTCCATGGTAGCAGTACCCCAGACCCGGAGCAGTGGCCCAAATTCAGCCAACCATCCGATATTCCATCGTGGTTGATAAAGCGGGGCATCGTATGCCGCCTTTGTATGGCAAGGATTTTCCATTTTTCAGGTAAATCATCCACCCAAAGCTCAAAAAACATCAACAAAATGTAGAGCCAATACATGTGTCTATAAGACAAATGAATCCACATATATTGTATTTAAATTCTTTAAATCCCAGGTACTTCACAAGCTCGGAAAGGCCATGTTTGACATGCGTCGGCACATGCTGCAGGAGATTCACAGCTGCCCCCGACTCCTTCTCTCCCAGGCCATAGGCTGCAGCGAAGCTTTGGGCAGAGTTGTGAATCTGGAGCGGGTGTAAAAGCGGTCACACCCCAAAACAAACTAAAGTATAGCTTAGAATGTTTTCAAATTACACATCAGAATCATATTATACATAAATCTGGCCTCAAGGCTTTTGATGGTGTCCGCTGCTGTCATACCAGTTCGTTGAAGAAATTCCAACTGATGTAAAAGATTAAAGCAGTTTGGACGACGACGGAGCTGGGATCCCAAGGTAACTCCTCAGTTGTACATCATTCATGTGGGCTGTGACATGGGAAATATTCACAAAACATAGTGTGTTTGAAGAAGAAACTATACAAGAAGAAACTATACTTGCCAAATCTCCGCGGTTGGTGCTCACCACCACAGTGCCATCGGGTTTGACACATGTTGCAAAAACCGTTCGGAAGGACCTAAGAGGATCCAAAAATAAGTAGCAAAAGACTTGGATTTGATACATCATCATGATGAAGAGTTCGATCCACAAACCAATGCCAAAAAGAAAAATATTTTGAAGGTGTCCGGGATTCACCAAGGGGCAGTTTCACTTCTTCAGGCACCGCCTGCAAAGCCATGGGATTTTTCATTTGACCCATACTGATTTTAAAATGAAATCAATGAATGAAATAAGTTTTGGGGGACCCGGCCTTCAAGAGACCATCACATTTGTAACAGGCGTACAAAACGGTGAGGAAACACACAGCACGGTTCCACCCTTTAACTAAGAAGACACGCCCTGGACTAACAAGGGTGGGGTGACCAAGACTTGCTGCTGTGACATGCTTTGCCGGTGCTTCCAGCCAGGCCATCTGGACTTCAGTGGCCACCAACTTTTCTACACCAGGAACGTTTGGGTCGCTCAACATTCCGTTCATGAGTTGGAGTTGGGCCAATTGCGTTTGGACTTCCTAGGAAGGGCAAGCATCGTGTTTCAACGAGTCATCAATAATTTGTCATCATATATCAAGTTATACAATAAGCGGTTGGAAAGAACTGTTTTATTCAACAGCCAACTTCAAAATATCTGAGGACGGTTCTGCATCAGAGCAACCTCGTAAACCGTAATCCACCCTGAAAGGAAGCATCCACGGTCGCAAAATCAAAGCGGATTTCTCCATCCGCAGATCATCATCACTGCTATATGACCTAGGGCACAAGTGGATTGGTGGTGGCGTATGGTTGAATCAGGGCTTAGGTTCAAACAGGCTGGGATCAGGAGGAAATTCTCGATCAACCCACTCGAAGAAAGCTTGCGTAGATTCCTGGAAGAAAATTGTGTGAATTATGTTTTGGAACAGACTAACATTAGAAAGACTGTGATTCGAATACTTTAGAAGTGGTCCTCGCAGCGAAGGTTTTCCGCCAAAAAAACATCCATGGTCTTGTTGTTGGCCTTCAAATGGTCCTGCCTAAGTTTTGCAAAACCCCACCCATATGATAAGTTCAGTTTTCCGACTCAAACATTAAGTTTTACCTTTAGAGAAACATCCATATCAAGTTGAGGTACATCCATTGATTGAAGATTTTCATATGCGGCAGTTTGACTGCGTCGGGAGGAATGGGCGGTAGCTCCCCACCTTTCTTAGTGGCCTTTGCCCTGGCTGTGCCCGAACTGGCAGGATCCGACTTCCGCTTTCCCATCACAGGCCTGGCTGGCCACTGGAAGGCAATCAAATTGATGATTATTCCAACAAGGTTCAAAGATACTCCTGTTTGTGACGAGATATCTATTCACAAAATGCAAGGGTTGGGCAGCAGCCCAGTTTGTGACGAATCTGGACCCGATTGCGCGCAAAACCAATCACACTCACACTGGCCCCTCCGGTTTTTGGGTTGTATATGTAAGTTTACGGGGTGGCCCTAAGCCCAGCCATGGTTTTGTGACGAATCGGGACCCGATTGCGCGCAAACTGGAAGGTTTGCGGGGCAGCCCATTTTGTGACGAGGAGCAACTCACAAATGCCAACACCTTGAAGACTCCATTTTTTGGATCTTCAACCATTTTACATCAAAACAGCCGAATGAAGCATGTTTTGCCCCAAAATCATCAGGGTATAAGATTCAAGAAATAACTTTGTATGTACCCCACAAAGTCAACCCCGACCCGCCGATTCAGCCATGGCATTTGAAACAATTTGAATGGCTTCTGACATGGCCACTCCCTTTTGCCACAGAAATGCTGAAGCTCGGTACAAGGCTTGGTTTTGTTTAGCAGATCGATAGCGCCGGGCATCATCACCATTAGGTCTCTCCCTCACTATCCTCAAACGATTTGGAGCCTCGGAATCAACATTCCCCAAATATGTAGAACAACTTCAAGGGATTGATACAAAACCATATTCCAACCATCATCCAACCCTCCAAGAATCCAGCAGCTTCCAAATTAATCCCACGGGGGTGGCACGCAGCCGGAGGCGCCAACTGCTCCGCCGAGTTGAGGCAAGGCCCTGAGCGAGGCTGAATAATTTATGGGCGTTGGAAACAGAATTTGCGCATTGTAAGATGCAGGATTTCAACACCAACACTCTATGTTCCCCACCATCCGACATCAGCAAATCCAGTGTCAGTGGGAGTACCATAGGAAAGATTGTCGAGTTCATCAGCAGCACTGTGCATTTCGAATGGGAACTCACCTCATGAAGGAAAACAGTTGAAGATATAGAACATATACATGTAAAGAACATAAGATTTTAAGGCAAGGACGCATAATGCTAGCATACTTCCTCAGCACCTTGTTCTCTTCGGATTGGGAATTCACCGGTTTCTCCAAGAAGACTGCAGCAGGATTGGATCTATAGGAAAGGTGTGTTTGTGACGAAGTGGATCAGGCTAAGGACCAATGAAGGAATGCTTATTTTCCAATGACTTAGACTAACGCAAATATGTACGTGTATATGCAATCAACCCCTCACATCACCCGCCTGGTGGGACAGTGCCCTGACACTCCTGGACCACCGATGCGGGGAGGAACAAGAAGACTGTGGGTTGCCATTCAGCATCGCTCATCCATTGCTTTGTCCTGATGAAGGCAGGACCCCTGGGTGAAGGTGAATGATGAAGCTTTCAGTACAAAGTGTCAACATATTCTCCTCAGAATTACATCTGCAGGGCTTGGGATGTAGTGCTGATTGTTCCAGAAGCGGCAATCCAAAGACTCCCGGGCTATTCCTTCCAAGAACAGGGTGGTTTAAGAAAAGGCACTTTGGGGATAACATCATCACTGGTGGTATCCAAATTTGAAAGTCCTTTTGACTCAAGCCGATCCAAACGCATCACGTGTGGGGCTCCCTTGCCACCGATGCCCTGAAGTTGAGCGTAGTCAAAAGCTTCAGCCAACCAATTCTTCCTGCGTGGACGCTGGCCAGTGTGAGCCGTCAGCTAGAGCTGGGTGACATACAATAATTCAAAACAGAACAAATCAAGATGGAAAATCATACGATCAAGATTATAATCAAGAGTCCAGTCCCGGAATTTGCTCATCAATAGGACTTTGCGGTGGGGTTCAAAGGGCCGATTTTTAGGGTCTTCAAAGAAACTCTCAATGCAGGATCTGAACGATTCGGGTGTCCACAGTTCACGATGCGATTCTATGCAGGATCTTAGCAAATTAAACATCGCATCGATGTCTTCGTGCGAATGACCGCTGGAGAGGAACGATAGTTCCCCTCCAGCGATCTTTCGCAAAGCGGTCCACATGCCTATCAGTCTCAAGGTCCCGTTATTCTTGATTTCTTTTGTGCAATTGTCAGCTTGAATGCAAATCCGCACTTTCCTTAAGTCAAGCCTGGTTGACAATTGAGAGAACCCATGGGCCAAGATTTCTGTTGACCGTGAAGAATTTGCGCTACAAATGTTGGGACTCAACGCAACAGTAACACTAAACCCATGGATGATCAAGGAAGTTGATGTCAGTCGTGGTCGACAAAACGACGCAAATTCCTTTGAGCTCATGGCACGGCTCCTAGGCCAACTATGTTTTTGGGCATCCATTGAATCAAGAATGCAAGTTACCTCGCATTCCCCCAGTGTCGTTGCGCTTAGCCGTGAGCGGGCACGTGATGCCCAGTAGCACTGTCTGTCTTTGTATTGTCTGGAAAGATGTCGTTGAAGCAGTTCATGTTGCGCGCGCCTAGCTGGTGCACAATGTCCAAGCTTCTTTATGATAAGACGATGTCTTAGACACTGACTGCACTTGCTGTGGTGTGTATAAAAGCGTATGCGCAGTCGGTCTTCAAAGTCATCTTGCCAAACCTCAATCATTGTCCATGTGTTGTCATGGTCCGGAAAGTCATAGATGTTTAATCTTTAAAGAAACCAAACTCAACTGAAAAAGCTGTTATACACATGTTCTTGTACCATCCAAGTTTCAGATGTGAAAAGCTTCCTGCCGATTTTCAAATCTGGATATGCTGCCACACACTGGTTATAGTAATCGTTGATGGTTCCATAAGGCAAGTGCTTGATGGTTTCCCGGTTTAAGTTGGGATTGTCCCGTTTCTTATCACCTTGCCTTGGTCTCTTGTTTGAGTTAAGTCCATCAGGAATACTCTCGGCAACTTGTTCATATAGTTGCATCAGCCATGCGTGAACTTTTTCTCTTGTTGATGACATCACCAAACGTTTCCCCTTCGCCATGTACCGACCATCATAAGGGCAATACTGTTCCCCTTTTCTAGCGGCAGAATTCAAAGTCATGAACCTTGTCTTTCCCAGGCCAAAGAGTCTCATGAACCCCTTGTCGCACAACAAATGGCCCCAATGCTCAATGTGCCTGTATCCACGGCAGGCACGTGCTTCCTGGCCTTTCAAGATCTGAAAGACCTTAAGGCGAGTACGGACAAAGGATTGGAGGATGTGGTTTCGGAAGCAAGTTTAAGTTTGCATGGTTGTTTTTTGCTGAAATCAAAATAAAATCAAACCGTGATTGTTTTTTTCTGAGGAAATGACATGTTCATCTTTCTCTAGCTTTGTCATCTTCGCCAAAAGTTTTCGCATGTCATACCAGCGTTGAAGGGTAGCAGGATTGGAGCGAAACTGTTTGAAACAATTTGCTTTGCACCCACACTTTCCATGGATGAGATTGTTCAACGCATTCGGGTTCGAAGAACTCAAAGACTGATAGGATGCAACAATCCTCCTCCCACCTGCTTTAGCTATTCTACGTCGTGGAATCTTCCGCGGCGGTGACTTCGGTTGGGTCCCACCATTTTCATCGTCGCTGAGTTGCATGACAGAGGGAAGCCTGCAACAGGGCAAGTTTAGAGGGATGATGACAGCGATGGTATTTCCCGAGAGATGGAGATGGATTGTTTTAAATAATTAAGTGGAGCTCATCAAGAGGGTTTTAGCTCTCATTGCTCTTATCTCTAAATTATAAGATTTATTCCCAATGTTGTGTTCCAACTTTTGTTGTGTTTCGACAAGCACGCCGTCCAGCCTGTCTGCCATTGATCCTTGCAATGGTCGAAGGCCAAACCTCTGCTGAATTGGACAGGCGAATGAGACCAGGGGGTGATGAGAAAGGAAGTCATAAACATCATCAGGAGTTCAACATGTTCAAAGTTCAGTTTGAGCTTGATGGAAATTTTCATCCG
>OMLO01003518.1_pt1 | contig 12917 bp, 13 predicted proteins | sample 1674811 | NCBI WGS metagenome assembly OMLO01 (sample SAMN06265003, study PRJEB25207) | coral metagenome | isolation source: Coral host | place: Mexico:La Bocana,Puerto Morelos, Mexico | collected 2008-11-13
AAATATTACATATAGTTGAACATAACCCTCCAAAACTGTCATTCATACAACATATCCCAACAAATGCAACTTTTTGACACAAACTCAAACAAAACAAAAAATTCGAACAGAAAACCAAAAATTCACCATGAAACAGTTGGAAACAGTTGGAAACAGTTGGGGGTATCCATGTATACGTTCTTTTGACCCTTGATTTCAGCAGTTTTACAGGTAGGAACATCATGAAACCGACTGTTTCCGACTGTTTCCGACTGTTTCCGACTGTTTCCGACTGTTTCCGACTGTTTCTTGGCGATTGTGTTTTGTTTTGACCTGTAACTGAAATTGAAGTGCATTTAACTAATCTTGAGAGCCAGTGGGTGGAATAAAGTGGATGTTGATGATGTTGTGCCATTTTCATTTGTGTGTTCAGTTGGCAAACGTTTCCAACTTCTTGTTTCCGTTTGTTTCCGATTGGGTGGTGTGTTGTGGTGTGTGTGCCCATATGGCATTTACAAAAAAAGACATTAGACGGATATTGACATATTGACATTGTGGCATAGTGGTAAGAAATATCTTTTTTCAAAATCCTAAACCCTAAACCCTAAACCCTAAACCCCTCCATACTGGGTGTCGCAATTCACTTTAGGGGGGCTCTTACGGTGGTGGGGATGGGGAGTGGGTGGGCGGGGGATGGGTTCTTTGAAGTCTAGCTGTGGTTATTTGCCCCCGCTGGCCACTGACAGGCGATGGCGACGATACACACAGAGGGACACGTAAATTGAAGGTGGAGCTGTCGTGGTGCTCTGATGATGAGACCATCGCCGCAGAATCTATCAAGGCATGTCCCACGCCGGTTGCTGCGAAGGCCAAGTCTAGGCCCAACACAGCCAAGGCAGCCAAGGCAGCCAAGGCACCCAAGGAGCGGGTTCTCATGTTGTGGCGGTGGTCGGCATGCAATTGTCAAAGAGTCAAAGAGTCAAAGCAATTCGATCAATAATGGGTTACCAGGGTGTCAGGAAAGAAGATATTCTGAAACAAGGAAGAACGCCTTTTGTGTCACCTTCCTTATTCAGTGGCCCTTTGCGGATCACGGTGGTAGTACAGGAGTTGATATGACATGACATGAGATATCATGATATATTGAACGCCAACATTTTCAAAACATATAGACGATGACAATTTGCAGGCCGATCAGATTTTGCACCAATTGAGGACGATGAGCCATCAGGCCTTCCTGTGAAGACGCTTGAAGATGCCTTCAAATGGCCAACCCACTCGGTGGATACATTCCGTGTGCTGTTTGGCCATGACTGTGTTGATCGTTTGGCGGCCAATTTGTCAGGGGCGGTGTGGTCATCACAATACAGTATCTAGGTTCAAAAACTATGATTGGATTGGTGTGGAAGGGACAACATGCACCACCAGCAAGTTGTTTTTCTTTGGTAGACTGGGAGACAGCTTTTACTTTTCCACGCCCTAAAGAGTAGATTGGTTTTTGTGTAATTTGTTTACGTCCATATGGTCCATACGTTTTCCAAGCCTACGGGGGTAGTATGATAGCAACTGGTCACGTAGTAGGGTTTGTGCACCATTTCTGCTACCAGTTTGCAACCCGACATCTAAGGTGGTATGGGCGGCATGGAGATTGTGAAACAGCACCTTGAGTACGCAGTAGACTTACACGGACGGGGTCTTCAGAAAGGATGGGTGCACCATTCCATAGACATTGATCCTGTTTGTCAAAGAGTACTGATTGGCCATGGGGGATCTCATGTTTTCAAGGATCTTCTACAGGTGTTACAACTAGGTGCGCGACTGGCGGTGACTAGGGTGATGTCCCGAGCAGAAGCCCACGTGAAGACATTGTCAGAGGCATCCCAGAAAGCTTCTTCGAAGGCAGAAAAACAGGCAGCAAAGGATGAGCTAACCCGTTTCGGTGAAGACCTCCTCAAACAATTGATGGATTGCATGGACCAGCATGAGACGGAGGACCTGTTCAACGACACCGCGCCTTGTGCCAAGCATGCCGGTGATGGATTCTCCAAGTGCAACATCTTCCCAGACAAGACCATGGTCAACACCGATGACAAAGAATATTGGATGGCAGGGACTTCGTGCACAGACTGGAGCACAATGGGGACACAATGCGCCCTGGCGGGGGCAACAGTATTACCATTTGCCATCCAACTTCAGATGGTAAAACGTCGCCGCCCACGTGTTTTCTTCCACGAGTGCACCCGCTGCTTCAAACCAAAGATCCTGAAGATGTATTTACCAGGTTTCCTGGCTTCCTGTGTATGCAATTCTGTCAATGCCATCACTGTAATATTGCTAATATTGAACATGGATTCATTAACACTGACACTGACTCTGACTCAAAGCATTGAATAGAATATAATATAGTATAATATCAGTATCATATAAAATAATAATTATAATATAATCAAATATTATATAATATAATAAAATATAGTGTTCGGTTTTAAAGATTCTAGATACCATCCAAATGCCAGATACAGCTTCGGTTTGATTACCCTTTTCTGTTTTGAATCCAACACAGTCAGGGCCCGGGCAACAGATTTTTCGGTGCGGAGATCACGAGTTTTTTTTCCTAAGGGAGCAGGAAGCACGTCTCATGTAAGATGGTAAGATTCCTTTCAGATTTCAGGTGCTCTCCACCAACAGCCTACAGCATTAAGATATTTTTTTGTTCAATGTTTAGAAGTTGAGTGGACATCCTGTCATCCTGTAGTTTGAGGCTATGATGTCCACTTCATGGTCCAGAAGCCTACTTTGCGTGGTTTTCCTATCGCACGTACACGGATGTACACAGCATGCGTGAGGGATGACCATGTCCTCACCCGTGACATTCAGGAGTTGAACGTGCTTGATCGGGTACCGGAGTTTGATGGCGGAAACCTGTTCTGTGCTCCAGACGAGGTGGTTTCTTGAATGCACGGGCTTGAACATGTTGTTGCTCATGTTTCACAATGTTCTTGTGTGGTGTGTGTCTGTGTGTGTGTATATGTAAGTTTTTTGTAAATTTCTGGGGGGAGCGCCTTCATTTTCAGAAGATGAACGCCAACCTATATTTTAATTTCTGCTTACTTTTGCTTGTCGCCTGTCACTGTTGGTCCTTTAAGGTACAAGAGGAACTTCGTGCTTTACAAGGCAACAAGAAGCGACATCTATCCACCTTCCTGGATCTTCTTCCAGCCGCATTTCAGGTGTGGGCCAACGCCAAAACATGAATTGTTAATATTCTGAATTTGTGATACTCTTGTTACATTTGTTCAGTTGAACGTTGTTCTGATGGGTTCGAAGTACACATGTAAGAAGGTGTCAGTGCCAGCGCAGTTAAGTGTCAAGTTTTTGTAGTTTGCTGTTTGCAGTTTGTATGTTACTTTAAGTTACTTTGTATCAGAATGGGTAATGGGTCAGGTCCATTAACGGGCTTTCTCGCTACATGAACAACTAAAATTTTGGCGACTGGCGAAAGATTACGTCTACATTATTCATATAGTGTTCAGTGCTCAGGCCCACCCCACCTAAGCCTAAGTTACCTACGCATAGTTTTTTTTCCTGCAGGAAGGGGAGAATGGCTACCGTCCAGGTTCACCATGGAAGATGTTTTATAACACAGTTTCATCAATGCCTGTATGTTTAAATTCTGAGTGACCCCCTAGCCTTTCATTATTATATCACTTGTTTGTTTTGCGTGATGCCAGGTTCGCCGGGACCAGTACAGCACCAACGAGAATGTGGTAGAAATGATGAAGAATGGAAATGACGTGATTGTCAATTTGACACAGAATGTGGACTACAACCAGTATGCTTCTACAAATTGCCCGTGCCTGTTGACAAAGAGTTTCATGTGGTCTCTTCTCAAGCACCGACCACTTACTTGGCAAGAGACAATGAACGCACAGGGTATCCCCATGTTCCCAGACGCGCTGAGGGCTTCAGGCCTAGGATGCCCACCAGTTCCAGAGGACCTTGGTCGGACCAATGGGTTGAGATTGGCCGGGAACGGGTTTCATATCGCATGTGCTGGTAGTTTTGTTGGATTCGTGCTTGCCTTTTTGGAGAAGAAGACTGCGAACTGAGACTCTGAGGCGAGGGTCATGTCTTTTTTGATAGAGAGGGCCGATGCCAATTGCCAAATTGCCAAAGGCCAATAGAATAATTTGTAATTAGACCGTTGACCCATGGACCAATGGGCTGGCCCGTAGACCCATAGAGAGATACGACAGACAGTGACACCACCCGCCGCCCGCCACGGGAAGTGAAAATCCAAAATCCAGATCCAGCAGAGCTTTGATTTATCTACGCATTTCATTGCAACACCAACAGAACATTGCCATTATCATTATCATTACCATTATCATTACCATTATCATTACCATCATCATCTGTGATTTTTTTGACAGATTCGGCAGTCGGCAGTTGCGCACAGTTGTCAGAGTTTTGGTTGTAACAGAAATATTTTTTTTGTGTTTGCAACCTTGGACCTTGATGGCCGTTTCTTTGTAAAAACAAATCGATAATCAAGCCAACTGACATATCACATATTTCTAGTCTATTGTTTCAAGCCGTAGCGTATATTCAATATCAATAGCTCAGTCTCAGTTTCAGTTTCCTTATCCGTTTGTGCAGTGGTCAGGTTTAGGCTCAGACCACGCCAATGCTTGGAGCTCTTACTTCAGACTCTAGACGCTGATCACAACAAATACAATCATTGAATCACTTGATCACTTGTCACTGGTATTCACTGGTCACTTGACAACTTGGCAGCTACCAGCTTCTGTGATATGATGTTAAAACTGTTTAAACCAGATTTTGAAGACATCCGTTTCAGATTATGACACGGAGCCTTTGGTGTCATCGGCCTTTTTCGTTAATTCCGTGGAGTTGCAGTTGCAACGGGTTGCAATTGCTGGTTCCACCCGGTGAGCCATGAGCGAAGTCAGTGATGCACTTGTTTCCACCGGTGAGTCCAGGGACACTTGCTTGATTTGTGGCGATCCAATTTCAGCCGCTGACCGGCAGCAGATCACAGCAAAGAAGCTTGCCCAGGGATTCTGCTTGAAGGACTCATACGCCATCCGCTCCTTCAATCAATGCTGTAAGTCCCAAAAGACGGAAGTCCAGATGGAGGCACTTCGAAAGGATAACCCGGATCTCTGGAAACAGACAGTCCTCGCATTTCGCGAGCAGCGGTCCCAAGGGCGGGGCACGCGATTCGACGTGCTAAAACACATCGAGACGATCAAGCAAGCAGTCGTACAGGACCAAGACGACGTCTTCAGGCCACTCCTCTATGCGCAATACATTGCCCACTACACCGGGCTTCCTGAACCTCTTTGCTTGACCGAAACTCAGGCAAGTGCTCAGTGGCATGCCGATCTGAGAAATGCCAAAGTCAAAAAATCCGAGAAACGGTATTTCAATCCAAAAAGCCGCCAGGACGAAGTAGCTTGGTTTTCCCAACGTTTTGGACATGTTTTTTTTGTTGTGTGTTCATGTTGTTTTCTCTAAACAATACTGTGTCCACATTTTGCAGTAATGCCATAGCACATTTGCTGTTTGCATGTGGCATTTTACATATGGATGTGTTTTTGGACAACGACATTAGTTCACAGAATTTTTGGAATCCTTCAGCAACAAGTGCCAAGGTTCTGACAAGGGTGCATGTGCAAGTGGATGAATTGGAGCACAGGAGAGAGATCGTCGAGCCACTTGGATGGAAATAGTTAGAATTTTCATTGGATGTTGGGTGTAGGTTCAAGTCAGGCCCCTCCCAATCATTGCCGAATGAGCAAAAACATTCTGATGTCAATTGATTTGGTTTGTTTTTAGGTGTGTTTAGTGTTGTGATTGTGACCGCCCGTGTCATTGGTTGGTTGTTGTCAATTGGTCATTGGTTGTATGATGTTATAAAATATATAAAATGTCATGAGTCATCATGATTATGTTAGTGTTAGTTGTAATTATATTTCTAAAATTATTCTAACTTAATATTTATACTACATATAAATTACAGTACATGGCATGGTACATGTGTGTTTAAACTGCTTAGTACTTAGGATTTAGGACGCCATCACGCCGTCATACCCATGGGCCAATGGTTTAGATTACGCGGTTACGTTTATGTTTCTCATTTACTTGTGCATGACATTGTGATTCCAGGCGATCCCATCAAGTTGAGAAGGAGACTGCCTCAAAGAATCCAAACCAATCGCGAGAGCTTATGGGACGCATGGAGTCAAAGCCAGGCGGTGTGGATGTGAAAGCCTTTAAGTCAGGTCAGGTGGACTTGACCATGGAATTCGAGGACAGGATTGGGTCGCTTCAACTTCAGGTTTCATGGTTACGATTGACCATGTTATGGTTACGGTTTGATTGACTTATTGGGAGACTGGCTGACAATGAGATGTACTTGGACATAGTTTTTAGCAGGCAGTTTGGCAGTCTTTTGTCATTATAGTTGGGATTCCATTGAAGCTTTTCAAAGCGATATGGTTACATCATCAACTTATATTGAAATAACTCATTAAAGTAGACAGCGGGCATTTGGCAAACAAATCATCATCGTTGCTCACTGTTTTCATTTAAAGTTGTAAAGATTGAATGCACAGTCGACTGAAAACGTCAACGGCTCCATGACTGTGTGCAACCTCCGCCATAAGAGCTGTTTTTTTTCACAAGTGGATCAAATGAAATGAAACATCAGGTTAATTCATAATCATAATTCGAATCAAAAACACTGTATATAATAAAGTAATTAGAATTGAGACTTGAGACCGTCTTCCGTCAGTGAGTCAGACAGTCAGACAAACCTTTTTTTTCGAACTCCACACCCGTGCATTATGGATCTGGATCCGGATGCTTTACGTCAAATGACGAACGCTGATGTATTCAAGTTGCTTGACGTTATCATCCAAGAGCTGGGTAGACGATTTGGTTTGGTGGCAGTGCCAGTGCAAACCTTTGTGGAGAATGGGCTTGAGGCGGAGGCATCATCATCTTCAGGTTATATACCCTCCTCAAGTCCAGAGCAGGAGCCACAGCCACAGCAGCCTCCTGAGCCTCCACAGCAGCCACAGCCACAGCAGCATCCTGCGCCTCCACAGCAGCCACAGCAGCATCCTGAGCCTAAGCGACGTCCGAGTCGCAGTCGTACACCACGAAGAGAACCTGAAGTATGAACCTGTTGCAAGTTGTTGGTTGATGTGCTGCATATTCAGAATCTCAGAATATCTCAGAATTATTTCAAAGATTTCTGATTTCTGAAAATTGAAGCCAGAGCAGGATCATGCAGGATCCAGTCTCTAAGATCGTCGTTGCAGTGGCGTTTTTTTAATGTATGAGTGTTGTGTACAGACACTGGCACACTCACACGAAGATGCTCACAGGTGCCATCCAGTCGGAAAAAAAGAACAACAAACCAAAAAAAAACACAAAACAAACAACAGTAGTCGCATTTGTAGGGTGTGGGAGGTACAGGTACAGGAAAGAAAGAAAAGAACAGTGACATGGCGTGTTCAGTTCAGCCTGCCCGCTTTAATAGTGCATTGTTTGACCTTACCCTTCAATGACACCCGGAATCAAATCAAAGAATTGAACGATACGATAAATTACATTTTGCAAACTTTTCTTGTGCATCTACCAGTGTTGTATTCTCAGATTGGTTGCGCAACTGTTCAACTGTTAACTGTTAAGTTCAACCGCTACAACCCCCGTTGACTGTTGGCCGTTGGCCACTGATTCAAAATGGATAATGGATGGCAAGTTGGATCATTGGATGAACCATACAATGCACCACCCAAAAACATATTAATATGGCAGTGCATGTTTTTTTTTGTTTGGGTTCGGGGCCACGGCACTCTCAAGTTTAAAGTGGTAAGTTTGAGTTTTGAATTGACATACCCAAGTCTTAATAATGCGGTCGCTGTTGAATTGCCATTGATCTGGAGTTTGGTGCAAGGACGATGAACTTGCCCCGCCGAATGCTTTGGGACGTGGCAACCGGAATCGAAACACCAAGGGGACCACATCATCGAGCGCGGGCGATGGTGCGGGTGGTAGGTCCGCCAAGGGGGGCGGACGCGGCGGCGGAGGCGGAGGAGGAGCGCCGAAAATAGAGAACCTTGAGATGATTGCAGATGGCAAGAGCAATATCTTGATGCTGCAAGTGGAAGGTGTGCACAGTGCTTTGCAGAAGCAAATCACAGATGCCCAACAGCTTTTCAAAGAAGCTGGTAAAGAAGATGTGCCTCATTGTCAACTTCAGTTTTTTTCTTGAACATTCATTTTTTGAATGTTGAAGAGTCAAATTCAAACTCAAACGTTCAAAAGTTTCAGATATTCAGATAGGTACTTGTAGTAAATGTAAATGTAGTATTGGCCTACAAATTCAAGGATGATAACGATGATACAGGATGCATTTACCGACAGAATGACAATCATGCCGCAATCATGACTGCGTAGCCTTGAAAATTGGAAACGGCGTTCGAGTGTTCACGGAATAGAAAATGACCGACCATGTTTTGTTTCTTGATGTCCACCGTTCTTGCGTTTTCCTTTCCGGTCATGGGACAGGTACTTCACAAAACGGAGAAGTTGATGACGTGCGGTGTCACGGAGAAAGACATCTCAGCGTGCATAGTAGATGGCACAGATCCATATGATTTGGGTGGCTCAACCAAGTCGGTGTACAAGTGTGCTTATCAGTTTGTGGCTCGGATCAAGTTGGCGCGTATTGTGGCCGGTGATCTTCCCCTTCCTCCTGCCGATGGTGATGGCCCTGGCCCTACATACCAGGGGTTGATAGAGTGCCTTGCTGGAGTAAATGTTTTGAGCAGTTGTTCTTTGACTTTGAATTATCAACTAGCAATGACATTCACATATTCCATCCGAATCCACGTCCAATTTCAATTCCAAGTCTTCAAGTCATCCAAGTCCAAGAATCAAGAATCCAAGACTCCTAGACTCCTAGCCACCAAGAATTGAAGTTTCAGAAGTTCATTGTTGGTGCCATGACCCACCACATGTACTTTCAATGTTGGGGTTGTGATCTTAATATTGCACGGTCAACAAAACTGACCTGCCAGTGACTCCTTAAGGTCAGCTGGTTTCTTTCCAGCCGGGTATGCCGCAGTCATGATACCATCCCACATGCTTCTGGTGGACTTGAACAAGTACCTTCTTTCTGGAGAACACTCTCGAGCAGGCATTGAGGACCAGGTCAAGAAAGTTCGGTTGTTGAATTCTGGTACCCGGGCCATGACAGCTGCTCTGAAGAAAGGATGTGCCGACATGATGTCGGCATTGAATACAGTCAAGACTGCAACAGCTTTGCAAAACAGAGCTGGCACTGCAACGGCAAAGGCAGCAGCCAAGGCCAAGAACAAGATGGCCAAACTTCCAGCTTTTGCATGCACCAGCGACCCCAGCATCATCAAGATACACCGTCTCTTGGTAAAACGGCAGGAGATTGAGAAAGCTACTGCATATGAGAACCTGGCAGCCGGGACTGGTGATGCGAGGCAGCCGTTCATTCTCAGGCCTGCGTGTTTTACCGTTTTTTTGGGTGATGTCCGGCCGGTTTGGGCCATGCATCCTTTGATCAACGATGTTTGCTAACTTTTCTATTCAGTGGCCGTATATATAGTCATCCATCCAAATTCAAACATTGATTGCATGGTTCTTGAAATGTAAAGTGGTGCCAATTAAACATGGACCATTCACAGAAGTCAGGCTGTAGGATCGCGTCTAATCTTGATTTGAGATGTTTGAGTTTGAGTTTGTGCTGGATGGGAAGGACAACTGTGTAATGAGAAAATATGAGAAACACATTTGCCAACACAGCGCACTATCGGCGTCAGGCGCGGCAAGAACCTCTTCAAGAGTGTTTGGAAGGATGATACAGTTCGCACGATGATGGTGGCCCACGTTGACAACTTCAAGGAGAAGTGGCCGGCTGCCAGAAACAAAATTCAGGCCAATCTCTTCCCACCAGGACCTTGTTGTTTTGTTTTTCTTGGTTTCCCAGGTCCATTTCATGTCCTTGGCCCTTGGTATCCAAGCAGGGGGTGTATTGATAAATCATTCCTCCACTCGGTTCAAATAAGTTTTTGGTCTGAAAATTGGTGAGATGACCGACGGGGCGGGCGGCCGACTGGCCGACCATCATGACCATCCACATCTCTTATGTAAGTTCGCCAGGCCATTCGTCACTGTCGTTTGTTTTTTTCTTCATGTGGCACTTCCAGGATGCAACCATGGAGACCACCCCGAGCTCACCACTGCGCACAGTGATGTGCTGGCGTTGTTTCCTGGAACTTCAGATTGGCCGTTCATTTCATCAGATGCTGTGTCAGGGCCTCACAAGTCTCTGAGTTTTCTTTGGGGGTTTGAAGATGAAGATGTTTGAAGCCGTAACGTATAGTAACATTTAGAAACATATATAACATCAGTTTTATATTTTTTGACTTGAAAATTCAAGATTTATTTCGGCCCCGCTATTTCTTTATGCAAACATGTGTGTGTGTGTTTTAGGATGTGCCATGTTACACCTTGTTCTTTTTTGACCCAGCCAGCTTGACAAAGGGAAGCAGCGAAAGCCTCTCAAGTGCTGGACGAGCACTTTGAATCCTGTTTTCTTGCAGGGCAACGTCGTGATTTCATTCATCATGGAACGGAACTTCAGGGGATTGCCAGCGCACGGCTTCAAATCGAAGGAAACCGAGTGGTTATCATGGCACTTGCTGAGGAGGTCCGAACCCTTCTCAACTCGTCAGATGAAGAGGCTTGTGGATGCGTGCTTGCTAGTCAAGGATGTTCTGTTGCATTGTCCTTGGTTAGGTCTAGGTTTGATTTCCTTCAACGTACGAACGAAAAGTAACCCAAGGTCATGGGCATTATCAGGTAGAAAATGGTAGAAAGGTTCATGCAGCGGCCTTTGTCATATCAGCAATCAGTACATGACACATGGAATGGCAACACACCATTGAACATTTTTTAACGGACCATTTTTTCTCGACCAGTGAACTTGGTCCTCCTACAGGTAACCTTTGAGCAGTGCTCGAACTGGCTCCTCCGTATGGACAGCGAGTCTTTGCCTAGTGTGGAAACGTTGCCATCTTTGCGCGCTGGCATTGCGAAATCGGGAGACATTTTGTACACCCCTCCTGGCATGATTATTATAGACAAAGTGGTGAATGAAGACTCGATATGCGTGTGACAGCCTCAGGTATGTTGCAGCCCACCAACCAAAGTTGACAGTGATGTGTTTGCTATTTAGTCATCTCCAGCTGAGGCTAAGAATATGCACACACCTGCACACACACACACACACCGAATGATCCATTTTGTTTTCAGCTCTCAAACTGTCATGGGTTCTGAGGCGAGTACCGCTGCCTGTGTTACCGCTCGCATGCATTGAGTCTTTGCGGGTTTTGATGAAGGACCCTAAGAAACCATGGCAGGAGCAATTGCTTCAAGTCACCCATACCTGGGAAGAGGTGCTCAAAAACAACGCGCAATCACTTCCAGCAGAAGTGAAAGAGGAGAGATTTGACTTGTGACCGTCAACCAGTTTTTCAAAACATGTTTATAATTAGGCATACCATAATATTATATAATATTATTTTCATATAATATAATATCATATCTGATATAATTTAATATCATATAATACTATGATATAATATAATATAATAATATAATATAATACAATATGATAGAATATGATATAATACAATATCATATGATACAATATAATATATGTATATATTAGTCATTCGGTTTGCAGAAACCATCCACCTTTGTGCAGGACGCACACACACACACACACGCACACCCATACATTTTGTGTACATATTGTACAAATGTGGTACAAGAACGAGAGTGCATTGATGAGTGCATATTATATGTACAGTATATGGATGCAAAACTTATGTGCCTTGGGAGCCGTAGCTGTCCATTAGCTTTTTGGAAAGGCAAGACCGGTCACTTTCACTAACGAGCGCCTACTTTGAAGCTGGAACGCGCTGGGTGCAGATTGGATGCAGCATTTGCGACTGTGCCAGCGGAGCCCTCGAAAGATGACCACACTCCGAACAAGGCACCTGAGATTCATTTGTTGTTACATGTTTTTTTTGTTTTCCCCTGTGCACCCTGACAAGGGCCTTCAAGGCACTTATTCACAGGAATGTCCAAAACATGTGAATTCCTAAGATGTTCCGCACAGCAGATTGTAGGGGATTGCATTCGTTTGCGCCAGCCGTTCTTGCTTGCTAAGGTGCAGGCGGACAAGAGAAATTGAGACGCTGTGTGCGAACATGTGCTTCAGACAGGAGAGCAAGCAGCTTCAAGAGCATCAACATAAGTGAAAGATAGCTCAGAAAACGTGACGCGGCAGCTTGCCACGGGTTCCGTTGATTTTTGTCGGAATATCCTCCAAGTGGTCCGACCGTCTGCATCAACCCTTGGAGACTTTGAAGCAGAACATACAGTGCCAAGCTATGGGGTCAGTGAAACACAGAACAACCTCGACTCGGGGCTAAGGGAAGACTTGGGGAGGAAAAATGCTTTTTTATACATCCAACTTCTACATTATATTTAGACGTAGAACATTTGCCATGTGGTCAGGTTAATTACCGCTTCAAATGTTGTTGCTGTGTTGACAATGCTGAATGCTTACAACATTGGGCGCTGGTTCGGTGAAATAGCTTCCCTTTGAAGCTGCCACAGCGCCCAACCCTTCCATCTCTGCCCAAGCTTAAGTTTCATGGATTGAACAGCAGGTGGCGTGTCGGCGGCCGCGTTCCACGCTGGGAAGCCACCGTCAGAGCGTTCTGCAATACAGGCTTGGAAACAAAGATTGAAATGCTTGAAACATGCTTTTGCATTATCAGGTCCAATTCAAGCAC
>OMLO01003519.1_pt1 | contig 12915 bp, 9 predicted proteins | sample 1674811 | NCBI WGS metagenome assembly OMLO01 (sample SAMN06265003, study PRJEB25207) | coral metagenome | isolation source: Coral host | place: Mexico:La Bocana,Puerto Morelos, Mexico | collected 2008-11-13
AAAAAAAAAAAAAAAAAAAAAAAAAAAACCCCCCCCCCCCCAAAAAAAAAAAAAAAAAAAAATTTAAAAAATAAAAATATATAAATAACGAATTGTATGAAGTTTAATTGGAATTCCCAGAGGGGTGTGGAAAAAATCCATTCCCTGGCAGAGGTATGGATATTTTCTGGAAGTAGACATTGCTTGCGAGTGCACTAGGACAATCAAGTAGTCCTTGAGTGAAACAAGAAGAAGGCCAGCCAGAAAATCATGTTTGATCATGAGACATAGAATTATGGCTTTCATGTAATTATCAGCTAAAGACAACAAAACTTACTCATCAAATACAGCAAATGTGGCAGAAACTGGGTGTTTTCTAAGGTTCAGTGGAACTTCTCTCTTTTCAGATGGTACTGGAGTTTGTGTTTTTTCATCTATCTTAACTGAATAAAGCTGGGCTGAAAGTGAAATGAAAAACAACTAAATTCCTTTTTTGACTTAGCAGCTGCTTTAAGAGTCATATGGTTCGCCAAAGGGGCCGCCTTGATACCTCTCTGTCAAAGAACTCTCTTCTGCTTTGTTTTGCTTCTGCCTTAAAAGAAGCAACAAATTCTTAAGGAAAAAAAGACAGTTAAGTAACTTGTAGATTTCTGTGCTATTTTTAACAGGCAGTTGTAAATATGACACAAAATACAGTATTTGTTGAGAGTCAGATGTTAATATCCAAAATATCAGATTTTAATATTCACAGCAAGACTAGCAAACTACTTGGGAAAAGAGTTTACTTCACAATAATTTTCAGAAATGTTCTTTACCTGGCTATTTAAAGTTTCTTGTCTAAATACACCATTTCTGAGTTACCTTGCATCTCTGTTTCTCTGTCCTTAGCTTGTGCAAAACCTTTTCATATGAAAGTGAGTTTGATTTACGTAATAAACCTCAATGTGGAGCACATTTCCATGTGAATGGTGCCGCACAAATACTCATTTTGACACGGAGCTACAAAGCAATTTGGAAATCTTCTATATCATTGTAGACTTAGGCATGATCAAAAAAACTATAATTTTGATTGCACAAAAACACTGAAACCTTAGATATGTGCACCTAACTTGCTTGCAACAATTAGGCCTACAATGCCAGCAAAGACAAGTTACATAATTAATGCATAACTTGTTTTGAATGACTTGCTCATCTAACATAGTTAGAAATGGCTTTAAATTTGTGACGTTCAGTTAAGACGGATCTGAGGAAAACCATGTTACTTCTGGCTGAGCTTACTGATGTTGTCTGCGAAACTACAACATATCACTCACTGTTTTGAAGAGCAGCCACTGCAGCTATAAGGCAGGCATCTGTTATGTTCCCATCATAGCTTAAACACATCATGTCAGCATACAGGACCCATGATAACTGTAATTATAGAAACAGGGAGAGATATTGTATTATTGTATATATGTACAAAATAAATAGATTGGGGTTTTCAAGGGGAAACAAGGTTTTTTTGAGTTCTGTGAAGTGGTGATTGTGTATTTCGGTTATACATTCTGTTCACTATTGTGGTGCTTGTGTCTGGGGGGAGGACTTCAATATGGAAAGGTTGAGAATGCTTGTGAAAAAAATCTGGGCATGTTTCAAGCTTTATTTCACCACTAAAAAGATACCACATGAAAACGAAACAGACTTGATTACCAGCTGCTGTTCAGGAAAGGAGCCCGGGCTAGTAGACTGGACTCAAGGGACTGGCAGAAATTGAGGCAAAAAATGGAAACAGTTTTATTAGAGCATTTCCTTTATTTATATTTGTCGAGTGCTCCCTAAAAGATACATCAACAGCTAAAAAAGTGATATTTTGTCATCCACACCCTAAGTGAGACAAGAATCCTTAACATTCTGAGGTGGGATGTTTGATATTTTAGTGGCCTAATCCCAGGGTACTCTCTCATTAGCAAGCACAAAGATCCTGGGATCAACAAAGATCTGGTGTGTGCCACTTGGTGATTGGTATCACCACTCAAAATAGAAACAGACTGAAGGGTTCACAAGGCAAAAACATTTAGCACCACACAGTAGTTGTCACTGAGATATTAATCATTTTTAATTTACAGTTCCTCGTGTTTATACACTCCCCTTCAGACTTAAAAGAGAGTAGTATTAATAATAGCCATATAACCCTTTTGAGAAAGTCAGAATTTTCAATTCAAGCCAATTTGTTGCTGCATATCTTACCTTGCCTTCCACAATACATAAGTCCTCGAGATTGACAGGTTCACAGCTGATGAGGCAAATGATTAAATTATGAACTAATACAAAAATGAACAATGAAGATGAAATATATGTAACACTGAGTTGTTTGAGAGGAATGTCAAAAACTTCAGGCATCCCTTCAGTCCATTTCTATCACCCTCTTACATCGAATATTTGGCACTGCAATAACTACAAAAGGTTGCAGTAATTTAACATTTTGATTCTGTTTCAACAAATTTAGTTTTACTAGAAAATACTAATTTTACATCATTAATAATAAATCAATTAAATATAAATTATATATATATAATTTATAATATATAATTTTCGTATAAGGACTATAAACCGTAGGCCCCTTCTCACAACCCTTCACTGTTCACACAATCCTGTGGGGTGTAAAATAACCCACACACTTGTCACAAAGAGTAGGACATATAGTTCCCAGTGTTGTGGTCAGGCCTCATTTCATTCATTAATGTGCTGGGTGAGAACGCTAATGGACTGATAGCGGCTGCCAGCGGCACCTGTATATGCTGATGTCTGATCTCACCCATAGATCAGACTGTAAAGCCACAAGTATGTCGTGACTGATTACTTAATAAAGACTTAAAGACTGTCCACCTTGTTCAGCTCAAAACAAAATGCAACTTTTAATGAAAAACACTTTCCCTTATTTATGAAAATAAAGAACCCCCTATTTAAGTTAAGAGCCTCTTCTACTTACTTTGAGATGACATCTGCAACAAACTGGCTGAGAACTTGCGCCTGTTCACTAGGAGGACCAGGACGAAAACGTGATGAACAAAGAGGAGGAAGATCTACATTGGGAACTGGACATAAAAATCATGATATGAAAAAGTACTTTGTAAAAATGTCCAAGTGTGTTACAAATACTGATCACTATAAAGGTGTAGAAATATTGGAATCTCTTCTTCTGTAACTTAACCAACAGTGATCAGTAGACAATCCTCTCCAGTTTTCTACTGGGTATTGTTGATTATGTGTCAGCCACTCCCCACAGCTCAGAGGCACAACAATTTCCACAACAGCTGGGCTATTCCAAAAATATTCGCTCTGATGAAGGGCTAACGCTCAAAACGTCAGCTTTTAAACTCGTTATGGTGGCTAAATAACATTTTCAACTTAGTTGATATAACCAAATTACCCTATTGCCCCCATCGACACAGCCCCACAGTTTCATTAGAAACTTTTACCCTTATTTCCAAAAATAGCTGTCAACCGTACACTTCCAAATAATTCAGGTACAACTACATAGCTTGCCATACCAGGTCTTAGTAAAATAGTGACTGTACCCAGTACATTATTTTTCAAACTGATCATTATTTGTGTAAATTAAATACATATATTTGCAGCTTCATCTTCCCCTTCCCCTCCCACAATCCCCTCTTTTGTGTTTTGCAGGAAAAACACTGAAACTCCCATTCCTCAGTCTTTCTTTGCTCCCAAACCCCACGGAAACGCTTGCTACACTATACTTGCAAAGACTATCTTTAAAATGACTTTTTGAAATACAAAATAATTGTGTTTGACTGACCTATAAATCCATGTTTTGGTTTGTCCTGGCTTGGCACAGCAAATTCCTAAGGATGACAACCAGAGTAAAAACACTTGTGAGTTACCTTTCCTTCCCATTTATTGTCTCATATACTTTTTTCAATTAAAGTCATTTTAAGTTTCATGTCTTCATTTATGGGAGGCATTGTTAGTGCACTCAACTCCAGATCAAGAAGTCCAGGTTCGAGGCCTTACAGGCAATAATGTGTTATGTTCTGGATAAATCACTTTACTCTCACAGTGCCTCTCTACCTCCAGCTGTATAAATGGGCAATGATTTAAAGCTGTGGGGAGTCACCCTGCAATGTACTAGTATCCCATCCATGGAGGATTAGAAATATTTCTAATTGCTTCACACTACCGAAACTGGAGATAAGCACCAGGCACTTGGCTCATATACACAGACTTGTCTGCAGTCGAGAGTCTGTGTTTTATACTGACTGCTTTTCTCATGCCATTTCTATGGTCTATAGGAGTGAAAACCATGAAAATATGTGATTAATTAGTTTTTTTTTTAATTAACACAAATTAAAAATCAGACTGTCTAAAATCAACTGAAATTGCCTGCAAGCATGTTTTGCTCTTATTTATTTTTACTTCACTCTTATGATTAAGAACACAATACTAACTGCCTTGACTCCACAAACAACTGTTGTATTTCCAAGTTTAACCAAAGCTGAGCCTTCAGCTGTTGATATCGAACCTGAAAATATTGATTGCAAAAATGATTAAGCTAACATACCTATCAAACATGGGGTCAAACATTCACATGGAAAATTAAAAATTAGGCTTGTTATTCTTACCGACGTTAAGAATCGTTTTCCTGAATTCCAAAAGTGCACGACCATCTGGTCTTACATCCTCCTTCTACAAATAATCGACAGAAAGTTAAAAACCATAAGTTTTAATGTTTCTCATAACAAGGCTAAAAAGTTAAAAAGTTAAAAATTGCAAACTTAATAGGTCAAAACCAAACGTTTTCGGCTGTTTGCCATAGGTCATCATCATAACCCTGATGATGGCAAACAGCCGAAAACGTTTGGTTTTGACCTTTTAATTTTACAATTTTTAACTTTTTAACTTTTTAGCCTTGTTATGAGAAACATTTTACAGAGCGAACATTATGGACATGAGTTTTAATGTTTCCCGGCATGAAAATCACCTAAAGTAGTTGTCGTAGTTCTACAAACGAGTATATAAGTAAAAACTCAATGACCTTACCAGGAATTGTCTGTAATATTCTAAAGGCTGTGCAGTCCTAAAGGGCAAAAAAGAAGGTAAACTGAACCAAATAAAAGCTACATGACGAGAGAAACATGTGCGAAGCTTACTTAAAATCGGCCGCCATTTTGATCGATCGTACAATATGCCTAAATACACCACATACTAAAGGAACGATTGGTACCTGCCGCGTACTTGAAGTACGGGAGACTCAGATGCAAAGAACAGTGAAAATTAGCCAGTATAGCTGCTGTACCATTCACAAGTGCGACGAGCGCTGATCCCTCTCATCGCCCACCCGCGTTTTCCGGCGATTGCTCCCACTCAGTCTGGAACAGGCTAGGGGAAAATGCTGACACTAGTAGACTACTTTACCCCTCTCCCACAATACTTTTACAGGGGCACTTAATTTAATATTAATTAAATTAATTTGTAGTTTAATTTGTTTGAAATTTGAATCATTCTGATTGGCCAAGAGCAGGGCACTAATTCCTAATTTGCTCTGCAGCATATTTGCAATTTAAAACATGCATATTTGCGATTTTTTCAGTCATATAATAAATGAGCAATAATTATAGCTAATTATTATATTATTACACTACTCAAGATATTTGAAAATTCTTACGAATTGCAGTCTCCTAAAGGCTCGTGAAATTTGGAGAGAATTTTCAAACATCCTTAATTTTGCACTCACTGTAGGAGTTGAACCCTACAGCCAGGAATTTTTTTAACCCTGCCACAAAAATCTGGGCATATTAACTGGGTGACCATTTTAAAGAGGATCTTTAAATAAGAAAATGACCAACTGAGCTTTTGATCTGGCCAGAGAAAAGAGGTCATAATAACACGGTAACACTATTAATGGGGTGGTCATAAGGTGGGGTTCCACTACAATAGGACACTGCCTTACTGTCCATGATTAAGATGACCCTGGGAAAATAACAACCAGCTACACAAATTGGAAAGATTTCAGGTCATAACCATTATTTTATTTATTACATTGACTTTTATAATAATTCCTATATTTATATGACTTATTTCATGAAATAATTTAATTAGAAGGTATAGGTATTCTTTCTCTTGCCCACAAGAATAAAGTACATTTAAGCACCTGGTTTGTGGGCCATTCCGTGGCTTACAGGTTCTAGGCTACAATCAATCCCTTACAGGAAATTGAATAATGCAACATCTTGATAGAATTTGTTGTTTTTTAAGTAATGTTATTATACTTCAGGATATGAATGTAATACAATATGTTTTCAACATGTTTTCATTAAAATCCTGCATTATAAAACCAAACATTGGACAAGTCCCACTAACTTTCACATTATAGCTATTCTTTATACAAATCTTATCTTACAAGAACACCAGCTTTACAGCATTGGAAAGTTATACAAGATAATCAGAGGTATTTTACATACATACATAATCCAAGATTGGTTACATCACCTCCACTTACTGGTTACTTGTAAAATCACTGAACCACACCTTTACTTTCTCAATTATTATTCACAAAGGCGTGTTTATGAATTACTCACATTAGAACTACAATGGAGCAGGGGTTTTATTGAGGGCTGGGCATTGGGCAAATTGACCGGCAGTAAGGACAATTTTGCCTCAGTGCCTGGTTTGACCATCTAGAGGAACATTTTCCTTACAAAGAAGTTCAGTTCTAATAGTTTGGCCCACTTATGTAAAAAGTTAACCCCCCCCCCCTGCTGAAAACATTAATGAAACACCGGATTTAAAATCTTATTGTAGAAGAGTGCATTTGGTATAGGCAGCAAGTGTATTTCAAGTATATTCTTTTGGCACATTGTGCATTCCTCCATGGGGAGCTGAGGAAAGTGTGATAAAGCATAAGAATGTCTTCTTTGGAGGCAAACTGCATCTTTATCATTGTGCTATTCCAGAAAATGTCCATGCTGCACCCACAGAAAATATTGAAATTTCCAGGGGGGAGGTAGTAAGACCAGATTTTCAGAGGGGTAGAGGGGGCTCCTAGAAAAAATCACTTCTGTCTGGAAACTTTGTTTCTAGAACTACCCATAATTTAGCTCACTGATAATTAAGGCATCTATTTTTTTTAGTACATTTCATAAATTTCATAACTTATAGTAGTGTTCAATATCTCCAATAAGACTGCTAGACGACCAGACTAGTGGAAAAAATCTATAACAGTAGTGAAAATCTATGGATAAGTTAGTCTATATGTAATTTGAGATCTTATTTTTATGACTATATACTACTGTGAAAAATATGAGATGTCAACTACCGTGTAGTCTAGATAACTGGATGTTACCAGCCCAATGGCTCCATTACTCATCGAAATTAACTTTTTGTTGACCAATATATTTATGAGTTATAAGCATCAGCTTGTACGTTCACAAAGTTTATAGTTCCATGGCGATTGAGATGACGTTTCCAATGAGAATCCCTGTTATGCCATGTAATATTATGAACATCTGATCCACCATGCAAAATATCTCTTTTTTTAAGTTCCATGTGTTTATAAACAATATCAAATACTTGACCAAAAGTGAGTAGTTCTTCACCGTATAGTTCACGTGTGTCCCTATACTGAGTGTGATGTTGGTTTGTCCTCTGGTTCTCTCATTTGATAAAGCACCTTATCAAGCCACTTCAGGGGACCACGTAAATGGATTTCAATCCAGCACGGTGTACTAGTAACATCTTGCCGATGATACTCTGCTCCCCAGCCCTTGACAAAACTCAAACGAATAGAACACATCTTCACCAACTCAAACACAGCCTTAAAATCATAGTTGACTGATTGTGAAAGCAACTGTGCAAATTCCTGGTTGTTGAAAATTTTCAGTGTACATCCTGATGGAATCTTGCATACTGTTGTTGGGTGAAAACCATGACTGTGGTTACAATTCCTACTCTGAACAAAAATGGCAGAATCACTCAGGCATTCGGCATAAACCTCTCCACCGACATAATACAGATGCACGCCTTTTCCAATGTGTCGTCTGGTGTTCTCAATGGTTGAGTTGCGATTGACGTTAGACAACAGTCCTAAGCAGAATCTTTCTGAGTTTGCAGTGTTAGGATCAGTGAATCCATCCACAATGATACTTGTGGAACTTGCTTGAAACTGCTCACCAACTCTGTTATTCAGCTCATAATAGGAGATAGAGCACCATGACAATGGTTCATGATAACTCACTGGTGTCACATGGGATAAATCTGAGAGAAAAGTATTGCAGTAAAATTCTAGTAAATAAATACCTAAAAACTAATAATAATATAATAATAATAATAATAATAATAATAATAATAATAACAATAATATTAAAGGAGCTGCATAAAAGTTTATACATCTTGAAAAACTGAGTCTAAATTTTTCAAGTTTTTTGGTGGTTTTCAAACCCTGTCAATTTTCTCCGTCCTTGATCCTTTCTGGTTAATAATTAATCTACCTATCTCAGTAAGTTCCTTTTTTCTGGTTTCCTTCAATTTAAAGGTAATTTTGTACTTGGTCAAAATACTGCAAGCTGCTTGATTAAGACGTTCAGTGATTTCTGAGAGTGCTTCAAATCCTAAAAGAATCACTGTAAAAGAGTGCTTAACACCACAAAACCATTATCACTGGAACACGGTCAGGAGTTCCTTTGCTTGTTTAATAACAGCATTGTAATACTCTCCATCACTTACACAGATGCTACAAAAACATTATTTTCTCATTTGACCTCATGACAATAATACCATGTCAACTTACATGGCAGATTCACCATTGTTGGTGGAGATCCTACAGGATCTACATCCATAGTATTAGGATCCACTGAACAAGGAGAGCCTGCATCCTCAGAAATGTAACTTTTGGGTGACTCTATACGTAAAGAAAAGGTTGAATGTCATATAAATTTCAAAATAACTGTTAACTGAAGTCACGTTGGATTGAACACTTGTGCAAATTAATTTCAAATTGAACTTGAAACCACATGATTACTTATACCAATGTTAAGCAAGTTACCTAATTTTGCATGCAAACAGCTGTAAAATCAGCAAACGTATGTAATGAATTGTACATGTCAACACTAGGAGGCAGCGTGTCCGAGTGGTTAGAGCGTCGGACATTAAATCCGGAGTTTGCAGTTTAAGTCCTACTCTGACCACCTAGCTGGAGTTGTTTCTTATTAGTCCCGAGTTCGACTCCCCAGCCATGTTTGTAAATAGCCAACTGGTCTGCCTCCTGCCAGTTGGGATTCTTAACCACTTTGCGTTCGTAATGTATCACTGACTCTGAAAAGCCCCGTGGGGACGAACCAATAAAGTATGTATGTATATAAATTCAACGGTCAACAGCATCAGTAAAATCAACTGAAATCTTCTGAGAATTTTCGTCATCTATCATTCTGCCATGACTAACTCTATCATGTGATTACTGTATTATATCTGAGCGGGGTTTTTCACATCAATAAGAAGCGAACAGAAGTATTTTGAGTAAAGACATGTTCCGAACCGCGAGACCCTCTCTTTAACTGGATGGCTATATTAAAGGGGTTCTTTATATTAAATGACTGAGTGTTTGTTCAAAAAGGGTGGTAGTACTGTGGGGTTCCACTCCGGTAAGCAAATGGTAGCCCAGAGCAACCTGACTGAATGCCAGGAATCACCTGTGATGGACTAGGATCAAACATTCCTGGTTATTTCATGCTACAGAGACCTGATCTAGGTACCAGTACTAATAGGCCTTGTAGCCACCCCTCACTGATTTCTGAACAGACTTCCCCTTACCTGGCACATAGATGTTTGGGCTCTTATCCAACTGTTGTGGTTGTTGTTTGAATGGAAAGCAGGCATTGTACGGCATTGGAGGTTCCTCGGCACTTCGAAAAGGGGAAGGTAATGGGGGTGGAAGTTTTGGATATTCGCTTTGTCGTGGCACCAATACTGGTGGCAAAACTATAATTAAAAAGACAAAAAAATAAATGCTACAGTGAAACCTGTGTTAAGCAGACCCCATATTAAGTAGACACTCTATTTAATGGACACCAGCTCAAGTCCCTAAATTTTCTTTCCATAATTACCGTAAAATAACCCGTCTTTTAAGTCATTTTGTTGCACAGAACCTGCAATAGGTGGACACTTCAAGGGCTTTTTACTTCTTAGACTCCCTTAAAAATTGTTCAGCAATGTCATATTAAAGCTAAGTAGATTATCCTAGATTGACGTAATGGCAGGTTGCGCTATGAGCAGTATTTGATATTACATTGTGTTACAGAAGGGTTAATAATTAACTATTGTTGCACAAAATGCTAAAACCTGTGGATACCCTGAATTTATAAAAGCAAGGGTACAGAGTTGTAACGGCAAATACAATTTCAAATGCTTCAAAGGAACATGGCCTAGGAAGATATACTAACTAGAAGATGTCCAGAGTGCTTAGAGTGCTTTTGTGGTACCTAAAAAATGATACTTGTTTCCCTACAGAAATGATAGGAGAAGCGTCACTGGAAAATTTGAAAAGCACCCTCAGTAGGTACCAGAATCAAATTTGTGGGCGTGGCTCAAAATTCACCCTCTCACACTACAAATGACAATCACAATTTTTCCACTCAATACTCTAACAGGTATTGTGAAAACTCTAACCGCAGTCACTTGACATTGTTTTACCTCCCAACACAAATATGTTTTCCGATTGGATGAGACCATGGCACTGCAGGCACAGCAACCACAGACATCAAGCAAATGATGTTTTCGCAGTTTTTTTATTATTTTTGAGTCAAGAAGTATCACAAAACACTTATTGACTGCCCTCTCGGGAAACGGTGAGTTTTGTTTCCCCAAGATCCTCAATGTTCCCCAAGGTGAAACAGAGGGGAACATTGAAACAAAAAAACAAAACTCACTGTTTCCCGAGGGAGCAGTCATTAAGTACTTATTAATCACCCTTCTATAAGCGCTATACAAATTGACAAATTATCACGCGATACGGACAAGTCTAGCAGGGATCCCACCACCACAGGAAGAGGGGTTCAAATAAAAAAAAAACATTGCCATTGGGTGATGAAACTTCCACTTTTTGAGATTACAAACAAAGTCTCGCACAATTGAATAGTTTTTAACATTGTCACACATAAAATATAAACAGTCGATATTAGTTAGGTCAAATCTGAGTTGTTGACATTTAAGCTTACTAACAAATAAACTCGGTTTTTAGCAAGTTTGTTTCGTCTGCTTTAACTACAACTTACCAGGGCTTTCAACTCGCTTGTAGTGGAAAGGATTAATACAGACTTCTTTTAGATGTTTTAGCGCAAACGCATACTCGCAGCAATCCAATGCCTTTAACTCATGGGGACTTTGAAGGTCAGGCCATCGCCAAACGCGGCAGTATATTACATGCGGCAATCCTTTCCTGTGACGGATTTGAATGCGTCCGTCTGTACCGCGAGGGAGTGTTACGCATTGCGATGGCTGATCTGGGTTTGAAAGCGCTTTTTCTAGCTCCTCTAAAGCACCTTTCTTCTTCTTGAGCTTTTTAGATAAGTACGCTATAGCAATTTCAGCCCATTTTTCCTCTTCGTCGCCCTGTTTCCAACCGAGGAGTCTCTTCACAGCAGGATGAGTAAATGAAAACAATGAGGACATGTTAGCCATCTTCGAAAGCCAAAGGTACAAAAGGACTACCCAATTATTAGCCCCAGTTTGCCGAAAACACTGTCGAGCTTTGGTGCCTGGTTCGCACAGCCATATACTTTAGTCTTTCCTACGGACAAAAGTGCGAGAACCATAAGATGCTGCGTCACTCGATCGCTCTTCTTTCTTTCCCTCCGGACAGTGACAGACAGGTGACGTCAAGGTGATTAGTGGAAATAGATGGGAGGGGAGGAAGTGAAGGCAATAATATATGGGTCACTAATTAGCACCCTTCACACCACCCAGGGGTGTTCTTAGAAATTAGGAGGCACCCCTCTCAATTTGCTCTCCCAATTTACTCAAATTTGACCTTGATCATAGAAAAAAGATCATATCCTGGAATACGGTGTGGAACTAACTTCTCTCAGACGTGTTGGCGGCTCTCTAATTAATCGGTTCTCTAATAACGCCCCGAAAACACTCAAAGTAGACAAGACCAGACAACAACTGGCTCTCTTTCTAGCCACAAGCCGACTTTAATGTCCAACAGACGCCAGCAAAAAAGAAAAAAGGAAAAGTGGCGAGAAAACAAAAGTAGTTAAACAAAGTACTGAGCTTTTGACCCGTTGATAATGGATGGGGTCCTGCCGTTAAATAATCACTGTACAGTTGCCCCAGTTGTCAATCAGCGTATAATGAGAACACAGGCGGGAATGAACTGTGTCGTGAGAACAAAACGAACGCACTGAGATCTGTACTCACGACTGAGGTCAAGAAGAGTCTAGCACAGTAGCAACGTTCAGTATTCACTGTCCCAAAATGCTATGTATCCCTAGTTCCCTGGCATTGACAAACCTCTCTCCTCCGAAGAGGCTCCCTAGGGAAAATGAGAGTGGGAGGCGCGAGGGGGGCAATTCCCAGAACATAGCCTGCCAGCGGCCTCTGAGGAGGAGAGAGTTGACAAACCGCAATACTCCTGGCTGGACCATAACCATTCACGTGCCTTCCACGCACTTGCAAACGCAGACAGATTTCCAGTTTCATAAAAAAAAAACATCCAGTACTCTGTCTACGTTTGCAGGCACTCTGATTGGAGTGGTAGAAATGCAAATAATTTACCCATATCCTCTGTCTTTTGATTCCTGGTTCTTTACTGATTTCTGGTTCTTTACTGGCGACGGAGTCGTTGTCGGAGTCGGAAGCCCCGGGTGGGGGTTACTCCCTTATATGGGCTATATAGGTATGTGCGGCCCCAAAGGGTATGGTTTTTCAGCCGTTTTGGTCATA
>OMLO01003520.1_pt1 | contig 12915 bp, 8 predicted proteins | sample 1674811 | NCBI WGS metagenome assembly OMLO01 (sample SAMN06265003, study PRJEB25207) | coral metagenome | isolation source: Coral host | place: Mexico:La Bocana,Puerto Morelos, Mexico | collected 2008-11-13
GATCTATTACTGAACAGACGCACGGCAACATGGAATCTATTTGTTAAATAGATAGTGGGTAGCGTAGCCAATCAGAGTGCGCCATTTGTGATAGAACGCCAGTAGATTTATACTAAATCTCGATAGAAACACGGTACATGTTTTCTATTTCTTAAGTGTTATGCATTTGTGACAAGTACACTTACGACCATGCAATGTGGACTGATGTATAACTCCTTAAGCTTTGTCTACACAAGCAATTTTTATGTGACAATTTTTACTTCCTCGTGTAGATGAGGAAAATTGGCCAATTTTTTGTGACAAATATATTGGCTGAAGAGCTGGCGTGTTAGCTTTTATGTAACAAATAAAAAAATGCCACATACAAACACAAAATTGTCCGCGCAGAAGCAGCTCGTCAGATAAAATTTGGCAAATACGTTCGTACACACCAAGTTTTTCGGAGACGACTGAGTACCTCCGCTATTGTTTCTGCGTATTTCTGCTGTCCAACGTCCAAAATCATGATTCAGTATAAAGCATCATAATTTCGCAGCAATCCCTGTTTAACTGTTCCATTTTTTTTTCGTTCAGGATTTTGTAAAAATCCGGGATCATTCGACAACGGAAAAGTCATTGGAAACGATTACAGTTATAACTCTTCAGTGAGATTTCAGTGCAATTTCGACTATGGTTTACTTGGTGCAACAGTTTTAACTTGCAAGAAAGGAAAATGGAACGGCACAATACCGGTGTGTAAAAGTAAGTAATCGGGAAGATGCAAATAAATAAAAGGTTTCCAACTACATTTGTACATTCTAGTGAGCTGAATTAATATCTTATCAGTGCTGTTTAGACGTTTCTTTGCACCACTGCGTTTCAGTTTGCGTACTATTTTTTTTCTCTTTCTTTCAAAGATTCGTCGTTTCTTTATTAACCGTTCTTATTTACTTTACTTATTTGTTATGAGAACGTTGTAAAGATCCTGGACATCCTCAAAATGGGTGGAAGATTGGTATGAACTATTCCCATGGTGGCAGTGTACGATTTGTATGCAGAAACAGAGCATTTGACCTTGTCGGGGCATCAAGCATAACCTGCAACGAGGGAAAGTGGAGCCACCACACACCGTCTTGTGAAGGTGCCTAACTTAGTCATACACAAAACATTGCAGATACAGGTGATTCATATGATTTTAGTCATACACGGTCTGAGACGGTCTGAGGTTATGGCTATTGAAGTGGACTCTGGCATGGATCTAGCGGTCCGGGGTCGAGCCCAGGCTGGGGTTACAGTATATCATTATTGGATAAGGCAAACTACTTTGACTGTGCTTCACCCAGGGGGTAGAAAAGGGTTAGACTGCACCCATCCAGAAAAGGGAAGAAATAATTATGAAGGATAAAGTTTAATCCGAGTAGTTGTGTTCTGTCTATTTTATAGAGGTCCAGATTCAAGGAAATATATATATCAGTTGTTATATTTCGATATTTTTCTGTACTATCTTCAGACGCAAGGTGCATACATTAATCGTAGATGTTAAATACTTGAGAAACACAAACCAAAAAAAAGGTACTGAGGAGAAATGACATACTTCTCTGACACGATACGAAAGCGACAATTAACAAATCGCGCACTTAAGGTTGCCTTAATTGAAACTAAAATAACTTTTAAAAAAACCTTTAATAAAAAAGAACTTAACAAAAAAGGTAAACAAGAAAATATGAAAAATTAAAAAACAAACAAACAAATACGTATTGTAAAAACACTTTCTTCTTTTTGAACTTTTGACTCGTACGTGATCAAGTCGTTCTCCTCGAAATCGCGGCAGATTTTTGTGCAATTCGGCGTCAAGCAAACGATTTTTACATAGTTTTTTTTTTCTTTTACATAATGTTTTTGTGTGTTTTGAGTTGGGAGGTATAACAACTAAACAGTTATGACTGGCCCAGCGGGAAACAATGAGTTTTGATAACGATCGACCGACGTGAGTGTTCCTCATTGAGGATCTCCAGGAAATAAAACTGTTTCCCTTGGTGCCAGTGATTAAGTACTTATATTACACCATCCAAACAACCAGGTCCTGATTAACAGATTAACCCTATAAGAGCCCGCAATTCGATCGAAAGCATGTGACATCCATGAGCGCTAAAAACTTAGTCGGCGATATGGTCATGTGACACTGATGAGCAGACACCTAGTTCTGACAGCTGTCAATTGACCATAACATGGATGTCCAATATCATATATGCTCGCTTTAAACCAAGGCCGCCTGACTTGATTGGAGTATGGCCGCTATGTTGAGTGACGTCTTTGTCGTTAGGAAGCTTACGAAATCGCGATGTCGACGGCGAGGACAACGTCAATTAAAACATTAAATTATATTTTACCTACGAATCTTGCGATAGTCTTAAGTCATTTACTTTGTTTATCACTGTCAAAACTATCACCAAACTAAATCTTGAACACAGCGGCAAATCTGAAATAACAATTTCAAAAATTAGCCGTCGTGGCGTTCGTTCTCCAGACAACCCAAATTTTGGGCATTTCACGTTGTTGTCTTGCAGAGGACGGCAAAGAAAGGTAACAAGGTACCGTTGTTGGGCACACGCCCCCGCGATTCACGCAGCTAGCCATGTTTACCATTAAAAATGAGTTGCATGCTTTTTTATTTCTATGACTGCATTTGATTCAGTTTCTACAGATGCGAGGCTCCACTTGGAGCTAGCTTACGAGAGTTGAGAGCCTCTAAGCCACGGCGAGAGACGCTTAATATAATATTGTACAATAACAGATGCCAGTTATCGTCACTGTCCTGGTGTTGCGACAAAATGCATGTAGAAATAATTCATCTTTGTTCATGGAACTCACAAATGTCGTCACAAGACCATTAGTCGACCGCAGATATACACACGAGTCAAAACAACTAAAAAGATCTTAGCGTGGAACAGTTTTCAAAAGCGTTTTGCTAACTCGCTGATTCAGCGCCTCTATCAAAACACTCAAAATAAGGCTCATCAAAGCAACAATAATTAATGTTTCTTTACTAGCATCAAACACAAATCAACGTTTTCAAGCGGACCTAATCATAAATCCAGATTTGGTCTCCACTTCACAACGAATGAACACACAACTGATAGGCAAATAAGTTTATTTTGGGAGGGCCTGGCAAGAATCAACCCAAACACTATACCTGTACATGAATAAGAAATCTACCCAACTCGTTCAATTAATGTTCGTTGACCACTTGTGTAATCTGTCCCGGTGGATTATTGTAGAGTTCATATTCAGCGTAAATGCGAATACAATATGTATGTGACAAGCATATTACATATACACGTAGAAAGCACATGAACATAACGCAAACTAAACTTTGGACCAAACTATCCTATGTATACAAATATAGCGTGATTAAAGTTACAGTTTGTCCACAACTTTGGACCTATCCCTATATAACACATCGTGCCAGACTGGGGTGTCCTCAACTTTGGACAAAAAAAAACTGTACATAAAATATCACGCCAGTTAGGCTGGGGTGTCCACCACTTTGGACAAAAACCCCGTACACAAACATATCACGCCAGTTAGGCTGGAGTGTCCACCACTTTGGACAAAAAAAAACCTGTACATAAACATATCACGCCAGTTAGGCTGGGGTGTCCACCACTTTGGACAAAAAAACCCGTACATAAACATATCACGCCAGTTAGGCTGGTGTGTCCACTATGGACATAAAAAACAGAACACTCACACAGAAGAGGATAATAATGATAACGGAGCTGAGCAACCGCTTACAATAGAAGTGCAATTAGAACGGAGGCCAGGAAAAAACCTACTATAAAAAACCCCTTGGGCAAAAAAAAAAGCAGGAAATCTGGGTAGGAACCATAGCTCATGCTCCAGCAATTGGTAGCCTTTCCTACGGATGCTTTACAAAGGTAAGGGTGTCGATAGTGCAGTAAAAATACCTGAAAAACTTAAAAGAAAAAACTAAATGGAACTCTGAACAGGGTTGATTCAGAGGCCTAGATCACTGCCACGTGCTACACCCCCTCTTATATACCCTTTACTTTCTGCCCAACATGCACCGGCCTGGAGCCCAGGCCGCGTTATTCCCGTGCCGGCAAAAAAAGTTTTTTCGGCCTTCTTCGCGCGCTCATTCGTCAGAAATAACATTTGCACTGTTTGAAACTCTCCTTATGTTGGTTAACTTGGCGAACATAATTCTCCTTGTCCGCACACCTCGGAAATTTCGGCAATTGTGAGCTTTTCAAACATACTTACTACGTGTGCAATTTATGAACCATTTTTTTTCATAACAATATTCCACTTGTTATTTCAATGAACGAGGAGTTTACAATGCAACTATACTCGGATTGACTTTTATCCCAATACTAAAATTAACATCGAGAAATGGCGGTGTCAAAATGTATTTAAAACTAGTCTTCCATCAAGTGAAAGTGGAATCTAATTTTACAATCCACATAAAACTGAAATCGTCCTAAACTTGTGTGTACTTTGGTGTAACTTCACTTTAACAGCTCGATGCAGTGATCCTGGCATACCGGACAATGGGACAAAAGATGGCGATGATTATCGAAGCAGAGCAAACGTAACCTTTAGATGCAATCCTCCTCTCGAGTTAACTGGGAGTCCTGTGATATTCTGTCAGGATGGTAAATGGTCTGCTTCCAAGCCCACTTGCTCCAGTAAGTATAGATTAGCCTTAGTTATCGAACTACATTAATTGTAAGCCACATTTTTTAAGAGTGACAGTATAGCTAGAGGACGTTTTAGCAGTCAGTTGGGGGAAGGGGAAATCACTTCCTTCGTCAGTCATTCAGGAAGTCAGTCGATAGGACATGAATCTTTTTTTGGCGGTTATTTCGCGGACTATGGTGTTTAGCTAGAGGAGCGACATTTGCCCGACCATCGCGAATAAAATGGCTACAAAAGCAATGAACCGATCCTTAAGTTTCCTTCAAGTTTGAATTATATTTTTTTCACTGCCTTCATAAACGTAGACCACACGTTAGTAGCTCGGGGGAAAAGAAGTCGCACATTACGATTCGGATGCATGAACTTCAGATCACCACATCTGAAATTCTCGGGCGGGCCCTGGGCCTGGCTGACATCTTTACCACTTCGCTTAATTGTATCAGCATCTCAAACGCATCAGCTCAAGTTTGATTATTCGTAAATTAATAATTAAAGGCACGCAACATACAAATTAAACTCACCTATCATACTGTATGCAATGCATGAAACATGTCCGTTTTAAATATCACGAGTTGTTCAAATTGTCTTGTTTTTTAATCCTGTCTACCAAACGCGAATCATCAAATGTTTTCTTTTCCAGATTGTGCAAGGCCTCTTGGTTTACAAGACAATAAAAATCAGATAAGATCACCCACATCCACGACAGACCTTACTTATCCACCGACAGCTGCACGACTCAATGGTCCCTCCGCTTGGTGTCCATCAAGAACACCAGCTTACTTGCAAATTGACCTCGATAGAACTTACAAGCTCACAGCTATAGCTACACAGGGAGGAACAGTCCGCGACAAATGGGTTGAAAGATACACAATCAGTTTCAAAGCTGGAGAAAACATTGTAGATTACACTGAATCTGAATCACGAAAGGTGAGACCCGCACTACTTTTATATTCTCACTGCTTCCCGGTAAAGCAACAGTTTTCTATTTCTTTCTTTCTATCTGTTTTATCCCTTGAACTCGAAGCACCTTAGCCTTATAGCGGGGTTCCTGCGGACCAAAGGGTCGCAAAGGCAGAGCCCCATACCTTAGAAAATCTGATAAGTCATCTTTCCGAAAAACGATTGGGTTATGACGTCACCGTACGAGCGAGCTTCCATCCGTCCGTCCCGGTCCGTCTCTACAGACTCCAGGGGAGGAAGAGGGGCGCCTCAAATTAAACCGAACGGGGGAGCAGTAGAATGAAAACTTTTGGTAGGTTTTTAAAGAAAATATAAAGTCATTTCTATTCGTTATGTCAGCAAACGATAGAGGAGGTTGATCTAACATTTCGAGGGAAACATAACAGCGTAAATCAAGGATTAAGAGGCAAAGAAGTTGTGAACAAGATCGCGAAAGATAGTGGGCGTGAGCTAGGGCTGGGGAAAGAAGGCACAGTACTGAACAATGCCGTAGATTAATGCGAGTCAGGGCTGATAGAAAGGAGATGGAAATACCAAATAATGCCGTGAAGCTGAGCGAACATAAAAAGGAGGCGAAGTACCCAATAAATTAATTCCCAAGTTAATTCGCGCGTCAACTGTGCGCAGCCGTGCAAGGGAAGTCACATATTTCATCAAATCATCAACAAGAATAATCAAACATGTCTCCTGCGTTTTTTAGAGAACTTACAGAACGGTAAATACAGTGAAAAAGGAGGTTGATTTGTTGAGAACATTAGTTCAGTCTTCACAACTTTGCTGCAAGTTTCTGCTTGGAAGATTTACACAGGCCGAAGTGAATTGCAAACATGCGTTAAGCCACCGATCTTGTGCTAATTTTCTGTCGATTTTCGTCGTTACAGTAGTAAATCTGTAACACTGCAAGGCGACTTTGTTGTTTTCGTTGGGTTAGTAGGCACAGCCTCTTCACAGAAGGCTAAAATTTAGAGGATACCTAAACTTCGAGCTAGTATTCGAGACAGGATCCGAGCCGGGATCAGAGCCAGGATCCGAGCCAGGATTCGGGCTAAGATAAGATAGAATGATCTTTCTCCGCAATTAAATGCTTTCCTTTGTTTGAAACGAAAATTAATTTCCTGTAGGAATTCAGTAGCGTACAGCAGGTAGGAATCATGAAAGTTGTTTCTTAATAACATGTCGTCAGCGATGTATCTAACAATCAACGAGAACGTTAGTTAGGCCAGGTTGTTTCAAATAATAGATGAGGAAAAAACTGATTAAAACAGATACCCAATACGAAATGATGAAAAATCTAGTATTCTGGTTGTGACATTTTTTGTGCGCCGATTGCGTTAAGCCATTTGTCTTATCATAAGTCATACGCCGAAACGAGTAGGAAGCAAACTCGTGTTTTTTTCGATATCACCCAAGTTTAGGTATTTATTAGTAGTATTGCTGAGTATCTTTAGGAGTTGTGCCGCATTTTGACGAGCCCAGAAGGCAAGTAAATATATACACCGAGTAAAGATTCTCAGCAGTCCTACACAAAAATTTCCAATAACGGATATGCTATCCAACAGTATATTTTCCTTAAATTCTGATTTTCCAAGGCTTTTAACCCTTTTAGCCAGTAATCGACCTGTGGACATTACGGAAGAGTAATTCCCTAGAATTAACCAATCAGAGAACGCATTATTTCGGCAACAAACACAAACCATATGATAAATATATCAAAGTGTATTGTTTTTATGAGAGAGAAAAAAGGACAGGGTGAGAACTTTATTACCCTATTTTTTTACGACTATTTTGCCGAATGCGAAATAGGAGTTACGTGAGCGAGCGCGAATTCACTCGCTTGGTCGGTCGATTGATCACTCCTTCCTTGGGTCTTAAACTTTTGTTTGTATTTCCGCTGACCAATGCGCAACTTGACTTGACGAAGAGAAAAATGAGTGATGAGATAATTACTGCTATGTCAACAGCATGTGGTGCGAGCATTTTCATATTTGAATTGTTTTAAAAAAAAACCTAGAAAGCATTTGTTGTCCTAGTTACGAAATGAACGCGGGCTCCTTGGCAAGCATTGGTTTTAATAACATGATACATGCAATGCATTAACATCGAACAAAATAATAAATTATTATAAATGGGTAGCACTTAATAGCTTTTTGGGGGAAAAAGAAAGTAAAAACACGTCGGGGGGAAAAAAAGAAAAAAAAAATCGTGCGTTTGCCCGGCCGAGTCTTGAACTCTCGCCTTTCATGCTATCCCAGCTTTCCAATACTCTATACCAACGCATTGAGCTAACTTAACACTTAGGTCTGCAAAGCGTGTATGTGTCTAGAGCGTTCTGCATTATTGTATTGCGGAGTCAGGGCAGTGATTAAGGCGTGATTTTAAGAGGTTTAAATGAGGGACAGAAGAAAGAAATTTATTTTTGCAACAAAGCCAAAATATTTGCATCTTTCTGCTTATACTGATGCATGTACGTCATCATGCAAAATAGCCGTGGCCTCAAAGAGGCCTTTTATTATATGTATATTTTTAGCACAGTAAACTGGTGAGGAGAGAACTTCTTTGCCCTAAATATTATAGAGTATGTAAAGATTATTTGTTAATGATATTTTGATTACAGAGAACTTGACAGGGCGAAAACTTCTTTTCCCTAATTTTTTTATATACAAGTGAGTAAATAATTGTGATATTTTTATTTCAGAGAACCCGGCGCTTCACCCTAAATTTTTATATATATAAAAATATAAAATGCTAATTTTAATAAAGAAACAAAGACAGACGCTTAATTTTTTACTGGTTCTTCTTTTTTTGCGGAAGCTAGAAATATGAGAATTAAGTTTTAAACACAACTTTGTTTTTACATTCATGTGTTACTGCTGCCATTGTTGACCACGGTCAACCATGATTTTTTTTACCACGGTCAACCATGATTGATCTCCTTGCTTTTCACAGTCAGTTTGACTATGGTCAGCCTTTTGCCTTTTAACCTTCATCGTCAACCATGGTTAAACCATGGTCAAACCAACGTTTAACATGGTTAGCTATGGTTGCCACCTATGAAACACAATGTTCATGGTTGACCATGGTCAAACCGTGGTCATAGTGGTTCTGAGGGAGCCCCACTATTTCGAACTGTCAGGAGAAACAAAAATTATTTCGAAATAGCCGATAGTATGTAATTGAAGGGCAAATGCAAGAGATATGGTTTTGAGTTTGAGATACAGGAGAAAGAAAAATCCGTGTTCGAATAAGCGGGATCCAACCGTAGTACAGTGTAAGTTTATAAGTAAGTTGGTTGTCACGTGACTGTCGCTACATCTGTGCGCGAAGAAAAATAAGATAGTAGAGTCTTAGACCGGAGGTAGGTCTTCAATATTGGACATCCATGTTATTGTTTATTGACATTAACAGCTGTCAGAGCACGGTATCTAGTGACCAGTATCACATGTCTGGTCACAGGGCTCAGGTCTAGAGCTCATTGATGTTATGCGTATGTTTTTTTTTTAAGTAGACCACTGACTAGCTACTGGTTTTTAGCGAGAATTCTGATTTCAGTTTTGTGTTTTTTGTTTTTTTCGGTGAAGTTTTCTGTTTATATTGTTTGTCCTTCAGTTTTTGACCTTCGGTGATGTCAAACTACGCAAAACAAGTGAAAAACATTTTTACACAAGAAAAATTGATACTTCGATAAACGTTTAAAGTGCCTATAACGCTTCGCCAGTTACAATTAATTTTGAAAATTTAAGTCTTTCTAAAACGTTTCGTAACCAACTCAGCCCAGTGGGAGAAGGAGGGAGTTCACGAAAAGGCAAAATTTTGGGGCAAGTTAACCCACGTTGCATTGTTGGCCTCTCTACTGACATATTCCTTGCACAATCATCTCTTGAAAAGTCCCTGATATATTGCGTATGCAATTTCTGCAATCTTACGTTGCGCTTACTGGTTATTATTGTACATTGAATGTCTCTTTTCTGATTGACCAGTAGCATAAAGTGAATTTTAAAATCAGCGGCTGTCACATCTAGCTCTATACAATAATCATGTCAATTGCCTGCTTTGTGTTGCTTGCTGTCTGTGAAGAAGCAAAAACCTGACTTTTTTCATTCAATGTATAATAAAACAATTATTAGATTCGGTTTTTGTGATATACTGAATAATTAAGGTCTTGGTAAGATTTATCAGCCTCAGGCTAAACAATGCATTTAGAAGCTCTGCTTTTAGGCTTTGCTAAATCTATACATAACATGTCCTTTTTAAGGTGATTTCGGGAAATACGGACGCTTCTTCTCTGGTAGAACACAAGTTCAAAGAGCCGTTTATTACCAGTACTGTTCGGATTCAGCCCATATCTGCTCCAAACGATCCTATCTGTTTAAGGATGGAGTTATACGGTTGTGATCCTAATCCAGGTAATTTTTTTTTTTCACTTTAAATAACAACATCAGCATGTAAACAGTTAGTCGAATTCAGACTGAGAGAGAGAATCTGGCTAGGACCTGTTTCAGGAGCATCACTTTCATAATATTTAGTTGGCTAGCCCATTGAACACTGACCGTCACCTATCATTCAGGTGAAACAATGTCTTCATCGTGTAACAGTATTACTACTTACACAATTTTCCTGTCCGTTTTTTTTTTTTCAGATTGTATCCTAGTTGGTTCAATGTTCTGGGGATTGTGGAGGCATAATAAAGACGCCTTTAACTACTACAAAGCTCACATCACAAAGCTGACTGCTACGCGCCTTGACTTAGTGTTTAAAATAGGTAGTCAGTACACACGCACTTACCCGAGAACTGAGTCTGTTCTTATTTTAGATACAATTCCAAAACTAAAGGATATCTCGATTAATTCGTCAGTAATAGCCAAGAGCAATATACCAGAGAGGTACAGGTCTGGCACTGTCACGCATTTTCCGAGTGAGACTTCCGTGTTCGTGAAATTTGATGACGGTAAAACTAAGTTGGTTTTATTTGAAGATCTTCGCTTAGTAAAACGTCCACGCTTTTGTGTTAATGACATCTAGAGAAATCGGGCTTAAGATCAAAAGTCAGGAGAACTAAAGTACTTGTTTTTTTTTTTTTCATTCTGGTTTCACAGAATAACGCTTGTAGTTTAAAATACCTTTGCTTTTATCAGTCGGGAAATATTCAAGGTGTCTGACAGCAGTTTTCCGCACTTTACACTTCTCCCTTAAGAGATCAATATAACCGTTGTTTTCAAAGTAACGCTGCAATTGTAGCATTAATAAAATACCTGTGCTTACAACCATGAAAGAGTTTGGTGGGCACAGTCTTTGCAGTTCAACAGGCTGAATTGCAGTTAGCAGGCTACGATTCAGCTATTCAACAACAAATGTGGGAGCACATTCAGGAACCCTCCTAAATTATAACTTATATTGGCTCTACACAACTTCCCAACCATGGCATTTTCCATGGCATTCTTTTTAAGAAAAAAATGGGTTAAATTGCTAATTACTCGGTTTTGAGTCATAAGTACTTTAACTAATTTTAGATTCATTTAACGGGATTGTGCTAATGACTTGGCAAACGTTCGAGTTACGAGACGACGAGAACACGGGTGTTCACCAATGAATGACCAGTTTGTGGTATCAGCAGGAAGAGATTAGTAGCATTGCTATATCATGAGAGGTTTCTTAAAAATGCTTTAAACCAATATGAGCCTTCTAAAACATTTCAGCAACGAAATTTAAAAGACCCAGCGAAAAAACTATTTGCATTACTATATCGCGGTGGGGTCATCGTTTACTTTTATAAAAGCAGTTTACAACTATGTAAATTAACGGAATTAACTAAAGTTATGAAAAAAAAGCAAGAAAACTTTTCATTGTTTATTTTCAAAGTATTGGTCTGTAATATCATATTATCCTCCGCTTAGAGCGCACGCCTTGCAGGAAGACGTCTTCTAGAAGCGAAAAACGCTGACACTGACGCGCATGGTCATGTTCGTGACTGTCGCGGTGCGATTAAATTTCTTCCCTTTGCATGTGCTAAGTTGTTACTATATTGTTCGAAAAAAGAAGCAAATTTTCTGACGGGCTTAACATAATGTTATATCAAATGAGGATTTAACAATAATAATCATAGTAATCAACTTTGCTTATGGGAGAGTGACACAAAACAGTAGATATACTGAAAAGCCAGTGGCCCCAGTCCACATCTTCCAATCGGCAATTCAGTTTCTCTATTTAGCTTTATGTAAATTCAACCGGTGATGAGACAATTGAATTTCATTGTTCACCTATTAGTACAATTCCAGGCAAATTGATAAGCTTTCAGTTAATCAGAAAAGAATATTTACAGTGTTAGTATTCAAATGATTATAGTCTACCGTATTCCAAGGGGGAGAAATAAAATCGATCACATTTTTAAACTCATCAAACTGTCAGCTCCCGTACCGGGAGTTCAAGTTACTGAGTCCTCTTCTAAATTAGCAGTGTTCACGAGCTCGCTTAATTTTTTTAAAGTCGTCAATATTCCAAAACAAATTTGAAAAATTATAAAAGTTTAAGGGAGGATTCGAATGATGCTGAAAATCATATTCCTTATTCCAGTCAAACCTGCTTAACCCTTAACAGCTGCCATCATTAAAACTAAGAAATGAATGTGTTGAAACGAGCCTAAGCTAACGAACCTAATGAAATGATCTAATTCAGTCTCTAAGTGTCATGGCTATTTCTGAAGTTGGCAACACTATGCCTTATCATGATAAATTATTCACGTCACATTCTTTCAGATGGCATAGCTAAGTCGTGATCGACGTTTCATAACTTATAACTGTACCAGCTGTCCCGCTTAGCCTACAACCACAATGTATAGAGAAACCAACATCACTTTTCCAAATAGATTCCATGTTGCTGTGCGTCTGTTCTGTTCTGTAATAGATTACAGATGACATCAAAATGTGGTAAGAACAAAACCGTGGCACACAAAGCGATAGCCGAGTGTGTCATTGATGTGACACTCGGGGGGCTTGACTACGTCTCGGGTTTGCATAACTGTCTCGAATTCTCCCAACCCTCGTGTTTAGATGAGGTAATGTAAACACTGAAAAAGTGCTCTATCGCTTTTATAAAATAATTCTCAAGAATACGCGCGAATCTAAAACGTCAAAACCGTGTTTATATACTCTCATCTAAAAACGCCTATCGATCAATGAGATCGCGCGCACACACAATATGGGTACTGGTTCTGTGACTGCTTTTTTCACCTGATTTATAATAGATATTATTTCTGTGACACAT
>OMLO01003521.1_pt1 | contig 12914 bp, 12 predicted proteins | sample 1674811 | NCBI WGS metagenome assembly OMLO01 (sample SAMN06265003, study PRJEB25207) | coral metagenome | isolation source: Coral host | place: Mexico:La Bocana,Puerto Morelos, Mexico | collected 2008-11-13
TTTTTTTAGCTGTTTACTGACTAAGGAGCGTTTTTTTAGCTGCTTACTGACTATAGCTATACCCCATTGACACCCTCAAGAATGTTTAAGACTTGGAAGATCTTCCTAAAAAAAATAGACAGACCACTGCTTGCACTCTCTACAAAGGAGTTAATCCAATATTCTTAATACCTTCTCATAACTTTAGTTCTTCTGATGCTCAGTGTTGAACCACGTGGCTTTGATTTCTTTTTGGGATGTTGCATCTTCCACTCCCTATTTGCAGCAATAAATATAAAACCTGTTATGATTGCTCTACAATATGCTACAGGTAATGCAGGCGGTTAAGAGTATAATATAATGAAGCTACCTATGCTGAGTGACCATCAACAATCGTGAGTGCAATCTGAATGAGGTCACTCATTTATACTGCCCAACACATCCTCTTCGAAAGCTCTGCCAAGTTCAATTCGTATTTTAATTACTGTGTTGGTCTTAAGAGATAGAAACTTACTTTTGAGGTTGCGCTTCAATCCTGCTTGACCACTCCCAAATCCAGTCTGTGTTCTGCTCTTGAGGGAGAATTGGGTCACCCTTCAAATAACAACAGAATTGTGTAAATTAAGCTGCAGGCACAATATGATCAGGTGACATACTGGTCCACTACATGGTTTGTGCATTTTTAAAAGTTCAGCCTAAATTTTTCTTCGTTTGTAACCTGCGTCAATCTTCTCCATCCTTAACCACCTTGTTCCTTTATGGTTTATTTTTATCACTTTGATCTTTTTTTATCTTTCTGATTTATTATTTTCAGGTTTCCTGCAATTTTGCATGTGGCCAAAATAATTCAAAATAAAGTTAAAAATAGTCAAAATGCATTTTATCATTAGCAATGGTAACGTAGCATGTAAAGTATCCATTTAGAATTCAGTGCAGACCAGTAAAGAGAAATTGTATATTCACGATACAGCCACTGATATTGTGCTCTAACTATTTTGGTATTGTCTTTCCATAAGGGCTTTGATATTGGATTCAGTTTATTGATGAAGGATAATACGAAAATGGCAAGTATCTTAAATTATGCTCACGTCTGTTAAAATCATAGTTCAGAAAATGATCTTCGTAGACAAGTTCTTATCATCGTTATTGGTGACAGTCGTGAGAAGGCGGGAAAGTGACTGCTTCAGCTATACTGTACTAAGCTGTAGCAAAATAGAAAATTTTCTGTTCTTATTTCTCTTCCTGAATCGGAACAAGGTCAAAATTATTCACATCAACATACATACCTATTAAGGAGGAAACAATTATAAGTAGGATCATGTTGAAGTATGTTTTGGATTGTAGCCGAGCTTAAAATATGTCTCGCGATAGAGCGCGTACGAAAAGCATTAACTAATTTCCGCAAGATATTGCGAGCCACAGTTAATCCTTTAAACACAGAACACTTTAGGTATCTTAAACAAAATAAATCGATCGTTTAGAGCACAAAGCGCATCGAAGGAACGATCGTAAACCACAGACAAAATTCGGTACATCATTATCTGAGCGTCACGAAAATAAATTTGCAACAAGCAACATACCGTTCGCAGAAGACCAGGTGGACTAGGTGAACTTCGTGAACCAGAAGGGCTTTTCTCGCTGCTAAATAACAAAAAGAAAGTGAATCTGAGTAGTCTAATAAAACAAATAGTCTTAAAGTTAACCTTCCTGTCAAAATTTTATGAACGATAAATCGGACCACAGCCCAGTTCGTAACCCCAGCGCCGTCACCTACATGCACCCACCTAGAACCTTGTTTCGACTGTTCTTCGACAGCTTCGGCTAGTAAATCTTCCATCGCGCCATCTTCTGAAATAACTGGAGAATGCTGAGCCCCATTGCCGTTTCGAAAAGAGCCATCCAGCTTTACCCACGAGCCTGTGAGAGGACAAAGAGAGTACTGGTTTTGATGACAACCAAGCGGTCGCCATTTGTGTTACGGATATTATTTTGACGCAGTGTAAATTGCATTCGAGAACGCGCTTGGCACGTCAGCGAAACTTACCGTTCAAGGACTCGATAGAACTATGACTACCTCCATTTACAGTATTCGCCATTATTATATTGACTTATACGAGAAATGCTTTAAGGCAATTGAACACAAAATCGAAATATCTCTATGAGGAATAAATTCCTTTATTTTGATCGATTCTTTGGACCCTTGTTTACATCCAACAGTTAACCAATCAGAACATGGAACGTTTCTCACGTGCTAAGGCTAGCAACGGAAGTGACATTTTTCACCAAAAAGGACACAGACCGGAAACGCGTGCTAAACACTTCGCATATTGGAATGACCCCTAAACATGCCAAGGCTAAATGATTCTTTTTTAAATACCCCCTGTTTTGATGACAATTCATATGCAGATTAAAGTAATTCGTATGCCCTACTCAATGACTAATTCCGATTACTGATTTGGGAAAGGAAAAAAAATCCCGCTGTTAAAGGCATAATTATATAATTTTAAAGCATTTATGCCATCTTGGAATTCCCTTTACACGTTTAATTCAATAATTAAGTCTGGAAAGAGATGGCTGTATCGATTGATCATTCTTTACAAAATTTTTGGCCTTCGAAATAAAAATAACGAAGGTTACCGGGGGCCTGGAACTGAACGCTAGAATGCACCTTTTAAGAGGGAGGGGTAGATATACGACAAAATTTTATAACGTTAAATCATGATCTGGGTCAAGTATATTTTTGTTTCTTTTACAGACGATACTGATAGTACAAGAATTTTGTGGACAGAATGACAAATTAAACTTAAAGACTAATAAAAATGAAAGATGAAAAACACTGATTGCTGCCTAACCCTACCCTACTAAAATTCTGATCTTCAAACTATCCTTTCGTTTCCCAAGCGTGACCAAATTATTTATGCGTGTACAGGTAGAGTAGAAACTATGTATTGAACTCACAATTGCCCAGGAAATATTTGTTTTCTTTCAAACAAAGATTTGCGCCATAAGTGACACTGACCCTGCATGAGGAATTAAATTGTCTGATGGAATTTAACGCGCAAATGCTCCAGTGAGCAGCATAGACGACATGTTTACTCGTTGTCATGAAACGGACCACGAAGACGTGAACTCAGTCCTCAAGAATGCGTGTTAAATTCAAGTATGGCTGAGTAAACTTAAATGAATACTACACCAACGCAGATGTAAGAATTCCAAGGGACAAAATAATTACAAAATTAACATGAGCAGAAGTCAATCGTGGAAGAATCTTGGGCCTGAAGGCGAGAAAGCGGTTGATCTCAGGCGTGCGAGTTCGCAACCACTGTATACCACACAAACCACAGCAAGTGAGTCGAATTTCGCGGCCTCAAATGCATCTTTTAAGTCAAACATGGAAGATATGCGAAGAAGAATTGTTCACCTTAACAAGGAATTGGAACAAGAGAGACAACACTCTAAGAATCTCAAAAGAGACAAGGCGTTAGAGATCAGGCAAGTTCGGGATGAAGAGCAGAAAAAAGCGTCTGCGATGCAAGCGGATTTGAGGTCAAAATTACACAAGGAAAAGATGAATGAACTTACGTCCTTAAAAGAACAGTTACACAAGGAAAAAGAGAAGGAAATTATGCAGATAATAAGACAAAAAGATGAAATCTTAAGAAGTGCTCAACAGGCTTGGGCAAAGGAAAAAGACGAGCTGAAATCGAAGGTCCGAAACGAACTTCGTAGCGAAGCCCGCGAGGATACGAAACGAGAATTTGAAAAGGAGCGCGGGAGATTAGAACAGGAGATCGCAGATCTTGATCGACAGAAACGGGAACTTGAGGAGACATTAAAGCTTGTTCAAGGTGCTGATAAAAGAAAAATCGACGATATTCGAAGAATACATCACGAACATGAAGCAGAACTTGAGAAATTTAAAAGAAATTCGTGGCAAGAGAGCAGACAACAGGTGATGTAGATTTTATAGTGCAAATTAGCTTCAGATTGTATCTATTTTTATCGCGGTCACCCTATTAACGACGTGTCGATTAAATAAGCCATGGCCCCATGAAACCATACGAGTTGATCTCCAGTCACTACTTGACGCGTAGATCGTGCTGTTCATCTTGAGATCCGCAGTTTACAGCCTGTATACTACAATAACTTCAATAGAGGTCAAGATGTGAATAGTGTCGCTCTATATTGATTCTATTGTTGTGTTTGAAATTGTCGCCGATATTCAATATTTTCCTATAATTATCTTCAAAGAGCAGTGTAAGATACTTCCTTTGCAAAACTTCTTAAATTGGTTGAATGGCTCTGTATTTTAAACCCCGCTGTAATGTGTAGGAAATTTACAATAACCTGCAATAACACATTTCAATGTAGAGCGTCAGTGATTTCGTTTGTTTACACTTGGCTTTCCGTTGTGACGGCTGGGTTTTATTTGAGGATTTTTGCTCGACGGGTATTGCATTTTTCGATTTGATCTTTTTGTAATCCGCATGTATCAAGTCTGTTTAACATTGTGTAGTTGCAGAAAATATCCATACGCGGCTGTACCCATCATGACGGTTATTGAAAATTCCTAGGGGGCAGGGGGGAGGGTTAAAACCAAAATCCTTAGGAAAGTATGAACCAAGCTGGAATTTCCCGAGGGATGGGATGGGAGAGGGAGTCAAACCAAAAATCTCTTCTTGGGCAAGGTTTTTATACCCGCTTTCAGTGTTACGTGCATAGCGGATATCTTTTGCCATCCATCTTTCGACATGCTTAACAAACAAGACAGATCGAAATCCACCAATCACAGCCCACTGACATAACCTTTTAAACTTGTGGCTCATTTGCATAGAAGTGACATGAAACAAACATCGGCATGCATCGGTTGTGATTGGCTCATTTTAATCAGCACGTCGCAAGATGATGTCGAAAGATGATTGTCAAATGATGTCGAAAGATAGCCGCTATGCACGTAACACTGAAAGCGGGTGTAATTATTGAGGATTCAGAATCAATCAGAAGATGAAAATCCAGAGCACCACATTCCTTGTCAAATTATAAGCAACTCTTCCTTCTTATTTTAGTTTTTTAAGGTGTTACACTGAAAAGGAAAAGAGCTGTCATTATTTAGACAGCTGCAGTGGAGGGCGTCAATAACAGAATGGTTGGAGTAATTACAAAATTTTAGATAGCTACCAAAGAACTAACCAGAGCTCTTTGTGAATAAGGCAGTTTTAAACAATCTAGGGAACAATAATATTGTCATTCAGAAGGATGCAAATAAATGAAATTTAACTGAATAATATTTCCTAGTTTCATTTTTAATATTTCCTAATTTCTCTAACATATCCCACAAGTCATTTCTTTTTTATTTGTGGTACTGTTCAGTAAATTTAATGCTGACATCTTGAACTCCTGATTTTTCAATCTATTGGTATTTTCCTTTTCCACTGCAGGATTCTACGGTCAGTAATTATTTTAATATACTGCTTTGTGTACAGACATCAGTGATCATCTTTGGTAGTAATACATACTGTATTGTGTAATTTTTTTAGATGGCTGAAATTCGTCAGTTGCTTAACATTATTGAGCAGCTTGAAAAGAAGCTTGGTTTAGAAGCTGGGCACTCAATGAGATTACGACTGGAAAAAGACAGTTTATCAGACATGCTAAAAAAATCATCAACATTCGATGCCTGGGATAGAATGATGTCATCTGGAAAGAGTGACTCAGGCAATGTAACCCCAACAGGCACTTCTGTAAGTATATTTTGTCTCTGTAAGTACATTTTGTTTTCTAAGTTTTTTGAATTCGCAATAATGTTTTTTTTTTTTTTTGTAGAATGCACAAGAAACAAGTTTGTCATGTGTTTTTGTATTAGGGAGGAGAGGGAGGGGAGCATTTGCCTTCACATACTCCTGAGTTTTTTTTTATGATCAACCTCTCCTTTCCCATGAAATATATGATAACACATTTTTCAGTCAGTGACTTTTTTCAAAGGACTGATTAATGCTAGGCAAGAGTCTGTCAGATATTATGTTGATGCTCATGTGGTTACGAACTAAAATGTTGTTGTTTTTTTTTTGAGCAGCTTATTTGTTTGTGAATAGTATGATACAATGTAAGCTTCCCTGAGAAATTATTACAGACTGATGTTTTCTTTAATATTAGTACAAAATCTACTGAGAACTATTAGCATTTCAATGGCACCTGGTGAATTTGCTAGAAGTTGATATTAAAACTTGTAGACAGGTTGGAAAGTCCAGTAAATTTAATTAATAAAACATCAAGAGAACTGTCTCTTCAACAACAGAAAAACCACAACATACGAACACAAATTTATTTTAATGTATGCAAACAAAAGCTTTTGCCAAGAACTGTAATCACCTAAAATAAAACTCTAACCAATGTCAGACAGTGCACTTATTCTGGCAGAAATCTTGAAAAATGGTAACTGCATGACTGTGTGAAAATGTTTCTGTAAATTATATTCCTGTGAACAGTGATTGTAGAATGTTTTGATATCAATATTTTCACTTGGAGCTTTCAAATGAGGCATTGAAATATTTGTGAGCACTAAGGTAAATAAATGTTCACAAATTGTGCCAAACTGACTGGGAATGTGTAATTTCTTTCCTAGGATTCAAAGGGTAGCAATCAAGAAGTTAGGATGTTGCAGAGAAAGAATGTGGAGCTCAGTTCTTTGGTTCGGAAGCTGGATGAAAAGAATCAACAGCTGGCAACAAGAAATGCAGAATTGGTATGTGTGAGGTACCCGTCTTAAAAATAATATGACGTGTAGTCATGTGTGAAGAACCTGCTATTAGTGACATTTCTGCTTACATTCAAAACTTATAAACCCTGCAGCTGATCAATAAAGACAGCCTTTGTAAGATTAGTTGTTAATTTTAGGCATCCTATAAGGTGAACTTCAAAATAATGGAAATATAGACAAATTATTTAACTTCTTATGTCCAATTTCATATTTTACATAATTTTGTAGGTTTGTGAAAAAAGTATTATTGAAAAATTGAATAAGATTCAGTATTACATGATGTAAACTAACTAAGTAAAATTACAGGAATTGGACTAAAGGTGTTTTTAGACACAAAGAAAGTTAGTTCTAGCAAAGTGATGAATAGTAGTGATTTTCATGATATTGTGCTTAATGCATGAATGGAGGTGATATTTGCTCAAAGTATATCATGTTATGGTATTTTTATTTTCATGGCAACTAAGGTATGAAAGCAGTTATGTCTCTTTGAAGGAGTTAGAGCTATTGAAAATGAGAACATTGAAAACCTTAATATGCACAATGTGTCCATGGAAACTCTTGAATCTTTGTTACTAATCTATGTGTTCCTTTTTAGCTGACTTAAATTGCCTTTTTGTCTTAACTTGCATGCCTAATTAAAAATAGAGATGACAAAACGTGCGCAAAGAGAATATTATAAATACATTCTATTTCATGGATGTCAATATGAAATAAATAAAGACATACATAGATGAATTGAACAAATAAATAAGGACAGAAATTACAATGCCCTTAAAATATCTTTTACGTTGTAGAAATGTTTAATGGAGTGTATGGTCTTTAAGCTAGTTAATGAGACTGTGAAATTGAATCCAGAGAATGAACATATTTTTGTAATATTTAATCTTCTTACCCTTTAATAGCTGGCTGAATTAGAAAAACTTGAAAAGGACAGCAGAGACAAGAACAGGAAGGTTGAGAGAAAGAATGCTGATTTATCACAAACCAACAGAAGGCTTGAAAGCCGGAATAAAATGTTGCTGGATGAAGTCAACTCTCTAGTGAGATTTTAATAAAGTTTTGTTTTAACATATCTCATCTTGCATTTTATTCTCCCCTCTACCATCTTCCATTTCCCAACCCCAGGTCACCAGTCAGAAATCTGATAAACACAGCTTTGATTTCAAGTTATCATTTACACAGAAAAAAAGCTTAACAGGAAGAAAGGAGAACTCTGTGAAACCAAGAGGGAAGGCAAACAAGGAGGTAAATCTGAATTCTTTTCACTGAACTTCATTTTGCTACTTTCCCTAGCATTGCTGTACCCAAGTTCACAATTAACCAATCATAAGCCTTACCTAGTGTCCTGATACCCCCACTTTCATGTCAGTGACCTCATATGGCAGTGCCTGATAATTTTTTGGCTTACTTTCAGTATGGTAAGCAAGCTTGATATGACAACAATTACAAAGCGTATAAAAATAAAGAAGAAGAATTATTCACTGATGGTTATACTTGTAATTTTTAGGTTTAACTGTGACTCCTGTGATACGGTTGCATAATTTGTGTGTCTTACCAATTAAGCTGTCAAATTGACAGGGAGCTGGTCATGTTGAGTTCTATTACACCTGTAGATGACATCTAAGAATGTTATTACAGTGTGTTTAACTGAAATCGGGTCACCCAGACAGTGAATTGTTTTGTACTGGACATTTCATGGGCTGGATTTGTAAACAGGACATTTGATTGGCTGGATTTAAAAATGTTGGAATCTATTGTGTCAGTTCTGTCATCGGATTGGTTTTCATTGTCTGGGTAGCCTTGGTTCCAGTAAACACACTGTAAGAAAAAGTTACTTATTACCAATTGGTCATTATCTCAGTACATGGAAGTAAGATGAAAAGAAAAAAATAGTGCGATTTCTTTCCTACTGTATAACAGGATGATGTTAGCAACCTCAGGTCCCAGATTAGAGAACAGACCAGAACCATTGCCGATCTAAAGCAAAGCTTGATGGTTAGTGAATTTGTAGCAGTTTAATTCATGAATGATGACACTCAGATGTATTCCTCTATCATTGTATGCTGCAATCTGTTTTGATTTTGAAAGCTCACTAAATTAATTGTCCTAATTATACCGCAAATACCTTGAAAAACTGTTAATGTCTAGTTCCAGAAAATATCCATATCTGTGTCCCTCACATGGAGAGTTTTTAGTTTTACCACCCACCCCCCCTCCCCACCCCTTCTTCTCATTCCCTTGAAAATTTCACTTTTGCTTCAAACTTTCCTTTACAATGTTAGATTGGCTTTTATGACCCCCCTCCCTTGTAATTTCTAATAACCCTTTGGGCTGGTAGGGACTGCACAATACTAAATTTTAAACTTTTGTCCATTGTTTATTATTTTGCTTATCTCATGCAGGAAAAAGACAGAAGGATTGAACTTTTGAGGGGAAGAAGGAAAAAGAGCAAACAGCAACCAGTAAGTCACACGAAGCTGATCACAAACATTTTGTCAGATCACACTGAACTTGTACTTGAAACATATTTTTTTAATTTAGGCCAGCCTCACTTCACTATCAGGGGATTTACTTTCAGCAAAAGATGATGATGCCTTGTCAGTTCATTCCGACTTTAGTGAAGCATCAGAAATGGTTAGTTCAGTTTTATGTCATTGCTTGCTGGCCACTGGTTTTAGTGAAATGAGATATTATCATTTGTGTAGCAAACTTTGGAGTAAGTTGCTGTTTGTAACTGTTATTACATTGATTAGGCTCAACTTTTTTTGTGTGTGTTTTTGTGATCTCCCATCTAAAGAAGTTCTACTCGCCATTAAATCTGTACAAATCTGTACTTCCTGATAACTGCAGCCACATAAATTTTGCAATTAACTTTGATCAAATTGATAGCTGTTAATAATTAACAATATGTCAGAAACAATTGTTTCTTTATTGCTCAATCAATGTCATCTGCCCTTTTGGTGAAGTCAAATATACTACAAAGCTATCTGTGGAATTTGCATCCACTAGTTCATATAATAGCTGGTATTTAGTGCGAATTAGCTTGTGACCTTCAGTGTAATTATAATTATGAATGTTGGTTGTGCAGGTGTTAATGTTTAAATTATGATTTGATTTGAATGATGGCACCTCTATGATAGTTACACAATTGGAATCACAAATAAATGTAAACATTAGCATTCCAAGTGAGTAATAAACTGTAACATGACAACAGAAAATTGGCTCAATAATTATTTGCATAAAAAACTTCACGGTTGACTTCAAATGTTGTGATGGCTTTTTGAGGTATCTTTACTCTCATTTGTATTTCGTTTTGTACAAGCCTAATCCTTTAAGTATCTGCACATTGCTGTAGAAGCTGTTTAAGAAACGAATTTGTGTCATCAAGCAAATGGGTCATTCCTTTATCTCCAAAATCTACCCAGAAGCTAATAGTTGCTCAAATCAAGCTTAGGCATCTTGTAACCATGCATTTTTGTCATAATGGAACTGGTTTAACAATATGATTTAATCCTGTCCTTTCTGTGATGAGTTAATGGTTGTTTAGTACTTAACAGATCTGTGTTTTCCTGCATGTGCACTCACTGCTGAGTTGTTAGGGTGTATGTTGTCATTTGAGCCAATACTCTCAGCAGGATTGCAGTCACAGATGATGCTTTCCTGTGTTGAGTCATTGTTCAAATTGTCTTGCAGTAAAATGATTTATAATCAGTTTAGGCTATGACTGCTGTGAAGGCTTTCTGTGTCATCAAACCTTGAGAAGCACCTTCTCTGCCCTGATTCAATAACTATTAGATCCCTTAGTTTAATTGCCCAGGATTATTGCAAAGCAATATTTGAGAACTGATTTAGTTACTCTTGTTGAATTATTGATACAAATGTAATCAATGCAGTGGATAAAAAGTCAGTTTTGTTTTCTTATCATCAGTCATCTAGTGATGATGTAGACAGCAAAAGAATAAAGAAGCTAGCGAAAGAGTTGTTAGCTTTAGAACGGGCCTATGCACTTCTCCAAGCTCATGTTGGCAGTGCAGTGGATGCTGAGAGAGATGATATGGTAATTATATGATGTAATCAGTAATCAATAAGCCATTGCATGGTAGATACATGTGTAAAACTACATTTGAGAAGTTTTTATTGTGTTCTGAGAAAGTCGTATGGTTGAACAATGAAACAACATCAGGAAAAACTAATTGTCGAAATGTTTCAATATTCTGAGTCATATATTTTCTAAGTATGTTCAAAAACCGAACCTCAAATTACAGTTTTCCCATAGAGAATGATGGACAAAAAGTAACAATTCAGCAAAATAAACACTGAAAAAAGTCCAACACAACAAACTTAAAACTCATAAATGTTTTCGAAAATTTGATATCCCATGGTGTTTTGGTTGATTTACAGTGAAAAAGTGATGTTACTTATTTCTTAACTTTACCATTAAATTTTAAGCAGCTATGTATAGATAATGTCAGAGGTTCTGTTTTGCACAGTTCAATGTCTGATGTACAGTCTAGTGATGTAGGAGTCTCTGTTTGTCACAGGAGAAACAACAGCTTCAATCAGACTTACTTGAGAGCCAAGCAAGAATTCATGAGCTTGAGAGAATGATGAATGATAGTGGACAGGTACTGAAGTTTCACTGACATTGTCCTCTTTGAGAATTCTTGTTGGATAACAACCTGCTAAACTAGTAATGTCTCTGAACATGGATAGCTAACTTAAGGTTAAAAACATATGACCCCGGGGGGGGGGGGTACTCAAAAAAAGTTTTATACGGGGAGGCTCCGCCCCGAGGTCCAACCCCTTACCTTTATATACCATTTTTTCAGAGAAGGTACCCCTTTCGTATACCTTTTATTGAAAAAAGGCACCCCTTTCATATACCTTCTTAAGAGGAGTTATGAATAAATCGTTAAAACAGGAAGTCTTCTTGTCATTTTTTTCACGTAGCGTGTAATAAATTAAAATGAAACAGTCATACAACCTCGTTCATAAGTTGCGTCTGCTTGTCTGTTTAAATTCAAGGCCCTTTCTAATACCAGAATGAAGATTTTCCTACCCTTTCATATACCTAAACTTGTGATATCCCTACCCTTTTATATACCTGAAGCCTGAAAAAGGCACCCCTTTCGGGCGGAGCCTCCCCGTATAGGCCATTATAGGGAGTACCCCTCCCCGGGCATATGACACTAAGTTTGTCCAGCAAAGGTCAAGACTATAATAATAGTAGGCAACTAGCCATGGGCTAGTATAAATAAATTTGTCAAGCTGATCTATATTTCTTTAGTCTCATTGGCTAGTATTGGATAAAGATTTAATTAGACTTAGCATGGTTATCATTTGTGATTTCAAAAATGCAAAATCTGAACACAGTGGAAATGAAAACAGGTAGGTATCTTAAATTTACTTATTGATAATTTTTGCCAATTGTTTTATGCCAGTTTCAATTCTAGTTCTTTTTATCTCTGTCACTCTCATAACAAGACATCCTAAACAAGCTGTGATCAACTGCTGTGCTGTTTAGAAAGCAAAACATCCTTTTACATCCAAATTACAGTAACTGTGCCTCACAAGTCTAGCAAATATCCATACCCACACCAACATTGGTCACTGGAAATTCTGAGGGCATGGGGCCATTGGGGGGTCTCACTAGCCAAATTTTTATGAGGAAAGTATGAAGCTGAACTTGAAATTCTAGGGGGTGGAGGAGAGGTACAAACCAAATAACCATCCTAGGTGGAGGTATGTATATTTCTACAATAGCAGGAGTATCTGTGTCATACACCTGTAAATCAAAGTTGTTAGTTTTACATGAAGATCAAACTGACAATACGTTTTACAGGGTACTGGGTCAGAGGATATGTCTCAACTCCAAGCAGATAACAAGGACTTATATCAGAAGGTACGTTGTGTTATGTACATGAATTTGTGGGCATGCTTGTAAGGCTATTTTAAGTTATAAAACAAAGGCAGCTGGTTCACCAAAATGAAACTAACCCTGTGGTGTATGCTATACTTTGATATTAGCTCTTTTTTGTCAGTCTATTACTTTCTTACTGTCGTACGGCAGTAAACTGGCAAACAAGAAAACTAAAACTCGTCTACAGTAGCTACTTTTAGAACTAAAATTAGAAAACTCACTCTTTCGGACTACATAGAAAACAACAGCAACTGCTGT
>OMLO01003522.1_pt1 | contig 12909 bp, 9 predicted proteins | sample 1674811 | NCBI WGS metagenome assembly OMLO01 (sample SAMN06265003, study PRJEB25207) | coral metagenome | isolation source: Coral host | place: Mexico:La Bocana,Puerto Morelos, Mexico | collected 2008-11-13
ATTTTAGAAATTTCTACTAGAACATGTATGACAAAAAGAACTTGTATGAAAGTGAGATACAATTTCTAAAAGGCCTTGTTTTCGTTTCTGCTTATATAATTTTCCTTGATGATATTAGGCCCAGCACCGAATTACAAATTGCATGACCTCTCCTGTTCAGACAATCCACCCATATTGTCTTCACAGCCATTAGGCTGAGAACCGGAAAACGAAGGAATTTCCTGCAGTTGAAATTAATTTGCTAAATACACACTGTGAATATATCACAGCAATCCATCGTTTTATGCCAGAACGTGATGTTGTTCTTGTAGATAAAAGTAGAGATTATCGACTGTTTTATTTAAGTTGGCCTTCCGGTTGTGGCGGTTATTCTCAACAGAGTTATTAAAAGAATGTCTGTTCATAAAGTAAAAGAACGAAAACAAAAGTGAATATCGAAGGTAAGGGACCAAGGCTGAAAGAACATATTAGAACTTACATCGCACACAAAGAAATGAAAACAGCAATGATTGAATACTACTTCAGTGTTTAAGTGTAAATTTTTTTCCTAATCAGCGCTGAGTCTTGGCAAGCCCGCACGAACTATTTCACTCAACAGTCAAATCAATACAAGTTTAAGCCGGTTTTACACAGCCGTGTGAGACAGTGAGCGATGGAAAGCTACGTTGGGCATCGTGTTCAAGGCCCTATTATTACAGTTAGAAAAACTGGGGAACTTTAAGGCATTATAGTTTGGCTAAAGGTATAGAACTTCCCACTTGTCACATATTTCCGTTCTAAAATGTTCGAGGCTTGTATGCTATACTTAGAAAGAAACATGAAATCTATAGTCTGGCCAAGAAATAATACTTTCCCTACTGTCTGTCACACATTTCCGTTGTTAATTTCAAAAAAATGTTCTGAATAACGGTAACCAATACAATTTGGATCAATTTGAACTTGGTGCACTCTTCGGTTTTTCTGATTTTTCTATTTTCACGCGATGTTCTTGTCAAACCGGTTAATGTTTGGCAATGTACATGTATTAGTGATAAATGGAATTGAAGGGATGCAAAAAAGTCTTATGGAGAGGAAAACAACAATAAATGTAATAGAAGTAGGAACTAACTAATCAGTTGAAATTGAAATCAGAGTGAATGACGGATGACGGAGAGAAACAGTCAACAGTTCATTGACTAGAAAAAACTCAGTCTTATATACATGTACGAGTTAGAGTTTATTATTATTATTATTATTATTATTATTATTATTAGTAGTAGTAGTAGTAGTAGTAGTAGTAGTAGTAGTAGTATTGTATTAGCGTAACTTGTTTTTTGGACACTAAATAGGGGCTTTTACTGCACGATACAGTCCTCTTGTCTGTTTGAGTTGCTTTACAATCTACAAGGCTCGTCTTACCTTATACTTCAGTATTTCAGACAGCTGGAAAGGAAATTAGGTATCAAGTACATAGCACGTTTAAAAACGATTAACTAGATATTCGCAATATCAAAGTTCAAAGGTTTAATTTTAAAGAACTCTTTATGTGTACGAACAAAAAAAATATAACGACATTAGGACATCTGACGACCTCGGCAGAACGTAAGATGGGACCAAATATTTTATGACGCAGTGGGAGAAACAAACATCCTGATATTTATCTATTCACTATCAGTAATTGAATTCAGCCAAACTGTTACTTCCTACAAGCATCGCTAGCCAAAATCGCGCCAGTATATTATAAAGCTTCCGGATTTCAAACCACGAGGACCAGAAGTCACGAAAATCACAAGACCTTATTTTTTCCTGTAAACTTTATCAGCTCACGATAGGTAGAAAAATTACCCGAGGTCTAAAAAAGCGGTTTCTTTTAATCCTCTCGTTCTTATATTGACGATTTAGTGTCTTCGATTTTAAAAAAATTACCTGTTTTTCAGGTTTCAACACAAGCTTGTGTTCCATATCGATTCACGGGGTGGTGGGGTGAGGGACTATATATATGACGACACTGCATGACGGCTTAACCAGCTAAAAAAATGTATTTTCGTGTTGGATCAACGTGTAATCCTTTAGCCGCCACTAACTCAAACATTTTCATTCAAAACAAAAGCGTTTCCTCGTCTATCCATTCACCAACTTGCTTGATAAAATAAACAGAAAGTTAGATTATCGGATGCGTAAAGGTTAAGATTATCAGCTGCATTAATTAATCTCAGGCAGTTTTGGTACCTTTTGCAATATTCATTTTCACGTTTCTATACTAAGGAACTTCTTCAAGCTGAATTAAGCCGCAAATAAACAGGAACTGGCTGTTAAAAATTAAATAGGCCAATTTCCATATACTAATCACGGCGGAAGAAAAAAACTTAGCGATAATTATTTTGAGTGACATTACGATGTCTCGGCCATAATTTTCAAATTCTCTATAGAAGAGAAACCCTAACTGAAAACTTAATCTGACTCAATCAAAGCAAAACTATTTAGTTCTTAACACTCTCTATTTTCCACATTGTAATGTTTCAAGAGATTATTATCCAGATCATATTCTCTTGGATGTTTTTCGTCATGTGCTACGAGACTTAAACATGCGACTAGTAAATAAAGAACTCACAAGAATCTGCCTTTTAGTCTCACGAATTTGAAAAGGATGAACAAGTCCTCGAAACGTCATTCAAAATTATTTTAGTTATGTTTTATTCTTAATTTCCATATACTGTATAAATTCTAAACTGTCTTTGAGGCTTATGGGAAAAAACAAAAGAAATTCATTACTCATCCGCCAAACCTGGTGTGGTTCCCTTTGGTGCTTTTTTTTAACCCTTAGACTTGGAACCGAATTAGAATTTTCATATATCAAAACTGGTCTACTGGCGTTTAATGAATTGCTTTTCGTACAACCGTACGTGCTTCTAGTTCAACCAGTATCGCATATCAACATCATTTTTGTCGATTTTGCCAAGTACCTTGAGATTGAGCTGAAGTGTGACGCTCGGATACCACTTACAAAGGGTGACTGGCTATGAAATGTAATATCTGTTAAGGATGTTATTCTGAAAAGTTTCTGAATAGGAACTAGAGAACCTGATAATCAAGCAACTGTGTAATTGTATTAGCTATTGTTTTGGTAACAATCTCCCATGGATATCCCATGACATTTCGTACTGGGGTTTGCAACCACGCCGAAGTTCTTCAAGCAAGTTGGCGGTGTGATTTTGTCGGGGGGTTGCTAAGCAACGTTGCGCAGCCGCGCAAAAGAGTTGGAACAGGAATGAAAGAATGTGCAGACAGGACTAAGTCCTAAACTCCGACAAACCGTTGCCTTGGAAACCTCGGTCACTCTTTGAAATGAAAATGATTTGATTTGTGTTTTATTACATCGAATTTGAAACGTCTTTTCATGTATTCGACAATCAAGTCATTTTCAACACTTTCTGTAGCCTGGCTAGCTGCATCGACAAAGTTAATTAACTCAAAAATCTGCCATTGAAAGTCTTGAATCATTCTTCTAAAAATAGACTTGTTAACTACGTTTTTGTAATCATCTTAGAGCCGGGTTGAGTACGTAAGGAATTTTGCCCTCCAAAGTGACAAATACAATTGATCTAGGGTAGAATATATTGTTAATTAGTTTAGAAAGCCACAAAACGTTTGAAAACATAAATGAGATCGGAAGCAAATGAATTTGGTATGTTCAGGCTAGTTGACAAAACACTCCTGCTTAGGTCATACAAGTAATTAGTGTCATTAATTCAAACAATCACTGAAGCGTTCAAATAAAGATCGTTTGTTCAGCGATAAGATTTTGTTTATGTAGGGTCAGGTTTGTTTACCTCAGCGATGCATCGATGGAGTGCTGATTTTTGCTAAAAGCCATTAATGAACATATCGCCTACTTTAAGGCCACAGAAAGCTATATACGCTCTTGCTGTGTGAACAAAGTTAGCAGAAAATGTCATAGAGGGATCGAAAAGGCAATCACACTAATTTTGTGCGCTCGATTGCGCTCATTAAATCTGCTTAGTTAAGCACTTTCGTTTCGTCCCTGAACTCTCCAGTATTTTTTTTTTGACCTATGAATTAAGATTCTAACCTCCTGTTGGGAAGATGAAACCCGGGCTTGAAATCTATATCACTATTTCCTACGTGAATTTCAAATATTTAAAATCTCATCCCCTGAAGCTGTTGGATTTAGCGATATTAAAAGTCCGGTGCTGGGAGAATCACTGCTTCAGCCAAGAACGGAAATTTTTCTTAACACGAGTTGTTGCGACACATTCTGTCGTAATCATTCCAAACACAGGACTGACGCTGCAGAGCAAACGACATAACTGACAATGTTTCTATTCACTCCCATCAACGCGATGTTAAGTACGCGGAAAGAACTTTCTTGCGCGGGCGTAGGAAGGGGGCTGGGGGGGGGGGAGAGGGTAGCGTGTTGGGTAGGTGGGGATTTGGTTACGAGAATCAGTCCCAGCCTGGAAGCGACCCATCCGTGATGAAGCTACAGTAGCTATAGAGGTTGTAGCTAAGGCGACCACCTTCTGCAAAGGCTAGCACTTAATTATAGCTTGTCATTTTATCGTGTATTTTGACTCACTTGGTTTTTCTTCGGATCTACCACACCACAATCGAATCTAACGGAAGTTAATGGTTGCAGCGAGGACCCCTCTCCTCTAGAGGCCGAAATGTTCCGTTTCTAACCTCGGTTTTGACTGTTTTTCCGCTATATCTTAAAACTACTCTTACTTGAAGATTTAAACTGCACTCGTTACTTTGCAAAGCTTAGCGTTTATAAGACTTATTGGCGTTTCCTGCCTGCTCACCTCCCCACTCTGCTTCTTTGAGAACAAAGAAACTACGACCCCCGGAAACTCAGACACCCACGCGTATGGACGTATCGATCTCTCATAGCTCTATGCAAGGAACGAACAAACTGCATCGTCAAGGTCTTGACTATTACCGGCTTTTGTTTTCCGGTGGGTGGGAGCATTGTTAAAGCTTCGTCGCAAATTTCACAAAACGGAGTTTGATCGTTGCGCGACCGTGTGGGTCTTAGATGAAAAATAATCACGCGCTGAGAATGAATTATTAAAATTCATCAGTAATTACGCGATATACAGAGTTTACACAGTTGATATCCGTTTTGCGTTACACCAGGAGAGAGGCTAATAAACTTTCTCATTGGAGGGTTGTGGAGTTCATTTCCGCCGGTCCTCTGCAAGCTGTCTGGCGATTTTTTCTAAAAACACAGTGATAACCTTGTCGATTAACCGAGCAACATTTCAAAGTGGATCAATCGGACACCACAAAATTATCAATGTTATCCTCGATATCTTGCTTAGGCGCGCGACACAAATTATCGCTGTCTTCGCGCATGCGTAGCCGCAATTACAAAAATAGCCGGAGAGAACTAATGGCGCCAGCTAGTCTGCGACTCCGGAAACCGTACTGTTGACTTCCCGGCCCGAGCGCGTGAGGCAAAATACCGCAACTACAGGCCGGATCTTGCTTATTTAAATTCTGCCTTTCTGTTTACTCAACGACTTTGCCATTCAAGCTACTTGTTTCCACTGATCCTTTAGAACGCGGGATTAACAACGAGGGCCCAAGCAATGCTTACTTACAGAGGTTTTCGCTTGAATTGAAAACAGAAAAAAATTATCCGTTTCACAGTGTTTATACTTCAATTGTCAACTCGAAAACCTTCGTTTTTAAGGTCGTTAAGGTTTTCCTTTATTTAATTATACGCATTCTTAGTAGAGTTTTTCATCATTTGTTCACACAAGGCAACAAACTTCGACTCAATATTCAAGTAACGGAACTCCGGAAGTGCGTGTCGAGCCGTTCTTGAATTTCACTCTACAAGTATCAAGATACCTCCCAGAAAGATTTGGCAATCTTGAGGAACGTTTGACTTCGTTGTCCATCGAAAAAATGCCCAGAAACACTGCTGGATTCGAACACAATCGAGTATCTAAAGTGATAAATTACAGAGGGTGGATTGCACTTGTTGTACATAACAACCGCAAAAACAGCCCCAGGGCAAATTTTCGTGATTTCAACCACAAGTTAAAATCATTACACAACATATGTTTCCTCTGAATTCCGATAGTCTCTACAACTCCCATTTGTTGTGACTAGTTTCTCTTCCAATTTCTGAACTTACTAGATTTATTAAAGTAGATATTGCGTAATATATTTACAATCTGGATATCTATTATAAGGTACTAATATATACAAACGACTCTTGTGGAATTTGCAAGCACTGCGCGAAATATACGTCTTAACACTTTCACGTATTTTCAAATCTTCGCCAACATAAATTAAGAATTCGAATTGAAGAGAACTTCTCTTTGTCGAGGTCGATCGTAGTTTGATCATAAACAATTAAAGGAATGAATTCCTTTGTCAACACACGTTATTGTTATGAAAAGAAATATTAAAGTACATCAGCAAATTGCACGGAAAAATCTTTGCTTACGAATATCAAAAACGACTGTGACAAATTCGAAGTGTTCGAGTGGCAGCAAGAAGTCGGCTAGAAATCTTTACGAAAGCTTGTTGGAATTAAGTACAAGTACACTCAAAGAGTGTTTACAGTTAATTGCATATGATGCAAAATTCCCTCAGAATATTCAAAACAACACATCTGGTCTAATGTGCAATTCATAATATTAATTACTATATGCTTTGCTCTATATTATAAGTACGGGTACTCTCTTTGAAACTAAATAATCTGTGACTCTGTCATTATATTTGCTGCAGACATAATATTTTCGATATATCGCTAGGATTTCTTTGTCGCTAGAGAAATAACTTTAACGTTTGTGATAATGTACGAGTGGTTTAAACTGTCTGACAACGTGGAGCAACCATGTTTAAGTCAACCACGTCTTCCTCGCTATCCAAACTAGAATCACTTGACAAGGTGCTTGTGGTAGAACTTGGTGTTTGTGGAGTTCGCATTTGCCTTTCAAACTCCAGTAGTTGTCCCATGAAGTTCAAGTTAGGATTCACGCTGGGTTTTCTTTGTTTCACAAAATCATAAGCTTCATTTAAAGTCATATTCAGCGCCGAAATAAGGTAAGCGATTGTCACTGTGACGGATCGCGAAACTCCGGCAAGGCAGTGAATCAAAACACCTCGGTTTTGTGTAATGCCCTCCTCTGAAGAGAGAAAAGAAAACAATATTCGGTTGTTAGTGGCGCAGGTATCAAACTTAAGCAAAAGCCGCAGCACCAATATCAAAAGAGTGTAGAACAATGAAATGTCTCGTTGACTACGGGGAATTAAAATTCTCGTTTTCGCGGCAAAATTTTCAAGACCTACACTCAAGTAAGATGTTACAATCTAGCTAAATTCGGCAACAAACGATCGCGCGGCGAAAAAACTGACGTTATAGCTAACTAAGGGTTAATTAAACGCTCTTCCACGCAATATCTACGTCAGGTGTAGTACGCGAATGGCATTATTTTCTCTACATCAACCTACTCTAAACAAACAAAGAAAGGTCGCCCCTTTACTCGTTTCATCAACCATGTCACTCCTACGCTCCATGTTATGGCAACCATTTTAGCCTCTCGTTTCTTCCTTATCCAATTTTATTACTTTCAACGTTCATTTACGTTTTTTTTTAACGAAAGTAATGGTTTATTCGATTTGTCGTCAAGAACGGGGGCGTTTTCAGCGGCCAACATATATCTAATCATACTCCGCTACTTACCTATTCAACAGTCCCGTTTAAGTTTCAATCAAATTAACGCGAGCAACCCACAAATGAAACTAATGGAATAATGAAAACATATTAGCGTGCCACATACCTATAAATTCGAACGCCTCGGGAAACATATCTGACAAATTCGCTCTCCAATTGTCCTCCACTGGCAGTTTCTTGTATTTAAAGCCAGGTAGATGCTCGAAGAAGTTGGGTTTGTCGTGTGTAACGTTCAAGATATACGAAATACCGTATTTCTTCAAAATGTCCAAGTCGGATGAGTCCTTTTCGCTGCCGAGGTACAAGTGTGGAAGAATCTCAACAGGTACTTTCGTGCGACTTTCTCGATGATCCGTGACTTGAGGCGTGCTTGGTTCAAGTTTCAAAGCAAGATCTTGATCGATGTTGTCTTGAATTCTAAGTCCGGAAAGCGAGAGCAGAGGCCTCTCGACTTCTTCGCCCGCTTCACAAAAACTTGGATACTTCTTTTCGAACTTGGCAAAGCCACCTGGAACACATTCAAAAAATCAAAGTAATTAGTGAGGAAGGAATATTAAATCAAACTTCAAAAAACAAACAAAATTCTAATGGATCTTGGCGCGGTAGACGAACTCTCTTTAAAATCGGCAAATGAGCAAGTAGATTGGCCAAATTTTGTTAGCGCGTTAGTAAATTTAATAAAGTGAGATGCGTTGTGTTTAAACAAAAAAATGCATATTTGGCTCTTACCTTCGAGCAACCAGACGGGAACGTTGACATCTTCAGAGAACTTCTTCAGCAGGACTCCTAAGGCGCTGCTTGAACAGACGTTTGACACTTCGCTCGTTTCTGAATCGTACAGAACTACACCAGAGGCGAGGTGAAGATTCCTATTAAACTGTGCCTTGCCCTCTTCTGAAGTGATTAACGAACTAATGGCAAAATTTGTGCCTTTCTTTAGCCGCCGCAACATAAGCGAAGGAATCGTCAAATTGATCGCTCCTTGTACATGACAACGAGCAAACTCCGCGTACGGCCGGCAGTCAAGGAGAAGCATAAAAGTCCCCTTGCTTAGCTGGTCGGAGAGCCATGAAGTAGTGGCCCCCTTGGCCATAAATTTCTTCTTTTCCACTTGGATCCTACGATAACTTCTCGGACTGTCCACAACGAGTAATGACGGCATTTCAAATTCAGTTTAAAGTAGCGGCTTGCTAAGCGGGAATCTAAAGACCATTCAATTGTTGTTCTTCTCAACTCTACTACATAACCATTTGATGCGGTGAAATGAACACATTGTTATTAGCGCGAAAATGATTGACAGTCATTATCGACGTTGAGTGTTGGTATGTACCAACAGACCAATGAGAAGCCCGCAACTCAAGCGTAGCACGCCTTCGTCATAATTCCCATAGCAACCAATTAGGACTTGAAAGAAAGGCGGGGCTATGGTCTCTCGCCTGTCAAATGTTTCCGGTTTAGCGAAATCAAAAAATTATCATAACATAGCTTGCGAAATGCAGTAATATAACACCGTATTCGCCAAGAACTTTTGACATATTCAGAAGAAAACAGTATTAGACAAAAAAAACAAGTCATAACTATTTCTGACACAAACATAGTAAAAATTTCAATAAAGAGTGCTTTTAATTAATGAATCCCGTTGCTTCGAAACACAAGGAGAAACAGGGCGCGGTGACAATTATGAATAATTGCTATTCACAGAGAGTTACGTTTTGCTTTGCGTAAAACAGAACAATACATTCATTCTTTGATCAGTTCATGAAATACCGATGGATCGACGAGCCACGCTCGGAGTTTGTATAATGATAAAGTTGGAATCTTTCGCCTAAAATAGAACCAAAGTGTTCAGAATAACATTTAGTAACGATTTCTGGCATTTGTGATCAGCTTACAGGCACCATTTCATTTTCAGAATATTTCGCAAAATGCTGAGGTCATTAGGTCTCGCTGAAAAGCGCTTTGAATATTTCCCGAGCGCCAATCAAAAGGAAGCTTTCCACATTTCTGGTTTCTTCTGGTCTCATTAACTTAATGGCCAGTTATTCGTGCGGAAATGAATGTTCAACCCAAGAAATCCTGAAACACTTTCTAGATGGCCACAGGTAGATGATAAAGAAAAAAATCTATTCTTGCCCATACTTCAGTTTTGACTCAAAGATATTTTGTTTTCCCCTATGAAAGAAAATATTTTTTCTAAGTGAACAACCGAAGATGTGAATAGCATGCATTTCTGTATTTCTGCATTTCTGTATTTCAGTTTTTCAGATAAGACGGTCTTATCTGAAAAACTGTTTTCTATAGTTACTTTTTCATCAAATGAAAAAAAAAAATGAGAATGCGTGGAAATAACATACGGAAGTGGTGTAAATGTGTCATCGACATTTTTCCGGGGCTGCACTGGCACGAAAACCGCGCTGCACCTTGGCGGAAAATATTTTTAACATGGCCGTGATTTGTCGACACCCTTAACCGGCTCAAGGGCGCAACATGTGTCCAGCCGGCCTAAACCGCAACAACTGGGAAAACGCAATTTATTAAGAATGTAACTTTCAGCTCTGAAAATATCTTACAGGAAGAACCAGCCTGAAAACGTTATGAAAGAGTTGTTTAAAATAAACCCATTTTTTTTTTGCCAGACTCAACTTTTTGCAATACGATCGTTTTAAAATTACTGGTTTTAAACTCTGCGTATCCTAATACGAAACTGGCTTAGGGCGTGGGATAGCCGGAGAAGATAATATTTCATTTACCCTTAATCCTTTTCGCTGGGTTGTCCGGTAAATTGCTACATGCTTGATTTGAGAAGGTTCTTGATTACACAAAAAAGGTTCTCCTTTCTAGAGTGTAATATCTAAGCTTAGTTTGCCCGGTTACGCCCGACTCCTGCTAAACATGAGTAATATTTCAGTTACGGTCCGATATTAGATTAGTTCCGGTTTGGAAAGCCTTTAGGAATATATATATTTTTTAATTTAGCAGTGACTGTTTCTTTGAAACCCTCTCAGTTTGGCAAACCAACCGTCAGTGTAGCTCGGTTCCGGATTCAGGCAGTGAGCTATACTGATCAGTGTCTTTTCCAAAATATTCCGGTGGGAAATACGGGACGGTTCTCCTCTGCAATGCAGAAATCGGTTGAAAGATGGCTGAGACGCACCTGCACTTCAAACGCTGTTTTTCGTGGTTTTAGACGCCTACGGCGTCCTTTGTTACTCCTCTGATACGGATCCACACCTTAACGTATCGACAAGTATGAGAGCTTTGTTTTTTTCTCTGCCACTCTAAGCTGTTTCGTAAAATCGCTGAAACCAAGAGAAAGCGAGGATTATAGGAAAATAAAATGTTTTGAAGTCCACGACAATCCTCGATTCAACACTCGCGTTGAAACGAAATTTTAAACCCTTTTAATTTAGCAATTCTAGAAGGCAGTTTCAATTTGGTGAAGTCGTTCTCAGCCAAACGAGGCTGAAGAACTGTTCTAACTACGACTCGGATACCGCATTTTCGCCGCAGTTTTCGTGCTGAACTGCAAGAAGCGATTTGGGCTAGCTGAAGAGACATCGTAGGCGATTTTACGTCAATCATTTTCTTTCACTTTATTAAGGCTATTATCTGATTATTGAGCGCCATAAATCGCGGCAGATATGTAGCCATCAAGCTGTTTTACTTCATATCTTTCCCTCGACCGTTATTCATTTTTTTCTCTAGCTGTTTGTCATGCTGCTTTCTCAAATCCCGTTCTCCTAAGATGGACTCGACTTGTGGCAGGTCTCAAATTTAATTGCTTTTCACTCGTTTTAATTTAGAATCGCTTTCACCTTACCCACATGACGACAACAAGAGTTAGTCAGCAGAAAAATGATCGATAAATAAACTTGTTCACGTCACCGTAAATTTGGGTAAATTTTAAATAGCGGAAGCGAGAGTCATGAAATATATTTGCAATATAAATACGGCACCAGAATGTGGCGGCTGCCTTAAAAGACCTATCTCTATTTCTATTTCTACGCTGCACCTTGTCTATTTAATTGGAGTCTTTTATTTTCGTTTGTGATATGCAGTCCAGACTGATATCAGTTAAATTTTTTCAAGCTGGCAATTGTCAAAAGACGCACCTTTAGTGGTTTGATTGACATGCTTTTACCAAATTTGACTGGCTTTCCGCTACTCTGAAAATCACTACAGCAACTTGTTTTCGCCTCCTTCTTTCGTTTGTTCATTTTCCTGTTTATCGCGAGGGGACTGGTAGATAAAACCACATTATTTGGGTAGCGGTACAATTTGTTTTGTTTATTGTGTCACCTACCACGGCTGTTAGGAAACGAGTTCTTCCGAAGTATAGAAAATCGCATCTGTGCTAAAATTTTTTTTTTGGAAAAAATATGGATCTTAAAATAGTACTCGTATTTAGCTGTTTATTGATTGGTCATTCACTGCAAGATTAATTTGTAAATACAGTCAGGGGAACTTCTACAACACCCACCTCGGGGACAGAGGAAAGCGGCTGTTATAGTGAGCTGGTTGTTGTGGTGAGGTAGGAGTGTAATATGACACCTGTTGTTTAGGAAGTACAACATTACTTTTATTAAAAAAAAATAAAGCTTACTTTGACTTGTAAATTTGTACGTACCACAATCCAAATATATATCAGTGAGCTGAGAAGCTAAACAGAAATAGAAACCAACGAAGCGTGGTACGAAGCAAGTTTGGTGATTTTTTACAGTAAGAAATAGGGTTTGCTATGCACTGTTCTTCTGTCACTGATTAATTAACTGGCCGTTGTCAAGAGGTTATGGAGCGTTGTTTAGAGGCCGTTACCCGGCTTAGTGGAGAGGTTAAATTAAGAGTGAACGAGCGGACCGTCCGCCGGGACCAAAAAAAGTGGCCGTTGTAAAGAGGTGGTTGTTAGTGGAGGTTCCACTGTACTGTGCAATCACAAGTTCTTTAAAAAAAATGAGGAACAATTAATAAGACGGCAGTTAGATATCCAAGGAATCAATCCAAAATCTTTCTTGTTAAGACACTTGCATGTGTCTTTTTAAGTCATGAAGGGCTGGAGAGATAGCGTCCTTGCGGGAGGGGACGAGCATGGCAAAGGGATGGAGGAGGAAGGGGAGGGCGCGAAGGGAGGGCGAGAGGAATATAGGGGAAAGGAAGCAGTAGTTTCCCAAAGTTTATGTTGAAAGCCTCTCTCTCATGCCTGATATTGTCTACTAGAC
>OMLO01003523.1_pt1 | contig 12909 bp, 5 predicted proteins | sample 1674811 | NCBI WGS metagenome assembly OMLO01 (sample SAMN06265003, study PRJEB25207) | coral metagenome | isolation source: Coral host | place: Mexico:La Bocana,Puerto Morelos, Mexico | collected 2008-11-13
TTATAATTATACTTATATTCTTAATTAATCTAAATTTAAATCTGTATTTGTAATTGTATTGTATTGAGCTGAAAAACCCTTTTTAGGGAACGTCAATAAAGGTATGTATGTATGTATGCATTCCATGTAGTACTGGTCAATTTTCCAGATAGATTTCAGATAAAATCATAACATTTGGCAGCTTGTGCTGAAATATTGAAAAAATTTTACATGGGTATAAAATGTAAGTGTGCATGGACACTTTCCATTCCCCATGTGATGCAAAAACCTAGTTGTTAAAAGGTTTGATAATGCCTTCCATTGGATAAATTGCTATCTAATGGGTGGTCATTTTGTCAGGGGTAACAATAATTATAGTTTGTTGGTTAATTCATCTCTCAAAAACATTATACAAATTATTCTGTTTTCTTTTTGTATAATATTTAGTGACTTTTATGCTGCATTTTCAGGTGCGACGAGCAGACCCAAATATTCTAACTGCCCTCACATGGAGGAAAATGTTTATAGCCACTGAAAGTTATTGTGGTCCATCAAGATACAAAGAGTGGTGGATGCAACTCTTAGCTCCTCTGTTGGACAGTATATGGGAACTACATCTTCACTCATGGGTCTATGACTTCCTAGGAGTTTGTGTATTTCTTTCTCACACGGCTCATTTCTCAAGGTATACTCTTCATCCCATCTTAAATTGAGATTTAGTAACCTGCAGTCAGCCTAGTTCTTCCACGCTCTGATTGTAGCTTTGTATTAAAGAGGAAGAACATTGATCCCCATGGGAAATGTAGTGGCATTATAGTTAGAATGGACTTAGGATTGAGGTGCTATTAAAGGTTTAATTTGTTGTGTTTTAAGGTCAGCCACCTGCCTTTTTCATCAATGCCTCAGCTGTCCAAAAGATGGATTATGCTATTAATAAGATAAATTGCTGTCCAGTGGATGAACATTGGCAAAACAAACCTATCCTAGATACTGTATAGTATCACTTGAAAGTGATTTACCCAGGGAATAAACTTGTTATCTCTTCTTTTAACAACCAGCATCAGGTGTGTAAATGAGCACCAGTGACCTGTCAGTGAAATCTGACAGAATACTGCGGAGTATCCTGTGGTGGGCTAGCATCCTACCTTCACAGGTTTCATTAATGTGTTCAGCAAGAGAAGGTTTTGAACTGAATTTCTTTTCATCAGAAAAAACCTTTCCTCTGGGAAAGGCAGGCAAAGCCATCTTGAAGGCCCGTCATTTTGCTCAGTGCCCGGCCCTTAATGAATCACCTGTATCTTGGGAGATGTAGTTTCAATTCTCGTGAATGCTTCATCCCACAGTAACCTAGATAATGACAGTGATGAACTTCCTTACATTGTGGACCAGTGGTCTGTATATCATATTCAAGTTGGCAAACTATTACTTTTATCTAATTCTTTCATATGGCAGACACAGTAGGTAGCTAGTACTTGTATGAAAAGAAGCTTGCTGCTTTTAAAACATTTTTTTTTTTTTGCTTTTTTTTCTTCTTCAGAGACTATTTAAAAGAATGGCAAGACAAGGGAGTCAATGTAGTACTATGGACAGTCAACAAGCCTGCCGAGAAGGACTACTTTTCAGGAGTACTAAGGTGCCCCATAATGACAGATTGTGTGAAAGGAGATTCACAGCAGAACACTCCATATTAAGTACCTGATTCATGTTTGCATTATTTTTTAAACGTATTTTTTCAAAGGGTAACATTTAAAGGAGCATTGACAAGAATTGGTTGAAATTATTTTCATGGCCATAAGCAATTATTGTTTTCATATGCATAGAAAGTCAGTCCTGCATTAGGTTGGTGTTGTGTCGTACATACATACAACAGCTGTTTATTATTAAGAAATTGGTGTGAGTTGTATTTAAATAAGGTTATTTAATTTGTGAAGTTATAACAAAGCATCAAATGAATGCCGCGTGAACCAGCAGCCATTGCTAATTCTGAATTCTAAGGTAATAAGTGAAGAGCATAACTGATACATTTTACTTGTATACCATAGTGAAGTAGATCTGGCAGCCTTATGGTTAGTTAGTTGCACTCTAGGTTGAGTGTCCCAGCTTGCATGACAGCCAGGGACATTGTCTTGTAACAGTTACAAAATCTCATTCCAGGGAAGTAGTATTGCTCCAAGGTATTCCCCTACAGAAATTGCGATAACAGTGGCGTCTTTGGCCTGAATATGTACTTTTTCTAATTTCCATACATAAACCATAATATAGATTGAATTGATTAACTGCATTTGTTAAGAATACCCTGTCACATAACCATGCCAATCAGAAAAAAGCTGTGGGTTACGTGAATGCAAGAAAATCTAAAATGGCAAGAGTCATACAAATTTCATAAAGCTATTTGACATATGACATCCATTTCATCCCACTAGAATTTTTGTGATTTGCATGGTCACATGACAGGGTTTAGTTAAGAGCGTAGTGTTGTTTACATGTGTTACCGGTATTTGGAAATTCCCTTCCCATGTGAAAGTTTTGAGTCCGGTTTTCATTCCACAACATAGCATGTCTTGTTAAAAAACAAAAACATGGTATTCTTTTAGTGAAACTGAACCAAACATTTCATCAAATTTAAGCATGCAAGTAAACTTTTGCTGAGCAGAAAAAAAACGATTTGTGTTTTATGTCACAAATTGTATGTAATGCTGTGTACTAAGAGTGTTGTGCTCTACTATACGATATTTAAGAACGAAAGAGTTTCTGGAAATGTTATTTAATACAATAACTAATATATATTTATAATTTTCTCAGCTTTATTAAACCCTATATAAAAAGTCAAAGAAGTTGCTGAGATAAGGCTATGTTCTCTCCATGTAACAGGTGCACTTGAACTATTTGGTAAGAAAATCAATCCACATGACAATAATGTCTGTACACTTTTGACAATTTGAAGAAGAAATATTTCAACTGTGACAGACACAAGAAAGTAATCGAATCAAAACTTGTTAAGAACCAATGAAGATGGAGTCGAACCTAGCAAGAATCAATCAGAAACAAGGTGCAGAACCTAACAAGCAGTTTTTAAGCACAGAAAAAAAGGCGCTAGCCTAGTCAGAAATGGTCTTGTTTTCTGAGTAGTTCCAAAAGAATCTTGCTTGTTTAGTCTGCCTTCAGGACGGTGCCTGCTAAATACAAAGGTTTTTGCGCCAGATTAGGACCATGCGGAAAATGTAGATATTTGCAAGGGCTATTGGAATCCACAAAGAAAAGTGGGGGTAGCCATGCATTTTAAAGATAATTAGCCTTGATCTCAGCATTTTTCTGAAGAAAAAAGGAAAGGATATTTCATCAGAGAGTTCCTTGGAATTCACCCTTTCATACTGAAAAGCAAACACATTTATAGCGATCTTTAAACTGCATGGTAAATTGTGACATGAAAACCACTTTAAGTATGCTTTTAATAACAAAATCGTTGCAACAGCGCTTTTAGCGTCTCTGACAGCCTTCCACTGGTTCAGCTAAAATATAGGTTTTCCTTCCAACCAGAAACTAATCACGTGTTGGATACACTTGCCATTTCCATTTCATAGCATAAAATGTAGGGATTAACAGGCGTTTTTTTAAGTTATTAATCAGTTTTGAAAACTCTTACGCTGCCCGTTACATTTTTTCTGTCACCTCCCCAGAGTGAAACTTTTGCGTTTCTCGCACTTGTTTAGCGCGCGCATCACGCCATCTGCAGGTTTACAGTTGCATTTTAGTACAATATTCACACGACTTGTCAACTCTGATTGTGACTTAAAAATGCAATAAACGTAGTTAAACAGTTTCTATTTATTAGACCCAAAGATATAATAAACATCCTGTTAGTAAAAATAAATTTATTGGTAGTTAAGCCCTCTCCGCCCCTTTACGAGTTCGTTGAACCCTTACTAGAACTAAATTTCCCGCACCTAATTCGAAAGCTTTAATTAGACAGCGCGCGGCAAATTCATCTCTCATATATATTTATCTATTCTTTTTCGTGTGTGTCCACAATTAGGGACTGAATCTAAATATTTCGACACTGAAATGAAGTTCATTAATCTATTCTGTATTTACAAATAAAAATGATGCCTTCACCCTGAAAACAAGCAAAAGCGTTCGTTTTTTTTAGTAAATTTTTTAGTACTCTTTACCCTTTTATATTTTATAAATAAGCTTATGTTAGGAAAATATGTGAAAGCACGGAAAGTAAGGAACTGCAGTTGAGAATTAACGGGTAACCGATCGATTAGCCCCAAACAGCAATCGTAAACACAGTCTATCTCTGTTTCTGTTAGTCCAGTCCTGGCCCTCTCTCTGTCACGCAACGCTAGCTCTCTAGCGCTGCGTGATGTAGAGAGGGCTAGAACTGGACTAGTTTCTTTAAGTGCGAATACAATGACTATTTCTCCTTCTAAGCGTAAATATGAGGGCTAATCGACTTCTGGTTGGGGGCCTAAACGATGCGCGGCAACCGAATTTACCATATCCCTGCAAGGTTGAATAAAAACGAGAGCGAATAACACAGTCCTAACCACACTGAACCTACGAGGAGGTTCTTACAGATTATCCTCATGTTCTTAGGAAAAATATACGTGTTAAAAAACAACGTCTGGTAAAAGAGAACGTACGAGACAGCGACATAAATCACGGTGGCTAACATGAAGTTTAACATGGGATATCTTGGTATGTAGATCAGGATCTTTTGTGCGTCGCCAATCATGTAGATGTGAATTTGAGAAAGATAAGTCTCCAGGGTGATTTTACCGAGCCAGCTGAAGAGGCCAAGATAATGAGAACGGAGAACAGGATGCATGTTCCTGAACCAGAGATAAATGAGGATGACGATCCAGGAAGTGAACGGATGTATGACCATGTAAAATTGCCTCTCCTGCATCAAGATGAAATGAAACCAGATCACTAGTACGCCAAACAAGGCTACAGTGATCCAGATTTTTAGAAGCAGGGCCACTTGTTGTGCTCGACGATTGTCGTGCTTTTTGTCCAAGTAAAGAAGAAACTTCTCGATATACGGATAGTTATATGCGCACAGCATTCCCACCCATGTAGCGCAGTGGTCGAGCCTGGAAGAAAAGATAATAGATTTGGGACGGACCGGTTTTTGAGGGGAGGGGAGCTAAGCAATTTTCTGGGTCATCAGGTATCTCGAGAACACTCATATTACAGAAGTACTGTAAGAGATGAGTTTTTTTGTGGCTATTGACAGTGTATTTTTACATCCTAGCTACAGCTTGGCCGGAGGACGTTTTCTTTGCACCCTGTCATCATCGGAAAACTGAATACAATAGTTGTTAATTGTTGGAAAATGATGAATTGTTAAAAAGTGAGTTGCTATATGTTCAGAACTAAGCCGAGCAACATTACGGCGGTAATGTCATGTAGAGTTACTTACGTGGAACGGTATACCCAATATCTCAAGTTTCCTTTGACGTTTAATATAAACTGGAAAGGCCAGAACACTTTGTATGAAGCACCAGGAATGTCAAATATTAACGTGTTGATCACCAGATAGATTACAAATTTCGCTGCCATGATGTAACGATTCTGTAAAACAAAGGAATTGCTTTGTATTACTGTTCAAGGATTGGGACTGCACTGACGCAGAATCTGTTGTTCCCTTTGAAATAGCAAATGATTTCAATTGATAACTCTGTGAAAGGATTATCAGAATTACACATAATGATGAAACTGTTGGAATTCGTTCTGAAGTGCATCAAAAGCATTTACGTAGAGATTCGTAAACAAGACTCTAGAGCAAAGCAACTTGGGACTTTTATTTTATTAGTAAATTTGTCCACAATACAGAGAGCATTTTGATTGGTTCCTTGAGTGGTCCGAATTTTGTAAAACAGACGGCTGCACTTTGCTTAATAAAGGGTTGATGCGCAAAAACGTGAGCGTCACAAACTCGCTGCATACGGCGTAACGGCCTCTGTCATTCAAACCCCTGGCTGTGAACATGAACGCAGATTAAGGATGTTCTGACAGAAACAATTAGCGCGACATTAATTTCGAATTAACACTGATCATCAAACTTACATCATTGTATCTTTTGAACACCGCCATCATGGCGTAAACTGTAATGAACCAGTATGTGTGCATAGCACACACGTAATACCGGACAAACTCGTTATTGGTCACTGCCATCACCATGACGACCAAAAAGTTAAGGCGAAACATCATTCTTAATAAGCGGAACAGTGAATAGTCTTTCTTTATCCAGAAATAGGAAAAATTACCTTGGGACAAAAATAAAACACAGGTGTATTAGTAATAAAATAGCAGTTCAAGACTCGAGAGGAAGATCTCACTAGGGAGGAGTCAGCGCAAGATCATGGGCCGGGGAACTGGGGAAACATATACTGCGTTGTGCGTCGTATTTTCAACTCTCTTCGCAGTGTTTGGAAAATCATAATGTAGTCAAATACGATCTTTCGTATTTGATATATTACTAGTTCAACCATTCCATTTCATACCAAATCCTGTCATCCAGACGTAGGCGCCAATGTAGCATCTGATGGAATTGAACACTTCCTGAGCGTCAAAATAATGATACCACACAAACTGCACCTACAAACGGTTGGTGAAGACAGAATCAAAAATAACTTCAGCATCGATTAAAGAGAATGATCACCTCTCAAACTTGGTCTTGAGGAAATTATGACCTTGATGGTCTTTGGATATCTGACCTTAATTAGCATAGATTTTTTCGCTTCTATTTCTCCATTTTCTTTTCCATTTTTTTATTTCCCCATTTTATGTTAAATGTACCCGTAAGCGACAGAGTCATAAGCAGAATCGGTGTTCTGCTTCCGATTTCGTCGGTTTGATTTTCACTAGATCATATCGTTCCACGCCTCTGAATATGACTCCGACTACAACTCTGTGGCTATGAGGTGACGCGTGATTTTTGGGGGTGTTCTTATTTTTATGTTAGTTAAGTTTTGTACTTTTCACTCGCGCTTGTTGGATATGAGATTATAAAACTCAGCACTAAACGCCTCATTGGCAAGCTATCATGTGATATCCAACGCGCGCTCGTGGAATAAAATTTTTAAGCAGACACGCCTAGCTATAAACATCAAAGGCGTTAAGAAAGCGTTTCAAGAGGATCAACCTGCTCTTATTTTGACTGTTTCTTTCACTACCTTTATCCAATACAAAAAACTCGTCCGTTCTTTAGACAATTCGTCCAACCTCGAGGTGAACGAGAGAACTTGGGATCGAGGTTGAAGTTAATCTCGAACCCAGATCTTCAACGGCAAAGCGTCAAACAGAGTGAGATTCTGGTTAAAAAAAATGACGTTCGGAAATGACAGAGGTTAAGATCTTTTGCTTCATTATACTGACCTGCATCCAGCCTTTCCACTCTTCAGTCTGATCTCTGTTCACAAGTTTCTCAGGTGTTTTGCGAATAGTGTAAACAAACGCCACAATCACCAAAAGAGCAAACAAAAACACAAAGATGTCTCTGGAGTACTGCTTATGTGTCTTGGGCCTGTGGTAAATGTAGAAATTAAAGATTTTCTAGTAGTATTGCCTCCAAAAAAAGGGCTGAACAATAAACTACTGTAGTTTGCCTTGAATTTATGAATTTTTCATTCACATACAAAACTACTGGGTCATGAAATACTTTGAAACCGGAGTTTAGACGAGAAATTTTAATTATTTTAAACAGAAGATTGAGAGTATCAACTAGTTATTATCCGAAAGTGAGGTCTTAAAGTCTTCACGGGAAAATCTCGGCCGAGAACGTGCTGAGAACATGTATTAATAAGGTAAGGCCCAACCTCGTTCCCAGGGTCTCTCTTCTTCCCACCCCTCTCTCTCTCGCTCCAGGGAGTGGGAAGAAGAGAGACCCTGGGAACGAGGTCGGTTAAGTCCGAGATTTGAGATTTTCAAGCGAAGACCAACCGTTTGAGGCTAATAAATAGTTTATTACAGAGTGTAATAGTAGAATCGCTTCATATCATGCCACAATAAGTACAACATGCAGTGAGTCAACCCCTGTATACCCCTGTATATAACGCAGCAGATGAACATGAGATAGTGTTTGCGTTGCATACAGCGACATCCTTACCATATATGTTGATAATCGCATAACCAGAAATAAAGCATTATTACGCCAAAGAGGACAGCTTTGGTTAAAAACTCTTCAAATGATGGTTGGTCCGGGTCGCTTTCAAGAAGTTTATCAAACAGCCCTCTAGTGCCCTTACTTTCCTCCGAGGCATCTCCGCGACCAAATCGCGACACCGACGCTAAAATGAACAACAAAAACACGTTTTCGCCAGAAATTTAACTCTGAAAAGATAACCACGTAACCATGGATGTCTGTTTAAACGATTGATACATTTTCGGGGACATAGCAGGGCCTTCTCTTCACTCATTCGCCGGAAGTTTTTAATATTTGTAGTTTATACATCTCAGGGCACTGCCAACGGAAATAGGTAAGGGTAAAGTCTGAATACAAGCCTAGAGGCCCATCAGGCCGGCACTTATCTCCGGTTTCTGTAGCATGCAGCGACTATGAGTGTTTCTACTCCCCCCTGGATGTGAGGAAATACGGACTAAATATCTACATCATCCGCACTCTTTGTGACTTCCTAGACTTACTAGTTGTTGTTCTTATGGCATGCTTTCAATATCAATAAGCGCTTACTTACGCGGTTTGGGAACTGGATACACAGATATCAGCACGTTGTCCTTCTCTATAGAGAAACGAGAAATCAATGTTTCAAGTAGATTAAAAGGAAAACAATTTCTAAAAAGCACTAAGACCAAGGAACATATTGGATGTTCAACTCATTGGCATCAGCCAGTCTTATAAAGTTTAGTTGAACTCTGTGTAGTAGTTCTGGTGCAGCGCTGGGTGTGGCTTTACAAACGAATACGGAAATGGCAGTCCTACCCACAGCAACTGCAGGTGAAGACTGGTCTCCATCTCAGGCTTGATCTTTCCTTCTCGTTTGTTACACACAGAAATATAAGACGTCTTATGAATAATGCTATTTTACAACGTCAAAATCCTACAAGTGTTCTTTTATTAGTCTCAGACCAAACCAAACTAACTATAACTAAGTGAACTAAGTACATGAAAACGGGGTTTTCAAAGACACCGCATATTTACCTATTTTAGGCAACTTTCATATTCATGTCAGTTTTTCATCCTGCATCCCGCCGTCAATGTAAAACTATCCTGCCGTATCCCGTTTGTCAAAATGAGCGAATCGTTCCTGCCCAAATATCTTTATTCCGAGTCTCGTCATTAGTCCTAGCATCCGGTATCCCGCCGTCGTTTTTACGCCCATCTCGCACACCGCCAAACTTATGTTGAGCCCCTGTTAAAGGCTGATTACTTGGGTCGCAATGACTAACTTAATCTGAAGCTTAGAGTACGGCTTTTCTATATTACGTGAATAATGCGCTTGTGGAAGTTCATACCTTTCTCGGCGAAATCTGCCTCTTCGCCCTCGATCTGCTTAGCTCTCCACTTGTCACGCCACTTCAGAATGTAACGCTTGCCCTTCAGCGTCATCCAAAGAAAGATGATCGATAACCAAAGAAGGAAAAGCGCTTTTTGGTGGAGAGTGATTGGCCGCGTTGGTTCGAGTCTGAAGTACAAAGAAATTCATTTGTCACTTTGTCACCTATAAGTCCTCACTATAATAAGCCTTACCAGGAGCCATTGGCTCCTGCCCTTACTGAAGGCCACTCGGACCTTATATTTCTCTTAAGAATTCATTCACCAGCGTTCTATCACAAATGCCATTCTCTGATTGGCTACGCTACTCACTATCCATTTTGTTGTAGATCAATAGTAAGTAGCCTAGCAGTGTGCGCTTGTTAACAAAATGACGGCCATTTCTTTGCGTTTTCGAAGTGTCAGTAAAGAGGATTTAGATAAAGTTTTGATTTTAAAACACGCAATTGAAAACCGTTCTATTTCACTGAGGAAAGTGTTTATGAAGAACTCAGAGTGACTTGCGCTTTTCACGATTTCCTAAAAATACTGAGTCAGGGGGTACTTAGCTCCGGAGGATAGGATTTCGCCCACTGCAGAATATAATCTTTAAATTCATAAGCTTTAAACCTAAACGGAGTCGTGGCTAAAAGCAGTTTTGTCGCAAATCCCAAACTGGTAATTGTGTTAAATTGTTTCAGCGATTGAATAAACCGATTAATTCTTTGCCTGTTTTAAATGTTTGGCGTTTCCTTTCCGTTACTTTCAGATCTCCCACACGCCACCGTGTTTATGTTAGCTAAACTTGATGGGAAATTATGACGTCAGTGCGCGCCTGGACGCCATCAAAATACAGTATTGTGTGAATCTTGAGACAAAAAACTGGACCTAATCGTTTATAATTAACATTTAAGATGATTTCGTTCAGTTTCAACGAGAAATAATCTTCTGTTCACTCCGGACGACACAATGATGTCAAAAATTACCATAAAGTAAACATGGCAACGCTCGGTTAATTTAAACTAAAAACCAAAACTTGTTTTAACAATGAGGCAAAAGAAAGCGCTTTTCTTTATAGCTTGTTATTATCAAATCTCTTGGGCAAAATTTTACCTAACCTCGTTCCTAGGCCCGTTACCCCGTTAGAGATTGGAAGGGAAAATCCCTGGGAACGAGGTCGGTCTTAACCACACGAAAAACAAATCTCATGTCTTCGCGTTGCTGTGTGATAATTTCTAGATACAAATGAATATATAAAAGATCATATACTTCGTAGACAGATATGAATTTATGATTGATCGTCCGAGTTATACACACAACTTAAGCAGTTGTGAAAGTAAAGCCTGAAAAAAATTTGGACGGGATTCGAACCCACGACCTCTGCGATACTAGTGCAATGCTCCACCAACCGAGCTATCAGTCATGATAACTGCGATGATCAATCATAGATTCAGTTTCTATATAGTTACCTGCCAAGTGTCCGGATAGAGTTCAAGTAGATATTGCGTTCTTCGTATTGAATGGCTGCGGTGTCCTTATAGATAGCCCCTCCCATTCTCGAGATTTTCCATGCACTGAAAAAAAAAAAAAAACAAAACAAGACATTGGAAGATCAGCGCGGATAAAAAAGATGGAAGTACCTGTTAGGCCTAGGTCACGCTAGCGACATTACGACATCATAAACATCACATGAACATAACGACAAAAGGAAAAAGCCGATCTTTTCTTTATGTCATTATGTCTGTGTCGTTGTGAGGTTGTCTCTGTTAAAACAAGTGTGAACATCATCCACATAACAACATAACAAAGAACCAATCAGAGCGGCGCAAGCTACAGAATTGTCGAGCTCAAAATAGCGGCGACTGTCAAGTGTGCTGGGGACTTAACTCCGGTTACCTGAAATGATATTATCGATTACCCCAGAGTTTAATGGATTACCGAGACTAAGCATATGAGGTGGCTTCGGTGCTGGCCGTGTGTTCTCCTAGCTTCTTGTTGAAACATTGTCAGGCGCATCCACTCTTTTCTTGTAGCATTTATTTCTTTCTTCTCCGTCGTCGAAGAAAAGAAACAATTATTGCGATAAGCGTTTCTTCACCTCCAGCTATCCTCATATATATATTTTATGTCGATGCACATTACCGGCATAAGCGACTGTCGTTGCGTCACTTGTGTGAACTAGACCTTAATTACACAGAACAAATACTGACCTAGAAACGATTACTGGATAACCGGTCGTTGAGCCCTCAAACCCAAGTCGAAAATACTGTCTATTTCTTGTTTTCTTTTGAGTGTATATTGGAGCAAATCAACTTCTGGATGGGGGTTAACCGGCTAGGGGCTAATCGACTTGGGGCTAAAAGACCGGTAACTCGATTGCCGTATGCCGAGACGTAACGAGTAACCCTTTCTGAATACCGCAGTCTGACAGACCGAAACCAGAAATCAAAGAACTAAAGTTGAAGAAATAGAGATATATTAAATATCTTCTCTAAGATGTTCACTCTATTCAAAACTAACTGATGCGCAGTTAGTTAAATTACATTTTAGATTTCCCAAGTTTTCCGAATGTTTGGGAAATTTCGCCCATACAAACACTCAAAAAAACTTCAAACAAGGAAAGTAGTCTCCAAAACTTAACGAAGTTTTATTTATACAAGGATAATTTATTTATTTGCTTTTTAACAATTATGTTTATATTCACAATGCATCTTGCGTTTGGCAGTATTTATTCCTTGAAAATTGTGTTGATAAAACAGACAATTTCTCACAGCTGCAGTTCTGTTATATGCTTTAGATATTTTAGTGTCTGTTATATGTTTTAGATATTTCAGTGACCTTTGAATACTTTTTAGAAGGATATTGCATCAAAAAATATAAGAATATTTCTCGCTGGAGGTTTAACAAGCGTTTGAGCAACAGGTGACCAGATGGTTTAAGGTCACTCGAGCGTTTGAAATTTAAATCCAATTTTGCAGGACGTAAACACAAACGTACATAACAAAACAAAGTTTTGTCATCCGTATGTCAAGTGTAGCATCGTTTTCAACTAAGTCTAGTGAGAAAAAAGAATAAATGACGAAATTCTTACAAGTAAAAGAAAACCACTTACCGGAGAGGAAGCGAGAAGTTAATGAATAGATATTTTTGAACTGTCTTGCTTGGCCTGCCTTAAATCGGTTGACCGATCATCAATTGAAATTAGGTTCTGAAAATTTCAAGCCCGGAACAGAATTACGGGTTAAGTTTCCAGTTGGTGTCCACAATCTTTCTTCAGTGGCAAGACTAAAGATCAGTCGACCAAATATGCTAGGTGTCTGCTGACTCAATGTGTAAAATTACGTCATCATTAAATTGCGACAATCTGCTCGAAACTTTTTTGACAATGTTAAAAGGGTCGCTTGTTGTTATGCCAAAGGCATGATTCTTTT
>OMLO01003524.1_pt1 | contig 12909 bp, 11 predicted proteins | sample 1674811 | NCBI WGS metagenome assembly OMLO01 (sample SAMN06265003, study PRJEB25207) | coral metagenome | isolation source: Coral host | place: Mexico:La Bocana,Puerto Morelos, Mexico | collected 2008-11-13
GAAATCCTGCAGTGATGAGGGAGGAAGCGTGCCTCGGTTGGCGGCGGTACGCAGTGACCAGTTGAGTCTGGTTGGTTGGGTTTAAGGGGATGGCAACCAGATGATACCCCCCAGAAATCTAAGTCAGATACCAAAAAATGGCCATCTTTAAAAGGAACCTCCTTTTCCAAACCATCATTTTGGGTATCCATGTTTGTTTATGTGGGGGTGTAACCACATTTTTTTGTTCCGGAAAAGCATGGCCACAAACTTTCGACAAAAGGGTGTTTTGGTTGAATGCTGGGCTGCCAAAACCTGTGATAGTCAGTAATGAAAAAACGCCTGGTTGTTTGGGTTGTAGACTACCTTTGTTATTGTGATGTCTCTTAGGAAACCAGAAGTGGAATGCAACCACCATGACAATCTGCGATCATGCACTATTGATACGTGTAACGTGGATTGACTCATAGCGTGCAAGATTTTGGGCTAGATGGGTAGATGCGAAAATAAGCGTAACTACGATGTATATAGGAAGAGTTTGTTTTACAGAAATTCGAAGCCATCCGTTAAAAGATACAGAAACATATCCCAGCAGATTCAGTGCAGCATGACTACCGCGGTCCCGTGCAGCCTTGCAGATATTTGCACAAGAAAGATGACTACTACAACCGTCCGCAGCTTAGTTAACAAAAAAACGGTGATTTGTTGTGGCACCTGGAGAAGGTTTGGAGAAGGTTACCATTTTCAAAGTGCCCAGTGTGCTGCCATAGGTATCGTGCCGGACTGGGACTTGCAGCTCAAGACTGTGGAGCAACAGTGCCCTTGGAGATCTTCTCTGGGGTAGGGGATGAGGATGTTGAAATGCTTTTGGTCAAAAGGAATGACACCACAAATCATCACTGTCATTCCATTCACGAGTCCTAGTTCAAGCCAAAAAATCTGGAAGATGCCACTGACAGCCAGTGGAGGTATCATTATCAAGGCGTGGTGGGCTACATTGGTGTACGCATAGGAGCGGCGAAGGATCACTACTATTTACAATATGAGTTCCGGCCATGGAAGATGGATGTGGGTTAAATGACAAGAAATCAGAAAGTCTCGCATGATGGCTTCAGGCACCAACTGCTGGCTTTAGAGGGAACGTTTAGCATCAATATGGGAAAAAAACAGTACATGACAGTTCAATGTGTTGTTGTTGTTGTTGTTGTTGTTGTTGTTGTTGTTGTTGTTGTTGTTGTTGTTGTTGTTGTTGTTGTTGTTGTTGGATGATTTCCATCTACCATCAGGTGACTTTTCCTTGCTCATCAAGGAAATCACTGATGAAGGGGCCATCGTCCAGGATGTAACTACTGGTGTCTACGGCTTCGTTCCAGAGGAGTTTTATTGAAGGGGGAACCTGGTGAGCTGGGGCTCCTGGACAAGTAACTGGTACAACTTTTCTATGTTGTTATATATAATATATGGTGTATATATATATATAGATACACCATATGCCATTGTACATATTATTTGTATGTTGAGGTGTATTCACGCAAAGCTCAACTAGCATGATCATAAAAATACAGCACCACGACTCCACCTTCCGAATGCCCCCATCCTGGGCCATAGAAGGTGACAGCATTCAAGGTTGAAAAACCTTTCGTTCTTGCAAAAAGGGTGACAAATGAAGAGAAGAGGCTGGCCAACTATGTTTTGTTTGGCCTTTCACTGGTTCAACAAACCTTCAGCTTGAATTGGGTGATTCATTTTTTTTTTGTTTTGCTCTTGGTTGATGAACTTTCTACTTGTTTGCATGTGTTTGTTGATGAATAATTGATTTCTAAATATATCCATGTATTCAGAGGCAAATCTCTCCAAACTGACCTGATTGGTGAGGAAAATCTGGGAGACATGGAGCTGATACCCGGAGATACAGTGCAAGGTGGTAGGCTGGGTGTGAGGAATGGACTTGGGTCTAGGCGGTCAAGGGATGTGATTAATTTTTTTTGGAGCAAGATTTCGGGAGATTTTGCCAACAAACTCCACAATGCAATGTGGAAAAGAGTGTTGCTGGGGTGGATTGATGTCCAAAAGAATTGCCCAAAGTCTATGTTTAAACCAAAAATCATTCGATCCGACGTTATAACAGAGTGGAATGGTCTCCTCACAACTTCACGTGTTCAGCTCGGGCTTTGTCGCGGGGTGTCCATCGGCCGACGCGGAGTTTGGACTCGTTTGTCCCGACAATCAGGTTAAACGGTTAAACCATGTCTGTTTCTGCAAGATATTTGGTTCACTTTCAACTCGTAGATACCTCCAAAGATAATTCGATGCAAGAGGTTTTCCCTTTTTCCTACCGATTTTGGTGAATGACTAATGCTCGCCTTTGAGGACATAATTAGCATGTAAGCTATGTGTCACTTGCCACGGACCAGCAGTTTTTGCAGCCCAGTGAAACCTAACCTGCGCTGGGTATCCGTGAAACAGGTGCAACTATGTCGATACTACAGTGATTCAAAGCCTGGGGTGCTCAGACATAGACTCTGATTCCGTTCCCTCACCAGAAGAAGAAGCAGATGGAATAGTTCTGCGAAGGTAGTTCATTGAAGGATCCACTTGCTGTAACTTAATACATTCGAGTTGTGCCATCTACTTTCTTTGCGGTGCCACTAGGGGCAAATTTGCTTAGTTGTGAACAAGGGAAGCCAGCAATTGTAGGCAGCTTTCTACAGTCATGATATATCATGTATATGTGTATGCATGTGTGCATGTATATATGTATTGAATGATATGTAATTAATATATGTACATACTATATGTGTAGACTGGATAGACATATCCCGGATGCAATGAAATGACTGGTGCCAGTTTTGTTGGGTCAAGGGATGAAAGCCATTGCCGGTGGACTATCTGCAGGTAGTTCATTGGCTCTGGCTCATCACTTTTTGAGCCTGGTAGAACCCAAGGTAGATCCCCTTAGCCTCTGCTCCTCGGTTTGTAGCCATAGCAGCGGCTCTTGGGACTTTGGATCCTTTGTGGCTGGGCTTCTTTGTGGTGTGGTGCTCTTCGCTGCTGCTCAGGCATTCACCACTTTGCGCTGGGCCTTTTGCGAATTGGTTCGCATTCACCTGGCTGCTGCTTCAGAAGGTGCGGGGCAGGAAGGTGCTCCTAGGAAGGTCTACTACAAGATCCTTGGATGAGTGAGGAAGTTGCTGCGCTTCGTTTGGAAGTGGCCACACTTCGTGAAGAGCTAGCATCTTTGGAAAGTGAAGTTCGAAGACTCAGGCAGTCCCTTGCTGGCCTACGGGCCGAGGTTTCAGCTGAAGCCTCCTTTGCTGGCTCGGTTAGCCAGATTAGTGAAGGAGATCGATCGTCTTCTTACACTCAGGTTGCTGCTCCTACGGCACCTACTGCTTCTGTCCGCAGCTGGGGATCTACACGGCCTTCAGCTCCTACTGCGCCTTTGGTTGCAGCTGGCATTTCTTGGGCTGACCGTGAGGTGGTCTGCCGTGGCATTGGTGAGTGGGTGAGGAGGTGCCTGGAAGGGCTGCCTAGAGGCCCGTCGGGTCGTGAGCGAATCCCCCTTCAATCTCGGTTTTGGGTTGTGGTTCGTGGCATTGACAATCGAGATTACAACCCTCCACTGGTATATTCAAATTGGTCTGCTGCCAAAAGGCTTGTGAAAATTGGTGACCAGACTGGTGATTCTATTTTCTACGGTGTGCCCTCCAAGACAGAGGCTCAAATCACTGTGGAAAGTGCCGGACTTGCTTGGTCCGGTGAATTCTTGGCATGAGTGAAGGCCAAATTTTGACTACCCTACTGGCATTTTGAAACCAGAGGCTCCCGAAGGCGGCCCCTCAATCCGAGTCATCTTTGTGGGCCAGGTGGAAGATCGTTTTTTGGTTTGTTTGCCATCTACAGTTTGGCACAAGAAGACAGCGAATCGCAAGCTTCCTGCTGGAACTTTGGTGAAAGCCACTCCTGTTTCGGTAGCTGCTTGCAACGAGGCAGATCGGACTTTGGTGGATGAGGAGACCTCATTCAAAGTATGGCTGGGCTATTTGGATGCGGATTTGGTGGATGTCACAGAGCTTGGCGATCTCACCACGGAGTGCTCAGAGGACTTCCAGGATGGGAGACTTCCATTTGCAGAAGCTTTGGGACAACTATGCCAAGACCACTTTGCCTTCTTCTCTTTTGGAGAGGAGACACAAGAACCAGGTGGGGGAGGCGCATCTGGATCGGGCGACATGTCTGGTCGCATGGCTGCAGTGGAGAATGCCTTGATTTCCATCACTCAGAGCATTGCGGAGTTGAGCAAGAAGATGGAACCCCGAGTGACTTTTGCTGCGGATTCGACTCCTCTGGCGGCTTCAGCGAAGGCTGTACCTGCTGCTGCGAAAGGAGTTGGCGGCGCTCTCTTCCCAGGCTTGGATCCGGGGGTGGTGCAGGCTGCTATGAATGCTGGGATAAGCAAAGAATCTTTGGAAGAGATGCAGAAGTTGTTGCAGCTGAACCCAAAAAGAACACGTGCTTTGAGACAGGAAAGGAAGACCGTTTTGAGCAATCCCCTCTCAGAGTCAGAGGAAGAAGCAGAAGAACCAAAAGAAGGTGGTATGCCGGCTGGCTCTGCAGACCATCCAATGTCCACAGCAATATCTCAGCTCACCAAGATTGTGACACATCTATCTCAAGACCGAGGCAAGAAACCACGATCGAAGCTCGATGCAGCGCTAGATGGCGCCCTGGGTACCAATGCCGACTCATCTTCAGGCATGGGGTCGAAGAAGTCTGCTGTGGCCCGTCGGGCCCTTCGAGCCAGTTTGACAGAAGCTCCAGAAGAAATCTTTGCACTCATAGAGCGTTTGATGGCAGAGGATGTGTTGTCGACCACCATGCCTCATGGCATGGCGGCCCCTACCTTTTCAGCAAGGAGCTGGGTCGAACATCGGTCGAGAATAGGGGCATACAAAACAATGGCCCATGCAGCGTGGGGAACATCGGGCATCTTAGATTCACTACGGAGCGGGAACATATCTGGTGCCCGTGCCAAATGTTGCCTCCTACTTCTTCAACTAGACCAAGCATCTATCGACCGTGGACAATGGCATTTGGCATCAGAATTATCCTTAGAGATGGGCCCACCGTTTTCAACGTTGAATCAACACCAGGTTCCTTCGGTACAAGATGGAGAGAGCCCATTTTCGAGGCTTCTGGATCCCAGGTGGGCGGAGCTGGCTTTGGGACATCTGAAGGACACCGAAGAATATGTCCAGAAGAGAACTCAGCTTGGCAAGAAGCTCACTACCACCACCACCAGCAATCCAGAGGACGATCCATTGCCAGTCCCAAGAAGGAGACCGAAAGCAAAGGCCAAAGCGAAGGCTTTGGCGACCGAAAGCTAAACCTTGACCCGGTTTTTGCATGCCCTCTGCCTGATGAGCTGCCTGCGGCCGATGCTTGTTCCTCCGACACGAAGTTGCCGGGCGAGCTTGCCTCGACTGTGAAGATCTCAGCATTGGTGAATTCACTGCCCAGATGGATTTCAAAAACAAAAGGATCCCTTTGTGGTTTTTTGCAAAAGATGGTTGCTTTGCCCAGAGGTCAAAACACCTCACGTCTCGTTCATGTGGAGCTGCTCATCAATCTGGATCGCCTTGGCCTATGCCTGTTCCTTTTCCTGAAGTTTTCACGAAGAAGGTCAACTCGGAGGAGGATTGGGAGAAGAAGCTTGTTTCTTTGCAGGTTATCATTCTTTCTTGGCTATGCTTGGGTGGTCCACGAGGTGCACCTTGCTCGCTTTCTTTGGGTGAGCGGCTTTCTGCCGAACAATGGAGCGTGGTTTCTTACCTACGCCATTTGAACCGAGATGGTAATACCCCCAATGAGGTTGATTCCATGATGATGGGACGTGCTGCTGCCAAATTTGAGAGCATAGAGGTGGCCCTTAGTTCTCTTCATCGTGGGATCGCTTTTTTGCATGACAGTTTCAGGGACTCAAGTTTTGGGCCTCTGGATCATTCTAGACCTGCCGAGTTTGATGACTCTTGGATGAGGTGTGGCTCCATTGTTGGTCATTTTGAAGGTGAGGTTCTTTCTACAGCAAAGCCTATTATAGCAGATAGACTTGGTTTTCCTGGGGCTCCCTCTTTCGATCCTGTGCCTTATTTTGATCGAGCTACAGCTGAAGTTTTTCTACGACCTCTTGATCACGCCGTCTCTCCTGAGTCTTTTGAAGGTGAGGTGCCTAGGGTAAAAATCAATGCATCCCAGAAGGAAAAGATCGCCCTTTTCAAGAAGCTTTCACTTTGTGGTCGTTTGAAGCCAGTCATGGGCAACAAGGTTCGTGGCCGCTTTGTTTCAGGCCTTTTCTCAGTTGGGAAAAATGCTTTGGTGGACAGGCTTATCCTGGACGCACGGCCGCCTAATTTGCTGGAGGCCTCAAAGACTTTTTGGTGTGGCAGTATGGCAGCTGGATCGTGCATTGGTGATCTGGTTCTCCATCCCGACCAAGCCCTTCTTGCATCAGGCCTTGATCTTAAAGACTACTTTTATCAATTCATCATTTCTGAACAAAGGGTTGAACGTAACATTCTCTCTGGGTGCATTTCATTGGTGGAAGCTAGAGAAATCTTTGGTCATGATTTCGAATGGCCCGAAAAGAAGATCCACGTGGCATTATCAACGTTGGCCATGGGAGACCTTCTGGCATGCGAATTTGCGCAATCGGCGCATCTTGGAATGCTTTTGGATTTTGGGGCCATTTCCACAAAACAGCTCATCACCATGAAGACCCCCTTGCCGAGATCTTTTTCTTTGGTAGGCATAGTGATCGACGATATGATAGTGCTCGAGAAGGTGGCTCTAACATTGCTTGAGGAGCTGACATCTCAAGGCACTAGAATTCCTTCTGAAGCTGCTCAAGCTCTTGCCGCCTATGAGGCCAATCATTTGGAAGCCAATTCGAAGAAATCCTTTTTTAGTGAGATTTTCAGCTCCTTTTGGGGCATCCAAGTTGACGGAAAGAAAGGACTAGCTAGAGCTTCAGCCACCCGTCTCTGGCCTTTGATTGCTATCTCATGTCGAGTAAGCATGCTGGGGTTTGCGACGGTGAAGTTGGTTGAAGTGTTAGCAGGTTGCTGGATTGCTGTACTCACCATGAGACGACGGATGCTTTGCCTCATGGATGTGATTTTTGAACCCCTTGGCATTGACGACGATTCAGCGGTTATTCGTCTTTCTCCTGCTTTGCAAGATGAGTTGCTCAGTCTTTCAGTCCTTGGACCTCTCGCTGCAGCTGACCTCAGAGCCGAGTTTAGGCCCTATGTTTCTGCAACTGACGCGTCAGGAGATTGGATGGCTGGTGTTAGAGCACCTCTTGCTTGCTGTGCAGTTGAAGAATTGGCTCGTTTTTCTTTGAAGAAATCAACTTGGACCAGACTGTTACCTCCCAACAAGGCTTATCTTCGAGAGACCCAACGTTTACCTGCTGACCAAGAGCTACCTGAATTCCAGTTTGTAAGTCATCCTATTTGGCAGGTCTTGGCCGGTGCTCTCCAGTACCGCGAGAAGTGGCGCCTACCTTCGAGGCAGGGTAAGCACATCAATGTTCAAGAGCTTCACGCTTTTATCATTGAGGAGAAACATGCTGCTAGAGAATGTAAACAGAAACGTATCTTAAGCGGCATTGACAGTCAAGTCACACTTGGAAGTCTGATTAAGGGCAGGAGTTCCTCACCTGCCCTTAACAGCCTTCTTCGGAGTAATTTGTGCCACCCTCTCGGTTCTGGGATTTTTCATTCCTACATGTATTTCCTTTCAGAAGAGAACAGGGCTGACGGCCCAACCAGACATAAAGCCCCGGCTGCTCCCGACATTGAATACCCTCAGTGGCTCGTTGATTTGGAAAATGGTGACTATGCAGGTTTCGATGAGTTTCTTTGCAAACTTCCCCGAGAATTCCAGTTACAACCCTTTCCTTTTGAAAATCTGGTCAATGGCAAGGATTTGGATATCCGCCCAACAAGCAGATTGAAACAGAAGGAGAAGGTCGTAGAAAAATCTTCTCTGGGGAAAGAAGCTAGGTGTGCTCCTGAAGTTTTCTTTGCATGTCCCAATCCTCTTGATCCCGCCACTTGGGATTATATGAAGAAGTTCAACAAAGACCAGTTTTTCTGCAGTGGTGAGATTGATTTCTCTCAGCCCGGCGCCCTCGACTTGTTTTCTGGTTCCTTTGGAGTTGCTCGGCAGATGATCAAAGCTGGGGCACCATGGGTGCTGACATTCGATTGGCTTCGGGCTTCCTCTGAAAATCTTCTTGACGAAGACCTCAGGGGTACTCTTACCAAACTTATCATGGGTGGCTGGTTCAAAAGCATCGGGATGGCTCCTATATGTGCATCATTCTCGCCTGCAGTGACACCAGCTGTTAGATCAGCTAGAAGACCTCGTGGTCTTCCCGGTATCTCTCCCACCATGAGGGAAAAGGTGGCCCAAGGAAATTCCCATGCAGACTTCTGCATTTTCTTGATTGGACTATGCCTGCAGTTTGGAATTGCGTACTTCATTGAGAATCCGGATCGCTCCTGGCTTTGGAAACTTCGGACCTATAAGAAGTATGCGTCACCTTCATCAGAACACACCTTCAGGTTATCTTACTGTAGGTTCGGGACACCGTGGCAGAAGAACACTCGGATTGGAACTTCTACTCGTTTAGCAGGCCTTAGAATGTTGTGTCAGTGCCGTCAAGCTCATCTCCCCCTTAGGGGCTACTCCTCCTTTCATAAAACATCCTGGACAAAGGTGGCTGAGCCATACCCACGAGGAGTAGCTCGTCTTCTGGCCACGGCTCTTTGTGCCCAAGCCGGATGGTGCGATAACCGAAAGCTTAACATTTCAGGATGCTGCCGCTGTGGATCCCTCCGGGTGGGTGAGGCCAATAATCCTGGCCCAGCTCGAGGCTTTCAAAGAGGTTCTCTTGAAGAGCTTCCCGGAATTTCTGCAGAGACTTTGGCTTTGGAATCTCGTCTGCTTCAAGAGTTTTTGACATGGTGTAATGCTTCTCTTACTCACCGTTCTGCAGAGGATATTTTCGCTGTGGTCCCACAATTTGCAGCACAGACCCTTAGAAGTTATGGCGACCTTTGGTTTCAGCAGGGAAAATCTCTTTCAAATTTCCGCCACCTTGTTATCAGCGTCCAAAGATGGAGACCTGAACTAAAGCCTTTTTTGTTCCCGGCTTGGGAGCTGATTCGAAGGTGGGAACTACAAGAGCCTGTTTCTCATAGGCCGCCACTTCCAGAGGGAATTGTGAAAGCTTTCGTTGTTGCAGGTTGGAACTTCGGATGGTACGACTGGTGTGGAATCACCCTTCTCTCTTTTTACGGTTTTGGTCGTCTGGGTGAAGTCATTAGATGTAGACGGTTTGACTTGATCCTTCCTGGTGATACTTTTGATGAAGAACATCCTGCTGTATATCTCCAGTTGCGATTTTTCAAGAGTCTTTTTCGCCAAGGTTCAAGGGTTCAACACATGAAGATCCGTGACCCTACTGCAGTCAAACTCATTTCTGTGATCTTTGGTGAACTCAGCTCAGACCAACGTTTGTTTGAAGGCACAGCTGATCAATATCGCCGCAGGTGGAATTTCCTACTTCAGATTTTCAACATCCCATCCTCTCTCAGATTAACTCCTGGGGGGTTAAGAGGCGGCGCAGCAGTCCGAGCATACCGTGAAGGTATGCCCATCTCTCAAATACTTTGGCTGATGCGTTTACGCAATATCACAACGTTGGAATTTTACTTGCAAGAAGTCGGATCTCTCACCATCCTTTCGAAGCTTCCAACATCTTCTCGAGAATCTCTTCGCAGAATTGCCTGCCTTTACATTGTACTCCCTTCCTCGCTTACATCCAGGTGAATGTCTCTTCATTCAATCTCATCCGACTAGTCTGCTGAGCTAGCTCACTGATTTTTAACCTGGTGGCTTCATGTAAATTTGGAAGAGCTCTTGTACATCTTGTGGCTCCTGTGCAGGTGGCTATGTTGGTTTGCAGTGCTCCTGTTCGAGCTCTACTGTGCTTTGGTTGGCTAGCAACTTGGATGAGCGCTATGTCACTTGCTCGCTTTGCTGGCTTAGCACCTTGGAGGAGCTCTATGGCACTTGCTCGCCTGCTGCTGCGCTGGACTCCGCGCTACTTGTTGGGCGCAACTCTGAAAAAAGGAAGAGGTCGCAGCTGCAGTCTTGCTGCAACTTGCACATCAAAGGAATGGAATTGCATATATATGTACCTCTGTAGGAAGGTAGGCATGTATAGACAATTTTAGCGATATCGTCCTATAGGCAGACAATCAGATACATCTTAGCACATCAACATGCCTACACTGATATTTAGGCTCATTCCATGTTGCGAACCCAGGAACGGGGAAGTTTTATGACAGCTTCTTGGCAGAAGTGGAGTTTTGAGTTTTCTTCGTTGTGTTCTTCCTGTGCCAAAGGCCAATACTGATCGGTTCCATTCCGAGGCTGCCGGCATGGAAGGGATCAGAACTGAGATAGAGAAGCAGGCAGGAAGTGTGCTCAGATGACGAGGTAAAGCTGCCAGGGTGCTGGTACTTCAAGTCAGGTGGCCGCTTTAGTAATTTGGAGGGGTCCCTGCGTCCTTGAAAGACTCTAGGGCTTGTTTTTGGATGTTTTTGGTATGGAGCTAGGAAGGAACATTATTTCTCAACACAGATGTACCGCAACACTGTGTTCTGTTTCATGTCAACTTAGTGCATCTACAATGGAAGTGCGTTTTTTTAACCTCGGAACTTACATGGTTTCAATCACGAAACCAACCAGTACAGGATGGAACTTCAGATTTGGTCGCAGAGCAGGAGAAACTGTGGATTCTGAGCTGCAGGAGGAATCAGGTTGTTTTTACTGGCTCAGGTTACAGATGGGATTGGTTGGGGGTGCTTAGGTTAAGTGGATTACATATGAATTGGTTTATTTGAAGCAAGTTGGTTGGGTTGCTGAGATTTTTTAGGGACTCCTAGGGCGAATTTCCTACAAATCTAATTGCATGGCTTCCAGTTGGTCACATCTCGACCTCCACCAAATGGACAAAAAAACTCAGCTTACTTGTCATTGGGGATATGACTGGATAGGACCGACCTCAATGAAACCCTTCAGCAACTCTTTGTGATGGAAAATGATGGTTTGGCCATGAGAATGCAGATGGGAAATGGATGGAAATCGTGCCCCTCTCTTTTCAAAACAGACTCTGTTAAGGTAGAAAAAAAACCAGATCATGGTCAGTTGGACCTTTGCAGGAAAACAACGTGAATGTTCTGATGTGTTCGATTTCCCATTTGCAGTGTGCTTGACATTTAATGTAGTCGTACAGGGCTTGGAAATTGATCGTGTTGGGGGTCAGATAGCAGATCAGATCCGAACCGAATGGTTTGCAGAACCAAGGATCTTGGCTGAAGAAGAACTTCGCCGTTTAGAGGCACAGAAGGCCCCTGATGAGTGACACGAGGGATGGTGAACATGGCAATCACCCGTTCCAAAATCAGCTGAAGTAGCTGTGCAAGCAGCATTGTGAAAACAAGACACTGGAGCCTACTATCTGGCCAGGAGGGATTCCAGTCTGTTCCTGCCGCTGGACAGAAGCCAACCATATCCGTAATTTCGTAAACTTGGAACTTAGAATTATTCCAATCATAGTGTACAAGTGTGCAGTGTACATATATAGCTGTAAAGGCTAGTATATATATATATAAATATATATATATATGTCTTTTCACACAAGGGTCATGGAACACGTCTCAGATCATCATCATTATCACCATTATCCTCCTAAAGATTTCAAAGACAATCTACGCACGGCATGTTGGCAGGACCTGATCTTCGAGACCATTGGCTTTGTGAAAGGTACCTAGCCGATGATATATTCAATTCAATGAAGCAAAGGATTGTGAAAATGGGAAAGCCAAAGCTTGCTTGAAATCTTATCGCAACATCTTGAACCCAACAGTACGATACATCAGACCTCTCTGTGGGCTGTCTGTGCAAGGCCGCATGAAGGGCGAGGAAAGTAAAGCGGCTTTAACTGACGACATGGGACACTTACTTAAGAAGAAACGTCGCTTGGCCGGAGATTTCTGCGAGATGCTCATTCGCAGAAATGATCCCCCACCCCAAAGCTGGCTTTATGTTGCAGAGGTTCCGACGTGGAGACCAAGCATGGCCCTGGCCTTCTAGCAAAACGGATGGAGGACGGCGTTGCACATGAGAGCCAAGTTCTTGTGACGAAAGACTCTTTCCATTGACCATTGCACATCTAAGATCAGCAGGGCCAAAAAACCCCAGACCAATTAATATCCAATTGATGATAACAAATTCCCCAGAAAGAAGACGCCATGATTCAAAGATTCGTCCACACTCTCCCTCCAAAAGTTTTGGAGCCTGCTCTCATCATGTGACACCCCTTGACAGACTCTCGGGTAGAATTTTACATGTTTATGCTTATTCTCATTTTACATAGGCAGTATGTTTATATCTATTGTATTTTTGTTTTTTTGAGAGAAAGGTATCGGTTCTATGGCCGCACTACAGGACCATGCGAAAGACTTGGAGCCTCCGAACTTGGATACATTGCTAAGGCCACTCGGTATGGATGTTGGATATTGAAAAATTATATGATACAGTGTTGAATAGTGGTAGGAGTAGTAGTAGCAGTAGCGGTAGCGGTATGAGTAAGAGTAGTAGTAGCAGTAGTAGCAGTAGCAGTAGCAGAGGAGGAGTAAGAGTAGGCGTAGGAGAAGTAGCAGTAGAAGAAGAAGAAGAAGAAGAAGAAAAAGAAGTAGTAGTAGTAGTAGTAGTAGTAGTAGTCGTAGCAGTAGTAGTAGAAGACAAAACAAGCTACTCCCAGTAAGACTGAGGGCTTGAGAAGGCCTTCTC
>OMLO01003525.1_pt1 | contig 12907 bp, 2 predicted proteins | sample 1674811 | NCBI WGS metagenome assembly OMLO01 (sample SAMN06265003, study PRJEB25207) | coral metagenome | isolation source: Coral host | place: Mexico:La Bocana,Puerto Morelos, Mexico | collected 2008-11-13
CGCTCGTCGGCTAAATACAAAGTGAAACGAACAAGTGAAGCTTTGAAAGCGAACATTGCGTTACCGCATCGTGTGAAATGAAGAAAGCTCACTAACCGGTAAGAATAGCTTTTGCAAAGGGGCATTTGTTTTTTCCACGGGTAATAAACAATTCTTTGCCTTAGAAAATATGCTAAAAGAAAGTAGTATATAAAGTATGTGGTGATCTAATCTCGGCTACGTACAGTACATGTAATTTGCATATCGATGGCAAGAAGACATTCGCCGTTTCTACTGTTTTAAGTACAAAATGAAGGTCGATTTTTCCCTGATCAACGGCTAGTCTTATTCAAAATCCACAGTTTTGCCTGTAGTGATGATTTTTTATTTCCAAGTGTTTCGGTTCATGTTTTTTGGTTAGAAGTACGACCGCCCTTATCTTTGTTTACCATCAAAATGGCGAATATTTGGCAAATTTGTGGAGCTCCGTACGGCGCGCAGTGGAGAGTGCCCACAAAGTTTATTCCATACGTTTTTACATTGATGTTAGTACCTCTGAGTTATCATGGATTTGTTTCTGGATTAGGTCCCACATTTGACAAAATAGCTTTTAACTTTAGGCATGTCACGCTTGGCACGTACCGGAGTTTGGTAGGAGGTACTTTAGAAAATTCATAACTCCACCAAAAATATCGAGGGAGGATTAAACTTTTGCATGTAAAATAATCAGCGTGCTGCAATAGAAAAACTGTGTTTTGGCAGTGTCCGACGTTTATAGTAAAATTTCAGAGTCGGCCAAGGCAAATTAGCCAGTTTCGAGGTCACCTTGAAAAGCGTCTCGTAAAAAATGAAAAAAATCGAATTGTTCCAAATAAATGCGATATTTGTACATTGGATATAATGGTTGACTTTCACTGAAAAAATGAGGCTAATCGGTGAAGGTCAGAAATTTGCCTTATCCGTTCTTACGCGGACAGCCTCTTAAATGGTTTAAAATTGTTGAAATTTGGCTCTAGGAAGTTACAAAAACAAACAACTCAACTATTGAACAAAATTTGCAAGAATTAATAATAACTGTCTCAAAAAAAGGCACGAAAAATTTCGTATAATTTGTTTCTTTAATAATTTCTAGGGAAAAATGTTTGCCATCATGGAAGCTGGTATTAAAAAGACCAAATGAAATAATTTTGGCAAAAAAGAAGGAAAATTGTTGGAAAAGCAAAAAATTGTACTTCCACTCTCCTGCTCGATTTTGATGTATAGATAATTAATATTACTCAATCTATGAGAAAACACATCCTGAAAACAGAACAGAAAACGATCGAAACAAGAATTTTCTGCGATAATCATTCCTTTTCCACGCGTAGACAGAGAAGTTGCATTCGCGTTACCATGGCGAACACTAGATTAAAATCTACTGTCTCAACGAAGAGAAGCTTTTTTCAAAGGAACTTTCACTTTATACAGTGGAATCCTGATTTATTAAAACCCCTCGTGATCGGTCGGGTTATTCACAGCCCGGTTAGCTAACCCGCTGGGATTAGTGAGAATTCCGATTTCAGTGTCGTATATTTTTCGGTGAGGTTTTCTGCACAAAGCATAGGCAGTGAAAGACAATTGACATATTTCATTAGACTGGTCTAGTGCAATATTTGCTGAATAAACCGATGCTTTTGCTCAGCTGGCTGGGAAACGTAAAAACTTTAATTAGCTTGCTGAGGATCTTCCCAACCATCACTTTGGGGAAAAACGGAAAGACGCAGACAGATAAACAAAAATGAATAGTTTTCTTCAAATACGCGTCTTATTACTATTTATTATATGGCTAACAGCGTTTGTAGCCGATATAACGCGCGCATTGATTGGCCAATACTTGGGTACTGTTCTCTCGTAATTCCCACGGACCGATCACGGGCCTGTAAAAACCAAGCATGAAGCCATATAAAAAACAACTTATTAATTTCTTACGTTCGGTCCTTACGGGGAAATCTCAAACCTCGACCTTGCCCATGGTGACCTCGCTCTCGCTCGATCAATACGGCAAGGTCTCCTACATATATTTTCCCGAAAAGACCTCACTCTCGAATTCTGAATCGGATTACCTCAAAACTCAAATATAGTGGCCTTTCCTCATCCCTTTACATGAGCAGAAAAACAAGCCTTCAAAAGCAATCGGGTTTTCAAGTGGCGATTTAACGACTATACGTTCCTGGCAACTGTGCAAACAAGACAAATGAGATTTTGAGTTTCCTTGTAAATTTTCAATGAATAACATAATTTAGCTGTCAGAGTTATCAACACAGCACCGGTCATCTAAAAATAAATCGCTGTCGCTTGGGCGTAAGACCAAGTTAACGACTCCCACCTTTCTTGTTTTTTTCTTCTTGTTGTTTATCAGTGATACATCATTTCACTATAGCCACACTCAGATCTTCAGAATTCAGTAACTGATAACAAAGGGATTTTCGAAATGTTGTCCAAAACGTGCTTCATTTTGTTCTTTTGTTTTATGATTCAGTCGAAGACTGTCTCTGCCAACGATAAAGTTAAAAAAGCTAGCTTAACATCAGTTCTTGATGACAACACACCGCAGCTAGCTGACCAAACCTTTAATATCAACAACTGGGGCCTCGGAAAAATCGAACGAAACCTGCTGACCGATATCAAAGCCAAAATCGACTCTTTGTCTGACAAAGGTAAATTGCTTTATAACTCCAAATAAAATCCATAACCGATTTAAGATAAGTTTAGATCTTCGTAAATTTTAACTCCAATTTGATTTGATTCTCCAGTTACTGGACGTGCTTGTCCAGAAGGTTGGGTTCTTCGTGAAAAGTCATGTTACCTCATCATCAACATCCCAACCCTAAACTGGAGCGACGCGCGGAGAACTTGCCAGCACCTTGGAGGAGACCTCGCCATAATCAGGTCAGCTGAGGAAAATAACTTCATATTTGGCCTGGCAAAGAAGCAGAAAACAATCACGGATTGGGGCGTGTGGCTTGGTCTTACCCGAAAGTCCGACAAAGAGTTTTACTGGATTGACGACACTCCACTGACGGGTCACTATTCTGCATGGGGAAGTGGGGAACCGAATAGTCCAAATAGCGAGTACTGTAGCAACATGTTTGGCACGGGAAGCAGACAGGGAACGTGGAATGACATATGGTGCTCCCTGAAAGAAGACCGAGTTAATCACGCCCCAAGTATTCTTTGCCAGAAAAAATCCAACTGAACTAACTATTTTCTTTATTTTTACCGTAGAAATATAATGAAATCAAACTTGGCTAGGACAAAACGCAATTCGCATAGGGTACACTTGAATGGTATTGTACAGGAGTCATTCGCTTGATTCCCGATCGTTCGGTCTTACATTTACTTTAACTGCTGTGAAAGATAAAATTAAAATAAATGTGGTGCATAGTTGCAAATTGTCAACGTTATGATTTACTTTTTCAAATTCCTGACCCCAAATTCTTGATAGAGAGGAAGCTTGTTCTTAAACTTTAAGTTATGCAAGTTATTTTCAAACCAGAGTTTGAGATTTAAAATTCTATAAGCTAAAACTGCGAATCGTCACTGAGTCACGGCGTTTTTCACTTTATCAGGCAATCACAATAGACCGACATGTCTCTGTATAGAAAACGATTTGCAATTCACATATTTCACTATTTATGATGTTAATTATTTTCACTTTCAAAGAATGGTTTGAATAGAACTTACATTGTTCGATAATGAAAGTTCTCAGTATCGGTTTCTGTAAAGAGAGGAATGAATCTGAACAAGATGCAACAAACAGAAACAAGGATCAAATAAGAATTGAAGCTCATCGTTGCCCATTTTTTATTTTAACCCTGATGCATAATTGTGCATGCGCGTTGATTTCGGCGGACAAAATCACGACTGGGCCGCTGGGACGTCGCAGGCCGAGTGATATTCCCCAATTGTCAAAATCGCGCGTAACGCGAAAAATATTTGAAGGATAATAAACACAACACCCTCCATTTGGCGCGAACATTTTCTCGCATATTTCTCCTTGGACATAATCTGTTATTCAAAGCTTATAGTTTTACTGAAGCTGCGCTCTCGGAAATCTGTCCGCTTGGTACACAACCTCGTTCCCAGGGCTTTTCCCTTTCTCGGTACATGAATATCAAAAAAAATAAATTTGTATATAAAAAAAATAAATAAATACTGTTCTAGAAAAACAATAGTTTGCCAACATGGAATCTAGAAGTATTTTAAAAAACCAAATGAATTAAACTTGGCAAAAAAAGGAAAAACATGTTGGAAAAGCAAAAAATTTTATTTTCACTCATTGCCTCTCCTCCCCTATCGGTTTTCCCTACTCGTTCAACGTATGGGAAATCAACTGCTCGCAGGGTAAACCCCTCCTGTTCGAATTTGTTGTTGTGAGAATAAATTTTCTTCAAACTATGAGAAAACGAATCCTGAAAAACAGAACAGAAAAGTATCGAAACTGGAATTTTCTACGATTCTTTTTCCATATGAAAACAGGGGAATTGCATTTCTGTTACCATGGCGACCACTAGATTAAAAAATCTACTGTCTCCATATAATGAAGTTTTTTCCAAAGTTCCCGAGCTTGAGAGTGGGGTATTCCAAGTAGTGTTATGGACAAACACTTTTCAGCTGCAAGGTTGACAATGAGGGTCTCCCAGGGGTATTGGGGAACAAGGGAACATTGGCAAAATATCGAAGGGAACAAAGGAACATTAGCCAATTTTTGGGAACAAGGGAACAGAATTCGAAAAATTACAGTACGAAAAAATTCTGATATAATAAATAGAGAGCATTATTTCGGAGTTTTTATTTATGGGAACATGGGAACATAGGGCAATATTGGAAGGGAACAAGGGAACAAGGACCCCCCCTGGGAGACCCTCGACAATGGGGTTTTTAAATATAGATTAATATAAACAGAGATAAAGTAAAGAAATAATGAATGGAAATAACCATGAAAATAAGCAGAAACAATTCAAGGGGTAGCCAGGCAAGAAATGATAACAAATAAGCTGTATGAGAAAATTGCTTTGAAAATGAGGCCTTTATCCCCATAATAAGTATAGCATTTTTGCTATACTTATACAACATACTTGACAGTATAAAACATTCAGAATAAAATTGAATAATCATGAAATGAGGTAACAAATTATTTCATGTCAGTTTGATACAATAAAATCCTAGCAATTTTTTGCTCCCTTTGCAAATTTTTTTTGAAATTTACTATGTTTACCCCAACCCCCCTTCCCCCAAAAAAACAAAAAAAAAAAAAACAGAACAAACAAAACAATTGAACCAACTTGTGTTTCCCAAGGTGGTTCAAACACTGGTTATCAAGATTCCACTTTACCGTTGTTTAACTAAAGGAGCCCACAGCTCAGGAGGTCCCTGTCCAGTTGTTGGTTAAAGGAATAATTTTAATTACCGGTAATTTTTATTTCGACAGTACTTAAAAGTTTTGTACTATTCTTTGACTGCTTTTAGCAGTTGATAAGAAATTATCATAGTAACTGGATCTACAGTGGAGTCCAATTCAGGGGGTAATTGTGCAAAAAACATCAAATTGGGACAATAGTACAGCTAGAAGCCAATTTAAAATTTTGATATGAGGTACAATTACTAATTACCTAATCATATCTACATCAAATTTCAGAATTAAACTTTTTTGAGTTAAGACATCTGTAGTGATTTTAATAAGTTTTGAAAAATGAGAATCATGTGGCGATCCAATTATAAAAAGTTCAAATTGTATATATTTTATTGGACAACCATGTGAATGCACGCAAATTACCTCACAAATATGCACGCAGAGAACCAATTAAGATCTATAATTTTGTTATAGATACAGTTAATAAATAGGACTGAGTGGCGTCCAAGTCCAGTTTCATTTTAAAAATTAGGAAAATAGTGTGAAAAATGGCAGTTAAGTGTCTTTGAAAACAGCCCCCAGAGATAAACCTCAATTTTTTAATGCCACTAACTTAATTGGTTACTACAGTGTGTATATTGACTGTAATCCAACTTGTGACTGGTGAATTTAGCTTTAAAAAGATTTAAAATGATTGGCATATGTAACTGTCTAATTACAGGTGTCCGATTATAGCCAACTCTCTGATTACACTGTCTGGTTACAACTTTGCAGATTAATTAGTGCAAAATAGAACAGCCTGAGTTTATGCACCAATCAGATTTGAGGAAATTGTAATAACAGCACCAGTCATGTTACACACTGGATACTGATTTAAATGAAAAAGGTTAAAACCTTTTGGCAACTAATTGGACGGTATCCCTGAACGAGTGGTTTCAGGTAATTAGCAGATTGGTCATGCAAGCTCTTGGTGATTCATTTGCTAGATAATGAACAAGTTTTTGTTATATTTGAGAAAAGTAGCAGCACCTTACTGCACAGTGATCATGTTTACGTGAAAGTGAAAACCAGGCTTTGTGCATAATTGCCCTGAAAACACCTGATGTACTTAGTTGCATTTAAGACTGGTGTGGTAGCACCTAATTAGGAATTAATTACGTAAGTTAAAGACTGGATACAATTCAAGTGGCTCATCAAACCACAGTTTATCTCTGGTTTCTGTAGCATGAAGCTGCTGAAAGGAGAATTTCTATGTGTGCCCTGGATGGGATGCTAGTCAAGTTTGCCAATACCCAAAACTGGAAGAGAGAGGCAATGTGAGAGCAGTGTCTAGACCGAGAACACAGCACAGTGTGCCTAACTCAGACTGCTTGATAAACTTAATTACCAGGGAAATTAATTCTCTTTTGTTGTAGACTATTTAATATATCAAAAAGATCATTTTGGCCCAATGTTGACAAGTATTGACAGAAGTATGCAGCTTTATTGCTAGAGTAGCTGGCTAATTTTGCTACCTTTTTGAAGAATCAAATGAAAAGCCCAATAGAGTCGCCGGCTTACTTTTCACCCTGTTGGCCTCATGTGTCCTTCTTGTTGAGGTTGTTTTAATCAATTCTAGATAGATCCTTTGACTAAATCAGTCTTACAGCATTCACACTGTTGACTACATTTAACTATATCAGCTCTATATTATAAATTCTATATCCTTGGAACAAATATGTTAATTCCACCATAAAATGACAAATTCAATTATTGTTTTATTAATATTCCATTGTTACCAACAAAATATTAACATTTAAAAATCAACAACTTTGCTAAATTATTTTAAACCCTGCCACTCGTGGTCTCCTATTGCTCTTTATAAATAATAACGTTTGTTTCCCTTCTTCTCGCACCACAGGAGATTCCATTGACAAATTTTACGTCCCCTCGAGGTATGTGTGCAACGTTGAGCGCCGGTGGACTTAAAAATAACGACGCTTTTATCATCTTCCTGCCAGCTGAGGCACGCGCTGCGAACTGCTGCAATTATCAATTCGTTTCATCTCGCTGAATCGCAAAATTGCGTCAAACCAGAAACTTGATAATTAAATAATAACATCAAAAGCTTATCACATGATAGTACACGCACACCCTTTGAGGTCAGCTCTTTTACAAGACGTAGGTGGTCTTAATCCGCTCATAATTGCTTCATCGAAGACGGACTTCATGTTTTTTTGAGTTACTGCCGATGTTTCTATATAGCACACAATACCGGCTTTCTTCACTAAGCTCTCGGCCTTCTGTGCTGTTATAGGTTCTTGTCCGAGATCAGAAAGCCGAATAAGCTCTTGAACATTCGTTCTTAAGTCACAGTGTGTTCCGACCAGAATAATCGGAACGCTAGAATAACCTCGTATTTCAGGAAGCCACTTTTGCGCGACGTTTGCAAAAGACGTTGGCGAAACCACAGAAAAACAAACAATAAATACGTCGGTAGATGGATAACAGAGAGGTCGTAATGAGTCGAAGTCCTCCTGAAATTATAAAAAGAACAAACATTTTTTCAGCAAGTAGTTCGCGAGTACCGCAAATTAAATACAGAGCACTTTCATAATGTAAACAATTCTATCGATTGTGAATTCTTGCTTGTAGAAAGTGTCTTGTTGTGCGACAATCTTAGTGGACGACCGATATAAATGTATATTTTTACTTCCCTCAGCTGCAAGCTTAATTGAGCGTTTAATCCATGTGGAGGAAAATAAACGCTCATTCAAGCGCAACAGTAATGTTATTATTGTTAAATAGATTGTCAATTGCCTTATTGAATTTCCTTCGCACGAAAGCTGAGTTTCTCAAGCTTGCAAAGTCAAGCTTGCACACTATTTGGTATTGACACGTAACGTGTTCTCAGTATTCAGAGAAATAAATATAGATAGGAGTTTTATAGGAAATTAATTGTAAATAAACGATTTTACTAAAAAAAAAACTTACCTGCCCAGCCGTGTCACAAAATTGCAATGTATAGGGTATCTTGTCGACTTCAACCGAGACTAAAATAACAACAAAATAAATTATAAATGAGTCGAGAATACCATTACACCGCAGATATCAGGATATAGTGAAGTCGTCCGTAATCTTTACAAACCGCTGTAGTCGTCGAAAGCCGTTGGGACGTAATCGTTAGGAAATCCGTTCACTAAATAGCTTATAAGAAGAGATGTTTTCCCAACTCCGCCATCTCCAACAATCACACATTTAATAACTCTGCTCTCAGTTTCGTCCATCAGCAATTTTCTTTCGTTGCTTTCCATTTGTTATTCCCAGCAGGCCACACGTTTGTACTAAAATATATTGCCGATACAATTCCTAGGCAATAAAGGAAACGGCCAACTATATAATTGGAACTGTGACACATCGAGCACTGTGTCAGTGAAAGGTATCAACGGAAGTGATGTCAATAGCCAGTTCTGTTTTTGATTGGCCAGTTGCGGATGCAAGTTGTTCACGAGTTTCCGGTGTTTCTCTAACCTCTCGCTTTTGATGACCCAGGCAGAACAAGACGTTGAACACGTTTTTGCTTATCTTCACTAAAACAAGATAAATAAGGTATCAAGTTTGCGACAGATTCACCTGATACTGGATCGTAGTTTTACGGGTGGCCAAAGTAACTAAACTTTAGAAACAGCTGATTCGCTTGAGCACGTGCCGTGAATACAAAAGACCATGTGCGACAAGAGATCGACTATTTATATAATAATGAACTATCAATTGTTTTGTCTACTACACTATCCAAATAGTTTTATTTACCACTCCATACATTTTCTACGGGGTAAAGGAGGGTACTCATGAATACGGATAGTCGGAAATAGGGAATAGATATTGATCATATTGTCCAGTTTTTCTCGTTGACATCGGGAAATTTATGATCAGCTCAAGCTGGTTGATGTGTTAAAAACGTGCCCTAGTCTTAGAAGTCTGAGATAAGAAATAATACTTATATATTTTGGTCAGGTCTGAAAATATAGTGTAGAAAAAATCACATATTTTGGTTTGAAATGGGTCAGGGATTTTCAGAAACGCGCCGCGAAGTACTTCCTTCTTCAAACCCCCACCCCACTCCAGCCTTTCCCGAACTCGGGTTTTGTTTTCGATGTCACTGAACTTCCCGTGTTTAAGCCCATCAGGTGTACGTGACCATCTCGGCGGTAAAATGGACGATTTTCTCCTTCAGGTCATATTCTATTTTAACTAAAGCTGAAAGGAAACTGCTTAAACGAGTGCAATATTTCGAACATAAATGATAGTTCTTCCAATCACTGCTCTTTGAAAACAAACGCAATCAGACCGAACACATGAGACTTTCTGGTCAGTTTCTGTTTCTGCTTCTCATCGACAATCGAAATATCCTCACAAACATATGTATTCGCCTGATCTCAAGAGTCAATTAGTCAAGAGAACCTCTCTTTGGGGTAACAGTTATTACATGATCTGGAGGATTGGGCGGCAACCTGAGCTAAGCTAATTGATCAACCAAAACAGTCACGAGAAAACGACAACAGAAAAAAACTTTACTTAACATACATACAGCATCAAATGAACGTCTCAGGCTTGCAAATCTATTGCATCGTTTCTTGAGTCCTTCTCCACTTCCAAAAATCGGCTTCAGTTTTGCCCGTATTACCCGACAACACGCCCATTCTTTTACGTTTTCCTTGTTTGCTATGTTTTTCTGTGTTTTGGTTCTGAGAATATCTGCAGGTCATAAAGGTAACAAATACGTGTGTTCTTTCCTGCGTTGAATTGGCCGGATGCGGCACATCTGCACGCATGTCTGCAGCGGACGCTCAGTCAAAACTAAATTTCGCGCGCGCTTTTATATAATTATTAAGTAGGTATTTCGCTTTACATGCTCACACTTATGCCAGCCATGGCCCCACTTCAATAAATAAGTCTTGATCTCCAATAAATGGCTTTCGAATCTTCGGAAACTACTCGGCGTATCTTCAGCCTGTCTCAAGCTTCATGATAAGTTTCAAATGCCAAGATTAAGCAGGAAAAATATAGTGGTGAACAGTGGTATTATACTGAGTAGCGTGCATCGGTGACTTGATAAGCAAAAGCTGGACTCTTACGTGTGATATGACGAGGGCCAGCGTCTTTCAGCGCCTTTCTTTACTACTACCCCACCCCCCAAGAAAGTACAATCACTGCACGCAAAAAAAAAATGCTCATTTCCACCCAAAATATAAATTCAAATTCACAGCTAATTAGAGAAAACGTAAACCCAAAAAGAAACGACAAGTGACCGGTTCGCCATAACGCGTCAAATGCTGGTATTCGTGCAGTTTTGAGAACGTGACTCGTACGTACCGGACCTAAACAAGCGACGGAGATCGAGTTTTACACGATGAAAGGGCATATCTACTACGTTGGTCTTGTCACATCTCCTTCTTTGAGTTTTAGTTTCGAATTTAATATCTCCCAGCTTATCTGGAGCTCAAACTGTTAATTAAATGCATAATACTGAGATCAGCATCAAACGAGATTTAAACTTAGGATTACTCTCGAACACGCGGCACCGCCAACTTCGCCTTTCTTTTGTACTCTTGGAAAGGGAATTCTATTCGGCATACAGGAAGATATAGCAACGCTTTTTTCTCGCCCTTTGAATGGTTTGTGTTAGATTAGCATCCGAGCTTACCTCTTGAGATTACCGGTACCTTTTGAGCTAACAGAAGGTTGGCCCTGCATGATGGGGCAACATGTATTCTTGCCGCTGAAACTGAGTAACACCAAGTTATGGCCAGGCCCAAGTTGTTCAAAGCGTACCCAACGCTGTCCACCGGACAATTCACTATCCAGTAGATGGCGTGGTTTGTTTTGTTAACACTTATCCCGTGTTTTATCTGACGGATAGCGTTAATCACCTTTGAACAACTAATCCCAGGACAATTAAAGACCAAAAGGCTAGTTCATTAATTCGAAAATTCTTTGTCCCCAGAGCCCCAAGGACCTGCTACCCTGTGAGCAGAAGGTTTTTCTCTCGTTCGGCGTAGGGGAAACCAACAGCTCTTAAGGCTAAGCTCGCAGGATAAGAGAAGGTATGGGTCGATAATGGTTCGCCACCATCCACCACCAGGATCCCATCCTGTTGTACCTATTCACGAACTTTCAAGTGTGGCTGTATCTGCTTCTGAAGTAAATCCATCTTCAACAACCTAGATGCACAAGAAAGCCCCGGACCAGATGGTATAACTGCCATGCTACTTAAGGAGGTTGCACCTGAAATAAGTGACTCAGTAACATCAATTTTCAACAAGTCATTAACAAGCGGTGTTTTCCCAGAGAAATTGAGGGACTCAAATCGGATCAAGTGTATTTTGTGCACCCCTCGACCGATACATTGGTCGACATATCAACCGATGTATCGGCCGATATATCGACCGACTCTCGACCGATATGTCGGTCGACATATCTACCGACACTCGGCCGATTTGTCGACCGAGATATGTCGGTTGACATATCGGTCGATTATCGCCCGGCACTCGACCGATATGTCGGTCGATATGTCGACCGAGAGTGGTTGTCTGATTGTCGGTCGATATGTCGATTGAGAGGCTACCGACAATTCGCCGATAATTCACTGATACTTAGCTACTGGTGACTGTACCCTGCGTCGCAGATGTAATGTAACCTAGATTAGTAACGACTCTGCTGAGCAGCGCAGATATCCATATTTTTAACCCCGGCTTTTCAGAGGCTTCTTTCTATAAACCCAGTGTAGTCAGTCGAACAAAACCGAGCCCCCCAAAAAAATCGAACCCGATCCTAAAAAAACAATCGAACTCAATCGAACCCGATCGGTTCGATTTTTTTTCGATTGTTTCGGTAATCGAACATTACCGAACTGGAAATTTTGTACATTGAACTTTGTATTTGGAGCAGTTTGACGACAAAAATCTTTCAATTAAAATCTTTATTGTTGAAGTGATTTATAATCGATAAATTCACAATTAATACTGGGAAACACGCGAGCACAGGCAAAGTTCCTATTTGGTCGCGGTCATAAACTTTTCACCGACACTGACGGCGAAGGCGGTCACTAGTGGTAGCCTTTAACCATCGTTTCCAGAATCGTTCACGTTTTCCGCCCTTATTTATTCCTATATAAATTAATCACTATTCAGTTGGCTTTATCCCTTTTTTCATTTTTGCAAGACAACGTTATTCCAATTAGGTGTATTGCTTGCACTGCATTATACAAAGGGTGTTTTGCAACTGCAACTTAACTACGCATTTAGCTGTCGCATTTCCCTCTTGGATGTTTTTTTTGGTTTTTAGGCTTAAAAACAATGAAAAATTTCAACAGGCAATCTTGTTCTTGTTTAAGGAATGTGGGAGGAAGCTTTCTCCTGATGTGTAACTTCGATGTTTGTTCTCTCCCCCTTACTCTTCCCTGTTTCTACAAGGAATGCCGTAAGTCCTGGACTACTTTGATGGAGTGGGATAACGATAACGCCAATATGGAACAATAAATTTATTTGCATCCAAAAC
>OMLO01003526.1_pt1 | contig 12906 bp, 14 predicted proteins | sample 1674811 | NCBI WGS metagenome assembly OMLO01 (sample SAMN06265003, study PRJEB25207) | coral metagenome | isolation source: Coral host | place: Mexico:La Bocana,Puerto Morelos, Mexico | collected 2008-11-13
TAAGCCGAGACCCCAAACTTGAGAGAACTGACAATGGGCTTAAGCTTGTCAAAAAAAATTGGAAAACTCTCGGCTATTAAGTTTCGCAGAAAAATTTCACCTTTGAAGTGTCCCTCTCAGGAAACATATGTTGATTGTTGAATGTATGCATAAACACAACCAAATAAATATTCAAAAGTTTATTGTAAACAGTTGGCAAATAAGCGAGAATGTGAATATCAATTGATCCTAACTAGTCTAATTCAAACCATTCAGACTACGTCTCAAACAAATGCGTACCGAAATTATCAGTTTACATATCGTCCGTGATCGTATTCAATTCATCATGCCAAAAGATTGCCGTACTTCTTACAACATGGCTTTTAAGCTCAAAATTGTTGCTGAAGCCGAGGCTGTTGTAAACAACTCCAAGATTGCCCGAGATTATGGGATTAGCGAGTCGATGGTTCGTCAATGGAGAAGAGACCAGGTGAAGCTATTCAACGGCAAGCTGAAGATGTCTGCGAAACGAACAACGTTGGGCTGCTTCACTCCAAAGTATCCAGAGATAGACCAGCAGATGTTGGAATGGTTTTCAGACCAAAGAGAGCAAGGTGAGTACTCATTGGCTCATGTCAAATTGGATAAACATTTCATGTAGATTCAATTGATTTTTTATTATCTAAATCGATCGAAAAGTTTTCCTTCGATCTCTTCGCACGAGCGAGTACACGTGAGTTTGTTTGTCGACCTGTGGGAACGAACGCTTTTGATTGGCCAGATTTAGAAATTGTCATAACAAGTTAACAATGCCTGTCAACGCAAAGTAAACACAATCACTTCGTTTGCTTGAATGTTTATTTATCCTGGACGGTTTTATTATTCACAGGTATTGCCGGGAGTGGATTAATACTGTGCCTGAAGGCAAAAGAACTGTCCACCGACTTGTTTTTGTTGTGTTTTACTACAGTTTCATGAAATTGACTTGGCTATAAGCCGAATCAGAAATGTCTATGATGATTTTCACTTTGTTGATGATGCTTCAAAGAAAAAATTATTCAAAACTCTCGGCTATAAACCAAAAACCCCTTTTTGGAAAAAAATTCCAAAAACTGAGTAAAATATTCTGCAAAAATCGCTTGGCTTATAGGTGAATAAATACGGTATTAAAATAATGTTGGCTGGGACAATTTTTAAATACTCTATGATAAATAAAGCTGTCTTTGACTCATATTGAACTTGCAGCTAAACAATCAAGGGTTGATGTAAAACTATGGCACATAAACCTAGTCAGTGACACCAACCTTCACCTAAAATAATTGATTTATGTTAGGTTGTGTTCTTATGGTTGGTTCAAAGCCTTTGCATAATTATGGCGTGATTGTAACTCACTGAGCACATAAAGGACTATTACTACAGATTGCTACTGCTTTTTGACATAATATTTAAATAAATTGAGTGTGGAATGAAATGAAGGGTAGATGGAAATGGTTAGAACTGAGTGTATTGTTTTAAAATGAATAGGGACTAGGTTGAGATCATATACCTGGTACATGTATATTGGAGGTTGTAGTAAATTAACATGGCAATGAGCAGAGAGGGCAGGGAGTAATTGGAAAATAGAATGGTTTTCCATGTCCATTAAATGCAGGGAGATTATCCTTTAAGAAAAATTCTCAGCCTTTCAAATGGACAATGCCATCCCTTTCAAAAAACACAATAAGGCATTCCAATTTTCATAAGATTCAACACAAACAATTCCAAATACACAGGTCACGTTTTCATCAAAGAAATTCAATTCAAAATAAAATTAATGCCCTGCAAATGCTGGATTGGATTTTATCAATCAGGTTAGATGCCTAATTAAAAAATTTGCCACATGTTTTCCAAGCTCTCTGGGACATTCAAGCAAGCATTTAGAACTACATAATTAAACTTCAACTAAAACCCAAGGGCTTTAATCTGTATCTGTGGCATTAATTTCGATATATTTAGAAATAAACAGCAATAACAGTCGCTTTACCAGATACTGCACAGAAACTCCTGCTCCACGTTTTCCACAAACAATTCAGGAGCATATCCAGACATGATTCTATCGGACAGTTGGACGTAATAACAAGTAACAAAAATAGGTCAAACAAAAGACAAGAACGATTGATCGAACAAAGAATGATGGAGGGCATGTGCGAGACGAACAGATCAATACGGAGCTCAGATGACGCGAAAAAGATAACACCGAAAAAACAAAGCAAAGATATAGAAAAAAAGCAAATGTAAATAAAAGCAATGATACCAACAGTAAATCTACAGCAGGAATTGTAAGCTTGAATGGAAACTTCCACGAGAAAATGATCGAAGCACGAACTAAACGATAGAGAAATGGCGGAACACTACACCGAACAGAGAGGAACTTGAGTAAATAGGCGTTTTGTAGGAGGTCAGTTTCCGTCCCTAACAATGGGCAGTTACTAAGGTTTCAAACATCATAACGGGTATCTCATTGTATAGCCACGACAACCAACTCATTTGAGATAGTATTACATGGTATAGATCTCGCATTTCATGGTATAGTCATGACAACCAACTTATTTCGAGATAGTATTACATGGCATAGATCTCGCATTTCATGGTATAGCCATGACAACCAACTTATTTCGAGATAGTATTACATGTCATACGATATCACATTACTATTTTGACTGATTTCAACTTATTTTGACCTATTTCAACATACGATGAGTCGTAATGTGTCGAATAGTTATTTTGCTGCAATGAAACAATGCACCATACCGTTACTCATCCGTTAGATTGTTTTCTTTGAAATGATAGAGGCGTTAGCCCAACCTTTAGACATTAGCATCAGGGTGTTAAAATGGAGAGTGCAACCGTTAGCAAGAGACTTGTATCCGTTAGCCGTTAGCATCAGACCGTTAGTCGGTACAGCATAACTGTTAGCAAAAACTCTGTATCCGTTAGCACAGCTAGAGAAGCCGTTAGAATCCATTATAATAAACTAGTCTCCATTAATTGGGTAATGATTCCGTTAGAATGGCATGATACGCGTTGAAGTAGAATGTGGCAGCGTAACACAGTGTTTTCTCCTTACCGCTGTTTAACAGACTCAACCTTAGTTAACTTTACATTGCCCCAAACTGGTAAAGAACATTAAAATAAGAATATCGTGTGATGAACGTATATTTTGTTTCTGCCATCTTGAATTTCAGCCATCAGGGGCAGCAGTCACTCCCAATCCCATGAGCTTAAAATGGTGTCCTCTGTCAAAAACAAAACATGTTTCGCACTGAAATTATGGACAATTTATATATAACCTATGAGGCTGCTTTGAAAAAAAAAACAATGTTTTTAGTGTGTACAAGAATTGAAAAACGGTGAGTCCACATAAAAAGGTTCTTAAAGACATGTCAAATGATTATACTTGTATTCCATAAACCGCTTTATTTCCTTGACAAAAAAATGTTTATCAAAGTTTCTAGATGTATAACGTGCCGCTCACGTTTGGTTTTTTTTCTTCAAGGAAAAGTTGTGTTTCGGCACTCGTCAGCAAGTCGTTTGTGAAGTGTTTTAATTGTCTGAAGATCCTCGTTGGAAAAACTGAGATCTCCGATTATATGTGACACAAATCATTAATTCAAATAGTAAAATGCTCTTCTTTTAACCAAAGAATTGTTTATCAAAGTTTCACTGGCGCGTCGCTCAACTTTAGTTATTTTTTCTTCAAGGAAAAGTTATATAACCATGTGTCGGCAAGTCGCTTGCGAGATGATTATTGTTTGAAGTGTTCCGAAGAACTTGTCGAAAAAATGATATCTCTGTTTATATTTGACACAAACTGTTCATTCAAACAGTAAAAGGTTTTTTCTTTAGCAAAATAATTGTTTATCAAAGTTTCACTGGTGCGTCGCTCAACTTTAGTTATTTTTTCTTCAAATAAAAGTACTGTGTTTTGGCATGTGTCGGCAAGTCGCTTGCTAGATGATCATTGTTTGAAGCGTTCCAACCTTGTCGAGAAAATGAAATCTCCAGTATCTGACACAAACCGTTCATTCAAATAGTAAAATACTTTTTCCTCTGACGAAAGAAAAAACAGTAAATCTGTGATTTAACGGCAAAATACTCTTTCTTCTAATTAATATTCAGTCACTTAATTTTCAATCAAGTGGCCAATGTTGGTTTCAGCTAACATTTTGGTTAGAAGTGTATGAAGGCGTACGCGCATATACTGTATTCGTATACTGTGGCAAGCTGTCAAGCCATTGAATACAACAATGACCTGTTAACAAAAAAAGCACAATAGGTTAGCTCATATATACTAATCAGGCATACGCGTATGTAGTGTATACAAGTATGTGCGTATATCAATACGCATATGTGCGTATTGGGCTGACGCATATTACGCGTATATTTTGGTTTGGATATATCTGAGCTGTACTGTATTGTATAGGTCCCGGTGAGGACTTAGGGTGTTTCGATCCGTTGCCTGATTGTTTAGGTTTGCTGAATTGTCCGGCTCCGCATGGACAGCTTCATCTGCCAGATTTGGTTCTTCAGCAAAAGGTAAAACAGATAGAAGACATGCCGGGCAGATCCAGTTGAATTGATCTTTTTGCTGGAGGTGTTTATACTGGCTCGGTTTCAATCAACCACATTTCATGTGGCACCAAAGTTCGCATTGATCGCAATTCAAGGCTCGGTGATTTCTAGCAACGTTCCTTATGCAAACAGAACACCTTGAGGAGTTTTATTGTCGGACCAGGATTAAGTGAGACATCACCACTTGTGAGGAGACGAGTTTGATGGAAAGTACAATCTGAATTAACATAGTAGCCAATCCTAGAGGCGAGATATTTCCTTCCATGTAGGGCACAAGCAGAGCCAAGATGGCGGATCCACCTCGTTAACTGTTGAAGTTGAAGCTGAAGCCCTGACAGGATATTATGATTTCTTCTTACAAAGTAAGTAGCGTAGCCCCGTGGTGAATCTGTGGGAGGCAATTCCAGTGGACTTTTTGTCCTGGTAAAGGTTGGGATCCAAGAAAACACAGCAAAAGTACGGAGGTGAAAGAATGGCGTCCGACCGACGTACGACCGCTGACCTCTTGTGGCTGTCATACGAATGTTTTTGTGGAAGTTTCAGAACCAAGGCCAGTAGACGAACCCAAACATGATAATCAATAGGGTATTGTTCAGAGCTTAAGTACTCTTGACAAACTAAGATGAACAACTTGAAATCATAAGATTCTGTGTGGGCAGTCGGGCCCTAGAATCACAAGACTGACGTGCTAAAGTCGTCCCAGCTCAGTACAATGATCAAAAAAACCCGCAGATAAGTTCTTCAATAGGTTGCTGGATAAGTCTTAAGGTAGCGTAGCTCGGTGTTCTTGCTGAAGATATCCTGAGGTAAGTCCTTCAACTGGTTGTTATGTAAGTACAGGGACAGAAGCTCGGTATTCTTGCTAAAGATATCCTGAGAGAAGGTCTTCAATTGGTTGTTTTTTAAGTCCAGGTACCGAAGCCAGGTACAACTGTATGCTTGCTGAAGATATCCTGAGGCAAGTCCTTCAACTGGTTGTTTTGTAAGTACCAATATAAGTTTTCAATCACTCTTCAAAACCTTGTTGGCCCCCTAAATAGTCATTAATACATATCTTGAGGCCAGGGTTCTCCTCCACAGTTTTTTTCTTCATTTCTTCAAGTACATGTAAGGATGCATGCCAAGGATTATACATTACTCAGTACCAATTTTACTTCGTCCTGTTGTTGTTGATTCGTATCCCTGTATGTATTGATGTTTTCACCAGCTGTATGGCAACAAAGACTCCTTGCAATCATACAACGACAAGATGGGAAGGTAAACTGAATTTGCCCGCGAAAGTAGAGTTTCTACACAGTGATAAAGAACCAAGAAATCGATGCAAGCTTCAACATTTTATACCTTTCAAAAAGGACACTAACAATGGCAGGATGCTAACGGCAGGAGCTGTTGCAGGTTTAATGTCGCAGGCGTCCCTTAGAAAGGGACTGGCACAATTTTTCGACGTTTGTACAATGTACAATGTACAAGAAATCTACAAGCGGTAAGAAACATAGATTTTTCATATTCTATTAAGCTATCACACAAAATTAATCAACGTAGGGCCTCTGGAGCTTAAAATAAAACCTACATTTCGTCAGTTTTCCTAATGAAAACGAGCACATGTATGTCGATCGATGCTTGTCCTGCATTCTGCTTCTGCGGCACAGTTGTCTCAGTGAAGTGTCGCCAGTTCGTGCTCTATTTACAAACTGATTTAAAACGTCCATGAAAAAGCACTTTCACGGAATAAATTCTTGTCTGTCTCCTGTGTAAATCCCAGATCTAACCCCCTCCCCATGCCTTCAGAATTCCACTCGTAAGTATCCCCCCCATGCCTTTGGAATTCCAGTTCAAACAACCCCCCCTTGCCCTCGCAATGCCGAGAAGCCGTCCGTGGTATGATACGGATATTTTCTGGAATCGCCCAATGCGAGCAAACCTTTAAAGCCATGAGGCTGCATGTACTTTTCTGTCCTGCTGTTGATTTCAGCGCCTATGGCTTCAATGCCTTCCTGTAATTTCCGGATTTTTCTCTTTCCATCTTCATTACCATTTTTCTTTTTGGATCTTAAAGCGAGGTTCACTGATGGTGAATGGTAAGAACCTTCCCAAAATACTTTCTCTCTAAACTTTTAGGATAACAGAATGACTGGTTAAGAGCAATACCCTCCCTAATAATACTCCTATTTTTCAGATTATACAAAATTGTTATACAATGTAAAAGTAAGAGTGACATAGCCTGGTTCAGTTGAAATAGCCAACGGGACGTCCACCTCCTTTAAACAGGTACTTCTCGAAAGGGCAGATGCAATACTGGTTTATGCACCAGTGGTGGCTTAATTTTGAATTTTCATTTCGAAAATCTTATTAAGTTGGTAAAGAAATTGTTGGCTCAATGGAGGAGAAGAAACCTTACTATTCTGTGCAAAATCCAAGTAATTAAGTCGCTCATAATCTCAAAATTTTTGTATCGTCTACTCAATACAACTGTCTCAGAAACTATTGTGAAAGAAATCAACAAATTAATCTTTAACTTTGTTTGGAATGGGCAAGATAAGATAAAACGTCTTGCAATGATAAATGATATTGACAAGAGGGGATTTAAGATGACTCACCTTGAATCAGCAATTAAAGCTCAAAGAATTTTGTTTTTGAAGAGATATTCCAATAACGAGAACCGCTCTTGGAAAGACATTTTACATTCTTGTCTAAGGAATGTGGGAGGAAGCTTTCTCCTGAAGTGTAACTTCGATGTTTGTTCTCTCCCCATTACTCTTCCCTGTTTCTACAAGGAATGCCTTAAGTCCGGGACTACCTTGATGGAGTGGGATAACGAAACTCTAAACGGTGTGTTAGAACAGCCAACATGGAACAATAAATTTATTTGCATCCAAAACAAATCGGTCTATTACCCACAGCTGATAAAGATGGGAATTTTAACAATTGAGAATATGCTAACTGAGTCAGGAAACTTCCTTGGTTTTAATGAGTTGAAGAAGAAAGAGACAACATTAACAATGGCCAAGTACTTCCTTTGGTTGGGAATCGTTCACTCCTTCCCTTGTGAGTGGTGAAGGATGATTAAGGTGGGCAATATCAGTTCATTTTGTCAACCTCCCAAGGAATTTTCATTCTGATCAGATATGTGTCAAGCTTGATAAAAATAATGTTGTTGAAATTCAAGCCTTGACTAGCAAACAAATATACAAAAAACTTGTGACCAAGAGAACATTAGAACCAACAAGCAAGTCCATGTTTATAGGTATCTTTTCCGGATACACTTTTGATTTGGCAAATATCTATAAAATTCCGTTCAACTCAATACTTGATACGAGAACAAGAGCGTTTCAACTCAAAATACTTCACAGAATTCTTTTTACTAATTCAGCTCTTTTTAAGATGAAAATATCCGCAACTCCTCTTTGCACCTTTGGTGCCTTAGAGAGCGAAACTCTGGAGCACCTCTTCCTGGATTGTGAATATGTGAAATCATTCTGGGAAGCTTTCAACGTTTGGGTTAATTCCCTAGGCATTGTTCTTAATCAACCAACTGACCAAGAAATAATGCTCGAAATTACAGGATATAGGGACAATTGCAAGTTAGTTAATCACCTCCAAATCTTAGGGAAACACTGTAGTAGTACATTATTGTTGAGAAAAGAAGCTCTCACCGATGTTTTCATTGTTTTAGCTGTGTGTGCAGTGCATTATGGAGATTGAAAAGATAATAGCCACTAAAAGAGATAAACTATTAATACACCTATCAAAGTGGCAGAAAGTTGTACCGTTTTTAACTAGTTAATCTGAGATACTCCGGTTTTGTCTGTTTCTTTCTATATATTGATGCATGTTAGTTTTAATTTCCAATGTAATATAATTTATCTATTTAAAGGGTAATTAGTGTAGCAATCAGTAATTTGTTAGACGCTTATTTATTTATTTACTTACAAACTGTAATGTTTTTGTATGTGTTGTAAAAAAAATGGGAGATGATGAAGAATATAAATGCTTTGAGCTGACTGTGATCTTTTGCTGCAAACTCTTGTGCTGTAGTCCTGACATCATCCATAGTAAGATCATGTCCAACAAATGCACTAAAATGGAGGTGTTAAAAGACAAAGTTGAGCTCCCGTTCAGCAACATCTGCACTATCTCGATAATCCAGTAGAGGGGATTGGAACTTGATATTGTTGATTGTCAGGCATATCCCAGGTAGTCTAATGCTCATGCTGTAGTGTGAATATAAAAGAAAAGAATATACGTGTTAAAGTCCTTGTGATAAGGGCAAAGTACACAAATTAAAAGCTGGTGCACTTGCCCTTAGTCCTGCCTGATCTATCAAAATAAAAAATGTCCTAGATGATGTTAATTAGATGGTGGGCAACTGTTGGAGTTGGGGTTCACTGGTCAGCAGATTAACCAAAAAAAGCAGTTTATCAGAATAAGCCCCAAAGTTTCATAATAACAGAGTGACTGTATAGCAGCACTTGTCCACCGCTAGGTGGACCGCACAAAATCCACAGATAAACAGAATGTATGTCGCACAAAAACTTTTTTAGGAACGCTTCTTTATTGATTGTTGTATCGTATATTGAAAGTAAAAACAATTGATCTACAAAATTGAGGACAAGCAAATAGCCAAAGAAATATTCCAGGTCTTTGTGAACGGTGGTAAAAGTGTCTTCAAGAAGCGTAACCAAAGCGATATTGTTTGTCGGCAGGTTGCAAGGGCACGTTCCTCTGTGTGTTGCATTACAGTTTCTGCGACGACAGAAATGGGCGACCCCATGGCTGTTCCATGCAACTGCTTGTAGTGTTTACCGTTGTACTGGAAGTAAGTCGATGTTAGGCAAAGGTTCAGTGGTAGATTGTTGGATTGTGGTCTTTGTACTCTGTAGAGCAAATTGAAGTGGAATACTGGTGAACAGTGATTTCACATCAAAAGACACAAGTTTGTAGTTGTCAGGTATCTGCACTGTCTTAATAGCATCAATAAAGTTCTCTGTAGATTGTAGTTTGTGTCGTGATTTGTCAGTAAGGGGTTGCAGTATGGTCGTCAGGTATTTAGACAGTTGATACCTAGGGGACCCACAGAATGAGACTATAGGTCACATTGGTATACCAGGTTTGTGCAGTTTCAGTAGTCGGTACAGTTTTGGTGGTTGTGGCACTGTGCACCTTAGTCGGTAGTAGCATTGGGTGTCAACAGTGTCAGTCTTCTTAAGTGTAAGGATTTTGCTGTTAAGTTTTCATTGAAGAGCTGGTGTCGGGTTACGTTTAAGTTCTTCATAAGTTTGTTGTTAACAAGTGCATCCATTTTGTCAAAGTAGTCAGTCTTGTGCATAACAACAGTTACTCGTCCTTTGTCGGTTGGTTAGTATAACAATGCTTTTTTCAGTCGTTTCAGTGCGAGTTGTTCATCTTTTGTCAAGTTATTGTCAGGTACAGAGGCTGATTGTACCGTGGAAGCAATTCTGCTTCTGATGTTATCCTTAGCAGATTCTGATAAGTCTCATTGACGAGACAGAACCGTTTCAACACTGGATACAATAGACTCAGTAGGTATCTGTCTAGGGGTCACTGAGAGTTTTAGTCCGTAGGACAGTACGTGAGTCTCGGCTTGGTCTAAGGGAGGGGAAGAAATATTCCTTACCCAGTTGTCGTCAGTTTTCAGTTGGTTTTTGTTTTTGTTGTGTTGAAGTCTTGTCAGTTTTACTTCTTGTTCAGTACGATGCGAACTGTCGTTTGGTTGGTGATTGTCATAACTGTGTCAAGTAAGTTAGTCGGTAACAGTTGTTTAAGTTTGTCAAGTTGTTGTCGTAGTTTGTTGTTGCAGTAGTTGAGTCTTCTGTGACAGTCGTTTATCTGCGCTTTAACCAGACGTCTGCAGCTGGATTTGACGATCTGGATGCCCTCTTGTGTGTTCAATGGAGACTTAAGTTTAAGTCCGGCCGGAACAAGACCCTGGTCTTTGCAGCAGTGGTTGAACCAAAGTTGTTGGCATATTTGTCTCACAGTACTTACCGAACTGATGTAGTTGTTCGTAAGTCATTTGCTCTGTCATCGAAGTGAACGTAATATTGCAAATGGTTTGAACCCAGGAGTATCAGTAGTTCGTATAGTGTGATCATCCAGGTGAAGGTAGTTCTGAAAAGAACTGAACTGTTGTTGGTGACTGACGTTTCGACAACCTGAGCGGAAGTCATCTTCAGAGTCAAGTGAATAGTGTTTGTTAGGTGATGATGTTATTTGTCTGGTTTGTTGAAACTGATTGGTCAGTTTAGCCATGATGGTATTGGCTGAGAGACAAACCATTTACATTGTAAGCTTCGTTGAACAAATCAACCATAAAACCTCCAATGAGTGGCCAGAATGTTTTGTAAAATTCTATTGGAATACCATCGTTGTCAGGGGTTTTTGTTTGGAAAGAGCCCAAAATTTTTTTCACATTTATCAACAGTGATTTTTACCTTGCCCTTATTTCTTCATTATGAATTTTTAAACTGTACCACAACCGAGCGAACAGGAGAATGGGACTAGTGACGTCATTCCAGGCCTTTGCACTTATCGCTTTGGTTGTTGTCCTTCAACCTCGTTCCCAGGGTCCTCTCTCTTCCTACCTCGAGAAAGTTCACTGGTTGCGGCTGGTCACGTGTCTATGTATACAAATCAAATCAGCACCGGGGGTGGGTCTTTTACTTAATTGTGTCACAACTGTCTATGGAGGAGAAAGCTGCTTTGCCTCACATATGCTATTTTGAAAGTTAAGCAAGTTATTTGTCAGAGATCCTGCCTGATCGGTGCTTCGTTTCCATCAGAACTTCTATGAGTATGAGATGTTGATTGAGAGGGAAGTCTGCTTATTTTCACTACATTTTTAAATAACCATCAACAGCCGGTTTCGGATAAGTTTAATCAGTTTTTCATGGCACAAGAATTAAATAATAGTCAAATTTTCGATGGGATTCATTCAATTTAATGAGAAGCTACAATCATGGAGAAAAGTTGTTGAGACATATGGAAATTGCCATCATATTTTCTCTAGTTGTGAATTCTCCTCTCTCCTGTTGTGAAAGGTAGCCTCCCCTTCCCCGTTTTTCAATGTTGGAAACAAATAGACATCAACAAAGCGTTTTGCAACATTGTTTGCGGGGAGGGGGGTAGACTATAGAGGAAAAATTTGTTCTCATTCAAAATAAAAGTATTATTGTTAGTTTGAAAGCGTTAGTTTTGCAAAATGTCTCAACACTTTTGTCCATGATTGTAGTCTCTCAACCGAAAATTGTACTTACCGCTAAACAGTTTTGAAATGAAAGCCATTGGATTTTGGAAACGCGCGAACGACCCGGTTTATCAATAAATTTTTCACTGCAAGAGAATTGAATGACCGTCAAACTTTCAAATGGATGAATTCAATCAAATTCATAGTTAGTCTCTGGCTAAACACTGGATGTATCAAACTCTAAACGAATGCATCAATACCGTCGTTAATGTTGTGATTTTGCCCATCGAAAAATATAGATCAGCACGCAGTTCTTCGTAAAATTTTTTCGCTGCAAAGAATGGGCTGACCGTCAAACTGTCAATGAGTAATTCAATCAAAGCCAAAACTACCTTTGTAGGTGAATATACGATGTATAAAACTCTTACGGAACGAGTAAATACCTTCATTGTGATTTTGCCGAATGATTTACAAAAATAAAATTCATCGCGCTGTCCATCCAGTGGTGGTCGTTATTTCCAAGGTCTTTGCAAAATATTTTCACCGTCACAAATTTCAAAGACTGTCCAACTATCGACGGGGAAAAAATTCAGCTAAATGCAACACATTGAAGTCATTAAACTGCTCTATATTGAATGTGATTTTTGCTGATCCATGACGGGAGGGTAACAAGCAAGCGTGCTGAGACAAACTTTAACTTTCCAGCCCCTCCCTTGAATCACATTTCTGGAATCTGCAAAAATCTAGCAGACATGTGACCAGCTGCAACCAGGGTACTTTCTGGAGGTAGGAAGAGAGAGGACCCTGGGAACGAGGTTGGTTGTCCTTACGGGTTTGATGTTTCCAGCATGAAGCTCACAGCTTACTTTAAATTTGCAACGGACTATTTTACATGTACTTTCTTTCGGGACAAAGTGGACTATTTACCCGTGTATAATGCGCACTTTTTTTCCGAGAAACTAACCTTCAAATTCGCGGTGCGTATTATACACAGGCCCCATTGTTTGGTCACGTTCTCATTAGCATAGTGTAAACAGAAAAGACAAAAGCTTCACTGTAAGTGGTTTTTAATAACTTTGGTAAGATAAACAACCAATGAAAAGTTTACAATT
>OMLO01003527.1_pt1 | contig 12906 bp, 8 predicted proteins | sample 1674811 | NCBI WGS metagenome assembly OMLO01 (sample SAMN06265003, study PRJEB25207) | coral metagenome | isolation source: Coral host | place: Mexico:La Bocana,Puerto Morelos, Mexico | collected 2008-11-13
GTCACACAGAGACCAATGATAATGATTGCAAACTTAAAAAAAAAGCATCCGCGTTAAGGCCTCTAGGCCTCTTGTTTCATCTAAAACTAGTGCTACATTGAACAGCTTTTGTTAAATATGATTCACACAGCGCTTCTAAAAGGGTCATGTTTGTTGTGTTGTTTTCAGGTAACCTCTGTCGCTCTGGAGCTGGGTTCACATGGGTCTCGGTGTGCTGTGCTAGCGTGGAGTGGTTGGGGAGGGGAGGCTGCCGCTACGAACAACTCTTTTGTTTCGTACGGCTTGAAATCCGCAAGCAAAGAAGACCAGATCGACTGGGATGATTTAAAAGCTGTCTCAAAAATCAAGTAAGGTTAAATGTTGTTATAATGAGTATAGTGCCGGCACTAAAAAGTCCCTCGGTAGCTTTTACTAAACCATTAACTTGGACAAACATATTCAGTAGTCTAGCCTGACCAAAGAACACCCACCCTGAGATATTTGCGTTCGGTCCTGTCAAACGTTTTTGTTATACCTCCCAACTCAAATACGTTTTCTGATTGGAGGAGTACGTGTCACGTGCTGTTGGTCAAAACTTGCTAACTCCAAGGAAAACAACGACTTTCGACACGCATGGCAAAGTTGTGCGCCAGCCGGCTTCAAGCAGACGATTTTTACGCATTTTTTCCCTCGACCTCAATGTTCCACTCGGCTTCGCCTCGGGGAAACAAACTTCACTGTTTCCCGCTGGGCCAGTCGTTAAGTGCTTGACAATGATAAACTAGAGTCACGACAGCAAACCGAGAAGAGATACAAATAGCAAGGGGTTTTGTTGTGAGGCGCTGTTGTGCTGTTGCGCTGTTGCGAAGCGACTCTTCCGTTTTCAAACTTCACAACCACCAGTGATAAGATGAAAATTAAAGTTAAGGCTAGAGTAAAAAAGATTAGAGTTAAGTTAGAATTCAATATGAGTATCAAGGCGACTGGCGTGATGTTAATATATTTACTGTTGTCCTGTTTAGAGTTGCCTTGTACCTTTAGAGTGAAAAAGTTTCAATTTTCGTTTTCCTCCGTAAATAATCTTTAAACTATGAGCTTTCAGTCAAAAAAAGAAAATTAAAAAAATAGCAAATATGCGGTTAACTCCAGCGTGTTTTGGTTCCTGACCTCGAGAAGAAAAAAAAATTAATAGATAAGGTGGTGAAAAACATTCTTTAAATATAAAAATCGTTTGAGTTGGAAGTAAAAAACAGATGATTTATAGCTTCCAGTTTAGTGTCGGGAAAAACTTCAGTAAGTCAACTTCGGAAAAAAACCTAATAAAAATTCTGAATAGACTTTAATCTGGTGTAGAAGTTTGGGTATCTGCGATGTGATCGCGAGGCGCTGCATCCGTGGGACACGAGACACCCCTGAAGCTACACGGTTTCCTTAATTTTAATGCTTTTTTTTTCTCAACGTTTGCTAGCTCTGGATCGAAAACATGCACAGCATAAACTGAGAGGATATGGAATTCTATATTGGCTTATGAAACAACATCAGCCTTTGCGGTAAAACTATATCTGATCAGTGTAGTGTATATCTGATCAGTGTAGTTAAGGCCGGCCATCCCTGACTAACACGCGTGCTAATTAAGTGCCTGTTTGAACGTGCTTTATCTAAGCGATCGGTTTGAGAGATTGGCATCTGTTGATTTTTTTCTACTCAGTGACGCGACTTGGGTAAAAACATTGTCAATCTACATAACGAGAGAAGACTGCAATCCCGCTCTACACGCAATCTACACGGTAATCTATTGTGCAAGCTCGAAACAGGTGTTCGCGATTTCTTGTTTGTTCTGTAATTTCAAAGCATTATTCAGCTTCAAGAAACCTTCCCCAGTTTTTAGGCTCAATTTACAGGGTTCCCACAGCTCAGGGAAGGATCAGGTGGAAAAAAATTCTTCAAGATCAGGGAATTTTATTTTGATTGAGGGGAAAATGAATTTTTGAAAAACGAACGTAGGGTAAAACTTGATGGAAATGATAACACCGCTGATGTAATACTAATGAAGGCTGGAAGAAACATTTCGGGTCAGTTACTTGTGATCCCAACGATGTTTCCCCTTAAAAGCGAAAACTGTTGAAAACTAATTAAGCTAAATGGAAGGTTTTAAGTGTGAGAATTAAGTTCACTGCCATATTTGACATTTCGTTTTTCTTGGGACTGAGAAATTTTATTTTTATCAAGAAATAGTCAGGGAATTTGGAAAAGTGACGTTTGTACCAGCCACGATTTAATCTAGGCTATACTTATTAAAAAGTCAATTTTTTTAACAAAAAGGGGTATTAGCTTGAAATATTCATATTCACTGCCGGTCGGTTTCCTTTCTCGCTTTGTTTTGATGATATTAAAACTACTAAGTATTCATGTCATAATTATAGTATTAACTTCGATCAATTAGTGCAAGGATTTCCTTTGGACAAATTTCCATTTGGAAAAAGGTTGAATATGTAATTGTTATTATATCCACAAGCGATAACAAATCCATGTAATTTATTATTCATCCTCAAATAACTTAATTTGTTTGCTATTTATTAAATAAGCATTTGCTACTTTTTGTCAATTCTAAACTTAAGTGAAAACCACACTTGAACAAAAAATGGAACAGTGCGCTAATGTGATTAGAATCGGACTCGGCTTTACGTAAAGCCCTATCACGGGAGAAAAAATAATTGTTTCGAAAGGAAATAAGAGCTTGATTACAAAATGGTTGAATTGTATTAAGATAGTTCTCAGTACGTGCGTGATTATAGTCAACGGCTTTATCACACCTTAGTTAAGCAAAGTTGACTATCCGCTGTTTCCTGTTCAAACGCCACTTTTGGAATACTAGGGTGGGTTTGTAATGTTCTTAATTGCCTCTTCGACGTCAAAGCATTTTTTCCATTAATAGCTGGTGGTGTCGTCACTGTTCTTGCTCTTAAAGAACACAAACCCAACGCAGTTCGAAATTCGGGAATTCTTAAGACATACACGATTGGATTTATGAAAGAGTTCGAAAAATTTACCAGGTTCACAACCAGACCATTTGTCCAAGATATGGAGATGCCATTAACGTCCAAAACATTTGTAATAATTAGAGGTAGCCACGATAGCAGAGCCAGACAAGAGGCGATCAGCAGGGTCTTAGTTAAGCGCTTGTTATGCAAAGCTCTGTTTTGCTGTTGTGAAGCGACCCTTCCATGTTGAAACTTTCTCCAAATACTGAAGTTAAAAGCGCAAATAATGAACGTCACAAGCAGAGCGTAAGGCGTCCAGGCGAACACAGCATTCTTGTGAGACGTTAAACGACTCAGTGCTATAACTACAGACGATATAATAATTGCTAGTGTCCATACCATCATGAGAACGATGCGGTATGTTCGTGTTGTCACTGTTTGACTTTTCAAGGGCCAATAAATGGCGTAAAATCTCTCTGCAGATATCGCGGCCGCGGAAATTAGAGAGGCTTGTGCAAAAACTGTATCAGTGACGATGTGAAAATTGTAGAAGGCATTATTCAACATTACTTCGTTGGCTTTCCAAAGGTCATACGAGTGCCCGATGAGCAAAATGTAAATAGGCACTGACAGAATTCCAAGCATAAGATCAGCAAACGACATACTGATAACTAGAAATAAGCTTTTCTTGCGAAGTTTCTTGTTAAATACGAACAGGACAATAATGAGCACGTTTCCTACGACAATGAATCCTGAGGCCAAAATGAAAGCGCTGCACAATGCGATGCCTTCTACCTTGGAAACAACGATCCCGCCGCCAGTCGTATTCGCCGATGAATTGTTCTCTGTGGATGAGCTGTTCATTTTTGGCTTTTCCATGAAGATGAAAACGTTTTCAGTTTGATATTACGCTGAAGAGGACGTTAGCTTTCTGAAACGTAAAGCAAAATTCTTCAGTGGCTAAACGTGACTGATGAAGAATTGGCATGCCACAGCAAATATCACATTTTCTCTTTTTCCGTTTCTAATCTTATACTCATTGACAATTAACATTGGACTCTTATACGTTTTGCCAAGGGAATAACGCTTACCCTTTAATCCACTTCAATAACAACATTCTGGAGAATTATTGGTTCGTAGCACGTGCTATTTTTCGCGAAGTATGACGCGCAAGTAGATAAGATGCTAATAACAAAGCGTTGAGTTACGAGAGATTTAATAACATACTTGTAGTTTCCGGAAACAAAATTCGCGTTCCTTGCATATTAATGGCTTCCTTCTGATAAATGCATATTGCCGGCTTCTTTACTTTCAAGAAAACCGCTTATTTTCCTGCGAACGTTATATCACAATAGAGGTGATTGACTATTTCAGGCTTTTCTTTGTCCAAATGTCTTCATCAAATTTGGGGTCTGTTATCGTTAAGAGAGGTTTATTTCATGTAATCGTGCCATAAAGATATGCAGGGTTTACACAGGTCAGGAAATGGTGAGGGGGAAAATTCTTCAAGGTCCGGGAATAGTCTGGAAATTTTATTTTTTGAATTTTGAGCCATAACACGTCTGATTTAATATCTCTGAAGACTGGAAGAAACATTTCAGTTCGCAGTGAACTTAATGATGGTTTACGTTAGTGAAAAGGTCAATTTGTTGATATCAGGCTTATAAATAAGCGGAAAGGACGGCTGTAAGGGGAGGCCGGATGCTGCGCCCATATATGACATTTCCTATTCGTTTTTTGGTCCGGGAAAGGTTTTTTTATCTGAACGAAAAATTAGGTCATATTTAGATCTGATGTCTGATGTAGCCACGATGTTGCGATTTTTGAGTCCAGTCTGAACAAGTTAGTCTTTACTAGAAACTATATTCATTACGAAATTTTAGTAGATGAAATGATTATTAAATATAGGGGTACGTTAGCCTCCCACGCGGCACTATGGATAGTTTGATATTTAATTAATAATTCTCCCTAAAGTTACCAAAATAGTTAGGATATTTAGTTCTGTTGTCTGCGGGTGGCCACGATGCACACTGCTTTCTGAGAAAAATATTTTACTTGATATTTTCTTTACCGTTGCGATTTTTGAGTCCAGTGTAAACAAGTTCTAATCTTCTTCTTATTCCTCTTCGTCCCGAGTGGGACATCAGGCGCCAACAATCTAAACAAGTTGGTCGTTACTCAAAACTATTTTAATAGATGAATTAATTAATATTGGTGTACGTTAGCCTCCCACGCAGACACTTCGGATCGTTTGATATTAATAATTCTCACCCTAGGACTCTTCCTGAATTAAATGTAATTTGAAACTTTAAATATAAAACTGATTGTGTAGTTGTGGTAGACCGGCTGTCTACTTTAGCTAGAAATTTTGGTCACTTTAAATGACATACAGCTGGGGGGATCTAGGGGGGGTTCGGGAGGTTCGGGCGAACCCCCTAAATTGGAACCGCTGACGTCAAATAAATTGTGAAATATTAATGACAGTGACATTTTGGCTTAAAAAAAAAGACCTCAAAACACCATGACTTGGCCTCAAAACGTCGGAAATCGTATTTCCGAGGACTTGAATGAAAATTTTCTGGGTGAGGATGCCCCCGGATCCTCCTTAAGGGGACCGCGTTCGGCGATCCTAATATCGAACCCCCTTCTGTGAAATCCTGGATCCGCCCCAGTACAGAGAAACGACCAGAAACGATCCACTGACAGTTTCTTAGACCTCGTCCACATTACGCTTGAAAAATTTGAAAACGCAGCTTTATTTTTACGGCCATTGTTCACATTTATTAATCTGTCACAAAAACGGAGCTTTTCGAAAACGCTGTTAAAACCGGAAGAATTTCATAACGCCAGCTTTGCATTTTCGCCTAGACGGAGAACGTTTTAAAAAACGGAACTTTTCGCAAATAAGGCGTCACATAATAATGTGATTTCCCTGACCGAGTTTTCCGCCGACACAAATCCAAAATGCCGGGGTGATGAGGCGTTCTTGAAATTCCTTCCTCGTAGTGTGAACGTAAGGGCCTTGCACATATACGACGGCAAGGACGACGCCTAGTAAAAGAGTAATAAAAAATAAAGTGTTATACTTTGTCTCACAATGTACTCACTTAGGCTGTATATCGCGAGGTTTCGACTGCATACTGCTAGCCTTCATCAGGAGATTAAGTCGACAGGTTACGCGAAACCTTATAGACCACTGTGATTGGCTGGTTTTAAACAGCTGTGATTGGTGCATTTGGATCCACTCTGTTCCGCTGGGTTGTTCTCTCAGCTGTCCGCTTTTTAGCAGCTCTCCTGTTGTTGTGTTTCTTGATCATGGGCATCCATGCTTCTGGAATTTAAATTCCACTATCCCTGTTGATGTTGTTAAGTCTTATGTGAATCGCCTCTTTGACCCTGCACGCCGGTGTACACTTTGCTGCATTTACAGGGAATTCTGTAAACAACGCCATCTTGTTTGGTCGGGTCGGCAGGGTCTTTTTGCCGCACTAGGTGTGATCGTAGTGAGCTTTCCGACTTGAAAACAGTCCGTACGCCTTGATGTTGTAGGCAGCGGCGAAGTTGCCCGGACCGCGGTGGTTTTGAACTCGGTCGTGGGCTCTGCGCTGCATGTTGTTCCGTTCTCTGGTGTTGATAATTTTCTGCAAGAAAGAAAGAGGATAACCATTACAAACAAGAACAGATGACAGATGCTTTTTCTCTTTGGAAATACCAGAGGGTTTAGTTACGATTTGCTTAGCGTGATCGTAAAGACACTTGGCAATACCGCGTTTTGTTGATCGAGGGTGGTGTGAAGCATACGCTAAGTGTTGATCAGTGTGCGTAGGCTTCCTATATACGCTGGTGGTAAGGCGTCCGTCTGGTTCTTTTGAAATTACAGTGTCATGAAAGGCTAGCTTGCTGTCACTCTCTGACTCCATGGTGAAGCGGATTGAAGGTTGTTGGTTGTTAAGAAGCTGTCGACGCTTTCGCGATCTGAGACGGTGAAGGTGTCGTAGCGTTTCCAGATCCTAGCTTTCTATGTTGAAGTAGGTATTGCCTATTGCCTGTTCTTCGATACTCTCCATGTAGAGGTTAGCAATAACAGCAGAAACCGGGCTTCCCATGGCTGCGCCTTCCTGTTGTTCGTAAATTGATCCATTATACTGAAAGAACGTGGATCTCAATACGAAGTTCAGAAGGTCCGCGATCTGAGCAGGTGTTAGCGTCGTGCGGTCCGCAAGGCTGGGGTTGTTCTCCAGTTTCTGTAGCGCGGCCTCTACAGCGGCGTCGATAGGAACGTTGGTAAACAACGACTCTACGTCGAAGGACACCATGATCTCGTTGTCTAGGATCATTACAGTGCTGATGATGGATACGAAGTGGGCTGAATTGTTCACCGTGAAATTCGTGCTACCTGTTAAAGGAGACAAGATGTTAGCTAAGTAGGCAGATAAATTATATACGAAGGTGTTAACGCATGACACGGTAAGTGTTATGGGGACGTCCGCCTTATGGGTCTTCGGTAAACCGTAGATTATATGCAGCTGTTTCTGCCGAGGTCTGATCTGTGTTTCTGTTTTACTTTGGACTAAATTTCGCATATATTTGGAACTACCCACTGTGTATGTCGGCATTAAAACTTGCCCCTGCTAAATATGCTGCGAACGCGTTCAGCTCCGATATACATATACGAAAAATTAGCCGTTGTGGTTCAAGTTCTCCGGACAACGCAGAACTTGGTCGTTTCACGTTGTTTGCAGAGGACGGCAAAGAAATGTACAAAGAATCATACCGCACGTGCACAGCCATTGTTTTGCTCATTAAACCTTTTGTTTGGCGACGCCCTCGTTGCCGTTGCCGTTGCCGTCGTGTTTTGCGTAAGCTCCCTACTATGTTCATCAAGACATCATCATGGTGATTAACTAGGTTCTTCTCATAACGACAATACCTTGATATTGTGTCATTCTTTTAAGGAGATATTATTTTTTTGGATAACTTGCATGTCCGCAATTAACTGACTTCCTTATTTTCTAATGCTAGAATTGAAGCTCGGAAGCCTAAAATTGAAGTGAAACTCAAACATGAACCTCCAGCCCTGGTGAACGAGTTTTATGAAGTTCAGCTGGTGGTTGAAAGCCTAGAAGAGACGCCTGTAAAAGATCTCAGGTAGGTGACATTACAGTGCTACTTTCTATTTACAAGTACGCGTACTTTAAGCTTTATTCCAATAAATTTAAAGAGCAGGTGAATGTGAGCTTTGCTCCTTCTAGAATCGCTTCATCGTACTTTGCAACGTGTTCTGAACATCAAAGCTGAAGGGTCTTGTCAGCCGATCATCATACGATCGTTACCCTAGCACTGCCTCAGTACACGAAGTTGCTTGTCCGAGGTACTAGTGAAATATACTGCATGAAAAGCTCGATGTTTCAATTTTTTTTCCTCAGAGTCTGGTTAGGATTTCAGGATGAACACGAGACTGCTGAGGGTGGTAAGTTTCCTCAAAACATTGATAGAGTATTTCACAGATTTTGTTCAGTACAATGTCCTATATGTACAGCCTCTTCAAGAGGTATTTGCCATCTAATCCACAGGCACAAACAAATTAGCTTTCAAAAACTGCGCAATTTCTGGGTGGCAAAAGCGCTGATGAGCTTAAACATTCTTGTAGAATTCTTGTAGAATTTTGAATTTTTTAACCTGCGTCGCGCGAAAAGTACTCTATACAACGGACTCAAATTTGATGGGACACTGATTTGATCGTCTTATGACCTTTCAATGATTTCAGAACATCATCAAAAACTGAATCGCTCATGCTCATGATGAAGCAAATATTGTAAACAAAGATTTGTCTTTAGGCTGACATGGAATAAATTAGCTTCATACTAAGAACATTTTGACTTTCTAAGGATGCTAAACTTTGCCATCAGTGCTAAATCCAGTCTCCTTGCCCGTAAACCAACAATCAGTTGTAAACTTGTCAACAGTTGGGGAACGGGGATAGCGCAGTGGTCAGAGCACTAGCCTCCCGCCAAGGTGTCCCGGGTTCGATTTCGGTCCGGTGCCTATATGTGAATTGAGTTTGTTGTTGGTTCTCGCCTTGCTCCGAGGGTTTTTCTCCGGGTTCTACTGTTTTCCTCCCTCCACAAAAAACAACATTTCCAAATTCCAATTCGACGAGGATAAAGAACCCGCATGAAAACCAGCTATGGCTGATGTGGCTTCCTCTCTGAACATTGTGAATTTATTGTTATTTAAATATCCGTCCATAAGCCGTCCCTGTTTTTCTGGTGTTTGTTTTGGCAGCTCGCATTCATAGCTATGGCTTAGCTGATTTCTACCGTAGTTAATCAGTTATTGTTCTGGCTGTGCTTTTATTCGATGTGGAGATATTTTTATTCGTTACAGAATTTGCATTAAACGGTACATCGCTTTTCTCCGCAGCCGCTTTAATTTATCCAGAAGTACCGGCAACAGATACGTCTGGAGGACAAATAAAGAGCTGCATTGAATTTACCGTGAAAGAAACCAGCGAAAAGGTGATAAATGACATAAGCCTCATTTTGTGCTTTGTCATTCAGTTAGCTGGGTGGTGCATTTGACCACAAGAGATAAAATACTTCTCATCTTGTGCAGTGTAACTGTGTTGCTGTTGTTTGTTCATTCCAGATTGAGAAGTCTTACTTCGTTAAGTGTTCACAAGTAGGTTCACGGACTGTAACAGCAAAGGTAAGCTGAACCGCGCTCTTTTAAGTAGGTTAACAAAGGAGAAGAACGTTGGTTTATGACAACCACAAAAGAATTGTCAATTTTTTACCCATTTTCTCTTAACGTGTTTGCATATGCCTTCACATGGTTATGTTCTGTCATTTGAGGATTACTTTTGGTTGATTTTTCTTTCCTTCGCTGGACGGATACGTAGTGCTTTCTCCCCTCTAACGTCAGTGGAACCCCTTCTTACGGTCACCCCGTTAATACGGTCACCTGGTTAAATCAACCACTCTATGCTGATCTGAACAAAAGCCCAGTCAGTCAGGTTTTATTTTATTTCAAGAAACCCCTCAATACGGCCACCTCATTAATACTGCCAGATTTTGGTGGCCCGTTGGTGACGGGGTTCCACTGTACTGGGAAGAACCATTGCGTGACAACCCCTCAAATGAGGACCACTGGGACGATTTCCAACGTTATAACCATAATTTGATGGCCATGATGATTTTGTCTTAGGAGGTCCAAGGAAACCCTTTGTAGTTCCATGGCCGGTAGGCTGCACTGTCGTGTCCGCTCACCCTCCGTGCCAAATCATTATAACAAATCTCTGTAATGTTTGTCCAACAATAACCTTTCTCCCGAGAACAATTTAGTTTCACTGAAGTCAACAGCTGTCCTTAAATTGTCTGATTTCGTGTACGACTTTACCGCTTTGTGCTTTTCTTTGCAGATTACCTACTCTGTTGACGTGCAAGTAGAGCCCAACTCTCCACCTGTGACCTGTACATGTGTAAAGGTACGATTGTAGCAAAACGTCTTTATTATGGGATCGTATCGTAGTACAGCTATTCTGTAGAAAAAGCCGTTACCGAGTTATCTTGTGCCTCTGTTTCAAAACGAGTCCTCTTGCTTTTTGTGGATTTGCTCATAAGGTTCTAACCAATTAGAAGAATGACTAGGTTAGCACAGCACAGATACTAAACAAAAACAATTTGTAATTTGCCTGGTGTGAGATTATTGTCTTACTTGATTGGTGATTAGATTATGTGGATTTAAATAAGAATGCCAATTTTCAGATCACTGGCATGTTAAACATTCGATTTTATGGAAGTTTTTGCATTTTACCCTGCTCAGTTACATGGCGTATTTCTTTTTGGAATATCACTTTTCGTTGTAGAGACATTGGCATTTTTGTGTTATGCAAATTAGGAAAGTGATGAGGTCTTAAGGTTTGCAACTAAAATCGTAAAATACTGAATAAAGAATATCTCTGGAAATATTGAAGCAGTGTTTTTCAAACTTGGCACCAGAAGTGTTTACCATAATATAAAAACGTCAACATCTCTAAAACGAAAAAAGATATTCCAAAAAGGAAAACGCCATTTCTACTCAGTTTTAAAGCCTTTCGAATAAGCAGCAATTATTTTTCATTTCATAGGCACTTTAATCAATCTGCCAGAAAATCTGACACTTCAACTTTACTGGCTTCAAAATTATCTTTTCATTTCTCGTACCCTTGGATCTACAGCTTCTTTTCGTTTATTGGGTCACGAGGTCAACGGGTGTAGGCTGGTACATGTCTTACTCACCGTCATCACTTTGTTTACATCCGTCATAGGAAAACAGTGTAGTTATCAAGACCGTCATGCCATTTGAAATATCTCTTTCCTTGACAAACCTCAAAGTAAGTATTTACTCAGGTATAGTTTGCTGGGTCAATTGTTATGATTAAAGGGGATATGACGTGAGGTTAGAGTGCCCCTGTTTCCATTCTCATTACGGGACCACTGAATGCCAACAAGGCCTCATTGAATTACCTCCAAGGCCTTATTGAATTACCTCCATTTGGAGAGACTTGTTAAGTTCTTAATGGGCAGTTCTTTTTCCCGTAAGTGCATCATTCACATTCAAACAAACAGTGTTTTAAATCGTTTCGCCTTGAGTAACGTTTTTGCGTCTGTTTTCTAGCTTGAAAGACTGGACCAAGTATTTGAAGAAGAACCATTTCTCTTATTGGCTGGGATCAAATGCACGTCTCCGTGGCCTGTTACCATGGTTACCACCATCCTTAATATGGTAGGTAATCCCAGCTTGTTGTCGTGATATTTTTATCGAGAGATTTGTTTGAAGTACATGTTAAGAAAACCCCTAGTACATCAGCATTTTGAATAGAAGGTACTTTAGATATTTCAACTATAACCTCTGTTTCAGTTCCAGCATTAGATTTCTTGAAGATTGTTGTGATGTTCTTGTTTGGGATTTGTTTGTTTTTCAGTCTCCAGAAGTTAATATTGTTGGCGAAGAGATGGGATCCCAGCTACAAGGAAGTAAGATCCTGCTTATGTTTACTTGAAGTAACCACTTGTCTCCTACACAGTAACATCTGATAATTTTGCTTTTCTGTAAAATAAACTCCGTGTAAATCCCCGTTAGTACACACCAGAAATTGCCTTCTATTGCGATTCAATCACAACCGAGTACTAGCGTCATGTTGCTTAGCGTCCATCTGAAAACAAAAACTGCGGGTTCGCAGGAGCAAAAGTGTGTAATGCACATTGACTGATATATATCAAGTCTTAACAGCAATGTTTTTTTTGTTCGTGTTGTTTCTGATGTCACGTGTCATGGTTTCAGTCTCCTTACAGCAGGGCGAGAGTGCATCGGAGTGCTATTGCTTGGCTGTCAGGGAGGGGGTCAGTAAAATGAAAGTCGTGAACATTGGTAGTCTCGCTCTCCAGTGGAGGCGGTAAGTTGTGCTCGCAACTGTGTCAATGAAAATATATCAAGAGTAATGTAGTGATTTATATGTGAAGTAGAAATTGCAATAAAAGCAGAAGCAAGCTTTAATGCAATCTAGTCTCAGTTTTAGTGAAATTACGCTAATACTTGTGTTTTGAGTTAATTACAAATCCTTGGTAGCGGACTTTTATTTCATCTCGTGTCATTTAACATCCATGGCCAGCCGAAACTACGCTCTTCTCATTTGTTAAGATGAATTTCTATTTGCTGTGAATAGTGATTTCAAATAAGAATTTCATTACGAGCTCGGGATTTCTTTCACGTAATAGTAGACAAGGAAGCACCTCGAGTCAGCTGTCACGCGTTATAGTTCACTGATACATTTTCTCCGATTCTTATTGGTTTAGATTGATCACGCGACGCAATAGTGTTAATCCGCGGAGAGACACTATTTAAACAATAGAGTGTTTCCGTCGAGGAACTATCGGCTGATAGTTGCCCCGCGGAAATTTGATGT
>OMLO01003528.1_pt1 | contig 12906 bp, 5 predicted proteins | sample 1674811 | NCBI WGS metagenome assembly OMLO01 (sample SAMN06265003, study PRJEB25207) | coral metagenome | isolation source: Coral host | place: Mexico:La Bocana,Puerto Morelos, Mexico | collected 2008-11-13
TGGGCCGCATGTGGATTTGCAAGACGACAAGCGGCCGCGATATGCTAGATAAACAAAATGAAGATTGTAACTGAGACGCGACAGGAAGAAGAGAATAGTTCAAAAGAGTTCTCGAGAGTCATTGAGTGTTTTCTTGCTAAAAGACCCCCCAAAAATGATTTTTAATCAAGTAATTACAGAAGAGCCAAAATATCAAGCGAAAGCGGCACTGATTGTAGCAACGGATACGATTAACAGCGGGGGCAGCTGTAGTGGTAACTATTCCTAGTACCTTGTTTTTGATCAAATCATTTGCGTAAGTTTCGGCATCTATACCTTGTTAAATCGATAAAACTGGAAGGAAACTGCAAAATATCCTTACTAGACAGCAACCCAACCGCAAAAGCTTGATACGTCATCAACTTCCGATACTATTAGCGGTCTAAAAAGCTTGATACGTCATCAACTCCCGATACTACTAGCGGTCTAAAAAGCTTGATACGTCATCAACTCCCGATAGAAAGTGTGAGAAGAAAGTGTGAGGCAAAAACAGTTGACTGACGAAATTCCAAAAGAGTTAAAGGAAAACGAGCAAATGCCATGAGGTATTGGCATCCGTACAATTTAACACAACAAACCGATCAGGCGAACTAAACACTAAAATGAGCCAGGAGCGATCGCAACGGCTAGATAACAACGAGGCTTGAACCATGGGTTTATTATTTGCCGATGTTTGCGATGTCCGGAAGGTATATTAAGGATTTTCCAACTGAGCCAGTGGGTTCATTGGGTAATTTAAAAAAAAATTCCCTTGGAAGAATGATCGGGGAGAAGATTCGTAACTTCGAGCTGAGATTGAAACGCTCAAAAAGAAGCACTCCACTTCTCCTCGATTGCTAGCACGCGTTTATTTCCACTCACGGATTGTTTCCGATTATTGATAGCAGGAGATTTCTTTACCCAAAGAGAAAGATATATCGCCTATTAAACAATTGCTACATACACGACTGCTGAGATCGTAGTAGTTCGTTGGGTCTCAAACAAGGATTTGTTATTTTCAAGTAGATGTCCGTCTGCGATGCAGGCTACATAATTCCGGTTGATAGGAAATCCTCACATCCGTCACTGCTGATATCCCCAGAGGGTTGTCTCCCGGCCATTCTCGTCCCCAGTGCTACTCGTCTAAAAATGTCGTTGACCGTTTCTCCGACCAAAAGAAACGGAGGCTCTGGGGACGAGAATGTCTCCCGGCTTTCTTGATGTGAGGATTTTTTTTTACCTTACTTTATACATTTGAGACACAATAACTTCAGTCAAACTGCAGACATAACAGCGCTTCCTGAAATGACATCTACTAAAGGCAAAACATGCACATCGGAATCGGAGTAGCCTATATCCTGTCAGAATTCAACTTTTAGATTTGCAGTTGTAAAAGCAGTCCTTACACAGCCCATCGCGAACGGAAAAATGGTTTAAATTACCCATCTATGTTTGGTTTAAATTACTGAAACGAATCGTGGTTCGAAACACAGTTTGATATTACATATATTCTAAGTACGACTGATTTGAATATTATGACTCATTTTTATAGGTCTTACTCACGTCAGAACTTTTACTGAGGTTGTCCTGGCTTCCAACGCATCTGCTGTAATGTAACCATCCAGCAGTACTGAATAAAAATTAAACACAAATATATTTCTATACAAGCATACCTTCGCGTCTCTATTTTCTTTAATTCTCTCCTGCTTTTCGCTTGGCCTGTTGTCAGTCTGGTATGGCTGTCTTATTCAGGCAAAAAATGAAAAATGAAGTTGTACCTACCCCAGCCTTGAAAAGTTGTACAGTGCATGTGAAAAATCCTAGAAAGAAACCTTTTCAGTTCAAGGGAAAGACAATCCAAACTGCGAAAACTCGAAACGGCTGTGTGCTTGGTGAAATGTTTGGCCTAAATAAAAGAGACATGCTGTACCCACATGAAGACCTGAGCACAAACAGAACCAAAAAACCCAGGAATCTTCTTGTTCTATTTGCGATCAACCTTCAATACCTAGTACTTACAAACAATGTTACATCAAAGTGCATAAATAAGGAATCTCTCCTTGTTTCGACACTGATTTGCTGTCGAACCACACGTGCACTTAGTTCCACATCAAGGACAGCCACGATTTGTATTTGTTTTCTGTTTCGTTGAACAAGTGCTTTCGTAGATGTGATTTTCCGAAGAGGATAACAACAGATCATGAGAAATGGACCTTGGGTTGGAGCGTGTTCCGGGAAGCTACACACATCCAAATCTGTCACGCAACGGAGTTGAAGATATCTCTTTTGCCTCTTCTTCGTCCATAATTTTGCCTTCGCGACAAAACGAATCCATACAGGCAACGAAAAGACGTAATAATTTAATAATCAATGCAATAACCAAGAAGGATAAATTCTCCCAAAATGTCACACTTTCAGTAATTCAAGATGGCGGATGCATTTGAAACTTAATGAGATCGCACATGAGCAGGCCGTGACCTAGTAGCTCCTGAGAATGGACCGTAAGTGGAAAGGGTTTCCAGGAAAACAGAGACTATGAATCAATCACTTCTAGGTCCTTCTAGGAATCGAGATGTCATTAAAACAAGAAATTTAGCCCAGTGAAATCGGATGACGATGAGCTATATCCAAAATCAAATTGAAGTGAGTTTTTCTATATCTTTTATTTATCTTATTTTTTATGGAAAAAGCGTGAAAGTGTTACACTGATTACCCTTAGATTAAATCCCAGAGGTCCCGGAGAGCCGATCCTGTTATGTGAATTTTAATTTACTCACATGTACAGCCAGGCGGCTTTACACACATTTCTTCCTCCACGAAGAACGCTAAGGCTACTATTAATCCCCGTAAGACTGGGCACCATCTATAAAAATAGCTTTAGGATGGGGAGATTAACTTCTATTCATCCTCGCTTGCTTAAACATAGAATATCGATAAAAGTGGTCAATCAGATCGACAACCGAGACTACTGCGAAGCAAGACAGATGGCAAGCTTGCCAATAAAAGCCACCCCTTTATTTTAGCGCCCTAAGTGAGGATTTAGTATGCAGCTCTTGGGTGGTCTTATTCTCAGGAACTCAAAATTCTGTCTCGTAGGTATCAAATTAAACGATACTCGGGTTTCAATATATTTCAAGAAAATTATTTGTTGTGTACATTACATGTACATCTCTGTAAACATTATTTTAGCGGTGCCACAATATACTTAACATATTCATGATAACATTTCTCTTTGGGTTTGTTTCTTCCTGGGAGTCTCTGACCTCCGAAACCCTTCAAGGTGATCCTGCGGATGTTTTCCTGCATTAAATTACGAAAACAACTTTTGTAGAACTCTTTCAGTCATTATTAACAAATCAAAACGTTTTTTTACGAGAAATAAGAAACACCAAGAAACACCAGGGGAAAAATTCCCACAGATGTGCAAGTTGAAAAAAGCTAAGCTCCTCTGCTGTTTCAGGATTGCCAAAAAATGATTACAATATTTGTATGCATCATTATTAACAAACCAAAGAGAAATAATGTACATTTTGGTGGCCAAGAAATACCTGGGAAAAAAATTCCCACAGATTTGCAGCTAGATAAAGCTAAGCTCCTCTGCTGTTTCAGGCTAGCCAAACAGTGATATTTACAGTGTTTATATATTTCCTGACCACAATTTATTTAAATTTACTTGCTACTTATTTCACTTTTTTTTATGTGTCATAAGATCAACAAAATAATCCCAAGCCGGGAACATATGACATACACTAAAAGTAAATCAGTTTTGTTGTTTGATAGACCTAGAATGGTGCGCTGACAAGGGGAGGATTTGACCGGGGGCGAGAGGTAGGGAAAAATAAAACTACATGCAAGCTTTTGGTAAAAAGTATGAGTAATAAATATTGGATTTTTAGTTTGATATATTTTATAGCTTACCCAGTTGCGATCGATGTTTAGAAAATTCAAGATAGTTTGGCAAGATCTGTTTGCCAATTTAACTAGTCAGAGCACTTCTCACAGACGTCGAAAAACAACTCGAGCGTCGATCAAATTTGATAAATCCCTAATCACTTGAAATTCTTTATTCCCTCGGCATCCAGGTTGACCAGGTTCTTTCTTCGTAATGCTCTTCAAACCATTCCAAACAGAGTAGCAACAATCTGTAGCAAACTGTATCTTTCCTTTCTCAGTCGAAGATCGAAACTATGATCACCACGATGGATCCACGTTTCCGCCATTTGGTCATTTGTATCAGACAGCTTTGCAATGTTAACTTTGAAAAACGGAACTCTTGTGGTTTATGAAACCATTTGCTCAATATGCTGTTTTACCACATTAAATTATTCTTTAAAACACCACAAACACCCACAAATTGTGCTGTAGTGACAGATTTATAGCATGATTAGCACGAGCACCATGATGTCACCGGAAATTAGATCCCGTATCCTGCTGGGAGTATCATGTATCATCATGTATCATGTATCTCATGACTCTCGTCATGCATTGCAGTTCCAGTAAACAAGAAGAGTACTGAGGCACTCTTCAGGCATCAGCTCTTTGGAGCCCAAATTAATCTTGAAGGATTTAAGAAACCTTTAACCAAGAAAGATAAAACTATCATATCTTTTTACCTTTTCAACATAATCACATTCTGTAAAAAGTATTAGGATCCTTAAAAATTGCAGTTTATTTTGAGTGATGTTCGCAAGGTGTCTAATGTAATATGACACCATTTTAACAGTTTAATTATTAACTACAATGTCACGTCATCTTCAAATAAAATAATTAAATAGCCATAGAGGTCAAAAAAATTGATGTGAAAATTCCAATAACCACACAGATTGTAAATGAATATATGAAAGATCATATATTTGAACTGCGGAGAAAAATATGAACGGTATGGTTGATCATCGCAGTTATACACACAACTTAAGCAGTTGTGAAATTTAAGCCTGAAAAAATTCAGGCCTGAACGAGACTCGAACCCATGACCTCTGCGATACCGGTGCAGTGCTCCACCGACTGAGCTATCAAGCCATCTGGGAGCTGGTCACATTGTGAGTTTGTAATATACCCGTAGAGGGTGAAGAATGTAAATGAATATATGAAAGATCATATATTTGAACTGCGGAGAAAGATATGAATTATGGTTGATCATCCCAGTTATGCTCACTTGACAATACCGCGTTTTGCTGATTGAGAGCGGTGCGAATCATACGCTAAGTATTGATCAGTGTGCGTAGGCGTCTGTCTGGTGCTATAAAAATTGCGTTGTCAAGGAAGGTGAGCTTGTTGTCAATCTTTGTCTCCATGGTGAAGCGGGTTGAAGGTTCTTGGTTGTTAAGATGCTGTAAGAAGCTGTCCACGCTTCCACGATCTAGGACGGTGAAGGTGTCGTGCACCTAGCGTTTCTAGATCCTAGGTTTGTATGGTGAAGTAGCTATTGCCTCTCCACGTAGAGGTTAGCAATAACAGCAGAAACCGGGCTTTCCATAGCTGCGCCTTCTTCCTGTTGTTCGTAAATTGATCTGTTATACTGAAAGTATGTGGATCTCAACGTGAAGTTCAGAAGGTCTGCGATCTGAGCAGGTGTTAACGTCGAGCGGTCCGCAAGGCTGGGGTCGTTCTCGACTCTATTCTATTCAGCGACTCTACGTCGAAGGACACGCTTAGGGTCGGTCCGTATAGTGAAAAACTGTGACCTCGGACTTGAAAATGCTGCCCTCGGTCTGCGGCCTCGGGCAGCATTTTCAAGACCTCGGTCACAGTTTTTCACTATACGGACCTCCCAGCCGGCAAATAACATATATACACGATAGGTCTTAGGGGGGACGTCGGTCTTATGGATCTTCGGTAAACCGTAGGTTTGTGCCGGGGTCTGATCTTGTTGTAAACGGCCTCTGTTAGATGTCCGCTTCGCTTAAGGGTTAGCAGCTTTTCAGACAGCTTCCGAATCAGGCGGTCTGTCGGATCTTGCCCACAATTCACGAGCTCAATATCTCAAGGGACAACGTCATATGGATAAGGAGAAGGCAAATGAACAAATCACAAGACTGTATTGGAAAATAGGCTAGAATTGGCGACACAAATCAGAAAAAACACGCCTAAAGATGTCGAGTGCTTGTACCATCACGCTTTTTTCGTTCAAGAATTTTTGGGACGGATTTCAGAAAAGGTATTACGAGCATTTCCGACTGTTTGAAATGCTCTTGTTGCCATTTAGGTTTGAGGTTAACATTATTCATAAAACCAACCTGTTGGTATTCATAAAGTGAACAATATATTCCTCGCCGACAGGGACAAAAAACAGTAATGCCTCCTGGACCGGCAGACATTCAAAGGCTTTTCCAAAACCGCGGGGCCAAGCAACACATAAAAGACAACGTTAACATTCTTCTTAGATCTGTCTTACCGCCATCGTATAAATTTACAGAGGGTCGAAGTTGTTGAAGACTGCAAATCGCTTCGCTGTAGAAATAAAAGACGGCAGAACGTCGCCTCACGACCGCTTTTTGAATCGACCAAATAAGAGGCCCAAATAAAAAGCTTAGTCACCAGTTAGTCTTGTTCATATTTGACTGATCATGAGAACCTCGGCCAATTGGTGCTCGAATCATGACCGGGTTTTGTCCCATTCAAGTCACAAATCGCGACAGTTGTAAAACTTGCAGTAAGAGTCTAAAACAAAAGAAGTACTGCACCTGCTACTACTACCTGCCCATAACTTTAAAAAGAATAGCTCGTGGTTCAATAAGAAACTTGAGAACAAACCACAGTAGCAATAAGCACAGTAGCCAAGATTTCGTTATTAAGGTGTTTTCGAAAATTTTCGTACCTGTAATCACTCTAACGTACGTACCGTTGAAGTAGCAAGGATGGCAGAAAGAAAAAAAAAACAAGAAAAAAGTAAAAAAAAAGCATAAATATATAGTAAGGAGCTTACATATAGACCTTTGCCATTGAAAATGAAACTGTCAATCACAATTTCAATTCAGAATCAACCTCAGTAGGGTACTCCGTAACTTTTTCTGCTTGCATTTGATTAATGATCCTTCTTGGGATGTACTTTACCGAAACACACAGCTTGACACGGAGAATGTGAAGAAAATATTGTATGATTTCTAACCATCGCGTTTGCTGTTCTGTTTCTTGGAGACACATATTTGCCCGGAGACACGACCATGTTAACCAAACTAAATTCTAGTCTTTGGCTGTGAAAAGAAACAAGATATTTAAAGTAAGCTGTCCATTGGCATAGTGGCGAAGTGTTGTCAGTTTTATTTGATCAGTTAAGTCCCGGAGCGGGGAGCCAGAAAAGTAGATAAATTTAGCCTTACAGCCAGGAAACCAAGAAGGCAGGTAGTAAGCGAGCCAGGTAGCTTCCCAGGTAGCCAGGTAAACAGGTAGCCAGGTAGCCAGGCAGTCAGGCGACTAGGTAGCAATGCAGCCAGACAACCTCCCGCCAGCAAGCCAGTTAGCCAGGTAGCTGTGAGGAAGGCATCAGCCAGTCGGATATCATATCAACCAGCCAGGCATGGCCAACCATATAAGCAGCCAGGTAGGCGGCCTGGTAGTCAGGTGAACAGGTAGTTAGGTTAATGTAGCAAGGTAACCAGGCAACCGCGAGCAGAAAGACAGCCAAGCAGCCACACCCCAGCCAGTGAGGTAGTCAGGCAACCAGATAGCCAGGAAGCCATCATTACAGGCAAGACAGTAAGCCAGAGAGTCAAAACGTTAGCTAGGCAGGCAACCGGGAGTGAAGCCAGGAAAGAATCCAGCGAAACGTCCAGCTATCCAGCCAGCCAGACAGACTGCTAGTCTGGCAGCCAGTAAGCCAGGTGGCCAGCCAGCCAGGCAGACGGCTAGGAAGCAGATAGCACGCAGGTAACTAGGTAGCCTGCCAGACAGAAAGCCTGCCGGGCAGCTCCGCAGCCAGCCAGCTCTTCCAATTTTTTTCGGAGAAGTTGGGAACAGCGAAAGTTTTAACCTCCCAGTATTTGAAATTCTATTATTGCATTTTTTCCCCAAAATTTCATTCGCGGAAACAGGCCTTCTTAATTTCCCGGAAAAATAAATGTATTTTTATACATATGCAGGTTATTATACACGGAGTTCAGCCAAAACGTCGCTGGTGCATCCTACAGCCACGTTATTGTTCGCCCAATGAGTTCGAGGTTGTACTGCATCAAGAGAAAATGAGTGTATATATTGGAAATCATTGCAAATAAGCTAGCTTCAAGCTAAGAACGAAGCTGGCCTCAGAGGTAATTGAAGTATACTTCTAAAATATTGCATTTTACCCAGCTTTACCCGAACCAAGAGTATTTTGTGAGGTTCTATTTCTGCACTTTCGAAAACCTCAGAAAAATACAAAAATATATAATTAATGAATCAAAACATCCTGGAGGCGAGCTTAGGCGATGCATGCAGCTTGTTGAAATAATGTCGAATCGTATTTTGAAAATTTTGAAAATTCGCTTAGCGAAACACAGTTTCAAAACAAGAAAGTGGAGTATGTCTCGACGGCCTTCAGTTGTTTTGCTAGGAGTAAACCTGAACTCGCCAAACGCACCCATGTCTCGCCTACCGTTGCTGCAAATCAGTTAGTTCAATTATACTGTTCGTCTTGGACGACATCGTTCAAAACGTTATGAATTGTCCACTGACTGCAGCACTTCCCTTTCTTCTGGGAAAGCACCATGCACTGAGAAAGCAAAATCAAAGTTGACTTTGTGTATTATGTTTTACCCGAACCAAGCGTAAATATTAAGAGGTTCTATTTCTGCAATCAGTTCAAAAACCTCAGAAAAAATACAAAAATATATAATTTAATGAATTAGAACATAAAGAAGGCGAGCGTAGCCGATGCATGCAGCTTGTTAGAATAATGTCGCACTCGGTGCGAATCATATTTTGAAAATTCGCTTAGCGAAGCATATTAGGGAAATCCTTGTTTACAATATTTGCCTCGTTAGCATAAGCAATTCGGTTTCTGATGGAGCTACAAATAAATCAGTTCTGAATATTGAAAGTTCATAGTATGATTAACTCTACCCGTGAATATGAGCCAGGTCTATTGAATACTGTATGTTTGCGCAACACGGGTTAAAAAACTCAAAATTTTAAAAAGAATGTATGAGCTCATTAGCGCTTTTGCCACCCAGAGATTTCGCAGTTTTTGAAAGACAATTTCTCCCTGAATATTATACACAAAGAGCTAAAACTTCCACATGTGTTAAATTCCACTAGCTCTTTAGCTGCCTGGAGTCAATTTATATCCAACACTTTTCCTTCTGTATGTAAAGCCCTGTGCTAATGAGAAAAAATGTAAACAATGACGTCAGCAAGGATCCCCCTATAACTTCAAAACAAGAAAGTCAAATATACAAATGAATATATAAAAGATCATATATTTTAACTGCGAAGAAGGATATGAACTTGTAATTGAATAATTGATCATCGCAGTTACACACAAAACTTAAGCAGTTATGAAATTAAAGCCTGAGAAAAATTCAGGTCTGAACAGGATTCAATCAGGATGCTTTGCGGCCAACCTGTTTTCTAGATTCTAAAATCCAGAAAACTACAAACTGGAAGTAATCCAGCTCTGATTTCCGATTAATAAATATAGAATATCTGATTTTCAGACTTAAGATAACCCGATATTTGAAATCAGAAATCAGAAATCAGAATTCCGAAACCAGAATTCAGAATTCACAAGTTAGAATCCAGAAATCGTAAATCAGAAATCAGAAATCAGAAATCAGAAGTCGAAATTTCTAAAATTGCGAAATTTAAAATTGAGAAATCAGAAATCTTAAATGGATTTTCGAAATGCTACCTGTAATATCAGCTCGCCGAACTTTACCTCGCAGTTGTCCATTTTGGTTTGAAGTGGACTGTACACAAAGAAATTATGTCATTAAAAACTGTCCTTTGGCGCGAAATGCCCTCACGTGACGATTTTGACGCGAAATGGGGATAATTATGTCCCCTCCTCCCCTAGAAGGGAGATAATTTCACTTGTTGGGGTGGGGTCAGGCTAAAATTTACCACCGGAAGTAAACGCGTATTTATACCCACCCACGGCAGGGAAATTTTGAAGAGTTTTCCGATTCATTTTTACAACATTTACATCGCAAAATGAGATAAACCGAGAATAACGGAATTGGGTATTATAAATTATTATACTTAACATGTAGCAGAGTGTCGTCTTTCCAACTCTTGGTTTCGACGTAGACAAGATTAGCTGGCCCTTACGAGAAAATTAGAGCATACTGCTTCGCTGTCCCTTGATATCAGAACAGCATTGATTTTGGATGGAATTTGTCTTCTATTCTGAACCGAAAGTAAATAAACCTTCCATGCTACGTATTATATAGCGAAAAACTACCGGCTATTGCGCCAACAGTGCCTTATCTTAAGCATGGAATATTCTTTTGCCCACATATAGTCCTTTTCTCAGTTGTCTGGGTCGTTGCAAGTTTCCTAAGCATTCTCCGTGTCATAATAATAGTATTGAACCACGAATAAAACTGGCGTCTGCTGCATAAAGAGTTACTAGGAGCATTGCTCTTCCTGTACTCCCCCGATTCAGAGGCATAAAACTCTGTTTTCCTCATCAAAGCTACTTAGCGACGACTTGCGTCAAGCTCAATCAATAGTGTCAGCCATCCACTTGCAATGCTACGCAGCCATTGGCCATTGGCGATTTAAATTTAAAAATAGCAAACCAATCAGTATTGCACGTGTGGACACTCATCACCGAACTGTGACAGGCGCGCGTCACTGACCCGACAGGATATGGAAATCTGTAATGGTTTGAGTATCATATGACAATGATTCTACCAAAATAACTAGCAATATGGACTACTAATTTCCTTCAAGCTGAGGCTTGATTAAGGGAAAAGGTGGCCGAAAAGTGCAAATTTCGGGTGCTTCATGTCTTCAGTAATTGGGTGGACAGACCACGGGAAAGTCTTATTTCATTTAGTTAGAATGTAGTTGACGTGTCAGTCAAGATCACTTAATCTTCTCTCTTGTGTCTTTGCTTAAACGGCACACAAGAGTTTCTCTTCGCTCCAGACATTTTGATAGCTTCTTCACTGTGCGAAGGACACACAGACATAGAGTTGTGTTGAAGAATTGGGTTAAATGTCAGGATGGTGCCACAACTTGAATCTGAACTTGATACATCACAAATTTGTAGCTACTTGTAATTGCTGGTCTTTCAGCGGTTCACCTATAGAGGGATTTGATCTATTTCTTGGCATGATGGAACGGATCAGTGAACCGAAAGGTAAGAAAATGGCTCTTATGACTTTGTTTCACTTCGCTTGGGTGACAACAATGCAGTAACTCCGTTGGAGTTGGAAAACTTTCTTAAAAATTGTGCAATTTCCGTTTATGTAATGCGGGCGTTATTGGACTAAAGCGATGAAATCCTGCCCCTAGTTTGTTCAAAAGTGATACTACATTAGAGATTGGAAAATTGTAATTCTCGTGGTTGTATATCAAAACAATTTTACGCTATCATTCGACCTTGCTCAACCGAAATAGGACACGCGTGACTGTCGAGCATATTTATGTAAATGGCCAGCTCGTAGTTAACTCTCCTGTACTTTTGGAAGTCAGTTGCTTACTAGTACATTGCATTGAAATTATCAATTTTTCGTTAAATGCTCTTGGTTTCAACTCAGAACGTTCATCAAAAAATTTTGCTTCAGTATTTCTTGATAGTTATCATTGTTTTGAGCACATTGAGTCATTTAGCCAATGTCCTGATAAGATCCATATCATTATCTACAGTCAAATCCATATCATTAATAGCAGCTCTAGTGCTCTGCGTCATATTTTAGAAAACGCGAAATGTGCCACTAAATTCAAAATAAGATTTAAGTAACTTGACATTATTTTGACCCGAAAATTAGATTTTATACGAGGTATGAACAAGGACTGAAAAGAAACTTTGACCAAATAATTACACAGTCATATAGCACGAAATAATTCATAACGTTCGTCGCCCGTATTAATTCATTTATTCAGTTTTTATTAAAAACACGTGCGTGGAGCTTGCTACTGGAACAAGAGGATCGAGTTTACGAAATCCAATGCAATTTCTTACTTTAGCAGATAAACGCTCCTCCTTTTGATCTATGGTAAGCACTATGGCTCACTTTTACTTGTTTTGACGGAAGTACCAAGTCTTAAAATACTTCCTCGTAACCATCACTTCCCCCTTTAGACTCCATGCACTTTAGATGCATTTTAAAACATAGGCTTTGTCGAATCACCATGAGAGGTTAAAGTTCACCAACTGTGATTTCCAAAAGACAATTGCTTAGATTCATATATATTCAGCTAGTTCGTAACGAGAGAAATAAAGGAAGTATAAGCAGCTTGAAGTTAACTTCCTCATCCTCTTTTACCAAAACAGAGTTATTAATATTACTGTTTCATTCCTGTTTTGCTTCAAACACTTGCTTAGCCAATATACATTTATTCTTATGTCTACCTTGATAAACGGTTGTTGTGCGTTTCCCAATTGTGAGCATTGCAACTTCTTGCCTCCTTACTTAATATACAACAAGCCTCCACTTGAAAATACTTCCTTCTTTACTTTCGTTCAGAATATCATCCTCCATTTTGATACCGGGAAGAAAATGATAAATTACTTGTTTCTTTACTAAATCGTAACAAGGGACTTAAAAAGACCCGAATAATTATAAAATGCCTTGAGAATTCAGTTCAGATTTAATTTGTGTTTTATATAATAGATAGATAACAATTAAATAACGTGAAGAGAACATTTATCAGTTTTCACTTTTGACTGAGCATGTCTTTACATGCTAAAAAAATGAAAATTCAGATTACCTCAGTTTAGATTTCAGCTGACTAACGAACCAA
>OMLO01003529.1_pt1 | contig 12902 bp, 6 predicted proteins | sample 1674811 | NCBI WGS metagenome assembly OMLO01 (sample SAMN06265003, study PRJEB25207) | coral metagenome | isolation source: Coral host | place: Mexico:La Bocana,Puerto Morelos, Mexico | collected 2008-11-13
ACCAAAGATATAAGATGTTAAAAGTTTCAGGTCTTGCAATTTCTTCCCTCGATTTTCTTTCCTTTTCAATCTTAGGAACACTTTTTGACACCGTGAAGATCGTTTTGGGTTTTGTTTCTTCCTTTGCCTTCATGCTTTAACTGTACTTACAAGTAAAGGATAGAATGGGACACATATCAAATACAGACTATTAATAAAGTTGTGGTCTCGCCATACAAAAACACTAGAATTTTAACCTCAAATCAGAAGTGTAATAAGGTTAACCCAAATTGAGTTTAAGCAGTACAGCACTTTTTCCGAAAGCATAGCCTTGTCTGAACAAGAGGGGTTTCCGCGAGTTCAAGACAGTTATGCAAACCCAAGACAATGTAGAGAGTTTCAATAACTTTCCAGAGTTCTTCCAACCCCAAGTGTTTAGGTGAAGCTATGTAAAGAGGGGAAAAAAACTCCACTGCTTTTATAAAATATTTCTTGCAGATACGCGTGAATCTAAAACGTCACAGCCGCGTTTACTTACTCTTGTCTAAACACACCTATCGACCAATGAAAGCGCGCGTAGTATCTCGGCTATTTTATAAAATGGTATCCATGAATTTTTCTGTCTTTGTTTAAGATCGTGGATTTCATTTTAACAAAGACACATGAACTGTCTGCTCAACAAGTCAAGCTTGTAAGTACACTTTTTTTAACCGCCTTTTACTTCATTTCCAAAAGCGAACAAGATCTTCTGTTTTCTCTTTACAATACCTGGTACAAGCTGTCAAGTAGCAGCGAAGAAAGATGAAAATCTTGAACTTTCCCATGTTTCCTTAGGCTACGAGTAGTCCTTCTTTCGCTTCACGTCCTCAGGATTTCGCGCCGCCATTTTTTCCGCGTGGTTTTCTTTCGGGTCACATACCAACCTCGTTCCCAGGGACTGGCTTGGGGGCGGGGCCAAGCCAGGGAAAATACGTACATACGACTACCTTATTGTATGGAAAATCAGTAAGTCAGTAAGGAGAATTAATATTTTGATCATAGGATTGAAAGGAAGTCTGATCTTTGTTTCTATTGACCTTCAAATCTTCCCATCAAAAAATACTGTCATCTGATTAAATTCTGCCTGATTTAATTGTTAATTGATTTTCTTTCATTTAGTTTATTTTTATTGTCCTTGACATTTGCTTTGCCCTACGATTTTACGAAAATTCCACACCATCTTACTAACTAATCTTTTCTCCGGAATTGGTACTGGTAAACTTTTTTCCCGCGCAATCACAGCACACGCTTCAAGCGTGTTGTGATTGGTTGACTGATTTATCTGCTTCTATTGTGATTGGTCAGGATGTGATTTCTTAGTGCGTTAAGCCAACATTTTAAGGTTGGTGGGCGATATTTGGAGGGCGATATTTTGCGATATTTTGCTCCACGTCATGAGCTTAGCGTTTTAGCTTACAAAAATCATCGTCACCTGACTCTACCTGTTTGTATAGCTTGTCAAGGACGCGATCTACCTACATCTCAGTTGGATAGTTTTCTGGGGGAGTGTGTTGGGAGCAATTGTTGGCTGTGCTGCCGAGCTCGCATCTATTTACATCAAAGGCACGTGACTCTTATCGGACAGGATACGTGAGGCGTGGAGCCGAAGCATCGCGTTCTCAAGTACTGAATGACAGTCGTGGATCGATTTGACAACCTAAATTGATAAATTGGGAACTAACTCTGAGTAACATAGGAACGTTCTCAGTAATCATGTCATTGACGGATCTGATAATTATATAAGCCACGAAATTGTTTCATTTAGTGATGTCAAACAGAACGAAGTATAAAGCTTCGCATCTATGACAGCGGTTGACATGAGACTTTAAATTTTCTTCATGTAAGTAGTTGCGAAGTGCAGTGTTATATTTTGTGAAGTCTTACATGAATTAAGAATCAAAACAAAACTATAAATAAACTCTCGACAGTGCGCAGCTGCACGGACTGGAAATCGTTTTTAAGACATACGTGTACAACTCAACCACTTTATGACAAAATACAACACGAGAGATTGTAATAGGGCAACAGAATTGTATACCAAACTCAAATTATACGTAATGGTAATAAATATAGATATTAAAAGTTGACACACTTCTTTTAATAACGTACTTCTATTGATTGTTGAGTGTTTTAGAGAACATGATTGTTTTTCAATGAATTTCAAGTCACTCCCCGGCAAATGGAACGAACGTCATTAGCTCAAATTGAAGTAGTAAAAACGATTGGTTTCTTCTTAGCTTTTTCATAGCATATTTTCTAGCCCAATCAACGTTTCTCGTTTCGTTCTAGTGTCATTTGCGATTGAGTTGACTTCAATTCCTAAAAAGGTTGTGGTTAGCTGGTGAAACATTGCCTCAGCGGTTTGCAGCTGGTTAAAAGATAAAGAATCTTAGCCATTTGCACGACTAGTTATGAAAGAATCATTGCTTTGCCAGACAAAATAGCCTCGAAGTAAAATCCCTTAATTGCTCGTGGTAGTAAATTCATGGAAATACTAGTAATTTGAAATATAGCGTCTTAAAAATTTATTTGTCAAAGTTTTCTGCGTAAACGAAGTAAATCGAGACGTCGTAGAGCTTGAAAGTCTTGATGAAGATGTCAAGCTTTCACTATTATGACAAACTGAATGAGTTACTTGTCAAACCATATGGCAGGGTTTTTTGTTTCGCTGACGTTTCAGACGGACACGGTGAATGCCTTATTGTCTGAAAATTTGTCTAATAACACCTTCATCTTGTGTTTTTTAAATAATTCAAAGAGGAAATTATTCTGGCTTGTCGGAAAGGACCCTCGTTCTTCACACAAAACACAGAAAATAAACGACTAAAATATTGGAGACATGTTGATTTTCTATAAACTGTATAAAGGAAAGTTTCAAAATAATATACTCTTGATGAAGATATAAAGCTTTCATGTTATGGAAAATCGAATGAGTCACTTGTTAAACCATGTGGCAGGGTTTTTTTGTTTTGGAGACGCTCTAGACGAATACGATTCCTTATCGACAAAGTTCGTATTGTCTTATGACACCTACAACTTGTATAGACTAAATAATTCAAAGATGGAATTGTTCTGACTTTTCGGAAAAGACGCTTGTTGTTCACAAACATTACAGGCGTGTCGCTTAAACGCTTGACGTAAACACAACACGATGCTGTGTAAAAACGTGTCTGCTGACACCTACATTGTAAACTTAGTGAATTATTCAGACTGCAATTGTTCAGGATTTGTTTTGTTATTTCATGGATGAGACAGGCGTGCGAAAAACAACTCACCCACCCGTAACCTTACTTTTCTTAATTTTCCACTGAAAGCAGCTGTTACGAAATTGAAGCGACAGTTGGAAATATGAAGAAAGCGTCGATTAAACTTCCATGAAATAGTGTCACATATACGTTCTCTGCAGCTGTCTGAATTTCTCCCAATGTTTGTGTGCTCTGGTTAGCTTTATTACAGGCGGATAAAGTTGACGAATTTTTCTCTCAAACAGATAGCTTGTGTCCTGACAAGCAAGTCGCTGTTTTCACAGTAAAAGGAGCTACTGAGTAACATGACTTTAAGTTTCCGCCCAGCGTGAAAACGAAATGGATACAAAGACAGAAGAATGAGTCATTATAATCGTTTATAATATAGATAGGTCCTTGCGCGCACCTCTGATTGGTCGAAAACCAATGTTTTATTAGAGTATAAAACATAGAAAAAGCGTGTTATATTGTTTTTCGCAACATTATCTCTATATCATAAAGAAATGAAGAAGCCTAAGCCGTGTATTACACTGTGATAAAACACTCCGAGGACATGACTTGAGGAATGTCTGTGGAGTTTTATCACAGTGAAATAACGGCACGAATTAAATAAAACATATTTTTGTAGGATGACCATTTCAGTTGTAAAAACTCCTATCAATATGTGTCCTGTGTAAAATAACTGTAAAAATAATTGTATACGAATAAAATCGGAAGTGTTTTCGGTCTGAAACTACAATCGTCCCGTTTCATACACCAAGCCTGTCCTGATCACCCGTCTCGGACTCGACGGCGAGCTCGTGCTGTTTTCAGCTCCGTTGAATTTTCTTCTCAGTTTAAAAATCGACAGCCTTGACGGCTCGTGAAATTTTCACCTTGGTTTGCTGTTACTGGCTGATTGCACAGGTGCAAAGCAAGCTAGCCAATCACAGCGAAGAGATTCGTAGCTTTCCGGCTTCTTCCCGCGCTGTGGCTCCATGATTGACCGAGGCGGACTGATCGCGTATTTTCCCGCGCTCTCTAGTGGTGACGTGTTAATTGACAGTAAAAACTAAACTGCCCTATAAAAGAAAGCCAAAGTTTGTATAATGAAATTTGCCTATAAAGCTTTCACTTGATTACTGGTTACACCTCAAACCGGCAGAACTTTGATGGTAAATTACCTCCTGTGTCTTGCCCATGGTTTGGCAAAACAATTCTTGCCTTTTTTATTATTTATATCACCTTCACCGGTTATCTGTTTAAGAGCCAAGGTCGGTGATAACTATAAACAAAGATCTTTTTTCTTTCTATTTCCAAATATTTACTTTAAGTTTAAGGGAAAATTTATGAACATTTAAGAATTTTTTTTGATCAACAAAATGTTTATAACTCTGTCGCCGTTAAAAAATTTGGTTCATCTGATACCTGCTTAGAAAAAAGTAGATTGCAAATACGACTATTTGAACTCTTATGTGCTGAATTCTTTTAATTCTTTTTTAAATTTCCGTTTCTGTTCAAGAGAGGATATTCTTATATATAACAGTCGTAAGACAGTCGTATTTTCTAGGCGTTGGAATTCCTGGTGTGCCACTGCACAGGATATGTTTTCTAAAATGGCCACCCTGAGACTCGTTTCTGACCACCTCTTAGGCAATCCCACCCAGCGGGCTCGGCTATTTTCACGTCCAACGTAAGCAATGTCGCAAAATTTAAGGTTGAGCTGTCTCGGATCACTTATTAATGAAATTGTCCTGTGGTTTCCATGGTTAAGAGGGGACTTCGACGACTGAGTGATTCTGGCTAACATAATGGTATTCTTTAACTTCATAGACTAACTGGTGTTGTCACAGTTATTTGCAAACAGACTGTTAAAGCAATTTGTAAAAACGTGTTCCCCTGAATTTGTTTTCGTTAACCGAGTTAATTCCGGTCCTCCCTTGTTATTTCCCCTTCTGTGTCATTCAGGGATTTTTTTTAACAATCCTACGTACCAAACCTTTATTTTGAAATTTCTTTTATTACATTTAGAGATAACTTTGTTGCTTGGTAGTGGATGTTTTGATTTTTCTTTGAACTGTGTTGTATCCAAGTTCGAGTATCGTTTGTAATTTGTGATTTCGCCATCTGTAGCCTTTGAAAGCAACGTGATCATTTTCCTCTCAATTTCTACAATGGAAAAGATATTCTTCTCTTTACTAAAACTAACCTTGCCCGCAAATACAGTAGCTTTTCGAGAGGCGGTTTAATATTTTTCGTAAACGATAGGAAGTCGTTACCAGGCCTTGAGAGAATTCAGGTAACAAGGCTGGGTCTGCTTGTCGATCGGAAAGGACCGTGTAGTGACCTTATTGTCCACAAGTGGCAATTCGTTTGTTAAACAAACGGCAAATAACATCACCAGATAGAGGAGATAGTAATTCTACAGTTCGATAGTGGATTTGAGCGTTACAGAATGTTTGCCAAGGAGTTTTTACGGTTTAAACTAGGAATGTCAAATTTCTCGTTCAACATTTCCTTGGCTAAAGCGCGTTACGTTTATTTTAAAATAGTTAAAAATGTCACAACCTATGCTGTTAAATATATCGCATTTCTGTGGTCGCAGTAATTATAAGAAGAGTATCGAATTTCAATAACGGAATATCGAAATGAGTCACCCCCACATGAAGGAGATCAGTGAAGTGTTGCAGTTTTAAATTTCAAGCCACACCCTTCCTTTGTCCACCTTCGCCACACGCCTCCAACAAACTGTTGCTTTTTTAAAATTAAATTCACAAATGGCATCGATTACTCGAGAAAACGCATATACGGATTCGTTTTGAAACTACCTACCACGTCCACCGTGAAAACCAGGTCGTGGTTTTATGGTAATCCACGACATAAAAGTTGATTGTTGTATTGTGATTGTTATAGTCTGGAACGACCACAAAATTATGTTAAAACTTCCTGCAACTGTTTTTCGTCCCACTCAGTTTTGTGTTTGGAGGGAAATGGATTATTTATCCGGATTCATGCATGAGGAATTTCCGCCGGGTGTCTCTTGAAACGAAGTATCTTACTTCGTCAATGAAATGTGGTTGTTTGGGAATTTCCTGATAGAAAATGGAGCCCCTTATCAACCTCAAGAATGTGTTAAGTGACGCTATCACACACAAAGAACAGTTTTGTGTGTAATAGACATTTTTGTTTTCTTCATAGGAAGGCATTTAGCGGTGGCACACCGTTAAAGCATGTGCCGTTAGAAAAAGAAACTTTTGTTTACACCAGGTAATCTTTCGCTATGTTGCTCTCAGCACACGAAACATTACTCTTACATCGTTGTAATGACAGGAGCGTTTCACTCGGGTATTTTCTCAGATCCTTCTCAAAAAGCAAAACGATTTTCAGTTGATGCTTCATTAAGTTCTCAACAAAACGACTGCGTGAACACGTCAATCCTTTTGTACAGTTTGTTTCCAACTGACTTAAGTTGTGCTGTATTACTATCTCGTGTTTAATTTGATTTCCCTTATGTTATCCGAAAGCGTTGTTTTCAGGTGTCAAATCAGAGTTTAAATTCTCCACTTGACTATTGTTGTTAATTAAAATTAGTTAACGATGGCCTGTCAATTATAGTTGACCTGGAATAAATATGAGGGCGCGGCGGTCGGCATAGTTTCATTTCATTGGTTCGCGGCTCAGCCAATCGCATTTCGACTTGTAAATCGTGCAACAATGGCACTGCGAGTAGCTCATTGCGAACTGTGTTATGCTGTGAAAATTCAGCACTGAATTAGGTGAATTAGCTGTGGTCTGATGAGAACAGCATTAAAGACTCAATTTATCCCGAGTGCGCTTTCATCGTGATTTATAGCAGGTCCAAGTCGATTATTGAGCAGTTTTCGTCGGTTCAGGATCTCTGCGAAGAAGCAAACAATACTAGTACAATACTAGTTTCTAATGGTTTCACAACAAGACGGCGCACCCCGAAAGAAATGCTTAGTTGTTTCATTTCAAAGATCTCACCGATCAGGAACTTAAACGCCGCGACATCTCTCTCATACTGTGTTTTTTGCGATTCAAATAATATGTAGTATATTGTAGTATAGGGTAACCACTAGGTTTCCGAGTTATCAGTTCTAATTATAGGAGAGGAGAGATAAAGGACGAATTTACAGTTTACACGGTTAAGTTAAAGGAGAACAAACAAAATTAACTAATTCGGGTATTGGTCTGACAATAGCTTTTTTTCTTTGAAAAAGCAAATACGCTAAGTTCTTTGAAAGCTGACTTGTACAGCAAAAGAGACCAGACAACAGGATCAAGTACATGATCAAGAACTTTCATTTGAATGGTCACAGATTTAAGGGTTTTATTAACATATACACAAGTAAGAACCACCTTGTACCCAATAAACACGAAACTATTAGCTGCTAATGCTTAACAGCTTTCTTTTCAGTGTCCACAGACTAGGGTTTCATCTACAGAGTTGAAGAGATGAATAACCTTGTATATCTGGGCCACATGAAACTCAAGTGCTGAACAAAATAGACAAAAAATAAACATGTCTGTAGACGGGTATTCTTCGGCACAGAATAGGCCTCTACAGACGTAACAACGACAGTCACCTTAAGAATTGCAGGATCATACGCATTGTCAAATGAAGATAAGAAATAACTCGTGCAAATACTGTTCGTGTTCTTTTATTAGAAAGGTCAGACTTTTAAGTCTCATACAAAGACATGATAGTCACATAAATCACTGACCTCCTTTAGAACGAACAGTACAACGTGAAACTAGAGCTCCGAAACTTTCATTTCACTGAATGCTCACACAATGAGGTTTAAAAGTTGCTAGCACGGGAGAGTTTCGTTCACGGCAGAGTTGGACGTTTTAAATATGTGCCGAGTGCTGCCTGAAAGTACTTCACAGCAGCTGGAGTATATTTGTATTTACATAGGAGAGTTTTCGTTGAGAGATATGTTCCCCTCAAAACCTTGCCCATAAATCACTTTGACTAGAAAGAGGACAAGTTACGAGTGAACAAGATCTCACTCAATATACGCTATTTTTATATATAAGAATATGTTTTATAAGAATATCGAGACAGAAATTTGCGAAATTTTAAGAATAAACCCAAGGCTGAGATTTTTAAGTAAGAGAAATTTGTGTGTTAAAAATTTGTAAATACAATAGTGTAAGTGTATAAAATTCTTCCTTTCTCAGTAGCAACAAAAACAGCACTAGCCGTGTGTTCGATGTTAAAACATTTCTGCAAGAAGTCTTGTGTGTCAGATCAGGCTTTAATACCTGCAGGTTGGCTCAAAATTACTCCAACACCATCCAGACACCAAATACATTTGAAAACAGAAATGTCATACGCCATAATCTAAGAATATTCAAAGACTGTTTTCAGCCAAAAATATTCAGCTTCTGCAGGAAAATACAATATTCTTATAAAAACAAAGAGTGTAGTAGTAAAAGCTACAGTTATGTCCTACTGGGACAAATTCGGTTTTGGTCAGGTTATGTGACTAACAAAGTTCTTAGACGTCAACTTTTGCCAGTCGATTTTACGAAGATTAAACTCTCACCTATTAAATGCGTTCGCTTCGGCAGCTCGTGAGTTCTTTTGCAAGACTTGTCTAGGTAACAAATTATTGAGTGTATTGGTAACTATATCTTCATTTTTCTTATCACATTAGTTCTTCTCGGCACGCTCAGGTCGATCCCGGAGGCATTTTGTTAACGAGTCATCTCCGCTCTCAGGAGTTAGATTTGTGGTAAAAATTCAACCTTCGAGGAATCTTGGTAATGCACTCCAAACATTTTTTGGACCATCAGAGGAATCTGTAGGTCATAGAAGTTAAGATGAACTCTGTATTGCTTTTCCATGATAGCAGAACAAAATATTTGGTTCAGTACCATTTTGAATGAGTTATTCCACATTGTCTTGCTTTTCCATTTGCTGTTTCGGTTTATTAAAAGACAATCCATTTCTAAACTCAATAATACTTACAGCAAAATAGAGGGACAATTCCTTATTTCATGGGCGTTTGAAAATGCAACGACCAGGGTATTAAAACTGTTCTTTAAGACTCCATATACGCACAAAGAATGAGAAGAACGCTGCGAAAAATTAAACCCTACACATGACCCGACTCTCAAAATAGCTCAAATCTTTATGTTGTGTCTTGTGTCGATGTTTGGCGCATGTCACTCTAGACACGCAGCTCATCATAACAAATACTGAGAGGTGTTATTCGCTCTTTGCCTTTGTAAATCCTTGTAATCTCTGGCTTTGAAATAGCTCAGTTTTTGGGGCGTTTCTAATGCGTCTAATAACTCTGACAGCGGTATACTGCACGTCTAGACAATAGAATATTCGCTAAAGAGCCGCTCTCATTGTAATCCCGTGAGTAATAAATGAAGTATTGTTGTAAATGTCTTTTGATCAGTTGGAGATACAAGTAATTAGACCGTTTAAACACTCCAGCCGAACGGCGCTAAACAGCTTAAAATAGCTTGGCTGTGTCTATTTCTAATTTTAAGTTACTCTGTTTAGATTCTTCAATTGTGTTTAATCCCTTGTGAAACAAACAACGTTTTAAGACGCTTGAGTGAGTTCTGCGTGAAAGTTAAGCACCGTGTGAATCTTGTCGCAACATTTACAGAGCTTAGTTGAATCAGGTCGAAAGATCTTCCACCTTCACTTTTAAGAGCAAAACCTTAACTAAATATACAGCTTTCTCCTGAATGTCATTTTTGAACGATTGGAACGAAAAGTGATTTGATTTTTTAAGGTTTGTACCCCGCGGGCTACAATGCCCCGTTTTCTTTCACGCAAACTTTGCCTCTTCCCTTCTGTGCATTCTAGCTCATTCTACGAGACGAAAGTCCATTCCAAACAGCTGCGAGCGTGATACTTTCCCTAAATTGTTTTCTATGTTAATAAGCGTCCTGTTGGGCAGAACGTTCTAAAACGCCTCATACATACACAAGCAGCCACTCCTTCCCCCGAATCCAGGCTGAAGCTTTTTCTTTTAGAAAAAATTATCTTAAAACTTCATGGTGTAACTCTCAACCCTTCACTAATTCGCTGGGCCAGGTGGATTTGAACCAAACATTCAGGGGAAGTCAACCTGTAATGGCAGCCGACACGAATACAACTGTGCGAGTAACAGCGGATCGATTTGGAGTAAAATGAAGAAGTATTAAGAACTATGTTTGAAAAAAATTTCACTACAAATGCATCTATCGATCGAATGTGAGAACGCCACACGAGTTTGATTGTTCTGTTAGTTACATATACGTGCGAACACGATACGCGGGGAAAAATGTTTTTAGGCGTGCTGTTTTCAGTCCACACTACACAGTAGAAACTACGCTAAAATCACCGGTCATTTTGAATTTGTGTTAAAGGAAAATTCGGGCAGGGAAATCACAGGATTATCGTAATGCCATCGTTTTTGACAGCGCCGTTTTCAAAATGTTTACCGTCCACACTCAAACGCAAAGCTAACGTTTTGGAATTCCTCCGGTTTGCAGCCGAGCGTTTCCAGAAAGCCCCGTTTAGTGTGAACGGCAGCTCTAACGGTAGATTCCACATTGAACCAGCGGAGTGTGGACTGGACCAAGTTTCAGTTAGAATAATACCGCCCAGTTTGTCGGTACTGTAAAGCTCTGAAGTTATCAAAACAAATGACAAATGACTTTTTCATCGGTCCTTTCTCATATCTGTGTAGCAAATGTTCTTCAAGGCACAAAATGACATAGTTGTGATCACTTCTCTGTCCTCAGTATGTTGCGAAATTCCGGCGGGTTGCAAAACGCTTCCTTCCTTCAGTGAACTGATCGATGTTAAAATCTCGTCCGACTTCATCTGTTTTACTGATGTGGTGTACCACCAACGGATGTCGGCTATAGAATAAATCGTGAAAACATTGATTGAAAACTAAATTCAGAACTTATTCGCATTGTTTTTAAAGACAACACTATTCAGGTTGTTTCCGTTGAAGCCGACAAAGTCGACAAACGTTTTTATTTCAATCAATGCATTTTTCAGGAGATCAGTTCTGGCAGAAAATCTTTGTGTTCCTTATCAGTTTTATAAACACCAAATGTTAAAATTCGCTGTATTGAGTTTCTTTATGTCAAGGATTAAATTTATGGACGAAACATTACCAAGACGGCTATTTTAAATATCCCATTCAAGTGCTTGCTGGGTTTCGTTTTGCGGTCTTATTATGAGTGTTATTGTGTAAAAAAAAAAAAGCACTAAAATGTGTTGTCGAAAGCATCGCCTGGAAGTAAAAGCCATTTCTTCTGCCGAAAACCATTTAATTCTCGGGACAATTCACCTAATTTCGTTTAATTTGAGATATTAAAGTCACTTCATTTCATTTGTCTCAGAGACGAAATATTAAAAAACCAAAACGAAGTTCTCCATATAGAACTGAAGCCGTAGCCTGCGGACACTGAAACGTAAATTGAGGAAAAGTTAACGTGTACTTGATGTAAGGAAAAACTTGTACTTAATTAACAAGGGTTGTTTTACAGTTCTGTTCGAAGGTTGAAGATAAAACCACACCAGAAAAATCTGAATCCGATTTCCGAAGCTTGTAATTGTGAACAAAGAACATACCGGTCGGCAAAGCAGAGACCATCCAAGTTCTTTAGCAGCCTTTGTTAGTGTTATCGAGAAAATATAATAGGGTAAAAAGGAAAGCTCTCAAATGCAATTATTGTGTTATCTCTGGCAGTTTTCCTACGGATAACAATGTTTTGATTCCGCCAAAAACATAAGACAATAATGAGATTGTTCAGAACTTTGTCGGCAGCGGAAGCTTATAACAAAACTGAACCTAATTCGGCCAAGTAAGTCGGGTTATTACACTGAACATGCAATAAAACAAGACTTAAACAGTTTTAAGCTTTTATCTCTTTGATTACACGGAATTTCACCAACAAAGTGAGAACATGAAGTTCTTAAGTCTTAATATACAACTCTATGAGGGGATTTTAAAAGCCGGTTGTTCGTTTGAGGTCGACTGTTGTGAAAAGGAAAGCGATCGGCAAGATGAAATTTATCTTCGTAACGGATTGTATTAAACACTTCCTTCTTTGTGTACTTAAGTATGTTAATATGAAGTGTTGTAGACGCCAATAACACGGGGAAAATGCAGAAGAAATGGAGCCCTAGGGTGTAAAGCGATAGATAAAACAGTAAGCGCCTGAGGGCGCCTCCGGCTAGGACAAGCATTCTACGTGGACGCTACTGGTTTGTTTCAGTTGTGAATGGCGAAAATTCCTAGTTTATCTGACAAGAAGTAATTAAGATTTTCTAGAGAAGGTTCAGACGTTGTGTCGATTACTTCCGATCAAAATAATAGAAGGTAACTTGTCAGTGTTCCGTAGTTTTCTAAAGGAAGAAACTCGTTTAAAACTTCAACTTTTATCAAGTTATTTTCTCATACTCGATTAAAAGGTTTTATAGTTCATTGGGGTTAATCCTTACGCGTGGAATTCCACTGACTACTTCAGTGGAATGGCCAAAGAGTCGAAGAGCAGGTTCCCTGATGGATTGGAACCAATTCTTTTCTCTCGAACACTGTTAGAACTCTTTTCAACTTGAAACATATGTTGTTTGTTAGCCGCGGGGTATACTTTTCATTTTCTACT
>OMLO01003530.1_pt1 | contig 12902 bp, 10 predicted proteins | sample 1674811 | NCBI WGS metagenome assembly OMLO01 (sample SAMN06265003, study PRJEB25207) | coral metagenome | isolation source: Coral host | place: Mexico:La Bocana,Puerto Morelos, Mexico | collected 2008-11-13
GATCTCTCCTGAGATCCATAGGTATCTTTAGCATAGCGGCCATACAGCACACCTGGTTGCTCCGCTCAAGTGGTGTGGGGGCTACCATCGACCCTGTTGGTTTGGAAATACCATGACCCTGTTTGTCAATGTTGTTTATTGGGTTTGTTACATAATTCTCCATAATTTCTTGCATAATTTCCCATAATTTGTTGCATAATTTCCGATAATATGTTGCATAAATTCCCGTAATTTTCCATTATTTTCCATTCCATTGACACGACAAAAGCAGCTGATGGTTGGCGGGTGGAAAAGCACTGTAAGTACCAGGCCTGGCCATCGTGATTTGCCTTGACTCTCCGCTTGATTCACCGCCTGAAGTGATCCATCAACCACAAAAAGTGGGCATGTGAATACGTGTGTCACTACTCAATTTGAAACAAACAGGTGTACCAAAGACGCATAGACTCTATGGAAATCTATGGAACAAACTTTATTTCAAAGAGTAAATCTTACAACATGGAATGGCCCTAACACTCTCGGACTTGCGGTCGAGTCAGAAGCCACAGCGGATTGCAGTGACTGTAAGACGTGTCATGGCCCTCATTGTAAAGGGCGCGCAAGGTTATTTGTAGACCGGATTGGCCTGCGAGCAGTGAAGCTACGCAGGTGAAAAAGAGCATCCTGAGCCGATTGTCGGCTCACAGACATGGAAATGCCTTGCAATGGCATTGAAATTCCGTGTTCCGGAAGTGAAATTCCCTTTGTCCGTTGTGGACAAAAGGGCGCCAAAGCTCCGAAAAAATGATGCATAATGCGCACCACCGCAGCCAGCGTCAAAACTCGTCCAACCAACCTCGAAGATCGTGACAGGTGCCAATGATTCTTCCGCTGCGGATCCGGAACCGGCAAATCATCACCGTAAAATAGGATCCAATGCGCCGCCATCTCCACAAAGGAATAATGAAGGGTGACCATATCGTCAGCTCGCCGCTGATCAACCAGCCAGGTCACCATCTTCCGGCTAAAGGAAGTACCAAATTTCGCCGTCAATCGAATCCCAATGTCAGAGGACCACAAAAATGTATCGAATTCGTCTTGCCATTCCACATGGCAAAATCGACTGCCCAGCATATCTCGATCATCCAAATCGTCTTGGGGCTCAACCATATCGGGCTCCACCAAAGCGTTCTGGGAAATGAGGTGCTGTCTACGTTCATGTACTGCAAGATGTAGGTTTTGCAGCTGACAAAGAGAGCTCAATGTCTTGGTAGCATGAGAAAGAAAGCTGGCCTGCAAGGCCTGCACTTCGGCATCCCACAGCCGAGCTGCAAGCTTCGCTTCATGATCCACCCTGTCATTCCAGTACGTCGACCACTCAGTCACTGTCTGAAAATCATTTGTGGCACTGAGATGAGCTGCCACATGATGAATCTGAATAGAGTCAATCCGCGAACCAACAAGCTGTTGGATGCAGATCCATTCGTCATAGTAGGCTCCCTCCGGTATATCGTTCACGTCTGCCAGTAGCCGGTTGACTCCCGTAGCAACATATGCACTGTCCGTCCAGATAACCACGTTGCCACCCGAAGCCTCCGACCATTGAATTGCATATCGGACTGCCTTGAGCTCTGCCAAGTCACTTGATTGAATCGACCCTCCACAAATTCCACGAAAGACCAATTCATCTGCGCCTGCTGAAATGCAAGCGAAGGATGCAAGCGATGCTTCTGGCCAGTCTGGACTGGAGCATGATCCGTCTGTAAATAGATGTAGGTCACCAACTCGAGAAGGTGGAGCATGCCATTCAAGTAGATCATTCATACGAGCCAGCCTCGATCGTAGGGGGCCATGCCACGGATTCCTGCTTGGAAGAAGTCGTTCATAGAAAGCCGAAGGCAGAATGTCACGTTCCTCGACTAATTGCGGAAACTCCGCATAAACGGACTCCAACATAGAACATCCACGTACTCGATGCGCCACTGAGTCTTCTTGATGACATAATGGACACGTAGTAATCTTGGTCACGTCATACTTCTTATGCTGGGAGGGATTGACAAAGGAGCCATCCCGCAACACATGAAGCCATGCCTGCTGATGTTGCGGCAGCTTGTTGATCGCCTTCCGCAGAAGCTGGTAGTCCAAGCCCTTGAGTCCATCAAAATCCTTGCGAAGCGGTGCTTCATGAGCAATTTTCTGAGCCACGCATCTGTGGCAGTTCTTCGAAGTGCTGTTTCATCACATGTCGGCAAGTGCCAATAGATTCCATCATGGTCCACCAGACAAGGAGCATGAATAGACCAACCCACTTGAGAGGTGAGCTCAATCATTTTCCCAAAGGGCCCATGTGAGGAGCTGCCCGTCCATCTGTTCATAAAGCGAGCCCACAATGTTTCCAGTGAAGGTTGCTTGGTCAACATGCGTCGGAATGTAACAATGACCGACCAGAATTGGTAGAAGCCTGGATCGCTGTTCATAGACGATGTCAAAAGGCCAAGTCGAATAGCCGGATTTGCACCTGCACGATTGTAGCGCAACGCTCTCATAGCGGAGGTGCGAAGAGACTTGATGTGCGACCAGCCCAAAGTGCAATTTGCCACTCCATGAAAAGCTCGCGGCCAGAAAGCTTGAAAAATAACTTGACACTTTTGGAACTCAGGAGCGACCGTCCGATTGAGCAGCATCCAGTATCTATCAAGAGAGTCTAGCCGGGACTGTTGCTCCTTGACCGATTTCTTTTTCCCATAGGTGATTTGTGCACCCAGATCTTTGGCATTCTCTCGAACTGACCATCCCAAAGCTTGAAGTTCTTGCCTGAGCTCTGCAGTAGTCGCCCAAGTGTAGGTTTTGGCATCATCCAGCTGTAATCCCCACATATGGGCCCATGTCTGAATGCAAACTGTAGCCGAGGCAAGCTTAGAAGCCTGACTTCCTACAAGCTCTAAGTTGTCCACGAAGGATAAGGGAATCGCTGATGGAGCAAATACCCGAAGATAAGAGTGAAAGTAAATGTCCACTGCAGCGGGAAATCCGAGGTTTGAGCGAATAGGCTCGCCGATGACATCGCCCAGCTTGAATCGTCTGGTCATATTTGACAGAAAGCTGAACCAAAGCGCCAAGACGGCTCGTGGCAGACCTAGCCACTGGCAGATTCCGAAAACTTCATCCCTTGGCAGAGACTCGAAGGCCTTGACAATATCACAGACAAAGCCGACTTTGGGCGTTGCGGTCCCCAAAGCATCCTCGATTGAAAAAATTCAATCCAAATATTGAAATTTTGATATTTTCAATCCGCGATTGAAGATTGATTTTTTTGATGAAAATTCAATCCCAAGAAGGGTGGTTGATATTGAAAAATCGATTGAAAAAAACAAGAAAAACGATTGAAAAATCGATTGAAAACACGATTGATTTTTCTATTGATTTTTGTAATGTGAAAAACTTGGGCTGGACAGCCCTGTTTTCACACAGTTTCAATTTAAAGCAAACTTGGGCTGGACAGCTCTGTTTTCACACAGTTTCAAAGCACTTTTGGGCTGGACAGCCCTGTTGCATGACATATTGGAAGCAGTCAATACTTGTGGCCACCTGCAGGTGTAGCCATGTCAAAAAAGGGAGGGCCTAGAAGAAACAAAGTCCCAGAAGTGGACACCCAACACTTGACTGACAGCCTCGAAGAATATGTGAAAGCCATGGGTAGCAGTGCTGCTTTTGTCTTGGGGAAGTACATGGATTTGCAAGTGCAGCAAGCTGTGTCAGGGCCTGGCTTGGTAGATTTGGTTCCCTTGGTGAAAGCCTTGCACAAAGTAGAGCAGAGCCTGCAGTTCAAATACAGTGACCTGGTGGGGAGCTTGAAGGAAGTGGTGAGGAAATTTCCTGAGGTGAAGCAAGGATTTCCACTGAGCCAGCAAGGCAACCTACCGAAGATTTTGGCTGAAAGGATCTTGGTTGTGTGCAATCACTGCAGGAGGATTGGAGCTGACAAGACAAAGTTCCAGCAGGCAAGTAACAAGCTCAGCTTTTACCAGTTGGAACGCCTGGAGGAGTTGGCAGAGCTAGGAGGAGCAGAAGTTGGAGAGAGAAAGAAGAAATCTGCACCCTTGCCAGTTTCTGCCAAGAAGCAGAAGCTTGAGTCCCCAGCAAAGTCAGACAAGTCTGAGGCCACTGATGACTTGTTGGATCGATACCAAGTGCCCTTGAGCCAAGACTCCCTACTGGAAGAAGCCAGAGAAGTAGAACCTCTCCCTCCAAGGAAAAAGGCTTTGAGGGAAGCTGTGGGGCAGGTGAAGAAGAAACCTTCGATGAAAAGACCTAGCTGTAGCAAAGGCAGCAGTTTCACTGAGAAGGAGGGGCAGCAGAAAGATTTTGTGTGGAGCAATGAAAAGATAAACTTTATGGCCTACAAGAAGACTGGTGCCATGGCCTTGAGGTTATCTGGTGGCAGGCAGCTCCTGCAAATCAAGAGCCCCAAAGGGATGAAGCATAGCCAGGAACTGGCAGCTGAGGCTTTGAGCATGTTGAAGGCTGGAAAGAAGTTGTCTGTGGTGCAGGCCTGGAAGCAAAGGCAGCTGGAGAAGTAGTTGCAGACAGCAAAAGACAAAAGGCATGGGCTAGAAAAAAGGAACTGTGGACTGCGGACTGGATAGTCCCTCCAGTTTTTTTTGGGAACTGTGGACTGGATAGTCCCTCCAAGTTTTTTTTGGAGAACTGTGGACTGGATAGTCCCTCCAGGTTTTTTTTGGGGGAACTGTGGACTGGATAGTCCCTGTTTTTTTTGGGGGGAACTGTGGACTGGATAGTCCCTCTTTTTTTGGGGGGGGAACTGTGGACTGGATAGTCCCTCCAGTTTTTTTTGGTGAACTGTGGACTGGATAGTCCCTCCAGTTTTTTTTGGTGAACTGTGGACTGGATAGTCCCTCCAGTTTTTTTGGTGGGCTGGAGAGCCCATTTTTGCAATGGACTGGATAGGTTGTGAATGAATGCCTTGCTGCCCTGGCTCTAGAACAAGCCCCCCTGAGTGAGACTGCACAAGGCTGCTGAGTGAGCCATGGAGAAAGGTGGCAAGGGCTATGTGGGTGACTGGTATGGCAAGGGCAAGCCAGTCCACAGCCAGCAACATGGAGGTGGCAGTGCTATGTGGAGACAAAACATACGGTCTCTGCATGAGATGTACAACCCTGACCTGACCCTGTCCTTGTTCCTGGAACACCTCTCCAACTATGCCCATGAGCTGTGTGGGTTGCAGAAGAGCTACATGGAAAGCCACAGGCTCTACTTGGGCAGAGTGCACCAGCAAATGCGACCAGGACTGGGGGTTCAAATGTTTCAAAACCATTCATGTGAAAGAAGAAGTACAGTTTTTGAATTCAAAAAATACATGCAAAATACAAGGGCAGCAAAACCTTTAAGAAAAATTGGCTGGAAAGCCAGATCAAATGGATATATGGGCTGGATAGCCCAAATAGGAATTATCATGGGGTTAAAAATGGGCTGGATAGCCCAATCTGTGTTTCCACCTGCAGGAGCACCCGAGGTGGACTTTCTGGAATGGTTGGTGGAGAGCATGAATGCTGCAGTGTTGATGGCAGCTGCAAGGAACCTTGGCCAGCCACAGGTGGCTCCTTGGCGAGCAGCAGGAGCACCACCACCGAAGGCACCACCAGGTACAAGCCAGGCAGCTGAGGCACCAGCTCAGACAGCAGTTCCAGCACAGGCTGGACAGCCTCCACCAAAGGCAGAAGCTGCAGTTCCAGCACAGGCTGGACAGCCTCCACCAAAGGCAGAAGCTGCAGTTCCAGCACAGGCTGGACAGCCTCCAGCACCAAAGGCAGAAGCTGCAGTTCCAGCACAGGCTGGACAGCCTCCAGCACCAAAGGCAGAAGCAGCAGTTCCAGCACAGGCTGGACAGCCTCCAGCACCAAAGGCAGAAGCAGCAGTTCCAGCACAGGCTGGACAGCCTCCAGCACCAAAGGCAGAGACAGCAGTTCCAGCACAGGCTGGACAGCCTTCAGCAGCTCCTGAGGTTGCACAAGGTGGTGGTCTGTGGTCCCAAGACTGGGGCAGTTGGGGCCAGAACCAGAACTGGGAAGTTCAGTCGAACCAGAACTGGGAAGCTCGGTCGAACCAGAACTGGCAGGAAGCTCAGCAGCAGGAGGTGGAAGAGATGAACATGCAAGCCTGGAATGACCTTGAAAGGTTGGATGAGCACATGGGCTCAATAGTTTTTTTGGGGTGAGAAAAATGGGCTGGAAAGCCCAAAGCTTATAGTAGGGGTGCCTTTTTGAATCAAAATGGGCTGGAAAGCCCAAATCTAATATTAGGGCTGGTTTTCAATCCAAATGGGCTGGAAAGCCCAAACCTTAGAGTAGGGCTGTTTTTTGAATCAAAATGGGCTGGAAAGCCCTGAAAACAAACTTTTTTTTTGCAGCATCACATCTAAGGGATGACTGGTTTGCAGTGCAGCGCCCCAGAACTGGGATTGGTCTCTGCAGAAGATGCCACTACTTCAGCTTTGTGGCCCACAACAGCTGGCTGAGAGATGAGACAGTGCAAGGCTGCATGAGGCTGAAGTGCGATAGCAATAGGGGGATTTGGAAAATGTGTGGGCTGAAAGCCAAATTGGAAGAGATTGGCCTTTGGCCTTACTGAGCCTTCCAAGTTTTTGGCTGGAGAGCCTTTTTTTTAAACTGCCTGGCTGGGAAGCCAAAAAAAAAACAGCAGGCACCAGTACAGCAGGTAGGATACCTGGAACCGACCTATGAAGGCTTGGCTTTGCAAATCTCAAGCCTGCAGATGGTGAAAAAGCATCAGGATTTTTTTTTGGAAACTGTGGACTGGATAGTCCCTCCAGGATTTTTTTGGGAAGTGTGGACTGGATAGTCCCTGCAGGGTTTTTTTGGGAAGTGTGGACTGGATAGTCCCTGCAGGGTTTTTTTGGGAACTGTGGACTGGATAGTCCCTCCAGGGTTTTTTTGGGAAGTGTGGACTGGATAGTCCCTCCAGGTTTTTTTTGGGGAAGTGTGGACTGGATAGTCCCTGCAGGGTTTTTTTGGGAAGTGTGGACTGGATAGTCTCTGCAGGGTTTTTTTGGGAACTGTGGACTGGATAGTCCCTCCAGGGTTTTTTTGGGAACTGTGGACTGGATAGTCCTTCATGGATTTTTATGGGGAAGTGTGGACTGGATAGTCCCTGCAGTTTTTTGGGAACTATGGACTGGATAGTTTGTCCAGGATTTTTTGGGGGGCATTCCCTCCAGTTTTTTTAGGATCTGTAGGCTGGGTATTCCCCCCAGGATTTTTTGGGGAACAGTCCCTCCAGGATCTGTAGGCTGGATATTCCCTCCAGGATTTTTTGAGGAACAGTCCCTCCAGGATTTTTGGGGATCTGTAGGCTGGATATTCCTTCCAGGATTTTTTGGGGAACAGTCCCTCCAGGATCTGTAGGCTGGATATTCCCTCCAGGAGTTTTGGGGAACTGTGGGCTGGACAGCCTAAAAAAAATCTGAAGCACACAGACCAGTAAACACCAAAACCTATACAATCTGGGCTGGACAGCCCACAAAAAGAAAGGAAACACAAAAACACTCATGACAAAAACCTCAAACAATTTGGGCTGGACAGCCCCAAAAAAAAATGGAAAGGCAAAAAATTCAGCAAACAATTGAAAAATCACAAATGGGCTGGAAAGCACCCAAAAATCACATGATATCCCATGATATCCCATGATATCCCATGATCTCCCATGATCTCCCATGATATCCCATGATCTCCCATGATATCCCATGATATCCCATGATATCCCATGACATCCCATGATATCACATGATATCCCATGATTTCCTGTGATTTTTCTGTTTTTTCTGGTTTTCCTGAGCACAAAGAAAAAAAAAGGTTCTGTTTCAGCTTTTCGAGCTCAAAACCCTTTTTCCTCGCAACTTTTGTTAGCCAGCTGCCATGAAAAGGCCAGCAAGTGCCAAAGCTTCTGAGTCGCCCTTGAAGAAGCCAGCAGCTTGTGGTGAGAGCACTGGGCTGGAAGCCCCAGATGAAGAGAAGCATGTGGAACTTACAGCTGAAGCTGTGAAGGACCACAACAAGTTCTGTGAGGAGGCCAAGGACATGAGTGTGGAGCAGTTCGAAAAAGCCTTGTCAAAACTGGATGACAAAGCTAGCCAAAGGCTGTGGAAAGCCTTCGAAGTGTCCAGGAAAAGCAGTGGTGCTGACAAGGTCTACCAGGAGGCCACAGAGACAAAGGTGGGCCAAGTGAAGAAGAAGAGGACCATGTTGTTGGGATGGATTCGAGATGGCAAGAAGCCAGGTGAACACTTTAAGGCCTGTGTAGAAAGTGTGAGCCTGAAGAAAACCCAAGGCTTGACCTCTACTTGGTTGACCCAGGCCCAGGCCATGACCCACTGGGGGAAGGAAGAGCTGCAAGAAAGAGTGAAGTCTGGCACTGTCAAAGCCAGAAAGGACCCACAGGACAGTAGGTACTGGCAGTTCAGGGCTTGCCAAGAGCATGAGGCAGTTGAGGTGGAGAGGAAGAAAGAAGCCAGGTTTGAAGTGAAAAAGAAAGCAGAACAGAAGGAAGTCACTGATGTGTGGAAGGCCAAGCACCTGGAGTACCTGACTGAAGATGACTTCAACCTTCCTTCTGAAGATGAAGGAGAGGATGATGAGGACTCTGATGAGCTCCCTGCTGGCTTGGCTGAGGCCCTGGGCACCAAGAGCAACAAGGAGAAGAAGGACAAAAAAGAAAAGAAAGAAAAGAAGGAAAAAAAGGACAAGTGGGAGGAGATGACAGAGGTGCAGGAAGGAGAAGGGCCACAAAAAGTCAAAGACAGGCTCATGGCCTTCAAAGTGGAGCTCACCAAGGACTTGGCCAACTTGGAAGCTTTGCTGCACACAGGCCAGCAGCTGAGCAAGCCAATGGTGAAGGATGCCAAGCAAGTCCAAGTGGAGGGGCAGCAAGTTTTGAAAAAGGTGACAGGTCTCCTCAAAACAAGCGCCAAGAAGGCAGCTGCTGCTGAAGGCTTGAAGGATGCCCTCCTGGCCTTGAAGAGCATGAAGAGCAAGAAGGTGCAGCTAGCCAAGGCTCTGAAGGCTTGACTGGTTAGTTTTTTTTAAAGGAAAAGGCAGCTCAACTGGGTAGCAGCCAGGCTGGAAAGCCTGTGTTGTGAAATTTGTTGTAGCCTTTGGAAAATTTTGCAGCACAAGAAGCAGGCAGTGTTAAGGACAAAAGACAAAAAGGTTCACTGAATAGCTGTTGGGCTGGATAGCCTTAGCCACAAACTTGGGCTGGATAGCCCCAGCCACAAACTTGGGCTGGATAGCCCTAGGCAAACTTGGGCTGGATAGCCCTAAGCACAAACTTGGGCTGGCTAGCCCTGTAGGCACAAACTTGGGCTGGATAGCCTTAAACACAAACTTGGACACTGATAAGGTATATTGTAGCTGACCCAGTGTTGCAATTCCTTTTCCACAGCCACATCAGCTCAAAGATAATATGGCAGATCCTTGCCCCCTATGGTGTGTTTTGCTCAAGAAATTTGCCATGGGCAAAATGAGCGCTGTGGAAGTTCAAGAGATGGCAGCTGCAGCTGTGAAGTCAGGAGCAAACTCTGCTGAGATGTTGGAACTTGAGGCCTTGGGCTCCTATGGTAGCAAGCCAGGAAACTGCAACAGGGACATGCTAAGAAAATGCTTTCGAAACCTTGCAGGGCCTGTGCCTTGGAAAGTAAAGTGCTCAATGCTCTTGAAAGAGGAAGGGAACCCAGTTGCCAAGAAGACAGATTGCTTCTTGCTACTCCCTCACCAGTGGATCCTTGAAATGGAAGAGAAAGACATGCTGGGAGCTTTTACTTGCAAGGATGGAGACCTCCAAGCCTTTTGGAAGAGCCAGAAGAATAACCCACAAATGAGCAGGCAAATGTGGGCCTCATTGGATTTTTCAAATCCATCTTTGCTACCAATCCCATATGTCCTCCATGGAGATGCAGCCCCTTACACAGAAATGGATTCCCTACAAGTAGTATCCTTGAGGCTGGGGGCTGGCTAAACACTATTTTTGGGTTTGGCGCAAGATGGGCTGGATAGTCCTGTTGGTCACAAGCTGCATGGGCTGGATAGCCCTCAGAAATATTGATGGGCTGGATAGTCCTGTTGGTCACAAGCTGCATGGGCTGGATAGCCCTCAGAAATATTGATGGGCTGGATAGCCCTGTTGGTCACAAGCTGCATGGGCTGGATAGCCCTCAGAAATACATTACCCTGCAGGTGCCTCTTGAATCAGAAACCAATCTCTGAAAGCCAGCTTCTCCTAGCTGCAGTGCCCAAGGCTGCTGGCACCAAGGAAACCTGGAAAGAGCTCATGGAAACCTTGGCATGGAGCTTCACAGCTTTGTATGATGGGGCTTGCCCCAAAAAGGATAAGGCTGGGAAGCCTATGGAGCTGCAAAAAGGGAAGCGGTTTAGAAAAGGATGGTTATGGGCAATCACAGGTGACTTGGAGTGGTATGCTAGTGAATTCTCTTGGCCATACTCAGCCAGCAATTACATTTGCCCATACTGTGCTGCAGATCAACTGCTGGAAGGGTCAACCAAGCCCTTCACAGACATGAGGCCAAGTGCAGCCTGGAGGGCGACTGTGCTTCCACCTGAAGAATTGAAAAAGAAGTTCACCCACCCCTTGTTTGCAATTCCTGGAGTGAATGCTTTGAGTCTGAAACTGGACATCTTACATGTCCTAGACTTGGGGGTGTCAGCCTACTTACATGGAAGTGTGCTGGTTTCCATCATGGACAAGCTGGGAGGCACAAGCAGCCTCTTGGCAGCAATGTGGTTTTCACATTTTTTTAAAAGCACAAAGGGCCTTGTTTTTCAAAATATTAGGGCCTTGTTTTTTGGTCAAAGGGCTGGACAGCCCTTCCTTTAAAGTGGAGACAGGAGAAGCCAACCTGAACAGCCTCAACAAGCTCATAGTGAGAGTCTGTGATGATATTGGCATGGAAGCTAGCAAGAGGCTGAAGCACCTTAAGCTCACTGACCTGGCTCCTACTAGAGAAGACTACCCAGTGCTGAAGCATGTGAAAGGGGCAAAGATTAGGTGGTTCACACCTGTCTGTGTGGAGATGTGCAAACTCTACCAAGACAGCAGAGAAGACAAGCACAGGCTTGCCATGGTGAAAAACTTGCAAAACCTCTACACACTGATGGAGGAGCCTTGGAAAAAATGGAACAAAGCAAAGGGAGAAGCATTCTTGAAGGAAGCCAACAACATGCTGCAGCACTACTCTTTCCTTGCAACCCATGCAATGAAAAATGGGCAGCACCTATACTCCATGGCCCAAAAGCACCACATGCTCCTTCACTTGGGTGAGCAGGCTGAGCACTTGCACCCTAGAACAACTTGGTGCTATGGCTCTGAATCTTTCATGAGCATAGCAAAGTCTATTGGCTCTGCTTGTACAAGAGGAACACCTGGTCACAAAGTTGCTTACAAGGTGCTGCAAAAATTTAAACTTGTGTTTCACCTCTATTTGGAAGGCCACTACAACCTGTCAGATGAAATCCCATCAGAGGAGGAAAGCGAAGGATGAAGCCTGGAAGGAAAATTGCCACCAGGGTGGACACATGGGCTGGATAGCCTTCATGGGCTGGACAGCCCTCATAAAACTTGGATAGCCTTCATGGGCTGGACAGCCCTCACAAAACTTGGGCTGGATAGCTCTCAGGGCTGGATAGCCTTCATGGACTGGACAGCCCTCACAAAACTTGGGCTACAGCCATCGCAAAACTTGGGCTGGATAGCCCTCACAAGACTTGGGCTGGGTAGCTCTCATGGGCTGGATAGCCATCACAAAACTTGGGCTGGATAGCCCTCACAAGACTTGGGCTGGGTAGCTCTCATGGGCTGGATAGCCATCACAAAACTTTGATATATCTTAAAGATGACCAAAATGTGCTGGATATAGATAAAATATTTGAACATCTATTGAATTCACGATTGAATTTTCGATTGATTTTCCGATTGAAAAAAAGTTTAAAAAATATTGAATTTTGGATTGATTTTTGGAATTGCTCAAGATTGAAAAATCGATTGAAATTTGGACATTTTCAATCCTCTATTGAAATTTTCAATCCCGATTGAATTTTTTCAATCCAGGATGCTTAGGGTCTGGTGGGCACATTCGATGATTGCCTGTAGAAGCAGCCACACCTGCGTGGCCTCGCAGCCTGGCATAAAGCCCAGTTGGTATGCGTCGGTGAACTGTGCCAAGTAGCGAATGAAGGTTCGAGCTCTGAGCGAGGACCACGACCTATACAATGTACTGTATATAATCACAGGTCTGAAATCGCCGACCTTGCAAGAATCATCCTTTTTTGGCAACGGATAGACGAATCCAGTTAGAAGAGCTTCAGGCCATATCGATGTTGCTTCCCAGTCATTTAGCTGATCCACAAGCAGCGATTGCAGGGTAGAAGGCATAAGCTGAAGATCTTTGGCCGAGAAGCCATCTGCGCCTCTAGCAGCTTTTTTGGTGTACCGCTTGTTGACATCAGCCCATGCTGCAGGGTCGATAAGCTCATGGCTGCAGGATCCATGGGGAAGATGTGCCTGAGCAAATGCAAAGATTCTGGTCCAGTCTGCTGTGGATGGCCCATCCTTTCACCAACGTTTTTCCCAATATCTGCGAAGAGCATCATGAAGGTCAGGTGGAGTATCAAAATGCGTTGTGACGTCAACTTCTGTGCCTGGTTGTATCAAGAGTTCACCATCTGTTTGAATGATGCATGAATCTGCGGCTAGTAGTGGAATGTCCCATTCACCGACTGTTAGAGAAACATTTCCCTGTGGCACTGGTTTCTCTAATTGCAGTTCAGTTCCATCTGAAGAAACTGCCAAAACCAGGTTGGTCTCATGTTCTCCCA
>OMLO01003531.1_pt1 | contig 12902 bp, 5 predicted proteins | sample 1674811 | NCBI WGS metagenome assembly OMLO01 (sample SAMN06265003, study PRJEB25207) | coral metagenome | isolation source: Coral host | place: Mexico:La Bocana,Puerto Morelos, Mexico | collected 2008-11-13
TCTCGAACTGCCGAACTGTCACCGCCAAGGTCTGCATGACCCCAGGTAACGACGGATCCGTCTTCCAGAATTGCAGCAAAGGCCTGACTTGTGGCTTGAATCTGCTTCACACCCTTGAGCTGATCTCGAACTTCCGAACTGTCACCGCCATAGCCTGCATGGCCCCAGGGAATGATTGCCCTGTCTCCATGATGCCACAAGGCAAAGGCCCTGCTGGTTGCTGCCAGTTGTGGTTGAAGTACCAGAGCTGTAAGGCACTCTCCGTCCTGTATCTCTGCTTCTTCTAAGCTTTGCTCAAAATTGACTAAGACTCGATTCTTGGCAGTGATGAGTCTAAGGTACTTTTTCCCAAAGGCTCGTTGGGCCTTTGTCCTTAGATCTTGCATCTTGGCGGAAGGCAGAAGCGAGAGAAGTTCAGCATGCCCATTTGGCAAAACTACATTTATCTTCAGCATCCAACTGACGATTATTCACAGCATCAGCAATGATACTTCACACTTTGAGCCCAAGCTATGCAAGACTACATGATCAAACAAAAGTGGGGAACAGAAAACCCTAGCTCAAACCCGACTCAATGTCTGAAATCAAGACCTACCAGAGAGCCCTTGGTTGGCAACTGAAAGGGTTGAACACAGAGCTCGGAACTTAAAATTAACCTGAGTGAAAAGATCAACCTTCGCCAGAATAATTTGTGCCACTGTTTTTTTTTCCGGGGTAACACACTTAGGTGTGGTAGGCTCTGCTTGACTCTGGGATAACTTTTGCAGCTTTATGTGATTTACATGTTTTACATCCATGAGGCGTTGAGAAGATCTGTCATATGCTAAACTTGTAAAATTTTGATGAGTAATTGCCAGCCATCTGAAAAACTATTTCCTCAACATGGATATCAAATGTTTCTTCGTTCATTTTTTTACAGGGTTTTTCACAAATTTCCCCAACAAAACATCTTTTTGCGAGTCACCATCACCGGACCAGTGAAAATCCCTTTGACCCCCTTAAACAACTCCCACAAGAATTTGGGTCCAAGGCAGCATGGGTCCCATGGTATGGGTCCCGCGTATCACCTCCAAGGATGACCATCCCAGGACTTGATTCAATCGTCAACTAGTGGGTGATCGGTTGGAAACGTCCCCAATTGTTGGTGTTGTTTGGACCCTGGACCCCTTCCAAATGGACGGGTCTTTAAACAGCATATCAGCAGTTGGTTACTTACTACTTGGTCCTGACTCAGCCGTCTCGGACGGCTAAAATAGAAGTTCAAAACGTCATTCTTCCTATCAAATACTGTTGATGCTTCAGAAATCCGGCGATCACCAGTTGACAAAAAGATACTTTATCCCCATTACTTTCTGGAACCATCAAGAGTTGAGTATGTAATCCCCAAAGAGTGGGATGTCAGGTGATCAGCTGAGTCAGCTGAGGGATGACCGGATCTCCCAGGGCCCCTGGGTGTGCCGCACCAAAGTTGGAGATGAAACCAGGCCTGGAGTCCCTGGTTTCATGGAACTGAAATTGATGGAACCAGGCGGATATATCCACTTAGGATGTCCCTGTACCCGGCTACAGGGGGTGTTTTCACCACGCCATTTTTTAATAGAACAAAACCCTACAAAAACGGGATTTTCCCGTAACCATGGCACCGTCCGAAAAACTGCAGCAGATCCTCCAAGTACGTACGCAAAGCGTGTGTGCAACGATTTTGGACTCTGATTTGCTTAATTTAGAAGATGTTTAGGAACAAAAGTTCCAAACAGTACCTAGTTGGTGGTTTCAACCCATCTGAAAAATATTAGTCAAATTGAATAATTTGCCCAAGTAGGAGTGAACATATAAAATATTTGAAACCACCACCTAGATACTCTGACAAAAAAAGGCGATGAAATTCATGCCGATGAAAAAATGATGGGATCGAATCCGTAAAAAATCACCAAGCAAACAAACACAACTGGAGGGATTGAACATCTTTTGGGTTGGTATCCCTGGGATGCCATTTGACCAGGGGATCCCCGAAAAATCTCCCTGAAACCAACGGTTGGTACAACTTTCCTAACACTTGTATTAAAAGAAAAAGGTGTCAGGTCCGGTCCAAGAAAATTCACCGTAATATAGAAATATCAGCAAGAACTCAGTGTATATTAATTTGATTTGCGTATTTTTGGGTGGCTGGAAAAAATAAAAACATATTCCCAAATGGTGATGAATCCCATTGGATCGAATCTGTAAAAAACAATCACTTTCCACTTTCCCATATTGCGCTGCCTGGGACGAGTCGCAGCCAGCCCATTGTAAGCGGCTTAAAAGCCCAGAGGACCTGGGAGAACATTCAATGGGGATTGCTCAGCTGATTGCTTAGCAACCGGGAGCGAATCCAAACTTCGACCATCTCTTGTAGCTGCACGTGAAAGCTTCGATGACACCCATTGTTCTACCATTTGCAGTCTTTCCATTGACCACACACACCACACCGAGGAAGTATGAAGGGCAAAAACATTGGATGCCGGTCTGGTCACCTGCTGCTGTATGTGAATATCATTGTGATGCAAAAAACTTTTGACCAACTTCACAAACCATGCACACCTCTTCCGGAATTGAAAGGGACGAGCCTTAAGTATGACTCTAATCGCAGGATCTTGCCACCCACCATCAAAGTACGGCCCTGGTTCCCCCGTTCGCAGTTGGAAATCGACAAACATTTGATACCATGCAATCCATTGAGGTTGCGCCGATTCCACCTGAGCCAACTGTTGCGCCTCATCAAACCACGCACCAACTAATGCTGTCAGTCGATGTCCAAATTTCTGCGACACCTGGGACGGCACCATGCACTGAACAGACAGAGGCCTCCACTCCTGGAGGCCTGCAGATGTTTTCAGTGGTGCTGCCGGTCCAGGTGTCACGTCACCATCTTTGGGCTCGGCTGCAGCTTCAATTGCATCACGGACCAACACACGTTTACTAACATCCAAAATCAAGCGTTGAATGGCCTTGTTAACATGCTGCACACAATCTACTGCTTCAACATGCTTTCGATGAAGCGTCCAGAATGATTCAGGCCTACACAAGTTAGCTAGGCAAGCTGCACGATCTGCTAAGGAATTGTGGAGGAAAGCCCAGTTTTCTAACGGTGTAGATGCCTGCTGGATAGACTGATGTGCTGCTACTTTTGTGATTTGACAATTTTCAGGAGACAATTTCTCAACCATTGCAACAATTTGTTCCCACAAATTAGAGTGGTTCACATTAGGTGCCGGCTTCCATGTGCCCCCCAAAAGACCTTGGAGTTTTGTGACAACCCCTTGGCAATCAGTCCACAATCTTATCTTACACTTGGATCCAGTCGCCCATGCAAGTGCCTGAGAAACTGCAAAGAGCTCAGCACGAAACGCTGATTGGAGGATACCAGGGAGTGCACCAGCTGCTATAACTTCACTCTCTTGAAGGTGAAGTGCAGGATGGGCTCTACAACATGACCACGAAGCGAAACGTACATTTTCACGAGTTGGCATGAAACAACTTCCATCTGTGAAGACATCAACCCACCCATGCATATCCGCCCACGCCGGTTTGAAAGGCTGAGGAGGACCGACATCGAGGGAATTGAGATAACGCCACCATTCATCTTGCGTCTCACTCTGAAGGGCCCAGCCGGCTTGAGTTGCACAGGCAGGCAGTGTTTCTGCAAGTTCAACAAACCCTTCTGGTAAAAAGGATCGTTCTGCTCCAAAAGCAGGACATTTCCAGAAACGGTGTTTCCTGGAGTCCACCGCACCGCAAAACTTGCAAAGGTTACAACCTGTGTCGTTGAAGTAGCATAGAACATCATTCGTGAATGCGGCTCCATTGAGGGCTTTACGATACAATCCTTGTTCAGGCAAGGGAAGCAACGAAAGAAACCTCCTAGTGCTCTTCGGATCAGCACATCGGAGCCCTTGGAAACAGGGACGAGCTTCCATTTTTGCTGCCACCACATACTGCCAACTTTTCTCAAGACGGGTCAACAACTCTGGCATGGAAATGGCAAAGAGTGAAAACTTGCCCCAGGAATCTTCAACAACCATACCTGGATGGATGGTCCATCCAACATATTGAAGACGATGCACAAGTGCGATGGTTGGTCCACCAGATGGCAGACAGCTAGGAGCACCAACAGCTAGGTCACAAAGCATGCTGATCTGAGCTTCATTTTGACACAAACGAGTGCATCGAATTGTTTCTTTTACTGCCCAGTATTGAGGGTCTGCCTCAGGGCTTTCCACAAGACCAAGGTGAACCCACGAACTGCAGCCTGATCCATCTGAATCTAAGCCACGCATGGCTCCAGCCCTCAACGAACGAAAGACCGTGGGACCAACATTTGTGGCCGAAACACCATGGAGTCCTTTTGGCCATGCTGCACGACTGAGGACACGAACTTTAAGAAAGTATGGACTTAGTGACATCCGAAGACGTTGCCACATCTGCTTTAAGTCCCTGATGCGATCATGTATCACTTTGGCTCCATGTGACTTTGTATATTGCATTTGTGCTCCTAGACTTTTTGCCTGTCGTCTGGTTGAAATGTGATGAAGCTTAAGGTGCCGACGCCCTTTGGGATCCGTGCTCCAAGCATATGTTTTTTGTTTGTCAAGCAGCAAATCAACACGAGTGGTGAATGTTTCAAGCGAATGCATAACATGCATCGTCTGTTCAACATGTGATGTCAAAATCTGCCAGTCATCTACATACGACATTGGCATGCAACCAGGACATTGTGCCTGCATCCAGTGATGATACAACAAGTTAATCAATGCCATACCAAGGCATGACATGGAACAACCTTCCGGACAACCTGTTACACTAGACACAGCTGGCCCCAAGCTTTCTCTGATCTGGAATCGCCTGAGAATGGAGCGAAGAGCCCCCGACCACCCACACAAGACATGGTGCGGCACTCCTAAGCTTAGCCCTGCTGCCATCACAACTTCCCTCGGAAGATGATTGAACGTTTTTGAATGTCAGCTGACACTCCTGATATGTGATTTCCTGACACATGTGCCATCTCGATGAACCATTGAACTTGAGTCCATAGCTGCATTGCATGACAACCTGGACGATTACCCAGCAGCCATGCAGGGCATTGATTATCAATGGCACGCAGAATCTGTTTCGCTCTGATGCTGCCCCAAAGTCTATACAGCTGTGACAGTATGGTTATCGGCCTAAACTGCTGGACACAGGTGGGAGACTCCGTCTTTGCTAACGATGCCACCTTACCAGTGATAAGCTGTATGGGCCAGTCTCCTGTCTCTTCTGCTCTGCGAAAGATGTTGCAACATTCTTGAATGACCTGTGGCGGCATCTGCTTGAGATCTTGCAAACTGACACCATCTAAGCCAGAGGCACTTCTAAGTTTCTTCTTGGAAATCTCTTTACGAAGGTCAACTGGGGTGATTTCTCCTAACTGCATTTGCATGCGTGGCAAAGTTGCCTGTGCAAACGAAACAATCTGTTGCCATTGATCTGGTATGACTTTCTCATGCCTATTCCAACGTTTAGACCACTCATCTTCAAATTCCTTGAACATTTCTTGGAGAGTGCCAACAAAACGGTGCTGTGTGAGCATGGTATTCACCTTGATGCCCTCTACAGTGGTGAGGAATACCCATTCATTTTCAACATGAACTATGTCATACGATTTACCTGCAATCATGCAAGGTTTATCCACATCCAAGGACAAGTGATCCGAAAGTGTTACACAGGCATCTTCAGAATTAATCTCAACAATCTGTGCATGATTACTGTTCAGCAGAATGTCGACACGGTCTGGCGAGACTTTTTTGACATCTTGAAAGATGAGATTGGTAGATTCTTCTCTCTTCTTGATGGCATGTGCACGACGAGCTTTATTCAACTTTTGCTCCAAGGTTCGAACAACTAGTAAGAACGTTTGATAGACAGCTTCAGCACAAACATAGTCAGGAGCAACTAGTGGAATGTGAGCAGGTGCACCATATCAAGCAAAACATCACTCTGAGTACACCACCATGTTCGGAAATCTACCCCAAAGCCTTTTGCACACAAGACACTTCTCCACAACTGTGCTCCATGGGCATTGCCATCATCCTGCTTACGAACTTTACTGTGCCTACAATATGCTTGCAACCTCCGCAACTGCCGAAACCAAAGTGCATGTTGGACGGACTGTCCATGAAACAATGGCACTATGTCACCTGGTCGACCCTTCTTAAGGAGCCCAACACCGGGACTTCCTGACTTAACCACTGTATCCAAGGTCTGACCACGTCCAAACGCTTTAGCAGATACTAAGGGAGGTGTAGCTTCCGACACATGAGAAGCTGCAGCATGATGGGTTTGCAAGTGACACCATGCTTCTGCTTCAGTTTGCTGCCATAATTTTGCATATGTCTCAGTGGGATCGGAATTACTGAAGTCAACGTCTGGTGCAAATGATGATTGATCAAAGTTTTTGGGCCAAGGAAAATTTTCAGGGGTCTTCCATGCAAAACGAATCACTTGCTTCGGACCTCCTTGGAAAACCCCAGCCAGCACACTATGATCAGCCCAAATGTCATCTGTAATTTTGACATCAATGAGAAGATCCCTAAGCTCTGGTGAAATGAAGAAAAAATCTTTCCTGGACACACCTTTACATGTTGGACGTGTACGCCATCCCCATCTCTCTTCTGCAATGGTCTGGAGTTGAAATCCATATTGGCTGAGAGTCTGGAATGCATCCAAAGATCCGTGCTGGAAATTCCAATCTCCTGCTACAAATCTAAGGCCACGAACATTTGTCACTGCTTCAATTACTTCCTGCAACAAAATCTCATTATGCTCTTTCGCATATGGATGAGAAATTCCCGGTGGCTCTCCATACACTACACCACCTGTTATCCACATATCATGGCACAATGTTGCTGTCACTTGTACCCTCGAAGTTTGAAAGATGTCATGCTTCCACACTACAGGTACTGGCCTCGTTGGATGCTTGCTGAGAACTGCAACACCAGTCCATGCACCTGAATGTTCTGATTGCGGCCTGAGAGGTGCTGGATAACCTCCAACACAATACGAGAAAGGGCTCTGTGAGGTTTTGAGCCCACCACGGAACGAATGAAGTGCTCTGCTAGACAGATGAGTTTCCGTAACTGCCGACAGATCTCCTTCAGAAAGGTGTTCATTGATCACCTGTTGTTTGCCATTCAACCCGCTGGGATTGAAGGTACCCAAAGTCCACACAGGAGGAGCTGAACTGTTCGGCCCCGGATTGTGTGCTTCCCCACAATGCATGAGACACAAAAGGATGAGAGCAATACGATGTTTGAGCAACAAGCCCACGCCACTTTTACCCAAAGACACCGCTTGGCACCCTTTGCACCAACCAAAGTAACGAGCTTGTAGTCCCTTACAAGCCACACCCCAACGATTGTAAACAAAGAACATTAACTTTCGGCCTATGCGAAAAGTTACTTCACAAAATTGGCTGCAAATGAAAACTCGCAACCACCAAAGCCAAAATGCAATCAATCCATATGCCACGGACTGACGTGTACAATGCAGCGTTTCCCCACACTGCCAAAACTTCGCTCTTCGGCCACAGACCATTCTGACGACTCCTTTCTCTTTCAGCAAGTTGGAACAGCAGCGGTCAGACTGACATGCGTCCTTCCCACATCCAGAGTCCAGAGAAGTCAGATGATCTTTTCCTCGGCCTAGTCATTCTCCATCATCAGATCTGGGGCGCTTGCTCAACAAAGTTCTGATTTGGGTCATCTGAGCTTCAAACATCTGCTGCATACTTTGTTGTTGCGACGCCAACTGATTGGAAACCTGCTGCCCTTGTGCATTGAGTTGCCCCTGGAGTTGGGACAATTGCGCACTTTGTTGCACATGCTGATCATTCACCGTGACTTCAAGTTGTTGTTGTTTATGCATCAAGGACTGCACCTGCTTCTCAAGGAATTCAACTCTATCTGGGACATCATCTTGCTCCATTGAAACAACAGGTTGAGCTGGTATACGTGCCAGGACTGCTTGTTCAATCTTGGATTCAAGTTGCTTAAGAGATTCAGATGCATCAGGAACTCCTGCAATTTGTTGAACCGGTTTCTGAGGCTGAAATGACTGCCAAGGGTCTTGTACCGTCCAAGGATCATGTTGACCTTGTTTCTTCAAGGCATTACCACACAAGGTGAGTGTTGATGAGGTAGCGATTGGCTTCCTAAGATCACCCTTTTCTTCCACTGGAGTCTTGACTGTGGCAATTACCATCTCACCATGACCCGTCGTGATGATGTTGGTTGGAGGATGTTCCGTTGCAAACACTGACCAAACATTCCCACGACCACCATCAATGGCACCCGTTGGTTGCACAGGTTTTGCTTCCCGCCCCACGGCCTTCAGAATCTTACTCAACGACTTCCGATCTGTCCCATAAGGGACAGGTGCTACCGTGAACTTCAATCGTGGTCCTTGAGGAAGATATACAGCATCAGGACGAACACTTGCATGTAAGGACTGCGCCTGAGAGGCTGGTACACGAAGACCCCACCTGTCATCTGAACGAACAATGCTTGTTGCAGCTGGATTCGTTTGCTTAAGGTGAGCGACAGTTTTCCGATCTGCTTTGGGGATCCAAACAACTTCACATGTTGTATCAACTTCTCTCGCATCCAAGCTTCTGGGTTCAACATAAATCCCTGCAGTTCCGCTGGCTTCGATCACCCTGTCTTTGAGACATGTTGGAACCCTCAAACACACTGAAAACATGCTTGCCGATGTAGGATTGTCTGGCTTATAACCTTTGCGAAGAAACTGTCGTCTCCACACATCCACTACTGCAGATTGGACCGCAATCCCTTCAGTGTTGTGCCATGCTGCACATTGACAATGCTTTTCCACGCAAAGCTTCAACATTGGCAGGTGATGAAGGATGTATTTGACAGGGCCCTGACTAAACGATTCCCATGACACGGGGACTTCATCTCGATAGACAACCAGCTTCAAAGTTGCAACTTGCACCGTTTCAAAATCAGCATGTGGCTTAGTCAAAGTCTTTTCAATTCTCCGGGATCCAAGTTGCACTAACGAGGCTTCAATCAACAATGGCTCCTGGTTAAGGACACACCGTGCTGGTACAGTAACTTGCATGTGATTCAATGTTGTTCCTAACTGATTATGTGGAGCATTCAGCACAAGGAGTGCTAGCGGCCCATTTGACACTACCTTACTTGCTTTGAGGAATGGTTCAGCTTCAAGTGCCGTCACAATTGCTACCCCCTCCGCAACTGGCCCGATTTGATGCGGCTGGATCTGCTTGACTGGCACTCCTTCACAACTGAACTGGCTATCAGGCAAACACAGCTTGGCAGGGTCAATCTCAGGCATCGCCTCAGATTTCGATTGCTTCACTCCTTTGCTTTTACGGTTTGGCTGACCTAGTGATTCTTTGCCTGCTCTTTCAGCGATCTGCATTTGAAGCTCAGATGGCAATACAAACTGGAACTTTACTTGATTCCCTAGAGCTTTCAACGTTCTCCAGGGTGAGTTGCTTTGACATGCTTTGAGCACTTCACTTGCACCGATAGAGGTGACCGCTTGTTGTGCCCTCTGCTTCACGACTTCTGCAGGGCCTCCATGCGACTTGAGAATGTGTGCCAACTCTTCTTGTGCCTTCACTTGATCTTCTTTCCCTGCTCCCCACATCCAAGGATGTGCAACAAGGTGCTCACTCAATCCATGTTCAACAAAGTCTTGTCGAAAACACTTGTGAATCTCAGAGAAATCAGGCTTTTCCGGTGTTGGTTCCATCAAGAGATACTCAGCAAGAAACATGATCGCAGCTGCTCCACAACTTTCCGGAATGTTTTGGCTGAAGACTGGGTGAATTGCAACCTTGTTACACACAAATGCCTGTTTCAGTCTAGATGCAACCAATTCAACAAACTCACGATCAGCATGCTGAATTTGGAGGAATGACACAGACAAAACCTGATCTTGGATGCGAATGATGCAAGGAATCCAATGCCCCTGATGCAATGCAGCCGTGAACAGAACACTTGGTTTACTATGACTTTCATACCATTGTCTAATTTCTTGATCTGCATAGATGCATGTCCAACCATGAAATGCCAATGGACCAATCACAACCGGGCATTCATCTGAAATTTCATGCTCTTTCATTTCTCTAGAACATGTGTCTTTTATCACTTTGAGATGCCACACGATTTCATCATCACCCCAAATGAAGCCTTGATTTGCAAGCATTACTTTACGATCTGAGGCAAGAATCTTCTGTGCACGAAGGGCTATCACCTGCGGCTCACTGCTCAGCTGTGGAGGGGTTAAACGAAGGAACGCTTTACCTTTAACCTCAGTCAATGGTGACACTGTTGGAAGGCCACATGCAACAACCTCTGATGAGACCTCAGGATCCTTGCAACTCAACATCCCTTGCTCATGGATGTCATTGCTTGGTGTCACTTCATCAATGCAACCAATGGTCAGTGTAACAGGCTCGGTTATCAAATGATCATGCAACACACATGCCCCCAACTGATCAAAAACCACAACATTGCCACAGCATGTTTTGGGATTAATCTTTCCTTCAGCGGAAATTACTTCATTCACACTGGTGTGGTATGGCACTTGAACAACAACTGGAGGCTCATCGGAATGTGTGCACAATGTCACCTCAATCAAGTCTGTTACAACCGTGGGTGCAATTGATGTTGGACTTCTCTGTTCCTCATCACTCTCAGATGCACGATCAGACAATTGCGAGGGAATGGCAATTTGCGTTGAGGTTAGATCACAAGTAGCTGACTTCAACTCATCAACACTCAATCCATTTGTTGTTGCCACACCCAACTCAGAACAAATGCTTTCAATGTTCTCTGCACGTTGCTCAATGCTTCGGTCAGGACGCACCAAGCACTCAATTGTTGCATTCACGATTGGCTTCCACAACTGTGCTTGTTCCAGGGTTGGTGAAGGCACATGATTCGCTGCTTGCTTCCATACAACTTCTGCTCTTGCCAGCAACCATGATCGATACAGTCCAAACGCTTTGCACAGACGAATAGATGTTTGACCAAACTGCGCTTTTTGAAACAACTGTTGAACTTGCATGCAAATCCATGCAGACTGCAACGGACTTGCAAGTTGCCCGACTGCCCCCAGCACCAGCCTCATATGGGAATCCCAGACTAAGCCAGCGTCCAAACCACATAGTGCTGCTGCTTCTGTTGGATGTAGATGACGGTAAGTGCTGCCTTGTTGCTTGTCACAATTTAGCTTGGAAACTGCGAGTACACCAAAGAGACCTTTGCTAGCCAATCTTGCACTTGAAAAACCATTCTCCCGACATCCACAGGGACACGCAGTCAGCTGTGCCCCCCATGCGTGTAGGGCGCATGGGAGAACACCTTTCAGGTTGACACAATGTCCTGCTGGTGAACCTGTTGTGCCTGCAAATGCCTCAACTTCAATTGGTGTGAGTTGAAGCTGCTTCTCATCATCTGCTGGCCACTCTTTGATCACAGGCATGACATGTCGCACTGTTGCAAGATCTTCCATTGGCACAAATGCTTTAAGATCAATTCTCCCCAACGCTGGTGCTGTCAAAACACACCACCATCGCTGTCGACGACATGGCCATACTTCATTCAGATTCAGAATGACCTCACTTCGATTGAAGTTGGTCCGTTTGCAGAATTGTTCCACATGCCACTTCACATAGCCATCTTCCCCAGCTGGGGCTACGCATTCAAGAATGACCACTACAGCCCTCAAGTAATGCGCTGCTGCTAGTGTTGCAGGTAACGTTGCTGCTCGAGTGTCACCACCAGAACCACCATCACCCAATCTCGAGTATGGTTGGCATGAAATTCCCGATGAAATTGTAGCACTATATGGATGGGCTGCATGCACACGCTGGATGGTCGAAAATTCAGTGATGTCCCCAACGATAACCTTTGCAGAGCTGTTCGCTGAATACAATTTGGCTAATGTTGGTCGAAGTTCCACTGCAACCTTTGGTGTAAATTGTGCCGCAATAGCACCCTGTCCAAGTGCCCCCATGCCTGCACAAAACTCGATGAGATCCTTGCTTCCTTGCCACGAGCATTGGGGATAGCTCAAACAGATCGAGCCATGAGTTTGTTTCAATGTCGGCACAACCCCTTCAGACTCTACAGTTACAAGCAAAAGACTGTGTGATGTCATTCCATAGGGAAGATTCCCTTTGTAAAGAAAGTGCTGACCTTGAGGTAATGTCGCCATTCGATGGCAAACTTGCAGATCATCCATACTTACCACAGTTGATACAAGACAGACCACTTTTCCCTTTTGAAGTGTTGTAACATCAGGGCAGTAGTCATGATCAGTTATCCGTTGTACCATGGCAATCACTGGGTGAACAACTACGACTCAATCAGTAAGGGCAAGCTCACCCCTGGGAGGTCTGAGCCATGAGCTTGTAAAAAACAATCACCAACTAGAAAAACACAAGATTATTACAACCCCCTAAAACTAGTTGGTGGTTTCAACCCATTTGAAAAATAGTAGTCAAATTGGATCATTTCCTCAAGTAGGGATGAAAATAAAAATATTTAAAACCACCACCTAGAAAACTAACGAATGACGTTTCTGGGAGATTTGGATCTGAAACTTCCTTTTTGGAGGTTTTGAGGTAAATATCTTCAGAGCTGATTGGTTTTGGCATGGCAACCCTGAGGGTCCCCTGCTAAAAGTTAAACTTTGAGTGGCTTACATGAAGCAACCCCACTAAACTCAGGGTGGAGCGTTCAGGGGTCCATTTTTGGAAAAATCATCTCAGATGTGCCCCAATCTGAGTTTAGTGGGGTTGCTTCATGTAAGCCACTCAAAGTTTAACTTTT
>OMLO01003532.1_pt1 | contig 12900 bp, 8 predicted proteins | sample 1674811 | NCBI WGS metagenome assembly OMLO01 (sample SAMN06265003, study PRJEB25207) | coral metagenome | isolation source: Coral host | place: Mexico:La Bocana,Puerto Morelos, Mexico | collected 2008-11-13
CTAGACAGACCAGTGATGTTCAAGCAAAAACTATGACAAAATGTTACACCAAGAGATTGCAAATTATGGTCTGCTTATACTGTACATGCCCAGCAACAATAACAACAACAACAACAACAACAAAAACAACAACAACAATTCACCATCATTGATGGATCATGATAATTGTAATTCTTAATTTTACTTGTAAAATGTAACTTGAGATGATATGGTCTCAATGAAACCTAACCAATCCAAAAAACGACAAGGTTTTTCAAGTAGTCAGAAGCCATGATAACTTTGATATCTTTTTAAATCTTGCTGTTAAACTGTTGTTCACTTTCATCGATAGTATTGGTTCGCTTCCAATAAAGCTGCACCATCCTTTGTCCTCAATTAATGTTCATCCCTATCTTGAGAACCAGCTGTTGCTCTTACTTGGCCAAGCCTTGGCACAGGGAAAAAGTGGCTCTGGAGACACATGATTGGCTAAATTCCTGAATTAAGATTTTCACTACTGGTAATATTAATTCAATTGTAATTTTTTTCCTGAAAATATGACAACAGCTGAGCCTCCCATATGCATAGGAGGACACTTATGGGAGGTGGTCGCCTATGGGAGATTAGACCAGCATATTGGGTCAAAATTTTGCCTCGGTCATTAGCATATGATAACTGCAGAGACGTCAGAGACCCCATATTTTCAATGTTTTATTTGTGTAATAAGTCAAATTCAAGAAAAATCTGGTATTTCTCATTGACAAATTTCCATCTCTTGTACTACTACGTATACATGTATGTATATGCTATGCATATATCTAGGAATGCAATAAAAGTGGTTGGGGCTGCTTAATAGGTGATAATTTACAAGAGGTTCCAAGTATAGTTATTTGACTTGGAAACCTTTAGTGTTTCGGAATTCAACTGGCCGCTGAGGAGAGGGTCATTTACAAGAGGTTCCTGTTTATATGAGTTGCCAAGTGTAGTTATCTGACTTTTTGAACACTGGTCACTGAGGAGAGGTGGTTGTTTACAAGAGGTTCCAAATATAGTTATTTGATTTGGAAAGTTTTGGTATTTTGGAATTTAACTGGTCACTGAGGAGAAGTGGTCATTTACCAGAGGTTAATTCCCATTTACAACCAGTTCCAAATATAGCAATTTGACTGGGAAATTTTTGTTGTTTTGGAAAACTGGTCGCTGAGAAGAGGTGGTTGCTTACAAGAGGAGGTTGCAACCAGAGGTTTGACTGTAGTTAATAACTAACTAAAAACCATTCAACCTCTGCACCTAAAGAACTTTAAGTATACCTTTAATTTAGAGCACCTTCATATCAAAGTGTCCAGAATCCCAGGGATGTAGCATGTCTGGTTTAAACTGTAGTTAAGAAATAGAAAACATGTACCGTGTTTCTATCAAGTTATAGAAACATGAGTGAAAGTCTGGGAGAATGAGAAATGCTGTGGGAAAACGAGCCACAGGCGGGGGTTTAAAAGCTTTTTCAAGATCTCCCAAACTTTCACGAGTGTTTCTATAACTTGATAGAAACACGAAGAACATGTTTTCTATTTCTTTTAGAAAATATAGTGTTGCAAAAAAGAAAATAAACTTGTTTACTTTGACCATCAAAATGTTTACAAATTCTCATTATGTCAACAGCTCGTCCTAGTTCTGTATTTCTATCAAGTTTTAGCATAAATCTACTAGCGTTCTATCACAAATGCCACGCTCTGATTGGCTATGCTACCCACTATCTATTCTGTGATAAATAGTGAGTAGCGTGGCAGTGTGCCCTAGTTAACAAAATGATGGCCGCTTTTTGGCATTTTTGAAGTGATTGTGAAGAGGATTTTTATAAAGTTTTGAACGACTAGTAGATTTATACTAAAACAATTAGATTATTTGCTCTCGATTTCTATGTGTGATAGTTGACTTGGGCTGTGCCCTCGTCAACTATCACGCGACAGATATCTCGAGCTCATAATCTAATTGTTTAATAGAAACACGGTCTTAAACCAATCAGCGCGCGTATTTGTGCTTTGGGTTATTTTCTAAATACCTAAAATCAAATATCAATTAAAGCTTATAGAGCTGGCTATCACACTATACCAAGAAGTTTCACATAAAATGAATTGTCAAATGTTTTACAACTTTTAAATCTGAGCGTTTGAATTACCTTTTGGTCCTTTTTGAAAGCTACAAGTCAAAGGGAATTTTCACTGAAATTCAATAATCAGACGTTTTTTAGCACTTTTGAAACTAGAAACTAGAAACTGAGGGACTAATTTGAATCAGCAAAGAACCAAATTCACTTTGATTTGTACCTTTTAACATCGATTTGGTTGCTCAAATTTCGAGGAAGTAAAAAATTTGTCAATTCATTTTATTTAAAAATTGGTGGAAAAGTTTGAGGCCAGCTCTATGAGCTTGCGATACATGGGTTTAGGTATCTACAGTTAAAACCGGACATGTACGCTTCATTGCTTGGGTACACATTCAATAACCTTAAGACATTCAAAACTAATATTTGGGAATTCATAATGAAACATATGTATGCCACTTTCACTCATAATTCTATTCCAGTTTTTTAGGTCAGTAGATGCTCTAATCAAACCATTCTCATTAGGAATAAACTCAAACTTTTGGGAAGGAAAACCATTTTGTTGAATTAGTGAAAATCTGTGAATGTACATTGTAAGCAATCACATCAAGTTTTTTCAGATGCTGAGCCACCTTTTCCTTGTGATAAATCCCTGCCAGCTATGTGGGATGAGCAACTCTAGGAACCAGATGACTGGTTGGTCCCAGTGCAGCGAACGTCAAAGACTTTCAACCAGTGAGAAAAGAGGAAAATGCACAGTGATATCAACTGACAATGTTATCAATGACATTTAACTCACCTCCAACACTTTCTTGCTTATCTTATCAAATGTTGGTCTCTCCTCTTGATCACGCTCCCAACAGTCCAACATGATCTCATAAAAGCCATCTGGACATGCACCTGGTTTTTTAAGGTGATTTCTTGGCTCATTAGCAATCATGATCTTGATCTAATGCAGGTGTGAAAAGAAAAAGAGACAAAATAAGAGGCAGCCAGAAACAAGCAATTTGTTAATGAAAGTGACAAATATTTTGATGCATGATAAAAATAGGTGTGGTCACCAAATGGTTAGAAGGTTGGCCCCCAAAAAAGTGATTTGAGTTTGAGCCCTGGCCGGTCTCATTTATTGGATTGTGGCCTAGGGCCAAACCCTCCACCCTCTGGGACAAGACAAGGGGGTTCAGTCAATCCCTCTAAATTAAAAATTCAAATCAGACAATTTATAACAAGCTGACTTGGCCTCAGAATTCCGAAAATCCTATTTTGGGCCTCAAATTTAAACCTCTTGCAGGAGGAGGATGCACCTGCACCCCTACTCCCCCCTACAGGGGAGTGTAATTTCAAAAAGACGTGGCAGTGACTTAAATGCTATGGCATAACCATAGAAGGACTAGCATCCCACCAATGCTAGGAAACTATATACTCCAAGTTGCTTCAAACTATGGAACATGTGGAAATTTTGGGCGTGCACCCTCTGACTTTGGGGGGATGGTGAGTGTTGATCAGGATACAATTGCACTCAAATTGTTGCAAAAAAAACATTCACAATTCTCATGGCTAATGAAAATGGAAGTTATGATTTTTGAAACCCCGGTATACTCTATGACATTGATCGCCAGCCAAAGACTTCAATAAAATAAGAAAAACAGCTCTTTGTAGAGAAGTTCACAGCTCAGAATTTCAGAGCCACCGCAAAAACAAACTCCTGGTCTTTAATCACTCTGGTTCTTTTGTAATTGTTTTGCTGATAGGAAATTTGAAACTGAAATAAGTGGATGTGTATCATGGAATTTCACATGATACCCATTTAACCCTGAGACATGCAGGCTTTTCCAAAACAGAATTCCTGGACCCCTGATATCATTTGACTTTCAGTCTGCTTTTGTAAGGGAAATGTCAGAGAAAGTAGCCTACAGGGGCATAGCCTTGCCCAAAAATGTCATTGCAGCCCCATCACACAGCCCATAGGCCTGTGTTGAAACTTTGACAAAGGAAGGACACCTTGGTATGACAATGTCTGATGCTATACCTGATTTAAGCTCAGTTCAGCCCAAGGTTGTTGACCAAAAGAGAACATCTCCCACAGAGTTATTCCATAACTCCACACATCACTCCAACGTGTGAAGACATTATCCACTATCGCTTCAGGAGGCAACCTGTGAATTAAAGATATAAAAAATAAAAACAAAGGAAGCTATTTAAAGGAGAGTTGTGATACATGCAAAAATCTAGCCCTGAGTGACTTACATGTAGCTAACATAACGCACAATTAACATAAAATGGTTAACTTAACATACATGTTCCCTCCAATGCAAACACAAAATTCTTGACCTCGCTAACATACCTCAGATTTATGCAAACTTAAAATCAAACATATAAATAAACCTGTTGCCACACATCTGAGGCAGGCATAAAATCTCACACAATTCAAGGGAGAATTTGAGGCAAAACTACTTTTGAAGTCTCCTGAAGTGTTTGCATTAGTTAGTAACAATATGAACTGTATAACATGAGAAGTGGTATAAACTGGTTTTCTGTTCAGGACGATTGCACTGACAACAGGCATGTTGCATTACTTTTATTATTGTTCTTAAAGCTGGTAAATTCTTACCACGCAACTGCTAACTTTCTATGGACAGTGATCTGTGTGGCAGCTCCTTCATCCAATGTTCGAGCAAGACCAAAGTCACTTATCTTAACCTAATGTTATAAAACAACAATTGTTTACAGAGCAACATCAGAGAATGTTTAATTTTCCTTGGTTGAGGAAATCTTCAATTTGACTGTACATGATACAATTAACACTTAAAAATGTGTATACTCCATAGTAAAAATCACATATTAATTCTTATAAAACTAAAAAAAATTATATAATCTGAGTTGGTTTTCTGCTTACTGAGAACTTGAACATCAACCTCTTAGTAGCCAAGTTATTGGTCCATATGTACGGTAAGTTAGAGACCAAGTTTTTCTTTTTTAAAGGGGGGAAAACAAGGATCTGTAACTTACAGTACAGATGGAAAAGACAAGGTTAATATGTCTGTAATTAATTAATATCACTATTGTGTGCCTGACAAGTTTGGGAATGAGTTCTACTATTGTGGTGAAGCCCCCAATGAAAGCAAAATGAGTCAGTTAATTGGGTCAAGAAAATTTTACGTTTTTTACTTGCTATAAAATTTAAGAACACTTTGATAACATTTTGATAGTAAAAACAGCTTTAAATTCTAGCAGACTGTACAATAAAATACAGCCCACTAAATTGATCAATCACAGTGCACATAACAACTGAAAGATACTGTAATAAAAATATATATATATTTGACAACGTTAACAATATTATTTAGTTCATGCTTTAGCATGCATCATCCGAGTTGTGATGCCTGGACAGGTTTGACCTACTTTTCTTCAAAATAGTACTGCAGTAAAATGGCAAAACTTACCAGGCCTAGGTCAAATACGAGAATATTTCTTGTGGATAAGTCACGATGGACTAAATTCAGTTTTGCCAAGTAATCCATGCCCTGTGCAACCTGATAAGCAAATTTGCTTAACGCAGACACCCTGCACACATCCCTGTCTTTCTTTTTCAGGTTCTCTTCCAGTGAACCATAAGAGGCATACTCTGTTACCTGTGGGAAAAATTTGTTTAGAAGAATCCATGACGTACTTACAAGACAGTAGAATTAATAATTATTATTACAGTAGTATATACCACACATGTGAATAGTGCTTATCTCGCACGCTGATTGGCTAGCTCAGAGGTGATTAGCCAAGTACTATTCACCTCCAGGCAGCCAAAGAAAAACAAAATGCCTTCCCATTTCAAATAAAGTTACTCCTAAACAAGTAAAGTTACTCTTTGGTCCGCTAGTTATGCAGCTTGTGTGGTATATACTAAAACAATTATTCACCTTAATGTTGGTGAAAATCACTGGTGGACATTAGCCTTGCCGCTTCATGGCGTGGTGAATATCCACCACTATTCACCTCCACTTCGGTGAATAATAGTTAATAAATACTAGTAAAGTATAGACAACTGAAGGAACAGTAAGAAATCTAAGTGATCTATCATGATTTGGGAATGACAAGTTATATTGTTTTCAATTTGTATAGGTTTGGAGAGATCTACAAAGTATTTTGCTCACCAGGTGTTCAATTGCATATTATCAGTGTATAAATGAGCACTAAATGGCTGACTTGATGGATTTCCAAAGATATGAAGCTCAAGTGTTTCCAAATATTAATAAATTATTTTCAAGATACTACTGACAATTTCCAAAGATTGATGTATGACTTTTGAAGATTCCCAACTCTTGATATGACACATCTAACAAATTTTAACACCTTCAGCATTTTAAAAGGAACTCTCTTGACATGTGGCGTCATTGATTTTTCTTCCTAATACTATGCGCAATACACAGTAGAATACATTTGCAGCGTGTCTACTAACTTGAAAGCTTTTATTATTAAGTGCTACTTAATATTACCAGCTACTGGAAAATAGACTGAATTGATAGTTTAAAATCCCATAGAATTTCCATTAATCTTCCTTGGGGTTTGTATCAACCGATACTTTCTGGAACTAAGCAATCTCCTGAGTGGACACTTTCAGTGCCATCAATACGATTTGCAGTTGAAAGGTGACTGTCCTGGAACCCATAAGAGAACAATAAGAGAGGCCATATCAATTTCCTCATTCACAACAAATTACTGCCAAAGCTCTATCAGGTAAGGCTAAAACGTGAGGTAAAGTCTGTATTCAAGCCATTTTGGCGGCCCATCAGGCTGGAGCGTATCACGGTTTCTGTAGCATGAAGCGGCTAGGAGTATTTCAATATACTCCCCCTGGATGGGTTCATCTCAGGGTTACCCCCAGAATTAAGTTTACTGGTACCCCTTTATACACCTGGGTGGAGAGAGGCAATTTGAGAGTAAAGTGTTTTGCCCAAGAATACAACACAAAGTCTCTGGCCAGGGCTGGAACCTGGACTGCTAGATCCAGAGTTAAGCACACTAGCCATGAGGCTACCATTTGTCCTCCTCCAGAGCTCCAGCAGGTGTTGGTCTTATTGAAAGCACTGTGCAGTCTACTGACAGGCTTTACTATATTTAGTTCACATGCTTACCAGCTTTAGTGGTTCTTCTTTAAAAGGAAGTGAAATTCCATACATTTTAACAATGAACTCGTGAGAAAGTTTCTGCATGGTCCGGGCCTCCTCTAGGACACACTTTAACACTCCATCAACAGCCGTGTTCTTCAACGATTTTATTGCCACATCACTCTAGTAATAAGCCATTAGATAATCATTGCAAAATAAATTATTCAGAAATGTATGCCAAAATAACAACACATAAACTGGAAGCTAGTTACTGCCCAGGATAAAGATATTGTATTTCAATGTTTAGAGATTGTTGATTGCTCAATCATTCAATCTACCAATTAGTACCTCGTATAATGAACAATAAGTCAATGAACCAATCAGTCAGTCAATCAATTAATCATGCAATCATTCAGCCCTGGAGTTAATATTTAGATCTACTTGTCTGTCTGTTAGATGTCCATCTCTCATGCAATTTGTGGCCAGCTGGTCAAATTTCCAGCCAAACAGTTCATTAAACAATCAATCGGTCGGTCAGTTGGTCTTGTTCAGCTGGCCAGTCCGTCACTCCGTTGGTCAGTTGGTCAGTTGGCCCATCAGTCAGTCAGCTCATCAGAGATTCATTCACTACAACTACTGTTACAACTATTACCTCAGGTCTTCCATCTTTGGGATTCCATTTCCCAAGTTGTACAACCCCATAATGTCCTTCTCCTAGGTCTCTAATAACTTGAAGGTCTTCTGGCAGAATAAGTGCTGAACTTTGGCTAACATCTCTTTCAGGACCAACTGGCTGCTTCTTATCCTGTTGATTTCATTAGAGCCAGTAAACTAAAGAAGCCAAATAACTAGATAAACTACTTACTAATTGAGCGCAAGAACCATACAACTGGGGAATGTTGGCCCAAGGTCATGGCAGCGGTATGGATGAAGTGCAGTAAAGCCAGTACAAAAATGACAGATGGCCAATATTCTCCAGTACAGCATGCTAGATTAGTAAGTAGCTACTTATATGGCAAAAAATACAGGACTTATGACCATTACTACAGAAATGGCCCATATTGGAAAATCTTGATGAAGAAAGACCTTGGATTTACCTGAAGACTACTTCCATTGCCAGGTTTTGCTAAAGGCAGGCACATGGCCCAGCGGTCCGCAGCCCACGGCCCAAGACACACTTCACAGCCGGCGGCCCGGTGGCCCAGTGGCCCTACGGCCCACAGCCCAAGGCCCGGCGGCCCACTTCATAGTTCACATCCCATGGTCCAGCTTAGAATTTTTGTCAGCGGTATTATACAGCACATGTTCTGATCTGTGTTCCAAAATGGAAGAAGGTGAGTTTTGGTTTCTTTGCAATTTCCATTGTTTCAATCCCCTGAAATCCTTGTATCTTTTTGTTGCTCTTTGCTCAACGTTAGTCCTAATTACTGTATACGTTTGTCTATTTACAGAACCGGATAGCACAGTGGATGTGGAAACAATGCAAGTTTGAACAGACTTGAAACCCTTGTTACATTTCGCTATAACTTTTGAAGAATTGCAAAGCATTGAAACAATTAAAATTGCAAAGAAACCAAAACTCACCTTCTTCCATTTTGGAACACAGATCAGAACATGCGCTGTAAAACAAAGCTGACAAAAATTCTAAACTGGACCGAGGGATGTGAACTGTGAAGCGAGCCGCCAGGCCGCAGAGTGTGCCTTGGGCTGTGGGCTGCCGGCCCTGGGCCGCTGGGCTGCAGGCCTGCTTTTAGCAAAACCCTTTCATTGCCATATATCAATACGGGCTTTTGACCAAGCACGAGGTCAAGATGGCTGGATATTGGCCAAGTTGTTATTTTATATGTGTTTATGGACTGCCTCAGTCTGCTTCATGTTTGCTTTGGCTTCAGAGATTTTTTTTCTTGCGGAACACAGCGCATGATCCTGAGTGGGAAAGATGGTACTAATTCATACCCACTCAGGAAGCACATCAAATTAAACTAGCAGGGTGCATTCCACAAGACTTCTGCACCGTACCGAAGATATACTAGGGCTTTTTAAATTTCATGCCATGCATCAAGCAGCCAAAGTCCCACCCCAAGAATGCCCCAAGAATGCAACTCTGGTGCAGGTGGGACTCAAATGGATCATATAAGATGCCCACTAATGGGCAGGGTGGGTAACCATTTATATGCCAGCACCAGCAAATATAAAAAATAAATGTACAAGCAGCTATACACCAAAAGTTCCAATTGCACACTGGTACAAAGTAAAATTTTAGAGATCACACCAAAGATCTTTGGCGTAACCTAAACTGAATGCACCCTAGAGATCAAAGCACAGGATTTAGTTCAACATACCCAGGTATACAGAACGAGTCATACAATAGACAATGTTTATCACTTGCTCCTCAGCAGAGGTTTTTTTGTCTAAGAATTAGCAAGTCAGGAAATCTACACATGAGATCACTACAGAATTACACATACAATAAAGCACACTGTCGTTTAAGCAGGTGCAATGTTTTTCTTTCAAAGAATACGAGTCTTGAACATAAGCAGGGTTTTGCACACATGTTGTACACGTGAATACATCTGTACATCATTCTTGCCTACATTCTTCCCTATTTTTCTACTTGCCTTTAATATATATAATCTTAGATTGTACCAAAATCTTAAACACATAAGGAAAGGAAAAACCTAAACTGCTTGAGACATTTCTAATCAAAATCAACGTAAACTTGTATTATTTGCGTCCTTGACAAAACACTTTAGCTCACAACGTTGCCCATAAAGCCTACCTACAATACCAAAATAGTTCCAATCAACACATACAAAGAATAAAACTAACACTTAATCTAAAAACCCAAGTTTTAATCTATCTATACTCGTGATTGTGTATAGTCTAGATCTCTCTTCCCGCGCATTTTAATGTAGGAGTACAGTTCTTCAGAGTTCTTACAGATTAGGCGCGCCATATTTCATTTTCTGACCCACGCTTGTCAAAGACCGTTCTCGCTTTAAACAGAAGTCCAATATAAGTACTGCACAGTCATACAAATATTGGCGATGTTAAAAGGATAAGCCAAGCTAACAATCACGTAAATCTAGAGACCTTTACGAAACGAGTTAATAAGGTAAAATTAGTCCAGCTAGCAAGCTTACCTTCTTCTTTGTCCTACTAAACATAACGTCGTTTTTGAAAGCTCAACGAAACCGTCTGTAAGTTTCGGTTTTCATTTCAAGAGATTCTCAGGCACTAGGGACGTTATTCTTCCGTGTTCTTTTACAATATCTACAAAGTTGACTCCTGTTCTTCCCTAATGTGAGGTAGGCTCCAGTTCCTTCTGTAGAAACAACAACCCGTCCACAGTGTGCCACTTCCGGCTTTTGTTCAAAGTGACCGAGGCGAAACAAGTTTCTGTTTTTGTTCATCCAGCGAAACGAAATGTTGCGTAATGTTTTACTCAGAACCAAAATAAAAAATATATCTGAAAATACGTTTTTGTAAATGGTACAAAAACCCTCCAACATCCGTCCGAATGAACCGGAAGTTTTCGTTTCAGATTACAATGAAACACTCCGTAATATGCTGAAGAAGCAAATTTTTTGAAGAAGAGGATTTTGCCGAGGGATTGCTTGATTGGGGTGGTGAATGTCATTTTCGCGCGCGCACATTCCAGATGTGGAAAAGACCAAACGAAATACCCATTTCAGCCCCTCCCCAACGTTTCTTCAGCGTTGGCAAACTTCGAGAAACTCGATTCTTCAATGAAGACTTGGTCCTTTTAGCACTGTGATGTGTATTTAGAAAGTAGAGAGAAAATAAATTGGTGTTTTCGTAAAGTATTCTTTAACCTGACCATTGTGAACATGTAAATTACAATTAGTTGCAAGATTTCGTCAAACTAACTTCGATGATTCGGACATTTGCTGTACTATGCATCGACAATGACGAGAGACTGATTACGTAACGTTTCCTCTGGTGCTGAAACGATGAAACGGACGTTTCAGAAGTTCCCGTTGTCATTTCCGGTTCCTGCAAAATCAACTGAAAGATGACTCTTTTTGCGAGAAATGACATCTTTGGCCAGTGATCCGAGTGTACTAAATAAGCTTCTGTCTGTACTTAGCATCTCAGTATCTGACTAGACAACAATGCAAATGAATTTGATAATCGAAAGAACCCCGGTACAAGCTAGGAATCGTTGTTTACAATATTTGGGTCTTTTGCATATATCGAAAGCACGTCACTCTCTGTTGGAGCGTGAAGTACTGGAAACGTCTGTCGGTCTTTCTCGGTGATGTTCGAGTCTCCGTCCAGTTTTCGGAACCTGATCGGAAACATTCGGGAAACGATTACATCCTGACTGGCGACAGCAGTTATCCTGAAAGTCGCCGCTTTGAGATTAACTAATTTACTTTAGAAGTTTGTTCTTCTCTGCTCACTGATTTCTTTTTCGAGTACAAGCTACATTGAATAACACACTGAAATGATGTAAATGATAAAGCATCAATCAAATGAAGAAGGCACGGATATATAAACCCATATTTTGCTTCCTTCCATAAAAGTTACTGATTAAGTCAAAGTCTTCATCTCACCTTGTCCCTCTTAAAGAAAAACATGATTCTACCGCCACGAAACTTCACACATACAGTTCCTAACCAAATCGTCGTCAAAATGCGGTCTTGGTGTTTGTGTTTTTGTAACGCAAACCCCAACTTTGCTTCGGGGTAGGTGGCTGTGAACGTTTCAGCGCTACCGGAATTCTCTAGTTTGTCAGGAAGCTTAACTACAAATTTAGCATTTAACAATTGCCGTTGGAAGAGTCCGACTTGTCAATAGAGGTAGCTGGTCACAGACGTGTCGGAATCCTCACGGATGTACAACTTTCTTCAAACACGACCCAAACTAGTCACGTAGCTGTAGGTTTACGCTTGGTTTAATTCTTTTTCCCAACAATCGAAGATTTTATTTGCACCCAACAGTGAATTGTCTGTTCCGATTTTCAACTGAGTTATCCCTCGAGCTTTCGTTTGTGATATAAGAAATGCCTGTTGTTTTCGGATTGATAAAAATATCATTTTTAAAGCATTCCAGATAACCTAGAAAAGAGTTTTTCAAGCGTTTGAACGAGAGAAGACCGTCATCGTGTATTATGCTCCCGAAATCTCGCGCAGACCTTGGGTTCCAAGCTCAACAGACTCCGGCGCCCTAAAATTACGAAGTCAGTGTAACGTCCGTGACTTGCACTCGCGAAGGTAAATCGTACAGTGACGATTTCGATCTGGATTTAAAATTTTCTTGGGATTTCAGTGAAGCCATTTTTAACTTAGGTTCTTGAATCGAGCAACAGTAATGTTGCTATCAAAACGTTACTGAAACTCCAGTTCTGCTCAGCCAAGCAGAGTTGTTTGCCAGGCTACAAACAACTTCCTGAGACATGATGTCTGAAATTTCTCGTTTCGAAAATTTCCGCTTCGCGAATAAAAATAGAACAACTTAACGTGCTTAAATAAATTCTTCCTTGTTTGTTCGGTGGCTTATCTTAATTTTTCTATTACTTTTACTTCATCGGCTGTAAGGACCAAAACACAAAAACTGGAGATGTCGTTGACGCTATGGCCCACGTCACATCCGGAATTTTCTTCGTAAAGCCTTACAACCTCGTTCCCAGGGTCCTCTCTCTTCCTACCTCGAGAAAGTACTTTCTCGAGGTAGGAAGAGAGAGGACCCTGG
>OMLO01003533.1_pt1 | contig 12899 bp, 7 predicted proteins | sample 1674811 | NCBI WGS metagenome assembly OMLO01 (sample SAMN06265003, study PRJEB25207) | coral metagenome | isolation source: Coral host | place: Mexico:La Bocana,Puerto Morelos, Mexico | collected 2008-11-13
TGGCAAATTACAGAGGTGTCAGACTCCACGAAGCGACACGCAGATAACAGCGGAAATCATGTAGACCTACGACCTACAGAAATTTGCCATAATAAGATCTAACGGCTCCATTCCACTTACAATTCCTCCTTTTAACACAGCACGAAGTGCCCTTCATGAATACGAGTGAAGCCACAAAAACGGTCGAGTGACCGAACAGAGAACGGCCAATGTATAAGTGTCACGAACCGTAAAAGTCGTGCAGATCCGTCAACCCCATTTTACTTCGGTGTAACAGGAATTCCGCGAACTCGCTGTCTGTTCTGTCCAAAAACCCAAGAGCTTGTTTTCTTGATCTCCAGAGGTTGAATACCGAGTCTCTGAGACGAATCGTCTTTGAAACGGCCCGGCAACTTCGGGCGACCAATACGACGGTGTGAAGTGCTTGCCATCTCGCCCGACTCTCGCCGGCTTCAAGCGGCAAAATTTACTACTATTTACAAGATATATTCAAAATACTACGGGAAAACTATAAAAATATAAACAGGGAACGTATTTACAACAGCGATTTGAAATATATATACAGGATTGCTTTAGAGAAAGTCGATATAAAATGTTCTCTGATGCTTCGATAATTTCTTGTAACACGAAATGGAGGAAAGCGGTCACGGTGCGCAATGCCTTTTGGGTGAAGGTGGGCCTTTAAGTTGAGGATCTAAATAGAACTCCGAATCTCTGCGGTATTCTAACCAGGCGCATTGCAGTTGAGCTGTAGACTCAAATAATGCACCAAAGTGTTGTAGCCAACTGAGTGTGAAAAAACATCAGTTGAAAAACCTCTCCTTACACACGAACGGATGGTTTGAATGATAGTGACTAAGGTCGCGGGTGCACACCAAATGCAGTGAGGTCTGCACCCCAGGTCGAGGTCAATATCGATTTTACCCAATCACCTTTTCCTCCTGGCCAGTGAAATCTTGCACAAGAAGATGGTTCCGGAGTTGGCTTCAATACAAACATGACTGGATTAGCTAGATTTGTTTTAAGATTTTTTCACTAATTTAACGGTTTCCAGTGGGCGATTCCTGAATAAAATTGTTCGAATACAGAACCGGGAGACCCATCCGTCGAGGAGGACGTCCTCGGGACGAGGTGGCCTAGAGACCTGAACAGTGATTAAGGGAATTTAAAAAAAAAAAAAACAGAAGTAAAAATTCCGACCGGAAGTGGCATGCACATGCTTTCCGTAACCAAGGTTTTTCTTTTTCTAGGAATTCAATTATTGGCATTCCTCGATCTGGGCTACGTTCGTTACACCCGTTAGGAATTTCCGGTCAAACACTTTTTACTTCCGCTCCCGCTCTCCTCTACGGATGCTACGTGAATGATTTCACGTCAAAAAGGTGGGAAGATTTCCTTTCTTCGTAAATTTAACCTGCGTCACATCTCCAACTATTTCACTTATGTAAATAAGAGGTTTAGATTAGAAATAAATCTCTTCGGTATCTTCCTTGGCATCCCTATGTTAAAATAGACGTAGATTTTGTCCGCATGATAGAGGTTTGTTGAGATCTTTTTTTAATCTTTGTTATTTAGTTTCTTTATGATAAAAACAGCGAGATTATGCACCACCTGAATTCAAGTTCGTGACCATTTAAATGTTATCTGTAATCTGTCCATCTACAACTACATTTGTATCAGAAGGAAAATGTTTTTAACTTCCTGTTGAGATTTTGAAAAGAGAAGATGCTTGCCCGAAACGCCTCGAGACTCGGCTGTTCTATCACTTCAGCAGAAAGTGAGATCCACTCTGACATAGTTTTTGCATAAAAGCTGAATTTGTAAGTGTTGCATTTAAGAATGAGAATGCACTTGTCACCTGCAATCGACTCTTTCAACACGCTCTTCTTGTCCCCGGGGAGGAAAAAAATTCAACTCAGCGCGGGGCCCGATTACAATATAAACTACCTAATAAAAATGAAGTTATAGACGTGTCCGCTGAAAAGGGTTTTTCTTCATAACGGTAATATAACATGCTTATTTGGGGCTAGACTTCATATCCGATTAGCAAGAAAGGGTATCACTGTACTGGCATTTGTCATAATTCTAACCAGACAGGATGTCACTCGCTCGTACCAAGAAGCCCGTATGAGAGACGGCAAAATCGGGGAAAGTGGCCTGGGAGAGAGGATGCAGAGAGAAGGAAGCGCCCCTATAAATACTTGACTCTAGTTGAAAGGCGTGAAGAATACGTCTTTCAAAGGCCATGTAAACCGATGAAAAGATAAAATGGGCAGTACCCTAAAAGTCATTCTTGTTTATTATGTGCAGCTTATTTCAAGTGGAACACATCAGTGCCAAAGAATTTTTCATGCAAATACGCATCCCTCTCAGTGGATCTTACCGATCAATCAGTGTAGACTTGTGGGCACGAATGAATCGTAAAAAACATTAGTTACTCCACCAAATAGCCTTTTATACTTAGTCCACTGACAAAGGTTGATAAGGTACAATCGAATTAAAAGTAAAACGAAGAAAGAAGAGGTGATACAGAAAATGCTTAGGCTTTCAATCTTTTATCAAATTGGCAATTGCAAGTATTCTGATTCCATTCAACACAACTTTGTTGATCACGATTGGAAAACTCATTAATAATGCTACATGTATTTCTTGGTATAACAATGGAATCATTTTATTAACACAAGTACTTCACATCAAAACCATTATATCGTAATTTTATATAAAATTGCTATTATTAAGTACTCAAATTTCTAAACACAACATATACTAACCGTTCGGTTGAAAAGAAAAATGACCAATAGAAGAGGCCCTTAACAAACTCTTTGATCACATACATGTACTTCTATATACTGACACGATGCCCTATTTAAAGCAAACTAGCTATATTTTTTTGTTCTTTTTAACACGAGAATTGTAACATTTAATAGCTATATTTTTTGTTCTTTTTAACATGAGAATTGTAACATTTAAACTCTAATTTTTAGCTTAGTTAAATCTCCCTAACAGTTTCATTTAACCCATACTGAATGTGACCGCATACTCATTTCCAAAGGTGACCTGAATCTCTACGCTTAAGATCATCTATTGTTGAGCATATCTCTTGATTGACTGAAAGTTTGTCCTGCCACTCATATCTACTGATCTTTTGGATTCCTTATCGAGACTAAGGTGAGTAATAAACATGCAGGGGTTTCATTGACGGCTGGGCACCAAGTAAGATGACCGGCTGTGAGGGCAATTTTGCCCAGCTGGTTTCACCATCTAGAAGAAAGTTTTTCCTATAAAGAAGTTCCGTTCAAATAATTTTACCCACCTGTGAAAACCAGTTGCCCTTGCTGAAAACGCTGTTAAAACCCCTGCACACGTATTGTATCTCACAAGGATAACTGTTACAATGGGTTAAAACTGTGATTCAAATTCTTTGTTCCATAACAAAATCAACTTTGACACATTTTTATCTGTATCAGTTCATTTCCACACTGTGATCTGAATACTGTCGTGTTTGACCCTAGGGATGTGATCTGTCTGGATAATTCTGCGTCTTACTAAGATCCTTCCGTCTGTTTTTGGAGGAATCAAAAGCCCTATTACTCACTGCATAGAAATTCGATTTTTCAGGGCGGCAAGACTCTGAATTCAGACACCCCCAAGAGTCGTAAGATTTACTGGTTTAAAATCCAAACAAGTAATAATCAAGACTGAAAGTTACAAAACACTTCAGTTTTAGTCTTAATTTCGTAACTTAAACATTTCAACATGTTCACCAATTACAGAGCAACATGTATCTCAAAAGGAATTGAATTTTCCTCTGTTAATGCTAGATTAAATTTGATATCACCATAATTTGAGCTAACTGCTCTCAATGTGACAAACGGACAGTCTATTTTAACTAATTTTGTTAAGGAGCAGCCCAATCACAATAGCTGCAACTGCAATAATTATGGCCAAAAGCACTGGACCAATGCTTCTTACTCCATCACTTGGAGTTGATGTGTTTGCTTGCACAGGTTTCTTAGCCATAGTTGCAAAGGGACACACCCCAGCAGATTCTTTACTATTGTCAACATTGCTGTAAATCTCTTCAACAGTCAGCTTTTTCTTCTTTGGTTCCTCATCAACAAATCCAGCCAAGGCATCTATCTCTTGAAACAAGTATATGTTCAGCATGAAAACATAATTTGCTTCTTTAACAATCTCATCTGATTTGTCTTTATCAATGTTCAGTTCATCAAGGCATGATCGATACATGTTCTTGAACTTCTTTGCATCAGAGATGTTTTCAAAGACATAAAACTGTACCCCTTCACCTGTACTTGGAAGATCCATTGCTTTTATTGCCATTTTACGCAGGATTTGTCCTCCAGACAAATCACCCAGGTACCTGGTGTAGTGATGAGCTATCAGAAGAGCAGGATCTTTGTCAGCGACTTCATGGATTCTGTCAACATAGGCTTTTGTGGCATCAGACATCAAAACTCTATCTTTCCATTCTTCTCCAAAATAGAACTCCATGTCTTCCTCCAAACACTGCAGACGCCCAAGCTCTTTAGGAAAGTGCACCACCTTAAACAACTCATGGTCCTTGTGTTTCTCACTCTCTTCCTCCAGTGCCCTGAAGGAAATAACAACATCATCATTTCTCAAAAATAAATATTATTACATTTTCAGTATATTTAGAATATATTATAAGTTTCAGTTAAGGTAATTAATGTAATTGATTGTTTTAATGACACTGGAAGCTAATGGTTTTCGAATTAGCCTCCAGCTATGCATGTCTACAGTGAGGCTATGCATGTCTACAGTGTAATTGTGGGACAGAAGAGGTAATAATAATAATAATAATAATAATAATAATAATAATAATTAATAATAATAATAATAATAAAAATAATAAAAATAATAATAATAAATTTTTTAAAATTTTGTTTATATAACTTTATTGAGCTCAAATTCCTATTTACAAGTTACACCAATAATAACCATACATGATTACACAACAATGCTAACTATTAAATCCTATTTACAATCAATTCACTTGAAAAAAAGAAAAAAAAACTAATTCATTCAAAAACACTATTTACAATTCCTGTCGATTTAGAAGCACTTCATTTAGCTCAGAAAGAGTTAATTTAAGTAAGAAAAATTCATTTGAATGAGGGGAAAAGTCCCCTCTACTAATTGTGGACACCTACCTAAAAACACTAATACATAATTACAACTATCACAAAAAAAAAAATAATAAAAATTTGTGTGATAAAAAGACTATCCACATGATTGTTATTAAATTTCACAGTGACAGCAATTGCATCGTTAATTGTTTAAAAAGTTAATGAAGTAATAAAAGGAATTTGCAAGTTAGTTTTCAGGGAGAAGAAAACAAATATCAACTAATTCTAGTATTGGTTTGAGAGTAAACAATGTTTGTTTTTGAGAAAGCAAATATGCTAAATTTTTTTGAAGTGGGTTGGAAATTCTTTCCAAAGATCTATTGCCATAAAAGAAATTGTCCATTTTCCTATATTAAATATAATAGGTACAAGGAAAATTTTGTCTTTTTGTGCAGTTTAAGTAAATTACATTCAGCTGCAACTTTTGTGTTGTAACTGTGTATATCATCAACATGGTGGAAAAAGTTGTTAAATAGTTTAGGCAATTGCCTTTTATGCCACACAGACAAATTTTGAAGTATGTAAGCCATAAACATTATTACCGTTAGACGGCAATGCAATTTTAGTCTTTCTCCAGAAGTAACAGGAATGACACTGTACATGAAAGAGATGAAGGATGGGCACAATTAACACTAACATAATTAGCCTGAACAGATGTTTCTTACTGAATGCTTCTTTTAAATTCCTTGGGATACCAGAGATCTGAAGAAAATACAGTATAGAAACTAATTCTCATTTACCAGTATCTCAGATTGGCTGTCACAGAACTTTTATTGTCGACACATTAAGTAGAGCAGTTTTCATTTGAGTGCCAAAAGATTGTTGGTTTTGCCTCAAATATGCTATACCACTGCCTGAAAAAACTTGTGCCACTTTTTCATCCAATAAAAAAACCAAAACAATTGAAATTCATTCAAACATGTTTTCACACAGTGTTGGTAACATGAAATTACATGTACTTTGGTTTTGAGGGTTTTAGGACTCTCAATTGAAAAGCACTCTAACAAGCAATAACAAGACACTTCATGGGTTTTCATTATGCTAGATCAAATTTCAACATTTGGACTGCTTAAGACTGTTTGTTACGAGAAATGGTGGTTTCCCATGCAATTGAAACTCAGAAATGACATACTTTAATGACCACTCAGCTGGTTTTGAAAACTTCACATGTACATGCTCAGGACTACTCTGCAATTGATCGCTCCTTTCATAATTATCAACAAAATGTCTATTAAGAAACAGGTGATGAAAGTATAGAATATACCAGTATATCAATTTATGACCTTAAAGCACTGCCTTGGTTGACTACATTAACATTGGCATTATGACTGAACAAAGTTTAATGAAATGTAGGATATTACATGAATCATATCTTGAATACTATTTACATGTATCTCATTAAGATTTCCATAATGACAACCCTAAAATAAAAATCATATCAATGCACTTCATAGCTGGACTAAATCTAACCTGTACACAAAGTAGAGATCAGCAAGAAGTTCTTTGTACCAATGTCTTTGAATTCTTCCTTTGGCAAACTCCTTTACAAAATGAACATTTTCTGCTTCTCTGTGAACTTTCTTGGTACCCTTTTTAAGCTCTTTGGATAGCTGAATCGATGGCTCTGTTTTCTCTATCTCTTGACTCACATTTTCTATGACATCATCAACAGAACTCTCCAGAATCTTCGTCCAGCGATGACCATCCAGCACTTCAATCAGTGGCTTGCCATCACTGCAGACTGTCTTGAATGGGCATCCCTCATCTGTCACGAACACAGGACATTCACCCATCTCCTCTTTCAATGAAAGGGAAACTTCATGAATTTGCTTAAAAATGTCCAGAAGTTTTGCACCATGAGATTTCTCAGTGGAGAAAGCGGGTAGATTGACAAGCTTCTTATAGATGTCTCCTACAGATCCACTGTCCTTAAAAGGACAACCTTCTTTAAATTCAGGACACAGTTCCAGTTCTTTTCCAAAGTCTTTCTCCCCAACTTTCGCAAATGGACATCCAGATTCAAATGCAGGACAGTTCCCTTTTAAATCTGTGAGGCGCACAAGGTGAACAAGAGGTATTTCAGACTCTGATTTCTTTTCTTCTGCTGTAGGATGTACAGTTTCTATTGGATTGACAAGTGGCTTCCCTTCACTCTCAACAACCCCAAAAGGGTAGCCACCTTTCTGAATCACAGGGCACTTGTCAGCTCTCTCATGGCCAACACTCTGTATGAGTTTCATGGTCTTCACAAGGGCTTCTTTATGGTGACAGTCATTGTCACTGCTCAGCATCTGCGACAACTTACAGTAGATTTCTTCTATTGTTTTGGAATCCTTGAAAGCACATCCATCCTTAAACTCGGGGCATTTCTTGATTTCTTCCAGAAGAGCTTCATTATCCATCTTGGCAAATGGACATCCTTCTTTAAATGCAGGACACTTTTCTTTAAGTTCACTGACATAGGATGCTGTCGGCCTCTCTACCCCAGCAGTGGGTGGCTCTTTCAAAGGCTTTTCTTCCTTGCTGGCATCTTTGAATAGACATCCTTCCTTTGTCTTGAACACAGGACACTCTCCAACTTTCTCTTCCAAGCTTTTAGACTCACAATGAACAAGCCTAAGCATGTTCAGTAGCTGCTCATGTGCTGCACCTGTATGGTACTTTGATTCTGGCATCTTGGATAGTTCTTCCAGGATTTCAGTGACATTGCCTGTACTCTTGAATGGGCAACCTTGTTTGAACTCAGGACACTTCTTGACTTCTTCTATGAAAAGATCTTGAGTAAGTTTGGAATAGGGACAGCCATCCTTAAAAGCAGGGCAGCTTTCACAGACCCATTTTGCAGCACAAGCTTCCATGATGACAGAAATTCTAAAGCAAAATTAAAATATAAAAATTTAACCACTTAGATACAAAGGGTAATGAAACATTTGAAGAAGAAGGGAGTCCCGAACCAACATGTAGGTTGAGAACTTTGATCTCATGGATATCCATACCTATGGGCAAATTTCTCACTCCTAACTGAAAAGTATGAGCTCCCACAAATCTTTCACTGATACAGTTTCTAAACACATGTACTTTTCAGCTAAATAAAGAAAAGAACCTTTGACCAAATGACAGTAAACCTCCTTGCTATTTTAGGTGCAAGACATCAAAATGTCCTCAGAATTCTTTGGACATTACATAGATCTGCATTGTAATTGAAAATTCAGGAATGACCATATCAGGATCAAAACTCACCCCTGTGACTTTAACACAAGGTATCCCGTCACCTCAGCACCAGGGAATATTTGCCACCCATGAAATTGCACCTCAGAAATGTAACTAGGTTTCTTTTTTAAAATGATATGGATTCAGAATATTGCTGCATCTGTCATTGTTCGTTTGAGGTTACTGTAAACCTTCAGGGGTGTCTTCTGAAGAGTCATTCATATGTGTGCCGCTTACATTACAACCACAGAAAAGTATATATCAATGTAAAGCTAATAAAATGTAGAATCAGAAGAAATATATTTTTTAAAGATTCGATTCAATGGTAAGCAAGCGCAAGCCTTCAAACGCAAAACTGACACTATTTGCTAGGACGACCAAACAAACTGCACAGTGTCGTCCAGTGGCTGATAGACTACAAAAGCGTGTGAGGCTTTTTTCGATATTCCAATTGGTTGACGAGAAAATTTATTTTGAAGTTGGCGAATTGAATATTTGCTGATCTTCGGCACATGAGAGCACTCAAAAGGAAAAGTATTTGGAATATCAAAAAAGCTTCACACCCTTTTTCGCACTGATAACCAAGGAACATTTTGGCCAAATTTTATAATGATCCGTGAAATCTATATACTCTATTAATTTGCTTGAAGTAAGGAAATCCACGCAAAATAAAGCCCGAGTTTTAGACTCTAAAGTTTTGAATGCTTATCACATCTCATCAAAGCAGCTGTCAATGGGGACAGACCGCCGACCAATGAAACGTGAGCGCCTGCAACAAAAATAGCCCATTGAATTTGTGGGAAAACGATGAGAAAAGCTTCTGGAACAGTAAAGAGAAAAGGTACTAATCAGCGAAACAGAAGAAAAGTTGTGGTGACCTCCAAAGAACCAAACATTCAGTCAACCGAGCGCGATCCAAAAAACATGGTCGTTGCCATGAATTCACTCAGGTAGGCTTTATTTTCAAGTTCCTTCCTCCTGCTTTCATTGAACAAATATTCGCCGTTCTCCTTTTCCTTCGGCCCCGGTTTCTTATGAAATTTTGTCCAAGGCATCTTCTCTCTTTTCGATGAATTCATAATGTACATGTACGTTTTCACAGATTCTACATTAAAAAATTTACTGATACCAACGGCCTAAACGACGCGGAATTCAACGACGCGTCACAGCACAACTTTCAATGTAAACAAATGTTTTGTAATTCAAGTACCGGATAAGATTTGCCACGAAACATCCATAGGCGCTAGATGTGTTAATGGGATTACAACGCCTTTATTTATTGACTATTCTCCAAAACAGTTTTTCCCCGAAATCTCACGATCGATGAATGATTTTAAAAAACTTTTTTCAACAAAGTTTAAATTGATGCTTTAGCTATATCAGGAGCACAGAAAAAAAATTTGGTCTTTGAAGGTCTACAGTAACCTTAAAAAAATATGTTTGGAAAGTGGAGATACCAAAGCTTAATCAAATCGATGCTACAGTCATCTCTGTACACTTGAATAGCTTTCTTGAAGTAAAGTTAAAAAAACAAGACAAAGATACATTATCTGTGATATCATGATAAAAAAATAATTTAAACCTAGTTTGATTCTCAATTTCCTTTGTCTTCTAAACCTAATTTAATTTCGGGTGCTAAATTCAGCCAGTGTTTTGACACGATTCTAGCAACATTCAGTGCACATCACATTGTCAATCCCCAAGCTGTGTACGAGGGAATATTTTGTTCTCTTCGATTCAGTGGTTCCTTTGTTCAATTTGACATGACCAGACTTACTATCATTACACGACAATGGAACAACTCGAGAAACCAACTTTTTAGACAGTATTAACAAAGTAATTTACTTTTTCTCTTTGTGCATCTACCAATATACCTTTAGCTTAGCTGCATGGTTTGATAAACATAAACCACCCTTAACCACCCTTGTCACTCTTTGAATTCTTGAATCTCTTGAAATGGCGTGAATGGAGTATCTAGACATCAGTGTTCGCATTTGTTCAGTCAACCTCATCATACAACACTTTGATGTCTCAAAAGCGTCACTGTCTTTTTGTTTGTAACGCCACATAAATTCTGCTAAATATGATGAAAAATGTCATTTTTGTGTTCCGAATATTGGTAGACTTGTTTGTCTCTTCAGTTTCCTTTTTATTTGTTTGTGTTGAAGCCTTTTGACAGACTCATGAAAGTTTCAATTTTGAGATAAGTTTGGATTATGATTTCCAGCTGTCTGATACAATCAGTGTTTGAGGTTCTATGCATTATCTGATAATCTGCAGAAGTTACTCCACTTGTCTCCTTCTGGCACTAGAAATCATTTTCAAGATCCTCCCGAAAGAATACGTGCATCAGGGCATGAAAGCAAAAAATTAATGTGTGCAAGATTTAAAGCCTGAAAATCCAAAACAAACATGGCAGCACAAGGCTTCTACTTCATAAAACTTTGTTTCCGCCAAGTTTGCCTTATCACGTATTGTTACTTTTGAAAACATACGTCCTTTAGGCAATTTTAAAGGTAAAAATTTTTTCTAAACCTTTGTGCTGGAACGTAAATGAAAATTGTGATGTTGATGCTGCGAGCGATCAAGTCAGCTGGTGCTAACAACAACGGTAACAAACTCTATTTGTGTGGTATTCACAGGCTTTATTGATCAGCAAACAACAAACCTTCACACATGCAAAAAGGGGCACTCTTGCAAAGTCAAGTTTTTAACTTGTGCCTAGAATGCACTTTACATGTTCCTACACCATGACGCTAAAAAAACTGATCTGGTGACCCAACTGTTTTAATGTAAAAAATTATTTAGAAAATTGTGAAAAAATAGGCGTATTAGATTTCCTCCAACTTGGAAATGTCCATTTTTTTAATTTAAGCGAAATCTACTCCACATTCCCCGTTTGTTCTTCTAAAGGTAATAAAAAGATTTTAAGGAAAAACTATTGGTCACCGGCTTAGTTTTAAGATGGAATCGATTAAAAAGTGGATCGAGATTGTTGCTATGTAACAGCAAAGTGCAACCTTAATTTATCATAAAACACAATAAAAGGTACAGTGGAGAGTTGTCTTAAAAATTTAATTGCATAGCCATTGAAATAGTACCTAGTTCTAAAGTTTAAAAAAGAAACAAGACAACTGTTATGAACCACCTTTAGTTAATACATAGATTATTCCTCTTCTTTTATTCTGTGCTGGGCAAAGCGAGCCGCAAAATATATAGATCTAAGACTTAGGGTTCACATGATTATTACTCGTTTTTTTTCCACTGCCGAGCCAAACGAGCCGCTAAATATATAGACCTAACACTGAACGTTCACACAGATTTTTCCTCGTTCTTTTATCCACTGCCGAGCCAAACGAGCCCTGTAAATATAACTTACTTCACGCGCTATATAGGTTATTCCTCGTTCTTTTATCCACTGCCGAGCCAAACGAGCCGATAAAGACACTTAACCCGTTAAAGGTTATTTCTCGTTCTCTTGTCCACTGCCGAGCCAAACGAGCCGCCAAATATTAAGACCTTCAAAAGTGGCCCTGTATTCTGTAGTTGTTCCAAGAATTTCAAATGAGCTTCATCGAAACAACACTGGCCACAATCAACGACAGGACGAACCCGGACGAACGCCAGTCAAGTAATTTCGAAATGAGACAAGATGATGGAAAACAAAACAGCCTTTCATAAAGAAAAAAACCTACTATGTGGCGCATAGGAGAATACTCCTAGGTAATAGTAAAATCCAAAGATTTACCTGGCTTGAAGATCTCCGTCTCGTCACCTTTGTTATACCAATATAGGCGCAGCTGTGGCACGCCAATACTTTATGCAACAACGCAGGCGACAACGTGGATCAAACCATCCAATGAAATTTCAGTAAAAGAGTCATGTGGCCCTCGTGTGGGTTTCATTTTCTGCTGTGTCACAGCGCCAATAATAGCCCCAGCATTGCGACAATATTGGGCAATTCTTCCTTGATGTTCTGGCATTTCCCCAAAATGTTTCTCAAGAAGGCGATGAACTTTGATCAAGTGAGTTGTTTCACAATTGACGTCTAGACGCCAAGTTTGGTTTTGGTAGATGTCAATCATCTCAAGAAGAGAATTTAAATGCTGCCCGGGGTTTAGGGATATCCTTTTTGAAAAACTCTTGTTCAGTCCGTTGTCTCAAGCATTGCACAGTGTATTGAGTGAGCTGGCTATTAGCTGAAACAGTACTGTACGTTCCCTACATCAAGACATAATTTTTACGAGTGGTTGACTGCAAAATATCTCAGTTTTTTTCGTGAATTCGTCATACACAAGCATAAAACGGGGTCAGGGTACAGCCCCAGAGACCCATATGTTTTACTTCCAAAGTGGAAGAGCCAACCCAGCCGAACCAGTGTTCGAACTCCGTCCCGCTGATTGTGTACAACGGGAAAATTCTCGCGGTGACTTTCAGAAAAACAAGATGCAACGCAAGCCAAGAAAATCGCAAACCGTAATATAATAATACTCTTCGGTTGCGTGGGGACGGGGAGCGTTG
>OMLO01003534.1_pt1 | contig 12899 bp, 8 predicted proteins | sample 1674811 | NCBI WGS metagenome assembly OMLO01 (sample SAMN06265003, study PRJEB25207) | coral metagenome | isolation source: Coral host | place: Mexico:La Bocana,Puerto Morelos, Mexico | collected 2008-11-13
ATACATACAAAGTCACACACCGTTCGCGGTAGACCCACACTAAAACTTGTGGAACGTTTTGGGAACGGGTCGGTCCGTGAACTTTACGAGAGATCAATTTACGAGCGATCCCTTACGAGTGAACCTTCTATCGAGAACTGGTTAGAAGAGTTAGAGTTGTTTTGACGAAGAGAAAAATGTCGTCGAACGGTTCGGCAAATGTGAAACATAGTCAAATAATAATGAGATAGATTTCAGCTATGTCAAGGGCGTGTGGTGTGCGAGCGTTTTTCTTTTTTGAGTTTTCAAAAATAAACTACAAAGCTTCCGGTTGTCGTTGTTATGAAATAAACACAGGAAAAGTGTGGGTTTTCTTATGGTTATTGGGGCATTAATATGCCCCCATCGTCTTGCCGCCTACGTCTGGGGTCTTAATTGGCGCGGTCTCCAAGTACGGTTCCTGTGCGCCAACCAAGGCGTTGTCAACGCTATTGCCAAGCGCTTCTACTCAGACGGAGCGGTGGGAGGTCGGCTGCCCAGTATTTTAGCAGCGGCGTGTCTCTCCTTCTGGGTCTCTGCTTTCCATGTTCTGGTCGTTTGTGAATGGTATGACTGACGCTCTTTCTCGCTTTCAGTTGCAGAGGTTCCAGATCCTAGCTCCTTTAGTTTCTCCTGAGCCAACACCTCTCCCGGCTGAGCTGCTCAAGCATCTGAACTCTATGACCTTCAACTGCGAGAGAAGCACTTACTTCAGGTCAGCTTCACGCCTTCCACCCACAGCTCACGTCCCTCTGGCCTGCGTCGTTTCCTACGCTTCCGCGCCACCTTCGGACGCTTGCACCGTATGGGGGGGAATACTGGACAAAATTGTTATACCATTGTGTCGAACCTCATGCTGCTATATCGTAACCGATAATGCTCCTGCCTCCACACGGCTGCGATAATTCTTCTGGTCCACTGTTCTTCTTCGCTAATAAGCACCCCTCTCCCACCACCACGATACAGAACGCCTTCGCTCCATCCTCGCCGAGGCGCCGACGCTAGTGTTTAAGGCAACTTCTCAAGTCATAGCTTCCGGATAGGTGCCGCTAACCTGACACCAATCAGGACTGATTGGTGTCAGGCCCCTTGACAGTAATTAATAGAAGTTTAGCGAAGCAGCCCTCAGACCTCGGGTCCATGTAACCTCGCTCTCGCCCAAGCCCTTGCTCCCGGTACGCTCTGAGCCCCTCCAGCTCCCCCTCCCGTTTTTCACAATTCCTTTCTCCTTACCTTTACTCCATCAGTTCCTCCAACTTCGTCCGATGTGACTCGGTGCAAAGGGGCTAGCTGTGGCCGTGGTTTCCATAGCAACCATTCAATCACCTTCCCCCTCGGTCGGGCCCCCCACTTGCTTCGGGACCTCTTTGTATCCCCTGCCACTAATTGCCGGTACGTGCGCAGCGCTTGAAAACAGAAAGATAATCGTGAGAGATTGGGAAAGACTTATGATTGTTTCCAGTACTTTTTAAAGAGCGAGAAGATCCTGCGAAAGACTGAGATCTGTTCGTTTGATGGCAAGTGCGTCTTTTCGACCGGGTAAATTTCTCTTCTTATCGTGGATTAGTGTGAACCAAGCGACAAAGGTCAGCATAAGTTTTGTATTCCGTCGTTGCGCGAGGAAAATGGAAGGACTTGAGATCTCCGAAATGCGAGTCGAACCTTGTGTGGACTCTCGCTTTATTCGGCCGTCACGAGTTGTCTTCAAACAGGTCAGTATTATAAGCTCACATTAAATAGTCCTTGGTCAAACGATTCAGCTTTGTATACAAATTCAAATGTCTTGACCTTGTAGCAGCTTTAGTCCTTTTCCTTTTCCTTTCCTTTTTTCTAACGTCCATGGTTTTATAATTTGTTCGTACAAATTTGCAGCCCCTACCTGTATTCTTACAGTGAAGCTCGATTTAACGAAGTGCTAAGGGACTAGGGAAATTGGTTCGTTATATCAAGGATTTGTTATATCGAAAACCTCGATATAACGATTTTGCGGAGAACAGTGACAGAAAATTCAATTCACCTGTCTTCTTCTGTTTATGATGAGAAGCCATCTTTGTAAAAAATAGCCCAAAGCAAGTACGCGCTCTGATTGGTTTAAAACCGTGTTTCTATTCGATGTTCAGATGATGTCAAAATGTGGAGAACAAAAAAGTGGCACATGAGGCGATAGTCACTGATGTTCTTACCACATTTTGACATCCTCTGTGATCTATTACTGAAAAGACGCACAGCAACATGGAATCTACACCTTATAGCTGCAATACAGTTGGCCGTGAGCTGTAGTGAGCTATCCTTTGCTCCCTGTTGTGCCCATTAATGGACTGCAACATTCGTGAAGGAAAGCAAGGTTGTGTGTTTATTTTAACTGATTTTAAGAAGTGATGATTTTATGTTTCATTCCTGACATCAATCTCTGTCAACAATTATTTTGAGACAGAGAAATTAATGTAGCAAGCTTTTTCTTTATTGGATTTGTTGTATTCGAGACAAAGCATGATCAATTTTGTGTTTGGTTTATTCTTGCTCATCTGCGGGCCAAGACTGCTCAAGTAATTTTTCTGATTCATTCTCTAAAAGAGAAACGGCTTTTTCTTAGTTCTTCCTGCTTTTCGTACCTGTTTAATTCCTTGACAAGACTTTTTTGTACCTCATCTTCACCCAGTCATGTAAAATACATGTATTATCTTATTTCTCAAAACTTTCCACCATTTTTAAATGGAGAAGGAAAAACTTTGTAGTGATGACATCAATCATACGTCTGTCCTCTAATAGATCTTAGGTGAGAACTGTTAAAATGCGAGAATGACTTGGGCTATTGTATAAAACTCTATAGAAAGACGGAACTAGCACAAGCTGTTGACGTAATGATGGCGCAAGTGCTCAAAGAGAATTTACGTTTGGATGATCAAAGTAAACAAGTTGATTTTCTTTTTAGCATCGCGTTATTCCCTAAAAGAAATAGAAAACATGTTCTCCCTGCAGCTCGTGTTCCCACGCATTTCTTGTTCTCCCAAACTTTCACTCATGTTTCTATTTAACATTAGATTGATGAGGCCAAAGGCTCGTTAAATTGAGGCCTCACTGTATTTAAACCAAATCTTGTGTCTCCTTCATGTGTAACAACCAAAAACGTGACTTCAACTGTGCAAGAAAGACTTCAATGAAATGACTTTATTTCTTATTGATAAAATTCTTTTTGTTTCATTGCAAAAAAAAGAATGGTGCCCTCAGAGAATGGGACTATGTCAAGGAACACGATGAGTATGTCCTTTGACATTCTTTCATTTTACATCTACCTGCGATCAGGCTTATTATCCTCTGATACCCAGGGGGAATCAATGGGGTGAAGGAAAGTGAAAACAGCAAAAAAATCTACAAAGTGTTTTTTTTCCTTTGCCAATTGTTTTCCCCATTGATTCGACTTTCTCTCACCCCTGCTGACTGCCCCTAGCCTGGGCTTCCTAGAATGGCTAATATCTAAGTTTAAATTCTTCCAATCGGCAATTTACTTTTCTCATAGTACAGTAGGTTACACAACCCTATAGCCTTATCGCAGGTTATCTTCCATTGTAACACTTGTTAGAAGACATTTAAGATGTTTTTTGTGCCAGCAGGAACCTCGCAGCCACAACTACTCTGGACAGCATAACATGTAGCTGGCTGTTCTTGATAGGGGTAGTTAGAGTAAAGTGTACAGATGGGTGCAATTAATAAATCTTGCTCATTGCTGACAGGTGGTCGTAAGTTTCATGGTGTTATTACAGACGCAAGACAAAAGTGTAAACTAAATGATGCCTCTCAGTGCAATTTACTAATTCTAATTCTTAATTCAACAAATGCCTGAGATCTGAACAAAAAAGTCACTTCCTGATTGTGCAATGCACAATGCTGATCATGTACAAAATATATTTGTTATAAATCACACAAAAATTCAGAAGTGAGAAACAACTGAGGTGATCATCTGCAGCGCAACATAAGCCAATCTTTATAGAGCTTTGTCGTCCCTTTGGATGTTGAATTATTTCAGATGATTGTATTTTCAGTGTGACCAAATTTAAGCTTGCAGACATTTGTTGAGTCAGGTTGTTATCACATGTACATGAACTAAGCCTACATGTAAATGAAGAATGATTCAAATTCTTCTCTGTGATGCATCTTCAATTCTCAGACAAGCTCTGATGTACTGTATGGATACTATAAAGAGAAAATTGCTGTTGATCAGAACAGATGTTTATACATGTAACTGGTGGGACTTGCATACTGTAAATCCTCGAATTAGCGTCTTCACTCGAGTAAACAAATTGGCCGTCACGACAGATGGTAGTGAAGAACTGCTGATTCATTGCCTAAAGCCCAGCTAAACCTTGTGTTACAAGCCTATGTGTATGCCTGTTGAAGGGTTTTTCACGAGAGATAGGATTCTTCTGAGACTTCTGAAGGACTGACACAATTACCTTACAAAAAACCCGATCCAATCTGGGAAAGCTTTTGGGGAAAATTAAAAAAAAACCCCCCCCCCCCCCCTTGATTAAGTGCCTGCCTTAAATAAGGAACAACTGTCATTTTGAAATAAGCACATGGGTGCTAATTCAAGGATATATGGTACTGTTAGTGATGTAATGTATGCCTTATAATGAAGATTGAAATTCTCCTTAACTGGCATGATCTGTACACTTTCCAAATTTGAACAATTTCATAGAACAACTTGCTGAAAAATTATTAAAACATTTTCTCTCTGATGCATCCTAAATTCTCATGCCCTTTTTTCATGATGATTTGGTGAATTCCATACAAGAAAATTGATGTTGATCACTGTTTAGCCAGTCATAGATTTTACTATATGCAATGATATCTTTCTATGTATAGAATGATCGGGAAAGAAACTGGGACTATCTTAAAGTTCATGATAGGTATGTAAGTAATTTAGTGTCCTTTCAGTACAAACAAAAGTTAGACTGCACAAGAGTCTTCTTGGAATATACAGTACATTCGCTGATGATTAAATTAGATCCATTACTTAAAAGAATCATGTTACAATTATGTGTATAATAGCAAGATGATTGTAAAATAATTCAGATTTACTGTCAGAAGTCCAGAAATGTCAATTCAGGCTTCAGAAAAGAAATATGCAAGCATTGCAAAAATTTATTAAATACAAATGTACAAGTACACAAGATTAAAATGGTCAAGTTTACTGCATAACTGAATACTAAATTTAAATTTTTTTTTTTTCTTTTTTCTCACAGTGTGTGTGCCCTCTTATTCAACACTACAAGGAAGGCTTTTATCCTTGTAAAACAGTTTAGACCAGGTAATCATTTATTAAAATGTCTCTAGAAGGGGGTTCCTTTGCAGTGATCTGGACAACAATAAATCAATAATTGAAGAATACTCAGAGCATGCATGCATCAGAGAAATTAAGAAATTAAGTCTAAAGGCATCTGCGGTGGAGTATTGATCAATACCCTCAATTGACACTCTGACCATCAACATCTCAACTGATACTCAGTCGACACTAGATTGCTAATTTAGCAGCATCTTGACATTTGATTAACACTACTGATGGTTGGTAGATAGTAGACAGCATCATCGTCGTCACAGAATTTGGCTCATATTTACAACTCACAGAGGCACATGAATGACAATAACAACAGAAGCTAATCATATAATGGAACACATTTGTGCAACAGACAATTGCAACATCAATCATTGCAGAAAATAAAACTGAGTTACCTGTATACCATTCTGCAACTAAGACCTTTCATGGGATGATGTACTATTAAAGAAAGGTTACTGGGGCAATAGGCATTCTAGGCTCAGTCAAGGAAAATGAGCCCACACGTCATCTATCGGAGTGTCTCAAGCCTACGAGCAATTCTCCAAGGTGGTAGGGATGAAGCTAAGAGCTGGTTCCCAGCTTACATTGTATTTCACAGAATTGTGGCACTAGCGAGCTTATAACCAGCTGAAACGTCATGTGAAGACACTGTTTTACTAACTGCAACCTCTCCTGAAAAATTATTTTCCTTTATGCTTAAATAATCTATTTATTTCTTTCAGCTGTTTACATGCACATTAACAGAAAGCACCATGAGAAAGTGTCAACTGATGGTAGTGCTGTTTCTATGACAGCTGAAGACTCGTCACTCCCGATTACTGCTCCTTTTAGCGAAGGAGTTACCTACGAACTTTGTGCAGGAATAATTGATAAAAACATGAGCCTTGCAGGTTTAATGAGACAAGAAATTCTTGAAGAATGTGGTTATGATGTTCCAGAAGAAAACCTCCAAGAAATTGTGTCATTCCGTGGAGGAGTAGGAAGCACAGGGTCACTGCAGACCTTTTTCTTTGCCGAGGTTACAGATAAGATGTGCGTAAGCAAGGGTGGTGGAAATCTTCACGAGGGAGAGAGGATCGAAGTGTTTTATCTGCCACTAGAGAAGAGTAGAGAGTTTTTGTTTGACCAAACTAAGCAGAAACCTGCTGGGCTTATGTTTGCGTTCATGTGGTACTTTGATAAATTTAAAGTATCTATATAGAGAAAAAAAACTGATTGGAAGCCTTTGTACTCATTAGGGAAAATGGAAATTTTGAATTCATGTTTGTAAGTGATAAGACTGACAGGAATATCACACATCAGGTTGCAAAAAATGACATGCAGGGCAGTAGCCAGAAAATAATTCTGACTGTGGTAATGTGCAAGGATAAATTTAGGGAGTTTATGATCACTGATGAACAACAAAAGAAAAAAATGATTGACGCAAGTTCTTTGACTTTTGTTAACTAGCTCCAACCTTCATATGCTTAGAAATCCATTCAAAACATACCAGTAAACTCAATTGACAGGTAATCTCAATCTTCAAACTTTGAAGAATTTTAATTGGTAAAGGATGTGCACTTTAGGTTTCCATGGCAACGAAAGTAGTTAATGTAACCAAGTAACCAACTACACAAGGACCACACATCATACATACTTTGTACAGGACTGTCTTTGTAAACTGGGAAGTGGCTAATTTTTTATTGATAACTGTTATAAAAATACAGTTACTGGGGAGTCCAACTTTAAAAAATGATCTCAAGAAAACACCTACATGTACATGTACCTGCCAAGTCTGTCTGATAAATTTAATAATTTATGACCATCTGTACCATTGCTATACAGCTTGCCGGGCTTTTAGAGAGATTAATCACAGCCCTGGGACAGTCAAAACTAGTCAAGCATTGATTTCCTGTTCCTGGTCAATAATTTAGTTTTTATGATTTATTCTTTGAAATACTTCGCTCTGAATTGCCTCAAAGTACTATAATTATTCAAAATACTATTCACTCCAGAACCTGACATTTTTAGTGTGTTACAGTAGTATTATTTTATTAATCTTTCTATTAGCTCTCATTGTAACAGAACCAAACTTAGCAGAAATCCTGTTACTTTTAGTTATAGACAATGCAATTTTCTGTGATTAGAATTCCAAGTTCCACAACTTCCTCTCAAAGCTTTCAAATAATCTTGGGTGAATGATCGTGAAGACAGCAATAAACATTTTTCCAGTTAATTGTTGTTGATTCTGATTCCTTGTTCTCATAAAATATCTAGCCTTCCTGCTTGTGAAATATTACCATTGTGATGTACTTTTTCATTCAGCACATTACATTGCGAAGATATTTTCCACGTTCTGTAGTGGAGAAAGATGTTGTTGAATTTTCTGGCCACCAACTGGCAATTGTTAGGACTTTAAGATTTTGGCAGCATAAGGATGCATTTTAGTACAGTCCAAACCATAAGGTCAGCTTTTGATTAAAAGCTCTCTAGTGACTCAGATAATGTCTGTGCTTTTAGCTGGATCATCAGGGAGAATACTAATAGAGTCAGCTGCTGTGCCGCACAAAAGACAAGTCATCATGTACTCCTGTGTAACAGAAAAAAGGATCAGCATTACTGGGAGCATAATCATTACAGCTCTGTGTCTATGGCATTTAAATTTATTTATTTATAAAAGTTTTCTTAGTTATTTTAAACTTTTGAAGGACTTATTACATGTATCTAATTACATGTATCTTTTACTTTGATAACAATTTTCTCAAACTGACTAACAAGAGGAAGATTACAAGAATGCTCAATACGTCAACGGAAGCAAAGGTACTGTTTTAAGCCACACTTCTTTTTTTGTTAGTCGAGGAATTATGTATTAAAGAATACATGCAACTGTACCAGCACAAGCTGTTACAAAATGTGTTCCACAGATTTTCCTCTTCTTTTAAAACATTAATTAACAGTTTTGTTAATACCACAACTCTAAGCTTCCTATGAGCAGTACCCTCTGTTTGGTATTGCCTCTGTAATACCAGTGCAGTGCTCTGCCAACTGAGCTACCCCTAATATACCAGTAGACGGTGCTCAGTTGACAGGGCACTGTGCCACTAACACAGAACATGTACACATCTGCAATTTGCTATATTCAATTTCAATGAAAAGCTACACAACGACCACGCTTTCAAAATAGGATTAAAAGATTATCAAGTGCATGTAAAAATTGCTCTCATAGCAAGAATATTTGGATATGAAAAATTTGCAGACAAGTGTTTGTTTTTTGTATGTCAAGGTACTGTCCAAATTTGAGAGCAAATGAACTAAATTCACTTTGACTTGTACATGTAGCTTTAAAAACAGATCCTAAGACAAAAGATGATTTGGACTGTAACATTTAGACCTTGACATTATATTTTTAATTTATATTTCCAAATTTCTTGGTATAGTGTGATAGCCAGCTCTTAATAAACTTTAATGTGCCACACCCCTTAGACACTGGACACTTAAGTGCTCTGATACAGAAATGTTTACATGTGTTTCATTAACATTTTCAGCAGGAGGGAAACTGGTTTCAAAGGTGGTGCCATGAGCACAATGTTGGTGCACAAAGCAAAATTAGCAAAAATCAGAAGAAAATTTGTTTAAGAATTGCTCTAATTCGCATCAGTAAAACTATCTGAAATGAACTTCTTTATGAGAAACCTTCCTGCTCAGTGGTCAAACTTCGTCAATTTCCCTGTTGTCCAGCCCTGAAGCTATTGAGCAGGCAGTATTTTTTTGTTTGGAAATTTTTTTAAGAAACTAAGATCAGCTCCTATTACCTGATACTGGCCTTCAACCCTAAAAGTGTACTCATGCTCTGCCACAAGATGACCACAGCTTGGACAGACATCTGTTTAAACAAGTAGTTGTTAATAATGACCTCTTCAAAATATCAATGTCAATAATTAACTGTTTCATAGTCAGTGGCTATGAACAAATTACAATTCTTCAAATATTTTTGCATTATATTTTTGCATGCAATTGGTCTAAATGCGTCAGGCGACGTTATGCATGCCCCAGCTAAAACTTGCAAATATCTGAGTGATATTGCCCAGGGATATTGATTATTCCCTAATTTTCAAAACTGTGCATGTTGCCAAAAATATTGGAAGGATAATAAACACAAAAGCCTACATTTGTCCCTGGACATTATCTGTTCCTCAAATGTCTATGGACAAATATCCAAGCATATTTTCACACTAAACAGAGGCTATAATTTATTGTTTATTTACTGTTAAATTATGTTCTTATTGATGATTACCGTGCTAGTAAGTTCTGGCCATAAAATTAATTTGCTTTTTACCAGCTTAATTTCCCGGTGACAGATAGGCTGTTTTCCCTGCTTGTGATCACCCACTGAGCCTTTGCTGTATTAGGCAAGAAAATTGGGTGCTTTATGTTTTTATCATGCTTCTTTATAGTCAAGATGGCTGGATATTGGCCTCAATCTTATTTTAACTTTTTTTGCATCAAGTTTATAGACTTTGCCCAGGCGTATATCTCAGTCCCTAACCTGTAATTCAATAAGTAAATATCTCAACGTCTTGCTCAAAATAACTCAAATATAACACCTACGTTTATAAGTTACCAGCTCCTCTCCGTCGTTATCCTCCTGACTGGACTTCTCTGTAATTTTCAGTGGTTCTTTCTTTCCACATACAGTACAGCAAGCAAAGTTCAATAAATAGGAACCACTCTCCAGACAGATGGTGCCCTGAAAAAGCAATCGCCTGTTTCAGAATATGTTTTTTGCAAGTCTGTGCTGCTTACCTTCAGAGATGTATGGCAATAGTATTACCAAAATGAGAAATGCTGACCTGTCATTTAAAATTCAATATACAATAACAAATACTCTGAAGTACTCTATTTCCATAGAACAGTCCTGGAACCTTTTACCTATGCATGTCAGAAAGTCTGACTCTCTTTCTGAATTCAAACAACTCTGCAAGATGTATTTTTATCAGTTAGATACTAAATTAACTTAATTACCAGTTTTAGTGTAATTATTATTATTGTATTTATATTTAATTACTATTTATTATATTTATTTTTAGAATTTTTCTGTGTTTTTGGGTGGCCATTTGTTAGGGAACTTGTTCCTGTTTTTGGCTTTTCCCCTCAGCTTTTATATATATAACTATGTATGTATTTCTGTTGAGAAAATGATTAAAGTTAAAGTTTTTAAATACAACACAAGTATTAGTTATAGGTGGAAAACCCTTTTTGTTTGTAATAGGCGAGTTGGAAGATCTTTATGTCAAATAATATTAAAATTTAAGGCAACAAAAGCTTTGCACAACAGGATCAAATGTAATCTGTACCCATGATTTGTTCCTGGAAAGCCGAGAGTATGCACGACCCTTAAGCTTAACCTACCAAATAATATGGAATGCAGCGTGGGCTCATCTTCCTGGCTCGCACAATATTTTGTAAGCCCAACACATTTTTTCATGCATGCAAATCTATTGTAAGAATTTAATAGCCTACCCTTTCAGGGTGCCGCACTTTAACGCAATCTTGGCACATGTTCTAAGTTCTGCCTAACGGGTATATATCTGTTCATAGCTTTTGATTCAGCTTTGAGTGGTGGAATGCGGTTTTCTTGTTTACAGACATTACGTTATGTCTTACATGACATACTAACTTGAACGATAAGGCTTGGTGAATGAAAACGAGGCTGTTCAGCTCCGAGGAAACTCTCAGGTCTTCGAAAGAATTTGGTGAAGTGTCAAAGGATCTTTAAAAATGATCGCACCAAGGCCAGAATACATTAGGTGGCGAGTTCGATATGTAGAATTTTCTTTGCATATTCATCTGAAACTGTCGCGTCGAATACGGCCGCAATCAAGTCCCTCTATAACAAAAACAATGAACGCAATATGAACGGTTCTCAAAATGGACTTATTAACTGGTTTTCAACCAATAAGTCGTACATCGGGTAAGCTGGTTAACTTATTTCCTTTTGAATAATTTATCATGGTTCGTCTTCTTCTATAGCATTATTGTAGGAAGCTTTAAATGTTATTGCATTTCACGTTTGCCGACCAAATGATCACAACGGGACAATAACTTTATTCAGTCGCTTAATCCACGATAAATTGCTTTGAAATTGATTTTGCATCACATGTCACTCGTGCCTTGAATGTCGTTGACCATTAAATCGCGTTTTATTATAATCACTGGGTTTGCATTTCATAAACATGCAACTAAAATGTGTTAAAACTCGAGTTTGTGCTTGGCTCATTTGGTTTTACAACACTTAAAATATTCGTGTTTAAAGCATGCACATTGTATTTTACTTTGTTGATGATTAAGTTTAATTGCAATAAGTGCGCGGATTTTTAAAGACATATTAATCAAGAAGAGAGTTTCGTAAACACAGATGCATATGAGACAAACAGGTCTCCAGCAGCCAAATGATCTCAAAACTACAAGGTATTTTTTTATTACATTCGCACCACTTTACCCTGACCCCAGAGATAGTTAAAAATGCTATCAGGACAGTCAAAGGAGCAAGAGAGATCTTTGGCTCATCACAGATTCACAGCTCAAAATTTGATTTAGAGAAAGAAAGAAAACGTCAGGTTTAAACCACTCAGCCTCTAGTGCTAGCACTATAAAACAGCAGGTACCTAATGTACTGTATTTATATGTAATCTGCCAGAGTTTGGGTTGTCAGTTGAAAATGTTGGTGTATTTCATAAATATTCCATGTTTTAAATGGGGAAAAAGAAACAAGCAGAAAGTATAATTTTTGAAGCAATACAATTAAAGCCTTATCACTGTCATGTACACTTGTGAATATTCAAGAAATATTGAAGGAATAGAAAACATTTGTTTTTTGATAAAAACATGTGTTTTTATCAAGTCATAGAAACACAAATGGATATTTAGGAGAACAAGAAATGATTTCCACAGCTTTTCTGAGCTCACCCAAACTTTTATTAGTGTGAAGCAGAAAAATGAAGAAAAATGTTTTCAATCTTTTTTAGAAAACAGCTGAAACAAAACATCATACAACATGACTACAACAACTTTTCTGTGTTTCCACCAAATTAATTAAAGAGATACATATGCGATTTATAGCCAATCAGTGCACTTTCTTTGGGCCTTTTTCTAAGTAACATTTATAAAGGTACATGTACCGGTACTTGACTTTTGTACATTGTCCCTTTCATGTTTAGGTACGGCAACCCAGTTGGTGTTTTAGTATTGTCTGTACTTGGACTGATTGTCTGGATTCTAGGATACAGACTTGTAAAGGTACATATAAGAAATTATAAGGGAGACATGTTGGACTATGATTAGCTCTTTGAGCTTTGCCTAGAATTGCCCATAGACTGAATACAGGGGCCTGTTTCTCAAATAGCCCCGAGAATCGTTTTGGGGGCAAAAAGCAACTTTTAGTTAATCGGTATTTAAAGACAGAGAGATGTAGACACCTGAAATTTCTTGCGTGAAGAGAATCTCTCTTTGTATTGGAATATATGAATAAAACAGCTCTTCCTCTTTTAGTGTTGTTTTTATACTTTAC
>OMLO01003535.1_pt1 | contig 12890 bp, 4 predicted proteins | sample 1674811 | NCBI WGS metagenome assembly OMLO01 (sample SAMN06265003, study PRJEB25207) | coral metagenome | isolation source: Coral host | place: Mexico:La Bocana,Puerto Morelos, Mexico | collected 2008-11-13
CAAACTTGGGAAAACTGATCAAACTGACGATCAGACTCAGCAATGGAGGATATTTAGGAAGCTGGTATCTGAATAAGGTAATGGATGTGGGAATTTACGTGCGACGTCCTGTTCACAAAACCTCACTCATTTCCCCACACGCGTGCCAATCTTAGAATCCTTATGTTCCATCGGTTGAATGCAAAAAGCTTCAGTTTAAAGATAATTTAGGTGTGGCTTAAGATGAATTGCCGTCATGAATTCATCTGTTATTAGCTTATGAAAGGGTTGAAATTTTTGTCTTAGGCAGTTACGTGCTCCCATAAATTTATACGCCCATCCAACAAAAATGCCTCAACTAACTGTTTCTTCAAAAATTAATAATTTTATTAAGGGTGCATTCGCTTTCCATGCTATCTCCTGCTAGATGTTGTGGAACTTCTCATTAAACGCTGGTTCAATTTTTTCAGATTCACGTTCAGAATTACAGAAGACGAGTGGATGTTACATTCACGTGTTACTGCTGGCTGAGGGAAAGTAATAATAGCAAAACACTGGAACTTTTCTAAGTCTGTCTACGCAAGTCACGATCAGCAATTAAATCACTAAAGAGTTTGATTAAATTTGTATAATTAGATGTACACGATTTTTTTAAAAGTAGTTTTTCTGATTCTTATACTCTTATTACCTTATAATGTGACTCTGAGAAAAGGATGTCATTCTCCGAAGTTGCGCTTTATATAGTCCATCCTCTGCGAGACGGACCAGTTAAAACGGTCCATTACGATGACGTCACGCTACACGGATCCTTGTCTCCAATTGTACGATTTTATTTACGAAAGGGCTGCAGCGCCACCAGATAGGGAAATTATGTTATTTTTCAAGCAAAACGCTCTTGATTCCGAGCGGGCAATGACACTTGAGAGAAAACATTACAAAACTCCTAAATAAAGTTTTTAGTTAGTTATTTCTGTTTAAACTTTTTAAAATAAGCTTAAGTTTTAGATTTGAATATACTGAAATTGTTGATAGATTGAGTATGTGAGCTTTGAATATAATTATTTTTGGAGTTATAGCAGTTTCATTAGATGGGGAATTTTTGGGTTTTTTTTATGCAAAATGAGTGCGTTTGCATTCCGATTTCAACGCTCACACACTCGGCCATTTTGTAAATTTTATTCGGGCAAGAAGGTCACCCTCTCATCCCCAGTCCGAAGGCTCCTACGCTTATGATCCCTAATCAAATCGTAAACTCCTGTATCTCCTGCATCTTTTCCTAAGGAGTGCTGAAATTGCATAAAAATGCGTGATCTTGCCCCTTTAACTTACTTGAGAAAGAAAGGAACTCGGAAGATTGTGCAACACCTTGAATCTTTTTTCCCATTAGAGGGATTAGAGGGAAGGTGAGCGAAAAAACGCGCATCCTCTCCTTTTCAAGTCCACTACTGTTTATAACAACATGCCGTGGCTATCCAAGAAAAACATCATTGCTTTCGTAATGCTGATAGACGATGTTTTATATAAGTGCTTCATGTTTCCTAGAGTTCAAGTTTAGGGAGTGCCGAGGTTTCACTGGAGCGCAAAAACGTAACAGTCCGCTAAATTTTAAACTGAAAAATTTGCATTATTGTTAAGTTTCAATTTCATGGTTTATACAAACAGTCGCTCATCCGTGATATGAAATCTCCCGCCTTATTCTACAAAATAATCACTACTAAACAACGACAAAGTGTGATAACACATCTCTGGCATCGAGCGCGAATGCAAAGAAAACTATACATTTGTCCGTGAGAACTTTTTTTTATTTAATGTTAGTATAAATTTAAGATTTTTGTAAGGTCAGAGGCACCTTATTAATTTGTAATCGAAGTTAACTGACGGTTAAGTGTAGTCAGTTGTTCCAGAGGGACAAACGGCGAGAAGTCACATTATGAAGAGACTTCTGGCAGGCGGTATTTTGGCGGTGATTGTGATCTCAAGCTTAGCTGCTACAGGACATGATCAAGAAGGTACAAAAAATTAATTTCTCTGTATCTTACGTTGCACACTCAGTTTGTTTTAAGTTGAAAGCTAGTTCACTATGCACGTATAGCTTATCTATGCAAGGAGTGCGAGCTGGACCGACTGTTGGACCCCTCACTTAGTTCGTAATTCTCAACTGGCTTGTTCGAGCAAATTCAACAGAGAACGTAATTTCATTCAGGATGTTTTCCTCCAGGTACACCACAAAAGAGCGAAATTCTCTTATTCAAACAAACCATTTTTTTTTAGATATCTTTGCTTTCCAGTGCTTTTGAATCAAGCACGCTTTGTCAGTTTTCGCCTCCTCCTCTCCAATATTTAGCCCTGAGACCGAAATGCCAGTTAGATTTTTCTTTGTTAAGGATTTATGTCAAGACTTATGATGTCTCTTTCTTGTAAACAGCAGGAAGAGATTTATTTGCTATAAATAAGACATAATTTCAAACTGTCGAAGTCATTAATTTATGCTGAATTTCAACACGGTCTCAAACCGCTCCATCCTAATAACCACTTGCTATTTTCTGAAGACCAGTCAACGAAACGTACACTTTTCCACACCATCAATTATTATTTTTATCTAAGAGTTTCTTCAGAGATACCGCTGTAACATTTAGAATAACTAAGAGAATTTTATTTTAAGGCGCCAAATTTTTAAGTTTCAAATTATGATAATTTAAGCCTTGTGACCTTAATATTCCGCATGGATAAATCTCGACACGAACACAAATTTATGGGGGTGGGGGAGATGTTGAAGTACACCGTTTCGGTCGGGTTGGAACGTTTTAGAATAAGGCCAATATCAGATGTGCTTTCTTGTTAACGCAACAAAATTGACCGGAGACCAATGGGGTAAAATGCTCTTCATTTAAGCTAAGCGAGAGTCAGAGAATTGATTGATGAGTTTTGGTTTATCGTGGCCTCTTATCTATAGACCCTGACATGCGCGCTACCGAAGACTATTATCCATAAGAGTGAACAAGAGGTTTAAGAGTTCGACCGCGCGCGCTCTTTAGACGCACGGACGATGACAACTCCTTCTACCGAGTACCGACTCTTCCAAGGCACTTTTGACTGAGCTCTAATGTTAGGCGATTGAGCCTTAAGGCCTGAAGAGAACTTTAATTTTCGTTTTCTCTTAATTGGGCCTTAAAGTGAATCTTTCGTTTATAGGCAGTAGTTTGCGTCCCATATCCCACATAGTAGGAAGTCGAATAAATTGAAATTATTTCCTTTATAGTATACTGAAACCATTTTTATTTCATGAAGGTAGCGACGTAACGAGGAGAAAAACCCATCCGTCATTAGGAGCAGAGCGAGGAGAATCATTGATCAGACCACAAGACGATTCCAGAACTTGGGAAGAGAATGCACCACGTGGGAAGATACTCAATGGAGATAGCAATTTATTGAACAAGAGAGATCGCTCGCCTCCGATGAGCATAAAGTATTCAAGCTTGTCAATTGAGGCAGAGCTGGCGAGAGCCAAGTCTGTTTTACGAGCTATTATGGCCGAAGGTTGTCCATCAAATGAAGGTATGTCTGAATGCTGGTTGCCGACCAACAGCTTATAAGCGTCTTATCCCCCTGTCGTGAAAAGAAAAACGAAACTATTCGAAAAGGAAGACTTTCAAATGCCTCCACTCTGTAATGAGCGTTTTGGCAATGTTAGTGCGGACTGTGGGCGTAAACGCGTCAGAACGTTTGCGTCCCGTTTTCAAATGAAAACCTATCAGAATGTGGAAGGGGAATAAGTGTTCCCCAACGCCCGGGGGAATTCCATATTGAAAGGACAGGGTACGTGCTGACCGAAAATTTCGAAACGAACCCTTATGAGGTACCAAGATTTTGTTTTGTGGGCGAGGCTTGATATTTTTTCCACAAGGCAAGAGGTGCCAATTCTAAAACAACACACATTAACTGGATACCAAAAATTTCAGCGTCTCCTTATAGCCCCCAGATATTGGAAGCTCTCCCTGCTATAAAAAGGTCTCAATGGGGGTGGGCAACAGTTAATTTATTTTCCTTACAGTTAACAGAGATGTTAGAAATTAATTATCATTGTTTCAAAATTTCAAAGATTAATTTTTATTAATTGAATCTGTGAAACATATTTAGAGTCCAAGCCACAGACGAGACACAGAAAAGACTTGACAAGGGATCTTGAGACTTTCACTTTCGTGGGTGCAATTTTTACGCTTAACCTTACGGCTCAATTCTTGGCCCGTTTTACGGAAAACGGTTTACTCTTTTGAGACCCTAGCCTTTTATAAGCCGAGCAAAATCGCCTTACCCAGTTTTACAAGTCCATGGCTTGTTATCGGCATCTTACGGTGCGGGTATGCTGGGCGTGGTTTTCGTTTTCTTCACAACATCATTTTATTTTTGACAGAGAACTTGTTCAACATTACCGTGTACACCGCGGACTTGAAGCTAGCAGGAACGACATCGCGAGTGTATATCAACATCTACGGAATGCTTTATGGCTTGCAGGAAAGCACGCCGAAATATCATCTCACCAATCACATCAGCAAGGAATTTAAAAGGGGACGGTGAGTTTTAATGATTCATCCTACCTGCAGTCATGGACAAAAGTCTTGGGAGGAATTCGCTCATTTGGTATTTTTTTTTCACACACGTCAAACAAGCAGTCCAGCGTGAGTGCCACTACACTTGCTCAGTCCCTCCTGCCAATGTTGGACCTGCAATCTCTCCAGCTAGAGTTTCAAATGGGTTTGGGAGTCAGGAAAAGCAACGCATAGCAGTGTTTTCTCAAACTTAAGTTATTAAACACATAATTCGTGGTATTACATCAGTGTCCCAAGGACCTTTTGTCCATCATAAGGTTTAAAAGTGTAATCTTTGCCAATACGAAGAGAAGAACGGTCCAGCGTCATCCTTGAAGAGACTTTGCCTTAGATGCATGCAGTAAACTACTTATGTATGAGTTTAAATGTCGAAACCTGGTACTTCTTGTTTCATTTGTTTGTTTTTAATACCACCTTTACTAGTGTAAGGGTAGTTCTGAAAAGCAATTCGCCTTAAGGCTTATAATGCATGTTTGAGAAGACACGGGTATGCCGGTTTGGCTCAGTGCCAAAAGCTCGATGCAGAGATTCTAATTTATCTGGATTTCTTTTAGTGTGGATTCATTCCTGGTTAAGACAAAGTTTGTTGGTCTGGTGGATCGAATTACAGTTGAGCACGACAATACAGGAATATCGCCGGACTGGAATCTGGACAAGGTACTGCTCACTCAGAGAAGTAACTTGGGATCAAATCACTATGCGAAGTACCGAGCCCGGCTCCGCCACTCTCAAAAAGAAGCCTTTTATACCCCATCTTTCTCTCTTTGTGCCTTACACCCGCTTCCAGTGTTAAATGTGTAGTCGATATCTTTCTACCATCTTTCGACATGACATATCCCCACATGCTGTGCATGTAAACGGCTGAAAGACTGTTTAACTGTGAAACTGCATGGCAATGTTTATTAGCGGAAGAAATGACAACTAAATGATAATTACTTATCTCAAATGGCCGAAGAAGATTGTAGTCTTTGCATGTTTCCCGATTTACGGGATAAGTCAAACGATCGAGTGTAGTCGTTCGGCTCTCAGTATAGTATCGTCCGGTAGGATTGGGCTGCTGCATTTTTAGTATTCGAAAGATGTAAACATTTAAAACAATCGATTTATTTCTCAGAGAATGACTAGTTGATACTCCTAGCCTTATTCTGTTATCAAATAAATCCATCTTTCACGACTAAAAGTCGAGTTCAACCGTAGAGAATTCCGTTGTGGTTACATTTTTGGAGTAGGTCAGGCTACGTAGCATGTCGAGGGATGGTTCACCGTTGCATGTAACACTGAAAGCGGGTGTGGTTACCAAAAGCATGGCTCAGTAACACGCATGTGGGTATAAGGGAAATCTGAAAACGCGTCAAGACACTAAGGAAAACTTTTATTTTAACGCTGATCCTTTCTTTACTTTTGTTTTTAAGGTGGTGGTGCATGATCTAAAGCTCGGCACTGTTCAGACGTTCTCATGTAGCTGTGAACTAACAGGATATGAAAATGAAGTCACTTTACCGCCAATTTAGACTGCATAAGAATGTGTAGATAAGTCCAAAAGGAAAATGGCAACTCGTCTCGCCAAAGGGTCAAAGTTAAGGATTTTGGTCTCACTTAGCATATTCATGACAAAACACCACTGTTAGCTGTTAAAGTATTTTTAGGGTTTACTCGAAGACCTAATAATTAAGTCAGTAATTATTTCTGTTTTTGGACTCGATTTCTGCTGTCTATCGAGTCCGGTCTACTAGCGCGGGCTCCTGTGCTGAACAGCGCAAGCCTATTCCGTTTAAGTGTTATCTTTAGTTGCCAAATAAAGCTCCAACCACGCCCATATTGATCTCCTGTAGGGGTTTAATAAAAAAATTTCTGACGGGTATCCTCAACTTTTTCGTATGAGGTCTTCTCCCCTCAGGGAGTTAAATGTCTTGTCAAAATAGCAAAATTGATGGTAACTCTTTCGACACAAGGCGTATATAATTTAAGTAAAAATGGAGGTTTTCAATTAACTAAATGCATGCTATAAAGTTTGTACTACACATAACGTATAGTTTCGTACCTCAGCGTGCGACTCAAGCAAAATATACTGTCATTTAATTCACCATTCGTAGACTTCAATAATAAATAATATGAAACACTTGTTTTGCTTTGCATTCTCTTCAGCCAGACTTACGGCATTTGATAATAGTAATCGTACAACATTTTTCAATGAGCAAGAGTCATTTTTCTATTCGTGAGTGTTTTACGAGCTCGTGCTTGACATCAAATTGCTCGTCATTCTGCGGCCTGCGTTCATTGTGCGTACGCTCGCAGTTACAGTAGCACGCTCAGCCTGCGCGCTTAGCTCCCACGCAAGGCAGGAAAAACACGCCAATGGCCGATCACCTCGGCAATAGGTCGGTAGATACTTGGCTTCTGTCACCACTTTGCTAGATATTTTGGCATTTCAGTACACGGAAGTACGATACACTTGCCCCAGCCTTCCAAACCATCACAACTCTTCCATAACTGGCCAAAGGCCACACCCAGACAGTTCAAACTTCTCCAAAATTTGTGTGACCAGTCGAAACAGCATGATCTTGGGCCGCTTGCTGCCCAGTCAGCGGTGTGCCACAAACGAGACAGCGGATAGAGAACTGCGACAGGTTTGTGAAATGACGTTTCTGGAATGGAAAAATCGGCGATTACAATAGAAGCTGAGACGCGAATAATTTACGGTCTTAAAATCTCAAACAGTTAAGTAATCAGAGAGCTTATCACTGGAGATGGATCGAAACCAATCAAATGTCGAGCTTTCAAACGCAGGAAAACTTTCAGCCGTTAGACAGCACGGGAGCGCAGAGGAACGCGTAACCAGTGTCAAACATGGAGAAATTCACGCACTGGCTCTGTTATGATATCACTGTAGGTTCATCAGTTGAAATTCACTCTGAATTTTTAAGTATGTAGCCGAGGCCAAGAGCCGAGGTATGGGGCTCCTGTTGAGCCTATCAAGTCTAACCTGTTTGGCTTCTGCAGCTATTTCAAGAGCTTCCGCCAGTCGCATGTCGTCATCAACAGGAAACACAGTCTGTAGCGGCACTGCTGAATTATCAGAGCTTTGAACAGCGAGGGGATCGTAATGGATGCCGTCATATATCAGATATACACAGTTGCTGTAGCCGCTACCCTCCCCTGTAAATGAAAGCAGATCTAATGATGATATTAACTTACTAATAACGAAAACGCCACCTTTTATGCCTTTTCCTTCACTGAATCTGCCCCCTAAATTACGCTCACAGAACCGGGTTCTACGAGCTTAATTTAGGGGTAGGTTCAGAGCAGGAAATTATCTATTACCCCCTGCCAAAAATGCTGAATATAGATTTGAACACAGGGAAACAATTTCTATATGTAGCTATATTTTTGCCACAATTATTACGTTGAAAAAAATGTATTTTTAAAAAATTAAGAAGGCCAAATTTGCGACCAAAACCAATTAGGGATCACTTCAAGATATGGAGATTGGTGTCTCCTCTAGCTATGGAATGTGGCTTTGCTTGGGCAAAAATTCACATTTGAGTTGGTTTAGTCTTCTATGTAGTCATGGAGGCCATACTGGTGTTCCCAAAGAATAAAATTTCCCTCCCTTTGAAAATACGTTCTTCTTATACCAAAAATACCTGTAAATTGAGAAAGATCTTCAAAAGTTAAAGACTTTACAGGAAATTTAGACTAGAATTTCCAAATAGGTGGAGGAGTGGGGGGAGGTGGTAACATACTAAAAAACCCTTCCCTAGGAGAGGTGAGGATATTCTGTGAAAAAAAAAACACATCCTTATTGTGCAATAAAGTGAGAGAGCTGACTGGTTCTTACCAAACCTATCCACTCTTTCTGACTCAATATCAACAACAGCTATTTCTGTCTCATAATGCTTGCTGAGGATTGACAACTCTATTGCTCCTGAGTAAGCAAATCATAGCAAAAGCGATACTTAAATACTCTCAGCTTAAAGGAATGAAAGCCCGCCACTCTATGGCAGGGAAAAAAAAAATCCAGTTGCTCAATGGGCCAGTACATTTCAGTTTTCAATTGTGAATATTTGTAAGTTGTAATTTCACTTGCCAAGTGGACCACCAAACTTCCATTTTCACTTGCCCAAGAGCAAAATTTAGTGGGAGGCGCGGTGGCCTCATGTGTTAGTGCGCTCGACTCCATTATGTTGCATTCTTGGGCAAGACACTTTCTCAAGACACTTTCACACTCTCACAGTGCCTCTCTCCACCCAGGTGTATAAATGGGTACTGGCAAATTTAATGCTGGGGGTAACCCTGTGATGACTAGCATCCCATCCAGGGGGGAGTAGCAATATTCCTAGTTGCTTAATGCTATGGAGACCGGGATAAGTTCCAGCCTGATGGGCCACTTAGGCTTCTTGCCCTGGGCATTCAGCCCTGGGTTTTTACCTGCCCTGCACTCTAAACCATGAACAAATACTAAATGGCATGTACCTCCCCAGTTTTCTTTATCCAATATCCAGTTGCAGTAATCTGAGTTATCACGGCCCAAAAACACATTGTTGTAAGTTTGAGGATCACTTGAAACACACTGTGCAATGAGCTTTCGTAACTCTGCAGTGCATGTTGTGTCACCAAACAGAACATAACTAAAAGAGAGATTCAAAGTGAAACTGATATTGAAACACAATTTGCAGTACAATGAAACCATCAAATGATGATTCAATTGAAGGGTTCCGTGGAAAAAGGGCGTTGAACATTGCCAAAACAGCTCCAAATTTCGCATGCTGGTTTGTTTAATATGTGATGGCGTGTCTTTTTTGCTTGACTTTGCTTTGTTTTCGAGGTATAAGGTATGCAAAAAACATTGGTTTTCCTAGCAGCATCTTTTTATCAAACACGAAACATTTTAAAATGCTCCGTTGGTTTCATTGTTCAAGAAAACAAAACATTTTCTTTGTTTCATGTTAAACAAACAGATGCCGCTGGGAGAACGGACATTTTTTTGCATAGTTTTTATCTCGAAAATGAAGCAAAAAAAAGACAGGACATTCTTAATACACCTAAAAATGTAAAATTTGGGGCTGTTTTGGCAATGGCCAATTTTAGCCAAAAATCTCTACTGACCTTTTTACACCAAACCCTTCAATTGTTAGTGAATTACTGAATTATACTGGCATACTAACCTTACACTTGCAAAAAGACATGAATTATCTGCAGGGACAATTCTGATTTGCAAAAACAACAAAAAACACATTAATTTTAAATTATTTCCAAAAATAGGGTGCCTTACAAGTGCTACAGTGAGGCATCATAGCCTGTGCATGAATTAAAATTTAGTATCAAACTGTGGGGTTGACATATACCAACACCACCCCTGCCAAATTTCAATAACCCAAACAGTATTTAGGAGAAAATGATTGATAGACCAATTAAATGACGGGAAATGCCTTACGCAATGCAGATTAGTATGACAACCAATCAGTGTACCTTCCAAACATTCCAGGAACGCCACCCAGAGTGTGGAACACAGCCCCACACCAAGTTCTCTCTCCTCAATGTTTTGAGGGGAGGGGGTGGCAGCACACAAGGCATCAGAGAGAAAGATATATTACCATTTGTCAAGATAGGGGACAGTGATCAGTGATCATTTGTAATGTATAAAGTTGTTACTTTCTTATTAACTAGACAAGCTGTTTAAAAGAGTCTTCAATGCTGTGGTCTAATAAAAATTATGAGGAGCCCAAAGGTTCCTAACCAAGAAATGCTGGGTGCCCAATACTTAAGCTTACAATACATGTACAGGTACAAGTTTTTACAGTTTTCCAAAGGCAAAAGTTAGTCAGCTTTGACATCCAAATGCTCTTATCTCTCACATTTTTGTAAAAAGAAAAAAAAAGCTGATTGAATAATGCAATAATGATACTAGCTTGCCTCTTTGTCATAAACATACTTTCTTGATATCTTGCCAAGCGCTGCACTGCTCAGGGATTTCTTGTAACTATCTAGTAATACTTTTGCTGCTTTTTTGTCCTCCTCAATGATAAGAGTGTCCCCTGATCGAATGTCCAGTGACGATAATGAGTTACCTTTATCTTGACAGAACAGCTGCTTTGGTGGGAATCCTGACAGAACTTTAAATTATCAAAACAAAAATAAACTACTGTCAGCTTTTAAGTCTGAAAAACACACCTAAAATATAAATGAATGTAACTGTCTGGTCACTGACTTTTCACTCCAAGCTGTCCAAAATTTGGAAATAACATAATATGCTGACTGTGTTAAAATTATTTGTTTTTATCAAGCATTTTTGTTAACTAATTACTTCTCTGTGCGTGGGGTGGAACATCTGTCATTAACCAGATCTTCTCCTGTAGGTCAGCAAAGGTGGAGGTTGCAGAAAGCCCTTCAAGGTTGTTCCGCCTTCCTCCTTTGTACTGGCACCTTAGAACCTTGGGTTGAGTATAAATAAAACAATGCCGTCTTTACGCAGAGGAGATCCAATTCATTATACACCTGATCATCTGATACAATCTTGCTACTCTAGCAATGTAATTGGTTTATTTAACTAGGCCGGTCTGAATTATTAAGTAACCTAGTTCACTTTTCTAAGATCATTGAGATATTGTGAGTTGAAAATCATCAAAGGACTAAGGGCCTCACCATATTCTGTTAAAACACCCTTTCAAACTCATTAATAAGTCATCAAGTTTAAAGATTACCGGTACGTAACTGATAAAAATTCACTTTTTGGTGTAAAACTTAAGCTTACGAATAACTTAGGTTCATAATGAGGTCAGAAAAATAATTGGTCTTCGTAACAATACTGTTCAATCGAGTGGCAAAGAGTCACCCTGTATTCAAAATTCTGCATAGCGGATATACATATAATGCACGGGCACAGGAACAGACTCACCAAAGCCGCCATCTTGAATCGCACGTTGAAGGACTGGAATCAAGTGAGCCTCGTCCCGGCGGAAAAGTACTAAATTCCCGCCTTTTTTTAACCTCACTAGTGTAATAACCGACAGCGATTTACAAACGCATGCAGAATAATGGCCACATGTACAGAAGCTCCTTGTACTCCAAATCATTCTAAGAACAAGAATAAAGATTTGGATGGAAAACTAAGTCGATCAGACGTATCAAGTGACGATGAAAATGATGCTTACCAAATGACTATTTCTTCAACGAGGAAACGGCAGCGAAGGATCAACTCTGATGATGAAGACGAAATCGATCGGTGAGTAAATTGAAGTATTCACAGAAAGCAAAAACTGCATAGGAATACTGTTTTCAAAATTATAGAAAACGTATCCCCTTTTTCTTATAGAAAAACTTCAATCACTGAATCGTTCGAGGATAAAACAATCAGCAGTTCTCCTGAAATAGTGCGTAGCTAGCTCTTCAAAGGATCGAAGAGATCAATAATCAAATTAATAATGTGAATCTGGATCAATGGAAAATAGAATATTGTCTTTCATTTACAGAAGTAATCTTCTAAGAACAATTTCGTAAGTCCGATCTCAGTAACTTTAATTTTTAGGGCGACTGGGTAGCAAGCCAGTATAGTAGAGACAACAGTAAGCCCAGTAGTGTTTACTCTTTGATTTTCTTTAGTACACCGGGACTCAATACATCAAAAGAACATGGAACAGCTTTCAGCAGGGTTAAGAAAAACCTAAATGAAAATTTTGGACAAAATAAAGTGGAAGATAAGTGAGTATGTCTCTTTCAGGATAGACTGCAAAACAGTCGCATTTTTGCTTAACACGAGCGTCCAACAAAAGGTCTGGAGCGAGTGTAAGAAACAGCGAAGAAAGTTGGGGAGAGACTAAAAAATACGACGTTTTTTTTCGCACGCGAGGATTTCGGTTACGGCGGCTTCGCGCCTTCCGAATAAAAAATAAGAAACGACCGTTTTGCAGTCTACTTTCAGGACACCTTCAATTTGGGCTGAACTGCAGAACACTCTGTCACTTGAGTTATTTTGCTCATTCATGAGCATTTCCTGTTCTAAAAAAGTATTTTTCCTCAAACCATTTTATTCTTAGCACTCTTATTGTTCTCAATTGTTCTTTTTTCTTTCAGTGTACATTGTATCGTTTCCAAAGCTGAAATATGATTTAAAATCAATATTAATTGGAATATACATGTAGCATTCACTTGCAGGCACACGTTCATAATTATTTTTACTACTAGAAGTAACCAACGGTTGGGAAGTGCAGGCTAGAACACGTTTGAGTGGAGGGATTTGCAAGAAAACTTTGGTTGGGAATTGAAATGGATTTATTACTTTGGATAGTTGTAGTTATCTTAAAAAAA
>OMLO01003536.1_pt1 | contig 12890 bp, 16 predicted proteins | sample 1674811 | NCBI WGS metagenome assembly OMLO01 (sample SAMN06265003, study PRJEB25207) | coral metagenome | isolation source: Coral host | place: Mexico:La Bocana,Puerto Morelos, Mexico | collected 2008-11-13
TTTCGACGATTTTTTGCAGGTCTGGAAAAAAATGCTGCAGAACTGCCATTTATCGCAAGCATCGAAGACTGCAATGGGTCGGCCTTGGTTGCAACTCAAGTTGGCATTATTTTCCATGAGGTTCGAAGATCTGTTTGAGTTGGAAGATGTTTCGCAGTTTTTCAAATGCCATTTGTGACGCGTTTTTTGAGAGAAAAGTCTCTCACAGAAGGTACCATACATGCAGAAATCAAGTCAAACATCAGGACAAAAATGCGGAAAAGTGGTAAGACATCGTTGGGCAGCGACCAGCTCGAAATGGATAAGTTTGCAAGGCCAAGTCTGCTGGACTTTGATTCCACAAGCCGTACGAAGGATTGGGATGGCAATTTTCAGCATTTCCCTTCCTGATTTCTCTTCTTCACTCCTCACTTGAAGTGCTCATTTGATTGATTTCCATCCAACGCTTCCAAGATCAATCGAAAAAATGACTTGGGCGTGGGGTTTTGTGTTGTTAAAACTGTGCACGGTTAAGTTTAAGAGATGTTTGAATCATTGACCTGTGAGGGTCGTTGCAATGTCGGTGCTTTGCAGCAAGGTCCATGGTCGCAGCCACAGTGACAAGTTGTTACAGGCCAGAGGATGCTGGGGTGGAATTCTATTTATGAATTATAGAAATCATGAAATCGTTTGGATCAACGAAATGTTTCTTTCTTTTCATAGGCATAGCGTGGCATAGCCATTCTTCAGCTACATTTGCAACGAATTGAGTCAGGACGCTTTTTTGTTGTTGAAAGTGACACCGCTTCATGTCATGAGCGAACTACGAAAATTCGCAACTGGCGTGCTGTGCCGGAATTTGAACTTAAATATGAAGCTTCTTACTTTCGAGGGGTCCAGGGTGCAAGTGAAAAAAAGTAACTTATGGCAGTCTCTGGCATTGCTTCAAGTTGGAGAATCCTCAGCAGGTTTTTCTTGCAGAAGACCAGATTCCAGTAGCAAGCGGCAAGTAATTCAGTCATGAAGGCACAAAAAATGTCACAGGTATTTTCTGGAAAAAAAACATGAACAAAAAAAACAGCACCAGGATTTGTTTGCTTGTATTTTTGATTGCATTCCTGCCATATCCTTGGGCAGAGACATGAATTGATTATGATTAGCTGTGCCGTTCTTTTTGCCGGTGTTTTGTCTTCCGAAGTGATTCGAAAGTTTTGTTTTTGCTTCGTTCATAGGTTCTCGCTGCTTCCGGGCTGAAATCAAAGCATTGACAAAGAGACAGAGATGTGAAGTACCAAAGGTGGGAAAGAGTTGAAACGGAGGAAAAATGGAAAAGGGATGTTGTGCACACACGTTTCAATACCATTTTTTGTTTGGGATCATATGTTGACCATATCCATAAGACTATCCCACTATCCCATAAGGCTATCAAATTCAATTGCAGTCTTGAAATCTTTGGAGTCCTCACGGTTCAGTTTCCATCCCATGTTTTCCTCGTGGCAAGGCTCTGAAAGACAACTGGTCTGCTGTGGGCCAAGTTGCATCAGCGGACAACCGAACATCCAAAGAAGGTCGTGCAGTCGGTTGTCCTTTGTCCCTTGATGGCATCTCTAATTTGCTCGTTGGATTTCAGAGTCCTTTTGATATAAAAGTCGGATGAAGATAATGACAAACGGACTTCACTGTGTCCGTAGAGACTTAAGAATGTTATACAGCCATACCTTGGTTTTGCCTTCTTCACCTGCAAGTTGCATTCATTTGCATCCACTTGAGAGGTTCATGAAGAATCGAGCTGAATGGCCTGATTCGTGTTCACAAGATATGATTTATCCTACGTTGGCCATGAACATCCTGTGCCTCGGCGCAAGAACTCCCCGGCTTCGGAAACTCCACGTTTGAGACTTCGAGAGCCCTCGGACCACCCACTCGGACGACACATCCTCGACCCACCCTGGAGTCCCCGAAAGTCTCGCTTTCAACGTCTTTTGACCACTGAAGGTCAGCGAAGGTCAAGGTGCCACGTTCGCCGAGTTTCTGTTGTGGGCCTTTGAATTTCAAGAGCTCAAGCTATTAGGCCTCAAAAGAAATCGACAGAAAGTCGAAATTTCAATGAATCCACGTAATATTTTTCAACGAAGTCATGTTAAGTTGTAGGAGAGAAATTCTTGATTTCAACGTCCAGGTGGCTTTTCCTGGAGCTTCTGGTTGTGGACAACCATCGAAAAACCGACGAAACAGGGACTGCCAGGGGAAATTGTTTGACATTCGGAGGGAGTTCATGTGTTCGATATTTTGAGGATCCTTTGAGTTTTTGCAGGACTGTTTGATGACCTTCTAGTTTTTGGGGTTAGTCGAATTTCTTAATCTTTCATATGTGAAATGTTTTTCACAAAAATGGAGTGGAGAAATTCGGCCACCGGAACAAGAGATGGTCATGTCTCCATACAAGTCTTTGTTCACTTCATTTTCAAGAGGATATGTGGAGGTCTGTGTGTGTACCGCACTTCCTGAAGTTGAGGAAGTAACGTTACTGGCAGAGATCTTGTACCTCAATCTTTCGAAGAACATTTTTGGAGAATGATTCAATGATTCATTCAAAATATTTGCCACATTCAAAGAGCACACGCCACATCAGCAAATGTAATTGTTCGTTCATTTTTCCACTTGATTCGCGTGGCTTTCTTGTTTTTTGATGATTTCATGAGTCTTTCCGGAGGAGTATCCGTTGGGCTGTTGGGAGATGCAACAAAATCCCATCCGTGGAGAATCTGAAGCTGGAGAATTGGCTGCTATCAAGGACTCATGTCCAGGATGTTTGTTGCTGTGTCGATGAAAGAAAACGAAGCCTGGAGAAAAAGAACTTGTGATATGAGCAGATGAAAATCAAGGGAAATGAATGAAAGTGCCTTGGCAAATTTTGCTTTGGAGGAGTTGGCTCAGATGGCAAAATTCAAGGTGGGTCCGTCTTGAGCATGTTTTGATGAGACTCGAAACCTCAGCTGTGTTTGTATGTTTCAGCTTCTCAAAAAGTGTCAAGTGTCAAGACTCACAGGAAAAGGCGGAAGCCAAGGCTTATTGTCGCTGCCTCAGTCGGAGTTGTTGTCTGAGTTGATGGCGACTTTGCTACTTTGTCCTGTTTTTGAGGTGATGCCCATGAAAATGAAGTCGTGCAGAAGAATTGCATGAAGTTCTGGGACGGAAGGACAGTATGACAATGTGACCATGCCATAATCGAAACTCTTCTTGTTGGCCCGTTAGAAGGGGAAGGTATTCCACGAGTGTAATTAGATACATTCTGAGAGATGGCCAACAAGGATGGAATAATCATCTCCAGATCACAAGTTTGAACCCTGGCGCACGAGATGATTTGTTGTTTGACAAATCTGATCGAGACATCTCGATGTTGAAGAAAACTTGAATCAACTACCATGAAAACATCTCTGATTTACTTGGAGAGAGAAGCCATTTTTGTTGAAAGCTTGAACTTATGTTACTTGTCATTTTGGCATCCAGTTGCAGGAATGATCCTCTCATTCATCATCTCCACACAGTGCCAGTGCCTCAAGAACAGAGAGGATAGCAGCAAGCATTGCCATTGTCCAATGCTACGACTACCAGTTTGGGGGCGTGTTTCTTCAGAGAGTGTGCCCTGTGCTGAGACTGCCTCTTGACTTCTTGTTCACTTCCTGCATTTCGACTCATTTGGTTGTTCCCCTATAAATGATATAGTAAATTTAGAAAAGGTTTGCAAGAAAATGAAAAAAGTTTGCAGTGATTCAGCGTTGACTTCAACTTGGCAATAAGAGACTTTTTTGACGTGCCAAGTTTCCCCGTTTGAAAGTTCAAGTGCTGATTTCCTCGGGAGCAGCTTAGGTCAGAACATGTTTTAGCTCGAAGTATCTTGGATAATGATCCTGATCCGTGAGATCAACGGGAAGAACTGAAACTGCTTGAGCTCGGCTAAAACTTGGCCTGCCTCGCTGCCTCAGGAGAAAAAGAGCTGAAATAGTCGTGACCTGTCGATGGCAATTTTGTAACTCAAGATGTTTCCCAGTTTTCGGCAATGATTTTCGACCTCAGCTGTGTTGCAGTCAAACAGAACATGTTGCGCAGAGAGGCAACACCAAAAATGGGAAGGGGACGCCTCGACAACGGCAGCTAGGTTGAACAACAGCAGGCCAGCATATAGAACTTCAAGACATCACTCTGACATTAAAAAACGCCACGGTAGCAACTCATCCATCCTACGTGTTCACTGCAGATTCCAGGAAGGCCACAGACATGGACTTTGCATAGTTTTTCTCTGTTTGTCCAATCTGTGTTTCGAGATGTTTTGCGGGAACTGATCACGTTTCACGAATCTCAACGTCCTTTCAAAGTGGAACTGATCGAGCTAATTCTCATTCCATGTCCAGATGTTCACAATCACGACGGTCTCGAGCGCTGGTGTCATGTTTTTTTTTCTCCTCCGTGGGCATTTTCAGCCCAAAGAAGGCTCAAACTTGTGAAACAATTCGGTTGAAGAAGTATGCGCAAGTTCCATTTGTAGATGTCTTAGATGCCTTCCGTGCCAGTCTTGCATCTGGCACTGGTCATATTTTCGCATTGTTTGGTGGCATTTGCCATCCGCGAATTTGATCAGAAAGCGTTTAAGGTCTTGCAGGTGGATCAGCAGCCGCGCAATGATGGCATCTTGCAGTGCACTTCTGCATCCACGTTGAGGGCACTGCTGCTCCAATTGGGCATTCCTGAAGAAGACCTGAAAAATCCACATGAGATGGCTGGCATCACATCGGATGGCTGCCGAGTGACAGGCATCGACTTCAGAGGTCAGGAGCTGCATGGCACTTTGCCGCAGGAACTCGGAGAATTGCAGGAGCTGAAGAAGCTCGACCTCAGTGGCACGGCCGTGGCCGGCAACTTGGAGTCCTTGGAGCAAGCCACAAGGCTGCAACAGCTCGACTTCAGTGGCACGGCCGTGGCCGGCAACTTGAAGCCCTTGGAGCAAGCCACAGGGCTGCAACAGCTCGACCTCAGTGGCACGGCCGTGGCCGGCAACTTGGAGTCCTTGGAGAAAGCCACGAAGCTGAAAAAGCTCGACCTCAGCGGCACGGCCGTGGCTGGCAACTTGAAGTCCTTGGAGAAAGCCACGAAGCTGAAAAAGCTCGACCTCCGTGGCACGGCCGTGGCCGGCAACTTGTCGGTGCTGCTGCACTTTGCAAAGATCAAAGTGGTCAATCTTGGTGGAACTCGGGTCCATGGGTCGCTGTCAGAAGCGTGGCGAGGCGGCTGTCCTATTCTCCGCAGCTTAACATTGAGTGACGCTTGGCAGTGATGATTTCAACAGAGTTGTGTTCAACGTCCGTATTTATTTTTTGAAAACCCTACCAGATCCCACCAGTACATCCGGGGCGGCCAGGGGCAGAAGTTTCAAAAGGAAGGACCTATAAGTCACAGTCATCGCTTCTGTGAAAGTTGATGTGCATACAAGTACAAGTACTGGGCATTCGTCAATGTGCCATCCTGCTTTTGACATGGGTCGCTGCCTGACATGGTGGCTCGGGCTTCGCAGTGAAAAGGCGCTGCCATTTGCCCTGTCAGTCCTGATACCAGCAGCGGAGCTGTTTCGACGGCTTTGCTTGGTATTTTTCTTCGCTGGTTGTGCCGCCATGTCGGGTTTTGGTTTGTCGGATCTTCAGAATGGCACCACGAACCATGAGAGCTTCAACCATGCTGAGGGTAAGTTTGGCATCCCGGGGGTTCAATGGTGAGGCCTCAATGTTGCCGGAGTACACATGCCGCGTACGCAGCGAAAGAAAAGGCCACGAGCGAGGATGAAGTGGGCCTCAGAGCGTTGGAAGTCCGAAGGTCTAAGGGGTCAGGCCCTAGCCCAACAAGTGAACCTCACGATATTGTCCTCGAAGGATGGAGCTTAAGCTCTGTATTGAAAGTCTTCAACTAAATCCTGAAACCCCATCGTGCACAAGAAGCTCGTGGGCTGTATGCTGCGGGAGCACGAGACGGAGGAGCTCTTAGCAAGCAACATGGAGAGGGGATGGTGTCTTACGTCAGCCAACATAAGGCCTGGTGGGCGGCATTGCAGGGTTTGGACTTGGAGCTGAAGGTTCCTGATCCCATTCTTGCTGAGCAAGTTCTTCAAAACAGCAATATCACCGCGGACGGTGACCACAAGCTCATGATTCGCAAGATGCTTCAAGGCAAGGTGATTGTGGAGCCGGTGATTGAAGAAATACTTTGCCAACACCCTTTGATCCATGAGTGTGAGAAGGGGCATTAAGATTTTTCAAGGGCGGCAAGGGATAAGGGATGGAGAAAGGCTCCGGGTGCGGCAAGCTTCGACCTACATCAATTGGCTTCCGTGCAACATTTGAAGAAGAAGGTGACTGGCTCTGCAGTGGAAGAGGATTATGAATGGCCGAAGGGCAGAAGCATCGGCTATGAGTCTGTGGTGGACTACTACAATGAGGAGGCCTTTGTTGCGATGAACTTCGCAACGCTCCACTGCAAAAAGGAATCGATAGAAAAAATGGAACTTCAAGAAATCTTACGTCGCTCTATGTGCGAGTGAAGTGTCTAGCACAAAGAAGATGCACATTCAAAGAGCCGAGTTTGCTTTGATGAGGAGAGGATGTCACCAAGAAGAAGAAGAAGCTTCGCTTTCAAGAATTGCCAGATATTGCGCAGAAGTATTATTGAAGAGACGTAAAACAGATGGAAAACAGGGGTCCGGAGGATGCTGGCGTCTCTATGCAAAAGACTAATGAATGAAGTGGTAGGTCACCGACACAGATAGCCTTTGTCTTTCCTTCCCAGTGAGGTGGCGGTGAGAAAATGCTGCGCAAAAACACACTTTCATGTTCGTGGGATATGTGGGGCATGTACTGTACCAGTATTGTGCCCTGCGTCCTTCTTTTCTGAATCAAATGATGCCCAAGTATCAAGATCTATTCAACAATTGCAAGTTTCAATGACCACATCATCTCCACTTGCTGCCGCTTCGGAGTCCAGGCATCCTCCACTGTGCCCCTCTGCAGCTTCAACTTGACTCTTTCCTTCTTTTTTTTGCGCTGCGGGGCCCGGCCTCTTTCATTGAGCTGCAACTAGCTGCAACTTGACTCTTTCCTTCTGCCTTCTCTTGCTCTGCCGGGACCACATCATCAAGCCTTGCTGCTCTTTCCTTCTTCCTTCTCTTGTTCCCCCGGCCCACATCATCTTCACTTGGTGCTGCTTCGGGGCCCAGGCATCCTCCACTGTGCCCCTCTGCAGCATCAACTTGGCTCTTTCCTTTTTCTTTTTTTGCCCCGCGGGACCACATCACCTCCACTTGTTGCTGCTTCGGGGTCCAGGCATCCTCCACTGGCTTTTTCCTTCTTCTCTTGTTACCACATCATCTTCACTTGCTGCTTCCTTTGCGGGCATCTTCCACTGTGCCCTGTGCAGCTGCAACTTGATTCTTTTGCCTTCTCTTGCTCTGGTGAGGCCACATCATCTGCACTTGCTGCTGCTTCGGAGTCCAGGTGTCCTTGGCTCTTTCCTTCTTCCTTCTCTTGTTTCCCCCCTCTGCAGCTTCAACTTGACTCTTTCCTTTTTCCTTTTGTCTACCCCGCGGGACCACATCATCTCCACTTGTTGCTGCTTCGGAGTCCAGGCATCCTCCACTGTGCCCTGTGCAGCTGCAACTTGACTCTTTCCTTCTTCCTTCCCTTGCTTCTCCGGGGTCACATCATCTCCCTTTGTTGTTCCTGCTTCTGAGTCCAGGAATCCTCCACTGTGGCCCTGTACAGCTGCAGCTTGGCTCTTTCCTTTTTCGGCCCACTTCATCTTGATGCGCTGCTGCTTTGGCAGGCATCCTGCACTCTGCCCTGTGCAGCTGCAGCTTGGCTCGTCTTCCTTCTCTTGTTCCCCCGGGCCACATCATCTTCACTTGCTCTTGCCTTTTGACTTCAGGGGATCTACTTCTGCAACGTTTCCTCCAAGTTTCACAACTGCTTCAGCCAGTGATCTCCCTTAAAATTGGAAGTGCGTAGGTTCCCAGAACCAAGTACCCTGGGGGTCCATCACTTTGGTCACAACCTGGTTCAAAAAGGTCCTGCAATGCAACATCAATGCTACAACAGTCTCGGTGTGTCTCTACCCATGGCCAAGAGACACTCCTGACGATCTCCCCTCATTGGCAGATGCTCCTGGTGGATGTGGTTCTGCCGCAAAGTAGTTGGTTATGGTGGTTGCGGTCTCTCAGTTTTTGCTCCGTTCCATTGCTGAATTTCTTCGATATTCGTGATTGCTCTTGTTGGCTTCTTTCTTCTATGGCCAAGTTCTCCTGAATTCAGTTTGACGAATTTTACTCCTGGCGCCCCAGAAACGACCCTTGCGGTTTCCGCCACCAGAAATGAAGGTGTGAAATTGGATACACCAAACAGTTGATTCAACCATGTTGAAACCCCTTCTGAAGCGGGGCATTTGCATCGCAAATCTTTTGAACATTCCCTATCGAAATGTCCGAGGCCGTTTCCTCAACGAGACAGGAGGGCGCAGGTGAGATGATCGCAGAGGGCTATCGTGTGGTCGCAAAAGCTCGCGTTGCTTGCTCCACTGTCCTCAGGGTTTTCAGTGGTAGCGGAGCTCGATACCATCGGGCTTTGTTGGTGGTGTTTGGGTTGCTTTTGTGAGTTGGAGTGCCCGATGGCTTTCTGGGGCAATCTCGTGGAAGCCCAGGGTTTGTCACTGCGTTTTGGGGCCGTCATCATGCATCGCGGTGGGGAACCATCTCATATATACCACCATCAGATGATGAAGGGGAAGAAGTAGAAGGTTTCCACAGAGCCGTAAGGGGTGAGGCATCTGTTGATGGAAGGACTTCTAAGGAGGAGCAGTTTAGGAGCAGAAGAGGAAGACGAGATCAGAAGATTCAGACGATGATCAAGGTGCCAATGGCGATCAGGGAGCGCCGGGACCCCCGCCAGAGCGGGATGGTCTGAATATTCCATTTAAGGGCTTGACGACAAAAGTTTGCCTCTGGCTTGCGACTACCAAGTCGAAGCCCAGAAGCCGAGGACCGCTCATCATCAAAGCTCGTTCAGGTGCACCGTTTGAAACCTTCAAACACCTAGCAAAAGATCCTGCTTGGGTGGCTTCGACCAGCAACGCAGAAGAACTTCTCTCCAAGATGGACCAGGCCTGAGAATTTCGGCGAAGATCGAGAAGAACATCTTTTGGCTTCATTGGCCAGGATCACTTTTCATATGAAGCATAAGTCTCAGGAACCATGGAGAGAATATTTTAGCAGGTGGGATAGCGCCATGCGCAAGGTACGTGAGCACAATCTTACTGTTGCTAGAAGCCTATAGCGGCTTTTTGCTGATTCATGGTTTGGGGCTGGATGAGAATGATACTAAGGCTTTGCTGAATTTCACCCATGGAGGAATCAAGCCGAAGTCTATCAAAGCTTGGTTACGCAAGAGCGAGACCAAGGTAAGCATCAACCAGGTTGGCGCCGACAAGGATGCCAAGAAGGACAGTTCATCTTCGCAGATACTTCCTGCTGATCAAGGTGATCCAGACTAGGCAGATGAACATGCCCAGGAGACATGAGTTAGAAGAATCTTTGGCTGAGCTTGTGGGTGAAGATGGCACGGCCGCATCCGGTGAGGATCCAATCAGTGAAGATGATGCTGCAGAGATCCTATCCATGATGATCAAAAAAAGAAAGGATTTGCCCAGACCTTGAAGGCGAAGAAAGATCACGAGCTGAGTCGTGGTTAAGGCAACACTCGTGAGGCATCGATCTGGCTCTAAGGAACATGAATTCAAGGGCTATGGCAGATTCAAGGTATCCATTGAGGAGCTCAAGCGTACCAGGTGTGCCAAGCACGTGGCCAAGTCGGCCATTGGCATAAAGGAGTGCACCAATAAGCCGAAACCAAAGGAACGAGAAGCACATTTCCTTGACAAGGACCTTGGCGTCGATGGAACTTCTGAGATTCACTTTTTCACTTTTGTGGTTTGTTTGAGTCCGAGAAGACAACCAGACCTTTCATATGTCCTTTGCTGCCGTGACGATCTAGCATGTTGAAATTTACCAGGAGTTAGTGAGACTGTGAAGCATCCCAAATATCTAGGGAAGAAGTCCCAGTGAGCCAGCTGGGAGAAGTGAATGTCTCTCATCCTGAGTTGGAACGCCCAGGTTTTGTCCATGTTTCCCAATCGTCAAGAGACGCGACTACCAATTTTGATTCTGGAGATTTGATGTCCGCAGCAAACATGTGCCCCATTTCATGTGTATTTTACCTTGAGAATTTGATTTGTCAACGAGTTTCAGAGAAACCCATCTAATAATGAAGTTGAAGCAGCATGTGCAACGATTGACACGGGGTGTCAACGTCTCGCCGTGGGCTTCCGAACTTTGCAGAACATGCGTCCCTTTGTACCTGAACCATTGAAGATCCAACTCCGTTCATCCATCAACCGTTTCAGGAGTGTTCACGGCCTATCTGCTACTAGACGGATTGCAGCAGTACGTTCTAGTCTAGGACCTACGGGAAGCCATCTGAGGCCAGCACTGCTTGAAGATGAACATGGAAGCAGAGCACCATTTTTGATTTCACTTCCCCTGATGTTGCACCTAGGATGTACTCTTACTTTAGATCCAGAGGAAGTTTGCAGAAGACTGGACAGAAAGTAGCATGTCACCTAGGACCTTCATGAGCACTCCGAATTCCACTTTTTCAGCTTGATCCAGTCATGACTGAATCCTTGCAGAATCAACAGGAGAAATCGAAGACTGACAGCTGAGTTTGAGATTTTTACTGCCGCTTGGTCACCTGAGAAACAAGCCACGCATCGTGATTCGTGTGTATCATCCGAAAGCTTCCAGCCATTTGTTTTCGATGGAGGGGGCAGCAAACAATGAAGCTCGCAGCACCAACCGTTTCGATCCGACCACTGTGTGCACCAGGTTGATCAGAAAAGCGTTGGAGAACATGATCAAGCAGACAGAGGAGATGGAGACAGAGGCTCTCATCACACCACGAGAAGAACATCTTAACTGTTTGGGGACCATGTCCAATGCCAATGCCATCCAGCCCAAGTCCGAGCGACATGTCAAATGTGACAAGAGCGAATATTCCCAACTTGGAGTACAAGGAACAGATTGGAGATCTTCCAGGCTTGGAGTTGATGGCCAAAGGAGATTGGGAAGCACTGTCGGTTCTTCCGCTGGACGCACCAGCCGAGGAAGGACCAGCAGACACTCCACATGATCGCGGCCGAATCGGGCAAGATGACCACCTGGGATGTGATCAAAAAGATGATTCAAGAGGTGTTCTGCTCACACCCAATGGCAACCAAGGTAGGAAGCAACGCCGATCACGAGATTCTAGAAGTTTCAGGAGAACAAGATGAACTTAGGTGATGACGAACAGAATGAAGATGACCAAGCAGAACCAGATCAGCCAATCCAAATCGACCAGGAGCCGCCAGAAGCAGAAGGTGGACGAGATTTACCACACCAGAGGCCCATCCGATTGAAGAGGTTGATACAGAAAGCAGGCGAAGGACTTGGACATCTACATCAAGATAGACTTTTCAGAGGCCTCGAATTTTCCAAAGCAAGTGCCGAAGTGATGAGAGAAGCTAGGAATTTCCGTTGCGCAGCATGCATTGGGAACAGCGAAGTAAAGCCACCCCGACGGGCTGCACCACTACGTGAACCGACCATGAACCAGATTTCAGGTATCGATGTAGTGTTTCTTACCAAACAAGATGGCACTCCCCAACCAGCCTTAAATCTGATTGACTGGGCAACTCATTTTCAGATGGTGATTCTAATGGAAAACAAAAGTCCCGACACCATTCGTGAAGCTTACGGTCATTGGATCCGGATTTTCGGTCCACCTACCTTAGCATCCGATTTGGGGCGGGAGTTCGAGGGATCATTTGCCATCAGGGCTGAAACAGATGGAACATTTCTAGATCCGAGCTCCGTTGAATCGCCGTACCAGCATGGAATCACTGAACGTGCAGGCAAATCATTTAAACTGACGCTCAGCAAGGCGCTGGAAAGTCATCCGTGTGGAACGAATCAAGAGTGGCGAGAGCTGGTATATAGTTAACGTGCAAAAGAATCGACTTCTCATGAAGACTGGTTTCTCTCCCATCCAACGCGTCATCGGTTATAGTCCCAAATTACCAGGGGGAATGTTAACGGGCGATGCAGCCAATAGATCGTTTCTAGAAAAGATTCGTTTAGGAGATCAAGGGGTGATTAAGGCCATGAACATGCGGAAAGCTGCAGCATTAGCATTTCATTCTACCGAATGCGAAGAAGCACTTAGGCGAGCCATAGAGAACGGGCCTACACCAATCCATGATTTTGGAATAGGAGAAACAGTGTATTTCTGGAGGGTAGGACAGGGATCTACAAGGAAGCCAGCATCAGCATATTGGCATGGACCATCTAAAGTAGGCGTGACTGATCCACCCAGCACGCTTTGGTTATCATACCGAGGAACTTTAAGTAAAGCATCCCCTGAAAGAATAAGATGTGCGTCAGAAGAAGAGCAGTTGACACTTACCGGTTGGATTGATGGTTTATTTCGAACCTTGTCTGCGTTAGAGGAAGAACGAAAAGAGGTTTTCTAGACATGTGTGGCGATCCTTTACCACCGAATAGTGAAGGCAATCCCCATGATGGAAATACCTCCCCCCAAGATCAAGAGGAAGATGAAGCATGGCAAAGTCCATTGCCACGGGTCACCAAGAGACTTCGAGTGAAGTCATCAGTTCCCTTTGAAGCATCCACGGAATCCGACATGGATATTGACCTTGATATCGAACAGCCAACAAGTGTAGCACATGAGGAAGTTCGAGCCCATGTCAGCTGTAGAGAGGTCAGT